>Ga0302325_10028439_pt1 | contig 11568 bp, 11 predicted proteins | sample Palsa_T0_2_FD_201948 | JGI IMG/M metagenome (GOLD analysis project Ga0302325, IMG submission 201948) | Peat permafrost microbial communities from Stordalen Mire near Abisko, Sweden - Palsa_T0_2 | ecosystem: Environmental > Terrestrial > Soil > Palsa > Peat permafrost | place: Sweden: Abisko... | reverse complement strand
TCCCTCACAGTTATTCGGCGCACTGGTCACAAAGAATGTCCATCTTCCCTTCATTTTGCACGTCTGGGCCAACTTCTCAAGGTTAAACATCTCATCCACAGGTATACCCCAGAGAGCTAAGATATATTCATGCAAATGATACTCCTCCTGAGACGGCCATGCTTCGAAGCTTGGCGCATCACCAGCGACAGCAGCAAAGTAAGAATCATGAAGCCAGTCGATCATTGCCTCTTCTTGCTTCAAGCCAGTCCAGCGCTGACCATCATCTTTTCCAACCGTATGTGGCCTCAAAGCGGCTGCAGCTCGGGCGTCGGGTGATTTGGAGTAATACGTCGAGACGAATCCAGAGCGGATGAAGAGAATATCCCCAATTTGAATGTCTCCACCCTGGGAGGCCGGTCTAATGTCGATTCCCTGGGCTTCCCCGCAAGCTTGAAGCTCAGAGAAGGAGATAGCATGGTACTCATAAGGATCTTCTTTTGTTAGCATATACTAGGTCAAAAGTCAGGGAGGCACACCATAAATAATCCCCTTCTCATTTGCATAACTCCAATAATCAATCAAAACACCTCTCCCAACAATGCCGTGCTGTGCCCAGTGATGAATTCCACATTTGTTGTCATCTGTTTTCGGTCCCGCTATATCGATGCCTTTAGTGCCGTTGTAAAACGTCTTTGAAGGGATGTGGGCGAAGTGTCTGAATCCATCCCATTGGGTCCCAGATTCTGCCCTACAAATTAGCACCGTAAATCCTAGGAAAGCGTGAAGGAGCTGAGAACTTCGGAGCTGTTTTGGCTCCTGAGACACAAGGACAAATAGATCATGCTAGCTTCCGAACCAGCTCTCATGACAAAAATAGCAAATGAGTATGAGAATAAGACGTACGGGTGTTGAGTTGATATTTGTCATCGTATGCAATGTTCTCTACTAGTATTTTGATCTAATGCTGGAAAGGCTCTCGGTTAAATGCCGGTACAGTCGGTACGTTCAATGGTAGATTCAAGGGAACTATTTCTCCGGTCTTGATCTCCTTTGAGGCAGCAGAAACTCGAGTTGGAGTAAGAAGGTTGATCCGTCCTATCTGTGCTCTCTGTTAGAAACTTGAAAACAGCTGTCCCGGGAACTTACATAGTCGTTCTTGCCCCATACCCAAGCACTTCAACATGTCAGCCTCGGTAGCTAATGTATCTGCTCAGGTACTTACGCTCCCTCAGGTGCATCCTCTCTCCTTGGAACATTTTTCCGGTTGGGAAACTTAGTACAATCAGGATCCCAAGGAATTGAGGTTGCTGTCTTATTGCCAGTGAGAGAGTCACTAGTTTTTGGGAGTAGACTGTTTGCTTTGGAGCTCTGGTCTGTCATTTTGAACGAAGTGGCTTGACTACTTCGGAACTCACAGTAGGAAGTTTCGGCTGCCTAGGAAAATACGGTGGACTGCAGGGAACATTTCTAACACGCTACCTCTCCACCACAATGCTCGTGCCCAACTCTCCTGAACCATAACAACAGTTCGGACACAAATATCAACAGCCATGTCGGCCACTCCTAGCGGCAGCGAAGAGAGTGATGCCGATACTTCAAGTCCGGCAGCACCACCTCGCAAACGTGGACGACCAGAAGTCACCTCTCTCGATCCCTTCAAGGACCAAATCATCAGGCTTTTCTCCGAAGACAATGTAGCAATCATCGATATCGCACGTCGACTGAATCTAGACCACGGTCTCGATGTCAGCGAACGCACGATATCTCGTCGACTAACAGCATGGAATGTCCCACGAAAGAAGACGCGTATAGCTGCTACGCAAGACCTACGCGACCGTATCCTCTACCATTATAACAAGAACCTCAATGACGAACAAATAGCCGCCGCTCTCGTCTCGGAGGGCTTCGATATAAAACCTCGAAACCTCGCTCGATTACGCCAGAAACTGGGAATGAGAAGAAGGTCTAAATATCCTGAGTTCAGAGAGTATTCAGAGGAGGGAGATCTAGCACCGTCTGCTCAATTGGCAGTAGAAGCAGGACTCCCAGCCCCAGTTCCAAAACCGTCTCCGAAGAAGCGCAAGAAGGCAAAGAATCACAATGCGGCTCTGATACCCAAGGTTACGAGCTTCGTAGATAAATACATGAGCAAGTATGATGGATCTCACGACTTCAATCATATCAGACGGGTGGTTGGACTGGCGCATCTGATTTATACGGAGATCAATAAGGAGAGGGAGCATGCCCCGCTCCTTGACGAGGATGAGTCGGATCTGGACCTACACGTCATTACGCTTGCTGCTCTGCTACATGATGTTGGTGATAAGAAGTACTTGCAGCCGGGCCAAGATGCAAACACGCTTGTTCTCGCAACGCTATTAAGTTTCGGTGCTCCGGAGGACCTAGCCATCAAGGTGCAGAGGATTGTGCTTGGTGTGTCGTACTCCTCTGAAAGCAAAGATCCAGCACAAGTCAGGGCTTTGATTGACAAATACCCGGAATTAGCAGTAGTACAGGATGCGGACAGATTGGATGCAATTGGTGCCATTGGTATCGGAAGGACGTTCACGTTTGGTGGGGCAAAAGGAGCGAAACATATGGGAGAGACAATCCAGCACTTCGAGGATAAATTAGAGAAGCTTGAGAGCATGATGAAGACGGTACCTGGGATGAGAATAGCACGGGAGAGAACTGAGAGGCTGAAGACCTTTAAGGGTTGGTGGGAGGAGGAACAGAGAGAAGCGGAGGGCTTGTTGCGTCGGAAGTGAAGAGCGTTTTTGATACCCACTTAGCGATCTGCATTGCGTAGTATTTCGCATATTGACATGAAGGCTACATACTTGAGATACTTGATGGCGGCTGCTGCTGATAAGTTTTCGTATATGAGGTGAGAATAGAGTAATCACGTCTCATATCAGCTCCACCATTATTAACATGAGGAAATGAAAGAAAGAATTCCCCAACCTCTTTCCCACTTGTTCAAATGAAATTTTCCGTTCTTTTGTTCCAGAAAATGAATACCCTTCCTCCCGAGATTGTGCAGCAAATTTTTGATAACGTTCCGAAATCCTCTCTCCCCTCTTGTCGCCTCGTGTGTCGAAGTTTCAATACTTTTATATTTCCAATTCTCTTCTCTCATGTCCCGCACTGGCTGGATTATACAACCTCTCACCGAGCTGTCATTTCTCTCGTCCACGATGCGTTCAATCGGCCTGCTGTAATGTGGTCTCCTTGGACTGCTGGACCAGATGGCCCAGTGGTCGATGTATGGATGGGAATCGTGTGGAGAATGTTGATGAAGAGTAATCCCCCTAGACTCTTGGTTTCCAATGAAGAAGGTGGCAAGGAACTGAAAAAGGGTCAAGTTCGCCTGACGGCGCGGGATTTTGCTGAGCTGAGGGGGAGGAAGGAAATGTCGGAGAACAGATTAAGGACGGGGCAGAATACCTAGGTTTTTGTTGCACAAAACCTATTCGGAGAAGTGTGATTGGAGTGGTGCTAATTTATGACTGGGTAATTCGAGGGCCATCTCATCCTAGCTCTCTACTGTAGCAGCTTGAGCTCATCCTTTAAATTTTAAAAACGATCATCCAAAAATTGGGGGGTCGAACGCTCAACTTGTCCTGCCCAACCTCGTGATCTCTTCCGATATCGATACAATAAGCTCTTTCCCCTGCCATAAAATGCGAAATAATGTAACCTTTCAAGATCATACCCCTCCTCCCTTCCCCTCCAACGTCAGATTCGTCAGTGTCACAGCCTTCACCTCGGTATTCTCGATTCATATGCAAAATCCCGTTTTCTTGCCACATGGCGTCTTCGGCTTTCTGTGACACGTGTGACTGGCTGTGGAGAAATCGCGCTGGACAACGTTAAATCCAATTCAGGGCAAGCGCACAAAATCTGGCCAATGCTTGCCACCCGTTCCCCTGCCCTAGCATGAAAGATCTTAAATTAGCACCAATGCTTTGCAAACCCCTTTTGCCTGTACGACACGAACTCGAACAATTGAGCATGCGCTCACAGCAAAAGAAATTAAAATATCTCAACAGGTGGGCTGACAGATCTGAGCCGATAGAGAGGGAAAAGCCACAAGTAACAAGTTTGATCCGAACAATCCCACGCAAGACCGCCGTGCTGGCCGAGAAACATGGCGTTTTGCGGCCACTGATGGCAGTCCCGCTCCCGAATATGGCTTGTTTCGTTGCCGCCAATCTAATCTTACTCCAGCTTCCTGTCGTCTTCCCTCCTCTGGTAAAGCTAGGCCTCTTTCCCCCGGAATTCTGTCCCAAATTTTAGGAGGAGACACTAGATAAACGTCAACGCAAAGGTACCGAAGGGGCCCCGAGATAAGGTAGAGGATCTTGTCTAGAGTGGGTGTTATTGGAAAGTTTAAAAAATGCTATGGGGGAGAAGATTTGCATCCAACGCCGCTGACCAGTCATTGAACATGGGTAACATCCCGTTTGACGCATTGATCTCATAAAGCCCCCAAAAGGCCCCCTTAGTCACCCTAGCAAGGCTCCACAGCTCTCAATTTTCCATATCCCACGCTCGTTATTCAACGTTCACGTTCGCGTACATACACGTCCACTGTCATCGCAATCGCGAACATGAAGCTCTCGATAGCTGTCGCTCTCTCAATTTTGAGCTCTATTGTCTACTCTCAGACAATCCAGAGTGAGATTTTACTGGTCCCAGCATGCGCTCTCACGTGCTTGTCAACAGCTATCACGGGAGCTGGTTGCAGTCTCATTGATTTCGCCTGCACATGCGGGGAACAGAGGAGTGTCATCTCACAATCAGCAACACCTTGCATTGTTGCTGGGTGCTCTACTGCCGAAGCTTTGAGTACGTACCCACTCCAGCTATTTCAGTCCAAATCTCTAAATGTTCCTCCAGATACCCAAAAGGTCGTCCAGGAAATTTGTGTCCTCCAAGCCGCTCAAGGGAGCTCAAGTTCATCTTCCGGTGCCACCGTTTCACCAGCTACTACATCTACAACAGGCGCAGCCACAGCGACGACCTCAGCAGGAAGTTCAATAGGCAGTTCAATCGAACCAGTCACAACGACCACTTCCACTCCTAGCACCGCTACCAAAACAACAGCCTCTTCCTCAAGTGCGCCAGCTACAGTCTCCCGAGCCGCCGCGCCAAGGCTCAAAGCTGCTAGTGTAGTTGCTAATGCTGCTGCCCTGGTTGCTTTTGCATTGTAAGGCAGGGCATTTGAAGGGTTTTGGCGTATATGGAGTCTAGGGGATACCGATTTCTTTGTAAATACCGGTAGAGGAGTTTGGGAGCTAATTAAATGAGTATACTAAAATTAATGACAACGTCAAAAAGCAAATAATAGTTCTTCTCGTTTCAAAATGCGGGTAAAACGACACGGATAATTATACGATTAAATTCTCGAATTTTCATGCCTAGGAGCCTTCTCCGAGCAGAGCAGCTAGACGCGCGTGAAAGCAAGACCGAGCCTCTCGTAAAATCACCCTTCAAATCAGGCACATCTTGTTTGAATGTCAATTAAAAGAATCTATAGTCCATGCAATAGAAAGTGAAGTCAATCGTCCCATTATTACCTGTTAGCATCTACCACAGAAAGTCTCTATACTTGCCCAAAACAGCCGTCTGGCTTCCCGAAAACTCCCCGTGTAACCCATCTAGAGCAGCAAAATGTTCTACAAACTTCAATCCCTTCTTATTCTGCGCCTCTATCCGTCTCCAGTCCCATTCATCTGTATTCTCAATCTCTGGTGTCGGTTCATCTGTCTCCACATCTAAAGTCTCCGGCGTCGATTCACCCGAAGGTCCAGTCATCGTCGCCCATCCACCAGGCTTAGGAGGCAGTAATCCAGAAGCATTCATCGAGACCTCCGGATGAATCGTCAACCGTCCCAACTTAATAACATACTTGCTAATCGCACTCGCGAAAATAGCCTTCTCATCCACCTCAGCGCTCGGCTTTTCCCCTTTCACAGCCTTATACCCCTTTCCAAACCAACTCCCATCAGTCAAAATATAAGCACTCGGCTTCACAGTCCCTTTCTTAACAAAGTGTGTAACAATGTAAATCCACTTCCTATCCCAGCACAGGACTCGCGACCACATTTCAAACCCCTGATACATGCCAATCTCCCTCTTGAACGTAGCCATCACGCCTCCAAGCATAATACTCCATTTCCCCAGCACAGGCTTGCCATTTTTGTCCAACACTAGCTTCTCTCTTTTGTTGTGCTGCAGCTTTTCGATTCCGGGTTGCAGTAAGGCGCATACGAGGTGCGAGCGTGTGATGTCGAGATCGGAGAAGTAGGTGCTGTTTGATTTGTGGAAGTTGTAGTCGCATTCCATTAGCGGTGAGTGAGATGTGGTTATTACTGGGAGGAAGAGGGTTGAAGGTGCGATTGGAGGAGGGATGTTAGGGAGGCTGAAGAGGCAGTGTCGGAGGAGGGCGTTGAAGACTCGGAACTGTTCTTGTCAGGATGTATAAGTAGACAAGCATGAGTTTTGACATACGTGCCATGCGAATGGGACATTCTTGAGGTTGATAAGGACGAAGAGTGCCGCTACTATCCGTGAGTAGCTGCCGGGCCCTGTGAAGCAGTTGACAAGGAGGTTCCGGATGCTCATTCGGGAGGCTGTGACACTGAGAGCGAGTGCCGTTGTGAAGGCTATTGATTTAATGGGAAGACGAGCAGCGGAAGCCATGGTGAAGGAATGACTTGGAAAGAAAGACACGCAAAAGAAAGGGAGAGACTGTTGTTTTAACGGATGCGCGGCTGACGAAGTAATCCAGCTGATATCAGAAACAGAGATTCAGGGTCAACATTGGGCCGAGGCGCGGTGATTGTGATTGCTGTCCTCCGATGGTTCGCGTGCCACGTGACCTAACATGGACTTCCTCATTCTGTTCTGTTCGATCGACCACTTTAGTCTCACATCCAAAAGTTTTTAGACCCCCCTTAATCAAGGGAATACTAAAGACTGTGTGTCAATGTCTCTCAGAGAGCTCTGAGGGACCACGACCGAGTATTGTATGCGAATGCGAACCCCAATATGCATTAATCAATGCCTCTGTCGTGTGAAGTAGCACAAACTAGATGACTCCTAAAAATAGCTGCTGACAGTAAGGAAGCGGCAATCAGGGAACGCTAGTCCAAGATCACAGATGTTCACGACTTCAGAAGCTGGAATTTAGGCTGGATAACGTGTATGACATCCTGTTGAAAATATATATTTCGTTCATAAGCCGGCCCGTTTTTCTTTCTTAAATTTCTCTCTTGCAACAGCACCCAAAGCTGGAATTTAGTTTGGATAATGCGTATGATATCCAGCTGGAAATCTATATCCCATACCCAAGCCTCTTTTCATCGTTCTTTGTCAACTTTCTCTCTTCTAAAGTCACGAAGTTCGCACTCCTTGTAGCGCTCACATCTCACCGTTTCTGGCAGTCGGCAGCATCATACCACAATCCTAACGGCTTCAAGGTTACTAACCCAGTCTATCCCCCCTGCAACCAAGTTTCCGGAACTTTCTCACAATGTTGCGGGATAAACTATATAGGTGTGGTTCGGCCAGATATCTGCCTGCCAGACTGCTTTTGTTAAATTAGTGGTGATTCGGTATACCGGCGAGAAATTTGTTCGGATCCGATGTGGAAAGCCCTTTCTGTTTATCACAGTTGTGTGCCGGCAAGGCGGTACGTATGAGTATGTCGAGTTATAGACAGATGCTAACTGCTTTAGAGCGGTGGCAATCTAACAACAGATGTCCCTGTGAGGCGATGCAGTCACGGATGGTGGCGTTGTGGAGGAGCCAATGTCACATGTTGCAATCTCAAGCTGGGAATAGCGCTTTTAGCAATAATAGGAGTGTCATTACGACTCCTGCCTCGTCGGAATCAACTTCTAGTGAGACCTCAACACTCACTTCGATTTCCAGCTCGACCTATTCGTCCGAAAGTACCTCGAGTTCAAATACAAATGCAGTAACGTCTAACCCTTCTAGTGGGGCAAAGATAGGCGTTGGCGTTGGAATCGCAGGGGGTGTCTTGGCTATCTCAGCGTCCATCTTGGCCTGCGTACTTTTGCGAAAACCTCGTGTTCCAGAAGATGGCCCCATTGGAGGTCCCAACCAGTTTTATCGGCCGCAAATCTTCTACCACGAAGCCCCCGAAAGCAAACTCAGACCAGTCGAAGCACTGCTGAGCACCCACCGGACAGAACTGCCAAGTTGGGGGCCATGGGGAGGACCGAAGTGCCGAATACAAATGGAAGTTGCTGCAGCAACTCTACAAATTGGTCAATATGCTTATAACTTTAGGGCATCCATAATTCGTATTCCTGCTCGTAGCAGTAGAGAAGTTATTGCCTATTCAATCACATTTTCGTAGTGCTCCATTCCCGAGCTCGACGACGGTAGTTACGTCAAGAGTCTTCGTGTCGCATATCCCCAAACGCGTTCACTCGGAAGTCCGGGACGATAGCGGTGTGGAAATAAGGACTAAGAACTGGGGATTCAGAGGGGGATGCGCTTGCTCCTCATTCAAACTCCCTCAACCATGTGCTTGACAAGGGTTGCATGATTCAGTTCCCACTTGAAGCCTCCATGATTTACGTGCTGGCTGACGAGTTTTGAGGCATTTTGTACTGCTCGTTCATCTCGTGCTTTTCTTCTCCGGAGTAAGCACGTTTTAGCCCTATATGGTATTTTCTCTATGCATTGCGTATCGCGCAGATCCTACTTTTTTCTGTTATAATTTGTTATAACTGCTGTACGGCGCTTTTTCTCTGACCTGCTAACTAAATAAAGCAATGCAGACTATTGCAGCGCCACAGTTCATGAATCGCCTTACACCAATAGTTCGTGAATAGCACAAACGTGTTAGAATTTGGGTATTTATTTGTCAGAATCTTTCGAATAATGTTCCAATTCAATCAAGTTCTTTACGGCAATTGCGAAGCAGCATTTAGAGCCTCCTTATTTTCCCTTATCTGTTGTGCTATGCCGCAAAAATGCCTCTCTTGATGCAACGACTAGATTTGACCGCTCGATGGATTGTAGGCTGGTATGAAGATCACTCGATCGTTAACTCCAGCTACTAATGCTGCTTCTCCCCCTCTTGAAGAGAAAGTTAAACATCATGACATTTTATATAGTGATGAAAATGAACTCCGTTAGCCTGAAGACGATCCTGCTCATCCACGAAACTGGCCATTCTGGACGAAAGCCTTTAATACTGCAGTGATCGTCTCACAAAACTTTTTCACGTAGGTTAGACATCCGTCAATGTGACACGTGTGCTAATCTGGGGGCAGAACAATGATTAGTACCACCGGGTATGCTTCCGTCTTATTTGACGGGTGATTGGGCTAACAAAAACAAGCTGCTGCAGCGAGAGATGGGTGAGTGGAGTATGGTATCAATCAAGTATTCTCGATTTTGCGTATACTTCGATGTGAATCGTCCCTTCACATGCAAAAGCAATTACTTATTTCCGTAGGTATCTTTATGAGCAGGCCCTTAGAGGGTTATTATTTTCTCCAATCTCAGAGTCCTTTGGACGAAAGCCCATTTAAATTGTAGCTATGTTTCTCGACAGCGATTCCTCATATATCCGCAGTCGCCACCGGACGCTTTTTCTCTGGTGTACTTTCTGCTGTTCCAACCATCGTTGTGGCTGGACCAATTGAGGATATGTACGGGTCTGCCAGGCGTTTATGGATGATTTTCGCATGCAGTGTAGCTGCCAATATCAGCCTTACAATTGGTCCAATATACAGCATTTATATCGCTGAAGAAATAGGATGGCACGTTATTTCGTCTTTACCGGGAACTAGTTGACGTAAAACAGGAGATGGGTATCCTGGATCTCAGCTATCGTAACTTCTGTCCATGGTATCCTGACCCTGTTCCTGAAAGAATCACGACCTTCTCAAATTCTCAAGAAGCGCCTCCGCCAACTCAACAAAGCCACAACATGCGAAACTCCATTTACGATCCACAATCCAGACCAGAGTGTTTCATGGTATGATTTCATCACAAACTCCCTAACCCGTATGCATATTCTCGAGCAGAGTTGGGCATGGATAAAAAAGGAGAGATCCAGAGCTTTTTAAGGGGGGTATCCATCCAGAGGGTTTTTGGATGGATGGATACCCAGGATCTAGTCTGGATGGATGGATTATCCATTGAATTGATCATGTGACTCTAATTAGCCAATCAGAGAGCTTAGTTTTTAGCGCTAAGCCGTAGGGGACTTTGCGCCCACACCCCTCAACCACCCACCAAAAAATTAATTATTTTTAAAGCGCTTTAAAAAACACTAAAATTTCTAGGATTGCTATAATTGAGTCAAAGATCACTAATATCGAATTATTTCTCGTGTATTATGTCGTTATTATAGTGAAAATCAATTTTGGGCGGTTAACTAGTGTGGGTAGTTAGCTACACGAGTAAACTCTTCTACTTCGCACGCGCTTTAAAAACACCAAACTTTAGATCTGTTTATCCAAGAGCTATAAGTAGTCTAACTCCTCAGCAATAAATATACACTTTACCCCTAAACCTCACTCCAAAATAAGCTTAATAATATTATAATCCCCCAAAACCATCTCTATTTTCCAATGGAGGATATCCATCCATCAAAAAATCGCTTTGGATGGTATCCAGAGCTGGTTTCTCCCGGATCCATCCTTTTTTACCCATACCCCTGCCCAAGTCTGCATCCAAGTCGAGGTCTAGTATATTAATCTTACCCTCTAGCCCAATAAAGTCAAAAACGTAGATAAGCTTCCCTTTGCTTTTGCTTAGCATCTTTTGCTATTTAGTAATGCTATCTAGCCAGATAATCTTCTTGTAATTATGCCCATAGAAATAGCTCTTATTATAATAATATATCATATGAGGCTTTACACCTAGAGGGAGTAAAGGCTTAATAACTTGCTATGTGCTATTATCTCTTTTCGTATATTGCCTAGTATATAAATCGAGCTTTACCATTTCTAGAAGGAAAACCTCTTATTTATATGCAATAACGTCTTCTCGTTCATGTCTATTAACATATACTCCTTTCTTTACTTTTAACTTATAAAAGCCGAGTTTAAAAAGCCATCGATAAGTGCAAGCACAGCTAATGCCTTTACCGTATAATATTAATAACCGGGGCAATATCTCAATATTAATAGCAATCCTAAAGTTATTAGGAGTAATAGTACTAAGCTCTTGCTAAAGCAGCTACCCCTTATAACCTTAAAAGACGTCTTTATTATCAAGATAAGAAGAGCCTTTTCTTTTCCCTCTACAAGTCTTAGCTAGTAGTCCTCTAAAAGTCTAGTAATGACAAAACAATGCTTGTATCTTACAAGCTAACATTCTTTTATCGTTTTTAACATAGTTGCTTTAAGCTACTAACTTAGATGCTGCCCACCTATTTAAGTAATAAGGGCCTTTCTTTAATATTTGTGCAATATATTGCTTGAGAAGAGACAAGTTAAAGAATGTGCGTAAAGTATATAGTTGCTTTTAATATAATAATAATCTTTATACGCTATTAAAGACTACTTAAATAGTTATAAGCTCTTCTAG
>Ga0302325_10028438_pt1 | contig 11569 bp, 10 predicted proteins | sample Palsa_T0_2_FD_201948 | JGI IMG/M metagenome (GOLD analysis project Ga0302325, IMG submission 201948) | Peat permafrost microbial communities from Stordalen Mire near Abisko, Sweden - Palsa_T0_2 | ecosystem: Environmental > Terrestrial > Soil > Palsa > Peat permafrost | place: Sweden: Abisko... | reverse complement strand
TGGTGATGATGGTGCACGTTGCTAAGGGTGGTGCGCTCTCGTCGTCGCGGTTCCACCAGTTCTCGAAGAGCCCCGCGAAGAGCAGCGGCTGCTCGTCGGTGCGGGTGAAGAAGTAGGGCTGGCGGTCGCCTCCGGGGCGGTGGTCCCACTCGTAGAAGCCGTCGACCGGGATCACGCAGGGACGTTTGGCGAAGGCGCTGCGAAACGAGGGCTTCTCCGCGACCGTCTCGCCGCGGGCGTTGAAGAGCTTGTTGCCGATCGTGGGGTCTTTGGCCCAACTCGGCACGAGTCCCCAGCGGTAGCGATCGAGCACGCGAGTCTCCTCACGCTCACTGACCGCGAAGAGCGAGCGCTGAGGTCCGACGTTCCAACTCGGTCGACCCTCGGGGTCGAGGTCCGCGGCGAGGGCCGCCTCGAGGAACCGGGCGAGGTAAGACGGGGGGCTGAAGAGAGCGACTCGACCACACATAGCCCCTAGTTTGCCGTGATTTCAGGCCATTGGCGCGTGTCACGCGGAATCACTACTCTTACGAACATATGTTCGCTTTATCACCACCTCGACCCTCGCTCTCTCCAGAACTCCTCGCCCGTGTACGCCCGGGCGCGCTGGCGAAGAGCCGCACACTGCCGCTCGGCGAACCGTGGCGCGCCCTCGTGCCCGACGCGGGACTTCGTCGTGGCTCGACGGTCGTCGTCGAGGCGCCGGTGGGTCTGGGCGGGTTGAGTCTGGCGCTGAGTCTCGTGAGCGAGGCCAGTGCGCAGGGTCACTGGGCGGCCGTGGTGGGGGTGGACGACCCCGGCGTCGTCGCCATGGTCGAACTCGGGGTCGACCTGCGTCGCGTACTCTTCGTGCCCCGTCCGCGCGGGGCGTGGGCCGAGTCGGCGGCCGACCTGCTCGACGGCGTCGACCTCGTGCTCGTGCGACCACCCTCGCGGGCCGGCCTCATCGCCGCGCGACGGCTCATGGACCGGGTGCGTGAACGCGGCACCGTGTTGATCGCGCTCAGTGAACCCCGTGCGCCGTGGCCCCTGCCGGCGGACCTCTTCTTCCGCGTCACCCAAGCCGAGTGGGTCGCCTCGTCCAAACTCGACGCGCGCTATCTCACCGTGCACGTGAGTGGGCGGGGCGAGGCGCAGCGGGGCAGTGAGCACGTGGTGGTGGTGCCGAATCGTCGCGGTCGCGCCGAGGCGAACTGATGGAGCAGTTCCTCGCCGTGTGGGTCGACGCCCTCGCCCTCGAGCAGCCCGACGGTTCGACGTTGCGCGACACCCTGGTGTTGCTCGACGCGCTCGACGCGCTCTGCCCCTTCACCGAGGCGGTCCGTCTCGGTCTCTTCGTACTGCCCTTGCGTGGACCGAGTCGATTCTTTGGCGGCGACGCCGCGGTGCTGGACATGGTGCGCCAGTGCGTCCTCGACGTGGTGGGCGTCGCGCCCAAGCTCGGCGTTGCCGAGGGCTTGTTCTGCGCCGAACTCGCGGCCCAGCGCGAAGTCATCGTGCCACGTGGGGCGAGTGACGCGTTTCGTCGCGCGCAGCCTCTCGAGGTTCTTGGCCGCAAGGACTTAACGACCACCTGTTCGCGCCTCGGGTTGCACACGGTGGGGGCCTTCGCCGACCTCGCGAGCGCGCGGGTGGGCGAGCGCTTTAACAAGCACGCCCTCACCCTGCACCGGGTGGCGTGCGGGGAGTTAACCGAGCTCGAGGGCCAGCGTGATCCCCGGCTCGCACGACGTCTGGCCCAACTGCGTGGCGAGGAGGAGTTCTTCGACGAACAACAGGGCTTCTTCGGTCAACGCGGGGCCGGTGACGACCGGGCCGAAGCGGCCGCACACCGCGTCCGTCGCCGCCTCGGGGCCGACGCCATCGCGGTGGCGAGCCTGCACGGAGGGCGCGGGCCCGAGGATCAGGGGACACTCGTGCCCTGGGGGTCCCCGCAGGCCCAGGCTCGCGACCTCGCGCCGTGGCCCGGTCGGCTGGCGGCGCCCTCCCCGGCCACCACGCTGGCCCACCCCGCGCCCGTACAGCTGCGCGACGCGGCGAATCGTCCGGTGGTGATGGACGCGCGCGGCACCTTGAGCGCCGAGCCCGCCGCGGTGCTCTTCTCTTCGCCGCTTCGTCGCGAGGTCGTCTGGTACGCGGGTCCCTGGCCGCTGGTCGAGCGGTGGTGGACGCGCCGCCGTCGTCGCGCGCACCTCCAGTTGGTCTTAGCGACGGGCGAGGCGTTGTTGATGGTCGCGGAGTCGAGTCGGTGGTGGCTCGTTGGAATCTATGACTGATGGCGACCTACGGCGAGCTGCACGCGCATTCGGGCTTTAGCTTCTTAGACGGGGCGAGTGACCCCGAGGAGTTGGTCGTCGAGGCGACGCGCCTGGGCCTCTCGGGCCTCGCGCTCTGTGACCACGACGGTCTCTACGGCGTGGTGCGCTTCGCCGAGGCCGCGCGGGCGCTGGGTCTGGCGAGTGTCTTCGGCGCCGAAGTCACCCTCGACGGCACCGGCGAACGCGAAGGGGTCTCGGACCCCTCGGGGGAGCACCTCGTGCTCCTGGCGCGTTCGCCCGCGGGCTACGCCCGACTCTCTAAGACCCTCGCGCTCGCGCACTTAGAGCGCGGGGAGAAGGGTGCACCACGCTTCACGCTCGATGAGGTGGGTGCGGCCGCGCACGAGTGGCTGGTGCTAACGGGATGCCGCAAGGGTCCCCTCACGCGGGCGTTGGTGGAGGAGGGACCGAGTGCCGCCCGACGACGTCTCGGCGGACTGATCGATCGCTTCGGTCGCGAGAACCTGGCCGTCGAGATCTGGGACCACGGGGCGCCCGACGACGTCGCGCGCAACGACGTGTTGGCCGAGATGGCCGTGCGCGCCGACGTGGCGGTCGTGGCCACGAACAACGTCCACTACGCCACGCCCCGTGACTTCCCCCGCGCCAACGTGCTCTCGGCGATCCGCGCCCGTCAGAGCCTCGAGGAGATGGAGGGGTGGCTCAGTGCCTCGCCGCTCGCGCACCTGCGCAGCGACGCCGAACAGCGTCGTCGCTTCGCACGCTGGCCCGGGGTCGTCGACCAGGCGGGGGAGTTGGTCGCGGCACTGGCCTTTGATCTGCGACTGGTGGCGCCGAACCTGCCGGCCTTCGCGACCCCCGCGGGTCAGGACGAGCAGACCTACTTAGAGGAGTTGGTCGCCGAGGGCGCGACGCGTCGCTACGGGTCGCGCGAGAGCGAGCGAATCGGAGGGGCGTGGCGTCAGATCGACCACGAGTTAGGTGTCATCAAGACCCTCGGCTTCGCGGGGTACTTCCTCACGGTCTGGGACATCACCGAGTTCTGTCGTAAGAACGACATCTACTGCCAGGGTCGCGGCTCGGCGGCGAACTCGGCGGTGTGTTACTCCCTCGGCATCACCAACGCCGACGCCGTGGCGCTCAACCTCTTCTTCGAGCGCTTCCTCTCCCCGGCGCGCGACGGCCCGCCCGACATCGACGTCGACATCGAGTCGGGACGTAGAGAAGAGGTGATCCAGTACGTCTACGAGCGCTACGGCCGCCACCACGCCGCTCAGGTGGCCGCCGTGATCACGTATCGACGCAAGTCGGCGCTGCGCGACGTGGCGCGCGCCTTCGGTCACAGCGAGGAAGAAGCGAACTATATCCGCGACCACGTGGAGCGCGAGGCGTCCTCCTTACAGAGCAACGACCCGGGGGTCTCCGAACTGCTGGTGACGATGGCCGGGGAACTCCTGGACCGACCCCGGCACTTAGGGATCCACTCGGCCGGCATGGTGCTCTGTGACCGACCGGTGCTCGAGGTCTGTCCGGTCGAGTGGGGGCGCATGAGTGGGCGCAGCGTCCTGCAGTGGGACAAGGACGACTGCGCGGCGATCGGTCTGGTGAAGTTCGACCTGTTGGGCCTGGGCATGCTCGAGGCCCTCCACCGCGCGGTCGACGTGGTGGCGCAGTTCCACGGAGTCGACCTCGACCTGGCGATGCTGCCCCAGGAGCCCGCGGTCTACGACCTGTTATGCGAGGCCGACACCGTCGGGGTCTTCCAGGTGGAGTCGCGCGCGCAGATGGCCACGCTGCCGCGCGTGCAGCCGCGCTGCTTCTACGACTTGGTGATCGAGGTCGCGCTGATCCGCCCCGGCCCCATCCAGGGACACGCCGTCAACCCCTACATCCGACGGCGCCGCGGCGACGAACCCGTCACCTACCTCCACCCTCGGCTCCAGCCGATCTTGGAGCGCACCCTCGGCGTGCCACTCTTCCAAGAACAGTTGATGGAGATGGCCGTCGCGGTGGCCGGGTTCAGCGCGGCCGAGTCCGACGAGTTGCGCCAGGCCATGGCCGCCAAGCGCTCCCAGGTGCGCATGGAGAAACTCAAAGTTCGCTTCTATGACGGCATGGCCGAGAACGGGATCACCGGGGCCGCGGCCGACCAACTCTTCGAGGCACTGGCGGCGTTCGCGAACTTCGGCTTCCCCGAGTCGCACTCGGTCTCCTTCGCCCACCTGGTCTACTGCTCGGCCTGGATCAAGGTGTACTACCCGGCCGCGTTCCTCGTCTCACTGCTCAACGCCCAGCCCATGGGGTTCTGGTCACCGCAGAGCCTCGTCGCCGACGCGAAGCGCCACGGGGTACGGGTGTCGCGTCCCGACGTGAACGTCTCGGGCGTGGGCGCGATCCTCGAAGGGACGCCCGAGGATCCGACGGTGCGCCTCGGGCTCGGGGACGTGCGCACCATCGGTAGTGAACTCGCCGAACGCATCGTCGAGGGCGCCCCCTGGGTGGACAGCACCGACCTCGTGCGCCGCGCCGGCCTGCAGCAACACCACTTAGAGGCGCTCGCCGCCGCGGGGGCGCTCGACTCTTTCGGCGCGAGTCGACGGGCCCTCACCTGGTCAGCCGGCGCCGCGGCGCAGGCGTTGCCGGACCGGTTGCCCGGCGTGGTGACCGGGCTGCTCGCGCCATCTCTACCGAAGGTCAGTGAGTTGGAACGCATCGCCGACGACCTGTGGTCGATGGGCCTCACCACCGAGGCGACCGCGATGGCGCTCGTGCGACCGGCCCTCACCGAGCGCGGGGTGACGCGCGCGAGTGCGCTCGCCGCCGCCGAGAGCAACCGCGTACTGGTGGCCGGGGTCGTCACGCACCGTCAGCACCCCGAGACGGCCAACGGCGCGGTCTTCGTGAACCTCGAGGACGAGACCGGTCACGTGAACGTGATCTTCTCCAAAGGCGCGTGGGCGAGGTGGAAGTCAATCGCGGGCTACACGGCCGCCTTAGTAATTCGCGGGTCGTTAGAACGTGGGCAGGGGGTCGTCACGCTGAGTGCCGAGTCCGTGGAACCGCTCGAGATCGGTGCTGCGGCCCCGTCACGCGACTGGCATTGAATTGCCAAGGCAGCGGACACATCGATAGGCAACGGTGGTAATTGGGAAACCGACGAACATCTCGGCGGTTCCGACAAAACGGACAGCGATTCTCGCCAACAGCTACCGCTAAAGGAACTTTTGCGCGCCCGCGACCAATTCGCGTGCAGCGGAAACCGCTCTCGACGCTTTGACTCCGGATACATCAAAAAACCCATAGTGCGCTTGATCTTTAAGTTCTAGGAGTCGGATGAGAAGGACCCGGTGTCGGGCTCCCTGCGTCGACGCAGTTTTCACGAGATCGGCTGCTCCTCGATGATCGTCACCGCGTGCACGTCTGCCAACGCCTTTACAACAAATCGCGTCACAAGCTGCGATACCCGCGAGCACTGCGAGTCCCGCGGCGACACTCGCGAACTCGTCACGGTCCTCGGCGAGAATGATCTCCGATGCCTTGAGGTACGCCAGCGCGGCCTTGAGTCTCGCGCGGGCGTTGACGGGCGTACACGGCCGTGTCCTCGTGGTGCTAGTCATGACGGCGCGTCCTCGTGCGCGTACTTGATGACCGAGGTAGCCGTCTCCTCGTACAGGCGGACCTCGTCGGCAACAATGTTCTTATAGATCGCCGTCTTTTTCCGTCGGTGCTCCGCCCACTCGATTGATGAGATGCTCACGACCTGAAGCGGATTCCCCGACCACTTGCGAACTTCGTCGTGCAGTCGATCAACGCTTTCTTCCCAGATCGCGAGATTGCTTTGAGCCATTATTCGAGAGGTGACTGCAGTCACTCCGAGGTCGAGGGCGGCCTTCATCGGCGCGTTCGATTGCTTCGCGACGATTTCGGACCTCGTCGCGGGCCGAACCAGCAAGAGGTCGATGTCACTCCCGGAATCTCCATCGTGTCGAGCGGCCGACCCAAATACACATGCATACAACGGTCGAACCTTCCATGAATCGAGGCTCGCGAGGATTCGCTTGAAAAGCTCTGATCGAAGTCCCGCTAAGAGCGTGGGTATGTCCGCGGCGACGTGATCCCTATTGAGACTGTGGACGCGAACGTTCCCGAGTTCGGTCGCGGTCACGATTCCTTGTTCGATCAATCGACCAATCGACTTTCGAATCCCTATTTCGGAACCTCGGACAGAGATCGTCGCGATCTGTGAAACCGTGAGCGGTTTCCCGGCGTTCGCGAGCGCTACGAGGATTGGTCCATCCAAAGACGACGAAATAGTCATGGAAGGGTCACTGAGATTCATTATAGAAAAGTATAGGTTTCTATACGTAAGTATACAAATCTATACTTAAGTAAAGTATGTCCCAATGAGTAATCAGGGACCGCTCACGCGCCATGGAGAAGCGAACACGGCTTTCCGCCTGCGCAGTGACCGGTGTGAAGGGTCCCGCGCACTTGACGTGAGCTAGTCGACGAAGGCGAACTCGGGACGGTCGCCGGCCTCGATCTCCTCACGCACGAGGATCTGTGCGAGCGGGAGGTCGTCCGCGTGGGTGACGCCGATGCACCGCGACTTGGTGGTGATGACGTCGAAGCGGAATGGCGTGCGGTGCAGGATCTGACCAACAAACGTCGAGAGTTGGATCTCTTTCTCGGCCGCGAAGTCGTGCTCGACGATGGCTTGCCGCATGAGGGCAAGGATGCCTGGCTGGAAGCCCCAAAGATTCATCGAGACCGTCGTCTGCGGGTGCAATACCGATGGTTCGAGACCATCGTCCGCGACGTACCCCTCGAGCGTCGCCGAGACGTTGCGACGTTCCACGATTTCGGTCAGATGACCGTTCACGACCATGCACGTACCGCGCGAGACGGGAAGTTCGCCCACGAGTGCGCGCTCGAGCTCGAAGCCGACGAGGCAGTTATTGGCGCTCGTGGCGAGGTGCTGACCGAGGTGCAAAAAGGACTCGCGACCGTAGAGGTCGTCGGCGTTGGAGACCCCGAAGGGACGAGTGAGGTCGAGGGCGCTCTCGGCCGAGAGTACGGCGTCGACGGTGCCGCGCAGGTTGAGTTGGTGCACGAACGAGACGCGCCGACCTTGGGGCCAGTGGGTCGCCACGTGCTCTTGGATCTCGGGGCCTGTTTCGGGGTTAATGACTATGACGATGTCGTCAAAACCCGCGGCGTAGGCGTCCGAGGCGATGAGGTCAATAACGCCTTCGCCGTGGAGACCCACCGGGGCGAGTTGCTTGACGCCGCCGTAGCGACGTGCACGGCCGGCGGCCAGGATGACCAGAGAGGGACCGCTCATTTGGACCACTTTACGATGGCTGAGGCCCAGGTCATACCCGCCCCAAAGCCGGTAAGTAGGGCGTAGTCACCCTTGTGGACGCGGTCATTGTCCCGAGCGTCGGCAAAGGCCAAGGGAATAGAGGCACTTGAGGTGTTGCCGTACCGGTCGATCACGACCACCGCGCGGTCCATTTCGACGTTCAGACGCTGGCAGGCGGCCTGGATAATGCGGATATTGGCCTGGTGGGGGATGACCAGGCTGAGGTCGGCCGAGGTGATGCCCGCCATGGCCATGGCCTTTTCGGAGGAGTCCACGACCGCGCGGACCGCGCGGCGGAAGATCTCCTTGCCGTCCATCCAGAAATACCCGCCGTGTTCGCAGGTCAACAGCTCCGCGTCGGCGCCCTCGGTGCCCAGCACGAAAGAGAGGATGTCGTTCTCGGTGGGGTCGTACTCGAGCACGGCGGCGCCCGCGCCGTCGGCGAGCAGCACCGCCATGTTGCGGTCGCTCCAGTCGACGAAGGCCGACAGGTGCTCCGCGCCGATCACCAGCACACGCTTGCTGCCGGTCTCGAGGAGACCCTGCGCGGTGCGTACGGCGTACATGAACCCAGAACAGGCGGCGTTCACGTCCATCGCCGGGCAACTGAGTCCCATCTGATGGGCGACCATGGCCGAGGTCGCGGGCGTGATGCGGTCCGCCGCACTCGTCGCTAGCACCAAGAAATCGATGTCTTTGGCTTCGACGCCGGCGTCTAAGAGCGCCATGTTGCCGGCTTCGACGCCGAGGCTCGTCACTGTGCCACCAATACGCCGTTCACGGATGCCGGTGCGCTCTCTGATCCACTCATCAGAGGTGGGCAGGGTGAGGGAGAGCTCGTCGTTGGTGACGATCCGGTCCGGAACGGCAGTGCCCCAACCAATAAATCGAGCGCCCATAGTTCAGCCCCTTCGCTGGCTAGCCATGGCCGAAGTCTAGGGGGTGGGCCTAGTTCGGTGAGGGGGCCGCCAAAACCTGCAGCGTACAACGGGCGACGCAGATCATTCGCTGGTCCTGGTCACGCAGTTCGATGCCCCAGACGTGCACGGTGCGGCCGAGCCGTATCGGCGTGGCCGTGGCGGTCAGGGTGCCGCTCGACATCGAGCGAAGGTGCGAACAGTTGAGCTCGGTCCCCACCACGATCTGGTCCGCGCCGACGTTGACCGCGCCACCGATGGAAGCAGCGCCTTCGGCCATCAGCGCCGAGACGCCGCCGTGGAGGATGCCGTAGGGCTGGTGGACCTTGGGGCCGACCTCGACCGACATCACCACGCGTTCCTTCGTCACCTCCGCCACCACGATGTCGAGTTGGTCGTTCACGTTCGGTCGCGATTCAAAGCGTTCACGGAAGTCGTCGGTCATAGGCGCAGTTTAGGGAGCCGGTAGCCTTCGACCATGACTCGGCGCGTCGATCTGCGAAGTGACACGATCACGCAACCGACCCAGGAGATGCGCGAGGCGATGGCGAGTGCTCGCGTGGGCGACGACGGCTACGGCGAAGACCCCAGCGTCAACGAGCTCGAGGCGCGATTCGCCGAGGTCGTGGGCAAGGAGGCCGCCGTTTTCGTTCCTTCGGGCACCATGGCGAACCAGATTGCGCTGCGGATCTTGACCCAACCAGGCGACGTTGTCGTCGCGGGGCGCGCTCAACACATGGTGAGCTTCGAGATGGGCGCGGCCGCACGCAACGCGGGCGTCCAGTTCGCGAACGTCGACGACGCTAATGGCACGCTCGAACTCGCTGACGTGCTCGACGTCATCGCGGCGGAGGGCGACCATCAACCTCACGTCTCGATGGTGAGCATCGAGAACACCCACATGGTGTCGGGCGGTACGCCGCTGGACGTCGAAGACGTGTCGCGACTCGCGCGCTCGATTGAAGGTCGAACACTGCACCTGGACGGCGCGCGACTCTTCAACGCCGTGGTCGCGACGGGCACGAGTGCCGCGGAGTACGCGGCTCCGGCGACGACGGTGATGGCATGTCTCTCGAAGGGTCTGTGCGCGCCGGTGGGTTCCCTGCTCGCGGGACCTTCAGCGCTGATGGAGAGGGCACGCGTCGAGAGAAAGCGACTCGGAGGCGCGATGCGCCAGGCGGGATTCCTCGCCGCAGCAGGACTCGTCGCGCTTGACACCATGGTCGACCGCTTGAAGGACGACCACCACCGAGCGCGCCAACTCGCCGAGCTCTTTGCCGCTGCGTTTCCTGAATCGGGTTACGACCCGTCGACGTGTCGAACCAACATCATCTCGTTCAACCATCCCCAGGCCCGACAGATCGTGGCCGAGCTGAACCAGCTCGGCGTCGGCGGCGACACCGTGTCACCTCGACGCGTTCGCTTCGTCACGCACATCGGTGTCAGTGACGATGACGTGGCCTACGTCGCTGAAGTGCTCACACGCTTCGCGCCCTCGTCGCCCTAGGCCGTGCGACGGCTCTTGTTCGCGCGGAGTTCACCGAACGCCCCGTGGAGACGCTGGGCACGAGGGGGTAGCCTTAGAAGGTTCTAAAGGCAATACCGTGACCGACATTCTTCACCTCTCTACGTTCCTGCGCCGTCCGATCTTCGACACGGACGGCGACCGGATTGGACGCGTCCAGGACCTGGTCGCGCGACTCGGCGACGACCCGCACCCCCCGATCGTCGGCGCGGTCATCCGGATCGAAGGCCGCGACCTCTTCGTGTCGATCAAGAAAATCGGGGGACTCGCCCAGGGCAAGATGACTTTCGAGGGTCGTCGCGTGGATCTGCGCAAGTTCGAGCGTCGTCCCGGTGAAATGTTGCTCGCGGAGGACCTGCTCGCGCGTCACTTGATCAATTTGGTGCGCGGTCGCATCATCATCGCCAACGAGATCGAGATCGCCCAAGTCGACGGTCGCTGGGAGGTCGTGGGCGTCGACCCCGGGCGCCGCTCGTTCCTGCGTCGGGTCTTGGGTCACAAGATCGGCTCGCACGTCCAGGCCGACTCGATCGTCGACTTCGCGTCCATCGAACCCTTCGTCTCCCACGTTCCGAGTGCCCGCCTGCGGATTCCGTACCGCAAGCTCGCCAAGCTGCACCCGGCCCAGATCGCCGACCTGGTCGAACAGGCCAGTCACGAAGAGGGTGAGGAGATCATCGAGGCGGTCGGACTGGACCGCGAGCTCGAGGCCGATGTCTTTGAGGAGCTCGACACCACGCACCAACTCGAGTTCCTCGAGTCGCGTAGCGACTCCGAGGCCGCGCGGTTGCTGTCGCGAATGGAGCCGGATAACGCGGCCGACCTCATCACCGAGATCGATCAGGAGCGTCGACGACCGATACTCGAGTTGCTGCCGAGCGAGCAGCAGGCCAAAGTTCGCCAGCTGCTTTCTTATAACGCCGACACCGCCGGAGGGCTGATGAACCCCGATTTCGTCTCGGTCGCCCCGAGCGCCACGGTGGCCGATGCGCTCGAGGCGATTCGTACGTCGCGCGTGCCCGCCGAGTCGCTCCAAGCCGTCTTCATCGTCGACGACAGCGGGCAACCCATCGGTGCGGCGTCCATCGCTCCGCTGGTTCGCGCGCGTCCGACCGAACTGGCCCTCAGCGTGGCCCGCACGCAGTTGGCCCACGTGCACCCGCACTGGGACGTGTTACGCGTGTCGAGAAAGATGAGTGACTTCAATCTGACCGTGTTGCCGGTGCTCGATGACGAGCACAGCAAGATGATCGGCGTGGTGACGGTCGACGACCTACTCGAAGAGCTCCTGCCTCAAGGCTGGCGCGCCGAGTTCGGCATGAGCGCGGTGGAGGAGTAACGATGCCCCGCGCCGCTCTGGGTCACGTTCTAAGGGGGCCTCTCTGAAACCCCCTAGTACCAGCCGCGAGGCTATCTACGTATTGACACAACTTCGACCGACTCACAAGGAGCGCCGCTAGCCCCTTTGGTCCCCGCGTGGTTG
>Ga0302325_10028437_pt1 | contig 11569 bp, 10 predicted proteins | sample Palsa_T0_2_FD_201948 | JGI IMG/M metagenome (GOLD analysis project Ga0302325, IMG submission 201948) | Peat permafrost microbial communities from Stordalen Mire near Abisko, Sweden - Palsa_T0_2 | ecosystem: Environmental > Terrestrial > Soil > Palsa > Peat permafrost | place: Sweden: Abisko... | reverse complement strand
TCACCCGATTCTAATTCGGCGAACGCACCCACTATCCCTTTGGACTATCAACGGCCGCTCAATTCCTCCGCGCCATCCGAAATTGATGAAGCGGATCGTGCAACTGCATGCCGGTGGATGGTCGGCATCGGCTGCGCCGTTGTGTTCATGGCTCTCCGCATCGCGTTGCAAGATCCACAGCGACCCTGGTGGTCCGCCGGCGCGATCCTCTTCATCAGTCTCCTCGCTGCCGCCGTTGCCTGCTGGCGATTGGCGCCCCATTACATCTACGCCGCCGGCAGCCTGTTCAATCTTGCCGTCACACTCTGGTGGGTCCACTCCTATTGGCAATGGGGGGCCAGTTCGCTCGCCGATCTCGTCAACGTGAACATCATCGCACTGACTTCCCCGGCCCTGGCCTGGCTCATTCTTGAGTTGGAGGTGTTTCGTCCCAACCCCGCGGTCATCGCGATTCGCCGGCCGTTTCACTCAATCGCCGCGCTCGCGTCAACGACGCTTGTTCTCTTGCTGGTCACAGTTGGTCTGCAAGCCGATGCCGTGGGCACTCCGCTTCATCTCACGGTCTGGATCGCTTGGGCCGCGCTCGCCTCCACCGCCGCTCTTCTGGTGGGTTGTCTATGCGATGCTCGGATGACCGGCGTCGTCCCCGCCCTCTACGTCCTGGGACTTTCGACGGCCGGCTTAACGGTGGAGCAGTTCCATCTTCACCTCAACGAACTTGCTCCGCTGGGTGCGGTCATCTTGTCCGCCTATGCCCTGGCAACCAGCGCCTTGTTTTACTTCCGCAATCGTCTCGCCCGCTGGATGATTCGCGATCGCGACGAAGCAGCCACGGCGATCTGGCTGATTCCAGCGAATCTCTCACTGGCGGCCATTTCGATCGCCCTGGGCTTCTGGGCCGACTTCGCCGTCAATGCGCTGCTTCTGCGCCTCGCCGTCGCCACTGCCGTCATGTCCCAGCCGCTGAGCGTCGGCTTGCTCGCGCGTGGCAATCGGAGATTGCGCCTCGAACAAACGGCATTGATCCTCGCCGTGGTCGCCGCTGCCATCTGGGGCTGGTCCTGGTCGCCGCCTGCGGATCTCCCGATGAATCGCCTGGCGATGCTCACCACCGTGCTGATCATCATGACCGCGATCTACGCCGCCGGCTCCGCCAGATTTCTCCCCGCTGCCAATCTCTGGGCCGTCTCTGCCAAACGCCTGCTGTCCGCGCTGCTTTCGGCGGCGCTTGCCGGACTGCTCGCAACATTGGGCCTGGAAATATTTCAGCAGGTCGAATTGGGACACGTAACGATCACGCCGTTCGACACCGCTGCCATCGGCCTCGCCCTGGCTCTGGCGATCGGGGCAGCCATCGTCATGGCCGTCATGCCCGGCCGCGATCCGCTACGTCTATCGGCCCGCGGGCGCACCGCCTACGTGTATGCCGCCGAGATCTTCCTGGCGATGACGTTTCTCCATCTGCGGCTGACAATGCCCTGGCTGTTCACCGGATATTTCCAGCGCTACTGGCCGCTGGTTGTCATCGCGATTTCCTTCGCCGGCGTCGCATTGAGCGAGCTGTTTCGCCGCCGCCAGCAAATGATTCTCGCCGAGCCGCTGCAAAATACCGGGGCGTTCCTCCCCTTGCTCCCCGCTCTCGCCTTCTGGGCGCTGCATTCCAACGTGGACTATTCCACGTTCCTTCTGCTGGCGGGAATCCTCTACTCTGTCCTGGCTATTCTCCGCCGCTCCTTCGGCTTCGGGCTGCTGGCGGCGCTAGCGGGCAACGGTGCGCTCTGGCATGTGCTCGATCATCTGCACGGTTTCGGCTTCCTGATCCATCCGCAATATTGGCTGATCCCATTCGCTCTCTGCTTTCTCGTTGCCACCCATCTCAATCGTTCGCAACTTTCCATCCGGCAGGTGCAGACGAGCCACTACGCCTGCCTCACGCTCATCTATCTCTCATCCACCGCCGACATGTTTCTCAACGGCGTCCGCCAGTGTCCGTACCTGGTCTACATCCTCGGCGCCATTTCCATAGCCGGAGTCATGGCCGGCATCATCTTCCGCATCCGCTCGTTTCTTTTCCTGGGGACTGCCTTCCTCGTGCTGACCTTGATCACGATCATCTGGCACGCCTCGGTCGATCTGCACCAGACCTGGCTCATATGGGTCAGCGGCATCGCCCTGGGCGTGAGCATTATCCTGCTCTTCGCCCTGTTCGAGAAGAAGCGCGGCGAAGTCCACGCCGTCATAGACGGCCTGAGAGAATGGCAGGGATGAGCTGCGGGAACTCCCCGTAAATGCAAAGCCGCGACCAGTGAGTTTGGGAAAAATGCTCGAGGTACAGAGGTTGAATAAATGAGCAAATGAACGGCGCGTCCGGATCTCTGCGAGTTGGGATTCCGTGAGGCTCATCCCGCCTTCCGCTGCCCCATGAGCAGGCGCAGGCCTTCCGCGACCATTTGCGAGCGCTTGAGCTTGTGCCGCTTCGCGAACGAATCAGCCTCCTTGAGCAATCTGCGTTCGATGCTGATGGACAGCACCTGCGAACCGGCGCCGACGGTGGGCCGCCCCCGCACCTTCCGCTGAAAGCGGTTCCATATCTTGCGTTGAGCGGCATTGAGCGGACGGGATTCGGACAGCGGAACTTCCCCGCGCTCGAAAATCGCCAACTCCGCCTCTTTCTCGGCCGGAGAGAGTGCCAGGAATTTTTCCACCGCATCCGGCTCGCGCCGCTTTGTCTTTTTCATTTTGAACCTCTTTTCTCACCGCGACCTGGAATGATGTAATACGTCCCGTCGCGATCGATCACATACGCCACCTGCACCCATCGATGGTTGATTTCGTGAAGCTGCTGGAGCGGGAAGAAGCCGAGCACCGCGGACGCCTGACGGATTACAAAATGGCCGCGTCAAAACGGCAGCAAGATTGAACGTATACCCTCGAACTTAACATAACATGGATTATCGGACGTAGGGGGGCGGAATCTATGTCCCGCGGCTCCGCCGATTTCATCGGCGGTGGATGAGCGGCTCAGCGCTCATTCATTTCGATGAGCCCCGCGAGCCGTGGGATTCGACGATCTGTTGCAGGCGTTCGTCGAAGGCTCGGCACGCGTTGAGGGCGTCGAAGGCGTGAAAGAGTTGGCGGAACTCGGCGACGGGAGCCTGGGGGTTGGTGCCCAGGACGGTCGAGAGTCGGTGCGACAGCTCGGCGGCGCTGAGCTCGTAGAGATACTGTCCCGGATCCTCAAAATCGCCGGGGAGCAATTCCAGATAGCAGCCGGCGGCGGGGAGCAATGGCCAGCAGCCGGCGACCATGCCGCGGATGGCCAGGTAGTCGCCGGGGGCGAACCGTTTGGCGCTCAGGAAGATGCCGGCTTCGAGCAGGCCGATCATTTGTCCGACCTCGTCGATCTCGCTGATCGTCCGGCGGTCAAACTGCTCGGCAAGCTGCTCCACGGGACCGGTGGTGATCAATTTGAATTGTTCGCCACGACGCACGAGCCGCTCGAGGGCGTCGTTGAGGAGCTCGATGTCGACATCGCGGGTTTCGACGAAGATCGCCCGCGGATTTCTCACCGGCTTGCGAGCCGGTGCGATCGCATTGGCGGCGCCGAGGTCGATCGGTTCGAACATCACGCGGGCCTTGGACCGCACGTGCGGGATGGGATCCTGGCTGGAAAGCTCGGCGTGGCGGGTGACGACGGCGGCGGCGCGCTCGACGAACGTTTCGAGGTGATACGATGAGTTAAACCAGATTTCCGTCGCGGCGGCGGCGGTGTTGAGATTCACCAGCTCCAGCGATCCGCCATCGGCGCCGGGACGGGGAAGCTCGTTGGAATGGAAATAGACCACCGACGGCTTCCTGGCCAGCATCGGCATCATGCGATTGAGATTGGCGAGGTTCAGCGCCTCGCTGGTGAAGAGCAGATCGACGCTCCCGGCCCAGTGCCGGGTGAGCTGCTCGGCAAACCAGTTGGCGGCGGCGGTCAGCCGGCGTTCGATGCGCCGCGGCGGCAGCTTGAGCAGTGTCCAGCGGTGGCGGCTGCAGCGGATCACCGTCTCCAGCATGGCGCGGCGCGCCCCGCCGTAGAACGGCTCCAGTGCCAGAATGTCGAGCTGACGCGGCATCGATCCACTTTCATCGCTTCCCTGCGCGTGGGAAATCTTAATCGCTCAGCCGCTCCAGGAGAAACCCCTTGACGTGATCAACTCCAATCCGCTGCTGCAGCATCGAGTCACGTTCGCGCACCGTCACGGTTTGATCTTCAGCGGTTTGGCCGTCAATTGTGATGCAAAAGGGCGTGCCCGCTTCATCCTGCCGACGATAGCGCCGCCCCACCGCACCTTTTTCGTCATAGAAAACCGGCCAGTGCTTCTGCAAGTCCTGGCAGATGGCGGCTGCCCGCTCGGGCATTCCGTCTTTCTTCACCAGCGGAAAGATCGCCGCCTTCACCGGCGCCAGCCGCGGCTTGAACCGCAGGACCGTCCGCATCTCCCCTTCAACCTGCTCCTCGGCATACGCCTCACACAGAAACGCCAGCGTTGCACGAGTGGCGCCAGCCGCCGGCTCGATGACGTGCGGAACGAATCGCTCCTTGGTCTCATCGTCGAAATAACTGAGGTCTTTGCCGCTGAACTTGATGTGCTGCTGCAGATCGTAATCGCCGCGATGGGCAATTCCTTCCAACTCGCCCCAGCCCCAGGGGAACTTGTATTCGATGTCGCTGGTGCCGACTGAATAGTGGGCCAGTTCCTCTTTTTCGTGTTCGCGCAGCCGCAGGTTCTCACCGGCCAACCCGAGCTTTTGATACCAGGCAAATCGCCGGTCGCGCCACTCCCGGTAATACTCCTGGCTTGTCTGGGGCTTGCAGAAATATTCGATCTCCATCAGCTCAAATTCGCGCGAGCGGAAGATGAATTGTTTGGGCGTGATCTCGTTGCGGAAGGCCTTGCCGATCTGCGCGATGCCGAAGGGCAGCTTGACCCGGGTGGAATCGCAGACGTTTTTGAAGTTCACGAACATTCCCTGCGCCGTCTCGGGGCGCAGGTAGACCATGGCCGCACTTTCCTCGACGGGCCCGACGAACGTCTTGAACATCAAATTGAACTTGCGCGCTTCGGTGAGCTGGCACTCCGAAAACTGCCCTGGAGCCTTCGAGGGCTTGCGCGGGCAGGCGCTTTCGGCAATCTGATCGGCGCGAAACCGGGACTGGCAGGTCTTGCAGTCCACCAGCGGATCGGTGAACGCCCCTTCGTGCCCACTGGCCTGCCAGACGGTGCGGTTCATCAGGATCGCCGAGTCGAGCCCCACGACGTCGTCACGGGTCGTGACGTTGTCATGCCACCATGCGTTCTTGATATTGCGAAGCAATTCGACGCCGAGAGGGCCGTAGTCCCAGGTTCCGGTGAGTCCGCCGTAGATTTCAGATCCGGGGTAAACAAAGCCCCGGCGTTTGCAGAGCGAGACGAGTTTTTCCAGCTTATTGGTCTCGGACATGGTGAGGGTGTCAGGGTTCAGGGTGTCAGGGTTCAGGGTTCAGGAGAAGAGCCAATAGGTGTGTAAGAGCCCCTGTTCAGCGTGTAGCCGCCGAGCTTGCTCGGGGTTTGCGCGTCAATACCGCGAGCAAGCTCGGCGGCTACACCGAAAGATGGAGCGCGATCCGGGATGCCTCAGGCTTTGGCGGCCGCGGCGGCCTTCTTGCTCTTCCCGCTGACCTTGGGCGCCACGGGCTTGGCAACGCGGGCGGCGTTCAAGCGCCGGGCCAGCCGGCTGCGCTTGCGGGCAGCGGCGTTCTTGTGAATCGTTCCCTTGGCGGCCACCTTATCGAGCCGGCGTGTCACCTGCCGAAGCTCGGTCTCCGCCTTGGCGAAGTCTCCTGAAGTGAGGGCCGAGGTGAAGCTCTTCAACACGGTCTTGATCGCTTCCTTGCGGGCGCGGTTGCGGATGCGTCCCTTGATGTTCTGACGGACGCGCTTCTTTGCCGATAACGAATGGGCCACGTTTACAGTCTCCTTCGATTCCTCTGGTTCGCGCAGCGCTCACAGCGCCGACTTCAAAAAGCATAGAGCGAAGGGGGGAATTGTCCAGTGGAAGAGGGTTCAGGAGACGGGGGGAATTGGGGATTGCAAATTGAAAATTGCAAATTTCAAAATGGAATGCGAAACACCGGCCGGTTTTTGCCTTCAATTTGCAATTTGCAATTCCCAATTTGCAACTCCCCCCGTCATCCTGAACCCTGAGCCCTGACACCCTGAACCCTTCTATGTCGCCGCCGCAGCCCGCAGGCGCTTGATGCGCGTCTGCACGTCGCGGTAGTTGAAATCCCACTGCGCGACCTGGCTGTACGCCTTGATCGCGGTCGGTTGTTCTTTCTTCTCTTCCAGGGCTCGGGCATACCAGTAATACATCTCGCGGGAACGCTCGTCCCCCTTCGTCGGGTAGTCGTCGATGATCACCTTGATCGTATCCACCGCCTCGTCGACAAAGCCGGCTTCGAGGAAGCATTCGCCGAGCAGCAGCGACGCGTTGATCCGATATTTCGGGTCGGAACGGACCTGCTGGAATACAGGGATCGCCTCCTGGAACTGCTTGAGGGCAAACAGGCGCCGGGCCACCTGATACCGGGCAGACGAATCGGTCGGGTAGGCTTCCAATTGCAGCTGATATTCCTCCAGTTCCGCCTTGATCTTCTCAAGCTGGAAGTCGTGGAGCGTCTTCTGCACTTCGACGTCGGCCGGATCGGCAGCCAGTTGATCCTTGAGACTGCGCTCCATCCGGGCCAACTGCGCCATGCGGATTTCGCCGATCTTCTGGCGATAGCGGAACTGCCTGGTGCTTTGGAAGATTTCGTCGAGCACCTCAATGGCCAGCTCCTCGTACTCCGCCTGCTCGGTGCGACGCAGCGCATCGATATACTTATTGAGCTTGGCGGGATCCTCCTTGTCCCCGCGCCATTCCAGCTCGGCTTCGGCGACGGCCCGCTGCAGGTGATCGACGCTCTGCACGTCTCGATCCGATTCGAGCAGCTTGTTCTGAAGACTCGCGTCCTTCATGCTTTCGCGGAAGCTCTTGGCATCGCCATAGCCCCCTTTGCTCATAGTGTGCTGCGCGCCAAGATTTTTCAGCTCGGTCTGCAGGGCCATGTCGTTGGGGCGCATCTTCATGGCGTAATGGCAGGCATCGGTCGCCAGCTTCCATTCGCCAAGCTGCTTGTAGACGTCCTTGAGGATAATGAACTTGTTCAGGTCCGGATTCTTGGTGTCGGCATTGGATTTCTGCAGGATCGGCCCCGCCCACATGACCGTGTCGAAGAAGCCGGCGCGATGGGCGTTTTGAAGAATCTGCAGCAGGTAGTCGGTGTTACCAGGATCGTAGGAGACAAGCTTCTCGTAATTGAGCATGTTCTGCTTGTCATCCTTGCTGACTTTGGTCAGCGCCGATCGCTTGAAATAATCCAGCGCCTTGCCTCCGCTGGCTTTGCGCCTGAGGGCAATCTCGCGCAGCGCCCGGTGCGCTTCGATCTCCTCGGGGTCGAGCGTGAGGCCCTGAATGTACATCTCGATGGCGTATTCGTAGTTGCCGGTGTCGGCGACAGTTTTGCCGCGATCGAAGAACGCCTTTGCCTTGCGGCGATCTTCCTCGGGAATATTGGCATAGCCTGCAGGGAGTTCAGCCACGGTGAAATCCAGATAAAGAATTTAGATGCTCTTTCGCGATCCGCGCCGTCAACTGCACCTTTCACCGCTGCCCTTGGGCAGCTTGAAGGTTGGCGTGGACACGTAATCGCGAACACACACGGTGCAATCGTCCGGCATCTGGCGACGCCGATCGTGAGCGGCTTGGTTGCGCCAATATCCAATGTACGCGCTGGCCACAAACCCTGTCAACAAATTGATCGGTCAATTAAACTCGTCTATGAATGGTAGGCAAGAATGCCGCACCGAGCATGAGTGAGCCGCTGAAGATTATTTTCTGGCCCGACCCGCGCCTGCGACAGATCAGCCGGCCGGTGAAGGTCTTCGACCAGCAGTTGCGCGACCTCTCTGCCCGCATGTTCGAACTGATGCGCGAGAACAAAGGCGTCGGCCTGGCCGCGCCGCAGATCGGACACAATATCCGCCTTTTCGTGATGAACGCGACCGGCGAACCAGGCGCCGACAAGGTCTACGTCAATCCCACTCTCTTGGATCCAGACGGCGAAGAGGAGGCCGAGGAGGGATGTCTCAGTTTGCCCGACATTCGAATCGACGTGCTGCGAAATAGGACCATGCGTATCGCCGCGTTCGATCTGGAAGGCAAGCCGTTCGAACAGACCGAGACCGGCTTCCCCGCCCGCGTCTGGCAGCACGAGTTCGATCATCTCAACGGCGTGATGCTCGTCGATCGGATGGGCCCGGTGGCGAAGATGGCCTGCCGCCGAATCCTCAAGGAGCTGGAAGAGAAGTACGAAAAGGAGCGTCCCAAAGAAACTCCAACGGCTCCGAAGCGAAAGCCGCGCAGGTAAATCTGTTGGCACCGCTTCGAGTCATTTTCGCGGGCAGCGGGGAGTTTGGACTTCCTTCGTTGCGAGCCGTCATCGGGTCAAAACACGAGCTGGTGCATGTGATCACCCAGCCCGACCGCCCCGCCGGTCGCGGCCGCGCCCTTTCGCCAACTCCGATCGGCGCCAGCGCGGCCTTGGCCGCCCTTCCACTACTCAAGACCGCCGATATCAATTGCGAGAGCCTTCCGGAAGCCGATGTCATGCTCGTGATCGCATTCGGGCAGAAGATTGCCGAGGCGCAGGTAAACCATCCGCGGCTGGGCAGCATCAATCTGCACGCATCCCTGCTTCCCAGATACCGCGGCGCCGCTCCGATCAACTGGGCGATCATTCGCGGCGAGACCGTCGCCGGGAATTCGATCATTCGCCTGGCGCAGAAGATGGACGCCGGTGCGATCCTGTCCCAATCGCCATTGCCGATCGGCCCGATCGAAACGGCTGGTGAGCTGCACGATCGCCTCGCCCTGGCTGGCGCCCCGCTCGTGCTCAAAACGCTGGAGGATCTATTGGAAGGACGCAGCACAGAATCGCAGCAGGATGAATCGCTCGCCACGTTGGCACCAAAGCTGTCGCGAGACGCGGCGATTCTCGATTTCAACCGCCCCGCCGAAGAATTGGCTCGCCGGATTCGCGGTTTGTATCCCTGGCCCGGCTGCCGGGTCGCTTTATGTGATGCCGCCAGGACGGAAATCGCTCGCCTGCGACTGGTCCGCGCCCGCCCCGCTGTCGACGACGAAGGTGCCCGCTGGCAACCGGGGGAAGTGATGATGTCAGCCATGATCCGCACGCCAGACGGCGCGCTGGAGATTGTCGAAGTGCAGCCCGAGGGGCGAAACCCAATGACTCTCGCCGACTATCGCCGGGGTAACCGCTGGGAGCCGGGAATGATGCTCGTGCCGGGGTAATTCAGCGTCCATCGACTTTGCTTTTCGCGGATCGCCGTTGAGAAGTGGTTTCAGAACCCCTCAACCCTTATTCCCTCCCGAGCCCCAAGAGGGTTCAGGGTGTCAGGGTTCAGGGTTCAGCGAAGAATTTGCCTGCCTGAACCCTGAACCCTGACACCCTGAACCCTTACCTTGCCGGTCGCTGCCCTACCAGAGAAGCTCTCCGCCGCGGAAGATCGGACCATCGGTGCAAGCCAGGCGATAAACCCAGTCGCGCCCCCCACCACTCGGCCGCCGAACGCGGATCACGCAGCTCTGGCATGTTCCCATGCCGCAGGCCATCGCCCGTTCGACGGCAATCTGACATTCCAATTCGCGCGCCGAAGCGATTTCCGCCACGCGCTTCATCATGGGTTCTGGGCCGCAGGTGTAGATCACGGGCCTCACCCCGGCGGGCATCTCACCGAGATACCTTTCCAATGCCTGCGTGACAAAACCGCGGAAACCGAACGAGCCATCATCGGTGGTGATGACCGATGGAATTCCGTGCCGCGCAAACTCGTCCACCAGCAGTGCCGGTCGAACCGCCCCCTCAGGTGCCCCACCGCTCGACTTCCGGAGTGTCAACGGAACCAAGTCCCGGCTTGTTGCCCCGCAAAATGCCACCGCAGCCCGATGTGCCAGCCGTTGGGCGAGATAGAGCATGGGAGGAATGCCCACGCCCCCTCCGACCAACAGCGCCGGCACATCTTCCGGCGGGAGCGCGAAGCGATTGCCGAGCGGCCCCAGAAGATGCACTTGATCCCCCGGCGCCAGCCTGCTCAGCCAATCCGTGCCGACTCCGACGACGCGGTGAATGATCTCCAGCTCAACCCCAGCCTGAGTGTCGCGCCGCCCCGCCAAGGAGAACGGCCGACGGAGCACCGCATTCGGAGCGCGTACATCCGCACCGAGCAGATCCGGGAACCGATCCTCCCTCCAGACCCGATCAGTTTCGACGCCGTCATCCACATCCATCGGCCGGCAGCAAATTTGCACGAACTGGCCCGGATCGGTCGGGGGAAATCCCCCGGCCCGCACCACCAGCCGGTAGTGTTCCCGGCAGAGAAAGGTGTTGGAAGCAACGGTCGAGATGAACTGGCTGCGGGGAGCCGCGATCATGGCGAGTTTCCCTCGATACCGCGTATCAATAAAAAAGCTTCCGGAGGGGTGGCTCCTGTCCACCTCCGGAAGCGCGCCACGGCTTTGTAGCCGTATATCGAATAGTCTTCATTACCGGACGGAAAGTTGCTCGAAAATATACCGCTGCCTCAAAAGGGTGTCAATTCATCAAAAACCCCAACGAACGGCGAATTTGCGATCGTAAACCTTTACTTGAAAGGTAATTAAGAAATTTTCAAAACTTTCGCTTTTGCAACTGGAGCGGCACGGCAATTCCGGTTTCCGCCACCAAGATTTGTTGGCGAAATCCGCGACGCGCGCGTATACAAAGCCGGCCATGGCGCGCGTTGAAGTGGTACTCGGAATAATCGTCCGCGACAACCAAGTGCTGGTGTGTCACCGGCACAACACCGGCATGTTCGCCGGTCTGTGGGAATTCCCCGGCGGCAAGCGGGAGGAGGGCGAGTCCATCGACCGGACTCTGGCGCGCGAGCTGATCGAGGAACTCGGCGTCCAGATACGTGTCACCGGAACTCTCGAATCCCTTGATTTCGACTACCCCACGATCGACGTCCGTCTCATCCCCTTGCTCTGCGCAATTGAAACCGGCGAGCCCAAACCACTGGCCAGCCAGGAAGTGAAATGGATCGCATACGACCGCCTCGGCGAACTAAACTTCCCGAAAGCCAATGCTCCACTCGTCGAGCAGATCATCACCCGCCTGCGGCGCGACCGCCAGGGCAGAATCATTTGACCGGCTTCGGATGTGGACCGGGTTCAGGGTTCAGGGTTCAGGAAGGATAAAACTCAGGGTTCCGTTGCATTTTCTGAACCCTGACACCCTGAACCCTGAACCCTCCGTCAGCCGGGCCGGGCGACCGGCCGAATGCCCCGAATGCCCTGAGTCATCCCCAGTTTCCCTGAGCAGAATTTTTTATTTCAGCGCGAACAAATGGCGGCCCCGCGCGCTTGGATGAATTGGTTGCGT
>Ga0302325_10028436_pt1 | contig 11569 bp, 10 predicted proteins | sample Palsa_T0_2_FD_201948 | JGI IMG/M metagenome (GOLD analysis project Ga0302325, IMG submission 201948) | Peat permafrost microbial communities from Stordalen Mire near Abisko, Sweden - Palsa_T0_2 | ecosystem: Environmental > Terrestrial > Soil > Palsa > Peat permafrost | place: Sweden: Abisko... | reverse complement strand
TCCGTGCATCGCCGCGCACTCGCTGAACAACTCGATCGCCTACGGCAGCCTCGAGAGCTGGACGTTCCTGCAGGTGATCGCGCTGATCGCCGGCTCGCTGCTGCTGATCGGCGCGATCGCGCTGGCGGCCAAGCGCGTCGGCCTGATCACTCCCGCGCCCGCGCTCGCCGCGCCCGCCCAGGTCGTCGCCGCGAGTGCCTAGAATCGACCAGGGTGCTCGTCCCTGCCCCTCCGCCTGCTCCCGTGGCCGCGACCCCTGTTCCCGGACAGGTCAAGCTCGCGCTGGAGAAGGTCGGTGGCAGCCCGCCGTTCGCGCTCGTGGGTGCGCGGATCGTCGTGCGGGGCGTCGTCATGCCGTACGTCGCCGGGCAGACGGTGAGGGTGAGCTTCTATCTCGAAGGGCGCAAGGTGGGGATGGAGACCGTGGGCATGCTCGCCGGCCGCGGCGGCGCCGGCCGGTTCCAGGTCGGCTTCTCCAGCCGTCAGGCGGGGCTCCTAAAGGCGCGTGTCGCGCACTACGCGACGCCGCAGCAGGGCGCGTTCAGCTCCAGCGCGCCGGGCGTGCGCTTCGTCAACACGAACCTCGGGCCGGGCGCGCGGGGGCAGTCGGTGCGCCTGCTGCAGTCCGAGCTTGACGTGCTCCACTACGCGGTGCCACTGACGGGCGTGCTCGACGAAGGGACCGGGCGCGCGCTGATCGCCTACCGCAAGATGACCGGCCTGGAACGGATTCCCTACGCGGGGCGCAAGGTCTTCGAGTTGCTCGAGCGCCGCGCGGGCAGCTTCCACGTGCGCTACCCCGGGGATGGCCGTCACGTCGAGGCGAACCTGACCAAGCAGGTGCTGGCGGAGATCGAACCCGGCGGCCGAGTGAGGACGATCTACACGATGAGCTCGGGCAAGCCGTCGACGCCGACCGTGATCGGCCGCTTCCGGGTCTATGAGAAGACCCCGGGGGAAAACAGCGAGGGCATGGTCGACTCCAACTACTTCATCCGCGGCTACGCGATCCACGGCTACGCGGAAGTGCCCACGTACGCTGCCAGCCACGGCTGCCTGCGCGTGCCGATCCCGGACGCGCCCGCGATTTACTCCTGGGTCCAGACGGGAACCCCCGTGGACGTCTACAACGAAGGTGGCGGGGGTAGCAGCACCGTCAGTAATCACGCAGGTCCGTAATGGGGTTCACACCCTGACTCTGATCACTCTCGCTAGATAGCTCAGGCCGAAGCCGTAGATCAGCAGCGCGAGCACCGTCTTGACACCGTGGATCACCCATTCGCTGTTGGATCCGGAGACGATCCCAGCGAAGGGCGAGGTGAAGAAGTTGGACGCTTCGTCGATCTTCTTGTGCAGGGCGCTTTCGTGTTTGACGGCCGGCGCGCCGGTGGAGGCAGACGGGTGCTCGATCAGCTCTTCCTGCTGGTGGGTGGAGGCCGAGGAGGTCTGTTCGACGACGAAGATCAAGAACGAGGCGAGAACGATCAGGCAGATGACCCAGGAGACCAGGCGCAGCAACTTGGCGAGCGAGGTGGATACGCCGGAGCTCGCCATCGGGCTAGATTAGACCCAGCAGTGGATGCCCCCGACAAATATACGAGCGATCTGGAGCGCGCCCGCGCGCTCCTCGTGGGAGAGCTGCGCGAGCACGCGCTCGTGATCGGGACGGTGACGTTGACCAGCGGAGCGCAGGCCGAGTACTACGTGGACGCCAAGCGCGCGATCCTGCTGCCCGAGGCGTTCATGGCGTTGGGCGTGCTCGTGGCCGAGCAGGCCCGGGCATGCGGTGCGAGTGCCGTCGGCGGTGTGCCCGTGAGCGCGATCCCCGTCGCCTGCGCCGCGCTGGCCGCGCCGCTTGCGCCGGCGAAGATGTTCATCGTCCGCAAAGAGCGCAAGGAGCACGGGTTGCAGCGCTGGATCGAGGGGCCGCCGCTCGATTCGGGCGAGCGCTGCCTGATCGTCGAGGATGTGGTGACGAGCGGCGGCTCGACGATCGAGGCCGTCGAGCGGGTGCGCAGCGAGGGCCTGACGGTTGCGGGTGTCGTGAGCGTGCTCGATCGCCTGGCGGGTGGAAGCGAGGCGATCCAAAAGGCTCTCGGCAACGACGCGCCGTACCACGCGCTGAGCACGATCGACGAGGTCTACCCCGAGCGCCCCGACCGTGCCTGACGCGGATCTGCTCGTGCGGCCCGCCGCGGCGACTGATGTGACGACGTTGCTGGAGCTGTTCGGAGAGCTGGCCGAGTACGAGCATCTTGAGCACGAGCTGAAGGCCACCGAGGAGCAGCTGGGAGAGGCGCTGTTCGGGGTGCGGCCGGCCGCCGAGGCGCTGATCGCCGAGCGCGATGGCGAAGCCATCGGCTACGCCCTGTTCTTCCCGACCTTCTCGAGCTTTCTCGCGAGCACGGGCGTGTGGCTGGAGGACCTGTTCGTGCGCCCGGCCTGCCGCGGCGAGGGCGTGGGCAAAGCACTGCTCGAGGCGGTCGCGGTGCTTGTGCGCGAGCGCGGCGGCGAGCGGTTGGAGTGGGCGGCGCTCGACTGGAACGAGCTCGCGCTCGGCTTCTACAGGGGAATCGGTGCGACGACGATGAACGAGTGGATCACCCACCGCCTGGACGGCGAGGCGCTAGGCGATTTGGCCACGGGCGCTCGGTAGCCTTCTGCTCGCGCCCTCGTAGTCCAATGGATAAGACGACCGCCTCCTAAGCGGTAGATCCAGGTTCGACTCCCGGCGGGGGCACTGTAAAGGCCCGCGGGCCCGAGCCTGAGGTCCGCGCGGCACACCCCTGCGCGGTTTCTCCTCGAGGTCATTCCTCGAGCTCGCTTCCGAGCCGCAGGATCACTCCGTGTTCCTCGGCTTCGTCCGGGGTCAGTAGCGCGTTCGTGCGATCGAGATCCTCTTCGGCGGTGCTCATGCTCGACCAGTCGACCTCGCCCGCCCACGCTTGTGCACGACTGAGCGCTCTGATCAGGGGTACTGGCGTTCCGCGCCGCGACATCGCGCGTAGCGCCGCGAGGTAGTCGTCGCGGAAGACGATCGGGATCATCAGCCGCTGCTGGCCGCTCGCGGTCAACTCCGCGTTCGCGAGGGCTCTGGCGACCCGTCCGTTGCCGTCCGCGAACGGGTGCACCTCCGCGATGAGGAACATCACGAATACCGCGCGGGGAAACCCGGCCTCGAGCGCGAGGTAGTGCTCAAAGCCGCGCGCGAGGGTGCCCGTGACCCGCGCGGGGGAGACGAACTCCGTGTTGCCGGCCCGATTCGCCCGGGTCTTGAACTGCCCAGGCTGCTCCTCTGGACGCCCGGCCATGATCCGGGCGTGAGAGTCGCTCAGCAGCGAGAGGAGGTCCTCCGCGCTCGAGGGCGTTCTCGCGCGCCATGTCGGATCGCTGATGAGATCGAAGGTTCCGAGGATGTCGTGGGCGTCCTTGGGGCGGTCCGCGGGCATCGCGCCGTCGAAGACGATCTCCCGGGCCTCCTGCACGGTGAACTCGGTTCCCTCGATGAAGTTCGAGAAGTAGGCCTCGTAGAAAGAGAATGTCGGGCTGATCCGCTCGGCCGCTGGGCGATCGACCGGCACGTATGCGTGTAGCGCGGCGAAGAGGTCGTTGAACAACGTCAGGCGTGCCTCATCCCATCCCCGGCCGGCGCGCGTGGCTCTCGCGAGCGGGCTCGCCAGCGGGCCATCGCGGCTACCGAGGAGCGTGCCGATCAGCGAGCTGAGCTGCTCGAGCTCCTGCTCGCGATCTAGCTCCCCCGCGATTTGGGCGGCTTCGTTACGAAGCTTGTTGAGCTCCTGCTCGCCGCGGTTAGCCAGCAGCGTCTCCAGGCGCGCCTCCAGCTCGGGCCTGCTCAGCGTGCGCCGCGTGCCAGAGCGTGCGCGTGACGGGCGCATGTTGTCGAGGAACCGTCGTGGCCAGGAGCTCATGTGCAGCGCCTCGCCGAGGAAGGGCATGTCCCCGGGTGCGGGGCCAGCGCCGCGTCGAGTGTTCAGGACCAGCCCGGGTAGTCTGACCACGCGGACTGTGTCCGAGCACAGAAAGATCGAGCCCTCCGCGCCCGCTGGTAGTGGCTCAAAGGCGCTGCGGTCGACGATCACCGCGCCCGGGAAGAACCCTCCCGCGACATCCCATGCTCGACGGCGCAACACGTCCTCGAGCGGCTCGTCGAGGTTCTTTGTGTAGAGACGACCGCCGACGTGCCGGATCTCTCCTGCGCGCAGCAGGCTGCGGATCGCGCGGGAGGCCGCGGTCGAGCTGAAGAACACCTCGCCCTGATCCTCGAGCGAAAACCGCGTAGTAGTCGCCATCAAAACGCCCTCGAACGAGAAAAAGTCGTTATAAACACCGGAAAATGTCTAATATGGCTTTGTAGCGCCCATACGGACATCACAAAATCATTCTACGACGAATCCATCGACATTTCAAGCCCACTACTAAAACAAAATCTACACTTAGGCGTTCTTGTGCCACTCGTTTGGCGGGCCTGGCTCCTCGGGCTAGTGCCCCTTACCCTGCTTGTGTTTTCCGGGCACGCAGGTGTGGTAGGTGCGGGTCGCGCGGTAGGTCTTGCCCGCCTTCGTCTCCACGACGATCGTCAGCGTGAAGGCCCCCTTGGGCAGCCCTCTCAGGTCGACCAGGGTGGGGGGAACCTTGTTGTTCTTGCCCTTGGTGAACCTCTCCGCGCGCAGCACCCTTCCTCCCAGCGACAGCTTCACGCTGAGTAGCTGCTGGCCGGGTGGGGCGTGCACATGCACCAGCAGCGTGCGTTTGCTCACGCATTGCTGCGCCGGGGGCAGCCCCAGGACGGTGGCCAGGGGCGGGGGCTGTGGCAACAGTTTGCCGGGCGCGGGACTGACGATTGGCGTTGTACCTGGTCCGCTGCTCGGCGGAGTGGAGGGGGGGTTGCTGCCGTTGGTCGTAGTTGGGGGTGGCGGCGGTGTTGCGCCGCAAACCACCGGGTAGAGATGATCGAGCCTGTCGGTCGCGCTCTGGGTGAACCAGATCGTGCCGTCGTTGTTGACCGCGATCCCGACGGGGTCGCCGCCTTCGTTGCGCTCGTGGATCAGTTCGATCTGACCCGTCGGGATGATGCACCCCACACCCGCTTCTGCGCTCAGGCCACCCTGGGTGAACCACATGTTGCCGTCGGGTCCTTTGACGATGCTCGCCGGGGCGCTGGGGGCCGGGAATTCGCTCACTTCCCCCGCGGGGTTGATACGCCCGATCGCGTATGGAGCGTTCGGGTCGGTGAACCACATGTTGCCTTCGGGGCCCGCCGCGATGCTCTGGGGGTCATCTGATTCCTTCAGTGCGATCTGGTCCAGGAGCGTGCCTTCGGTGTTGACGACGCCGATCGCGTGCGAGCCGGGCTCGGTGAACCACAGGGTGTTATTGGGACCTACCGCGATGTTCTCACTGCTTGTACCACCTGTACCGGCGCCGAGATCGTTCTGAGGAGGGAGCGTGTATTCCTCGATTTCGCTGGGTTTTGTGGGATTGATGCGGTCGATCTTGCTCGTATTGTTTTCGACCTCGGTGAACCACAGGTTTTCGTGTTCTGGCCCTGTGGTGATGCCGCCCAGGCTGGTATTTGGCGGTGATTCCGTTTTTTCGACGGCTGCTTTGACGGGAGGGAGCAGGAAGTCGTCCGATTCTGTGGCGGAGGGTTCGATGCGCCCGATCCCGCCGCCCGCGGTGAACCACAGGTCGTTTTCGGGGCCGAGCGCAATGCCGTTGGTGCCGCTGCCCATGAACGCCATCGCTGCTGGTTCTCCGCACCCGACACCGATCGGCTCTTCATTGACGGGCAGTTCGACGAACCGGGTGACGCCCCCGAAGCAGCCTTCGGGTGTCGCGATGTACCACAGGTCCCCTTCCGCTCCGGCCACGATGGCAAGGGGGTGGCTGCCTTCCGCTTGGAAGTACGGGGTGACTTCGGCCGCCGCCGTCGAGGCCCCCATCCCGACGATCGCCGCCACGAGGCTCGCCATCGGCACCAATAGCTTGGACCGCACGCTCACGACACCTGTATCGTCGCGATCCGGCCCAAACCTTAGTCGCTGCCGGACGGCTTCCCGGAGCTCGGTTGGTTGGGCGTCGTGGTGGCAGGCGGGGCGATTTCATCGAGGCGGTCGAGGATCGCCTTCAGGCCGCCCTGCGTGTGCAGGTCGAGACGGTCGAGGATCGTCTCGGCGTCTTTGAACGTGTTCGCCGAGCGGGCGTCCGCGGCGAGGCTCTGCACGTTCTGCCCGACCATGATGATCGACAGCAGCACGAGCTGGATAAAGGTCTGCGCGATCCACGCGATCAACCCCTCGCCGCCAGGTTTGAGGGCCGGTGAGAGACCGAGCAGCGCGATGATCGTGAACAGGTAGGCGCACCACATCGTGCCCACGAGCCGCGTGACGAGCACCGCGAACTTCGCGTTGAAGCCTTCGACGTTGCCCATCGCCTCTTTGATCACCGCCGGGCTGGGGTGCAGCGCCTTGCCGAGATGATTCTGGGTCTTCACCGGGCCGCGCTGGGTCTTCACCGCGCCATGCTCTGTCTTCACTGGGCCTTGCTCTGTCATCGCTCCTCCTCGTCTGCGTCGATGGTGGCCTCCTCCTCGTCGTCCCCCGCATACATCGACTCCCGCGCGAGCTCCTCCCCCCTGGCCGCGAACAGCTTGATCTCGAGCAGGTCGTGCCGGTAGTCGTCGGGAGCGATCAGCGTGAAGCGCTCCTCCAGTAGCTCGCACTGATCGACGGCGAGGTCCGCGAGCTCGGCGGTGACGATCGCGCCGCCGGAGATCAGCGGCCGCCCCCAGATCAGGGTGACCTGAGCGACCGCGCCGGCGTGCCCGCGCCAGGCGCCGATCACCTCGTCGCAGAGGTCGAGCTTCCAGTCTGGGTTGCGCTCGGCGGTCTCCTCGGTGAAGTCCACCTGTGCGGCGAAGTCGCTCTGCTCGTCGTCCTCCTTGGCGGGGGCGAAGCTGACGTGCCCGAACAGCTCGTACCCGTTTGCCGTGATCGACGTCCCGGGCACGTACGTGCGCCCGTTCCAGGTGCGGTCGGGATACCAGCGGATCTCACCCGGCGCGCCGAGATCCTCTTCCTCGGCGTCGAGCGCCAAGCAGGCCGCCAGGAACTCCGTGCTCAGCCGCTCGGCCCAGCGGCCGTAGGGCAGGTCCTCCAACGGAGGCTCGGCGGCGAAGCGGGGGACGAAGCGTTCCTCGGGCGGCATCGGCCCAGACTACTGCGCGGCCTGGGCGGCATATGTTCTCAGCCCATATATGGGGAAGCCTTGCCGCATGCGCCGTCGGGACAGCATCACCCTCACGCATCGCGTAGTAAAGCCGCCGCGTGCTCCGGGGCGACAATGTTCAGGTTCAATCCCGTCGATAGCTCCAACCCCGCGAGGTGGGTCAGCCGCGGGAGGATGTCGATCCGCCAGCAGAAGTGCTCCGCCCCGAGCGGGGCGGTCCTGATGAACAGGTTCAGCGGGGGACTCGACCCGAGGAGTCGCGCGAGCCGCCTCAGACCATCGTGCAGCAGCGCCGCGCCGGTCGGCCCGTCGTCCTCGAAGCGCGCGCGCGGACGCCGGGGCACGAGCATCAGCTGGAACGGCAGTTGCGAGGCGTACGGCGCGAGCAGCACCGCCTCCTCGTCGACGGCGACGATCCGCTCGCGCAATCGCACCTCTTCGGCGAGCACGTCCCCCAGCAGGCTCTGGCCCATCGTACGCGTGGTGTAGGCGTTTGCGCGCTCGCGCTCGCGGGCCACGACGGCCGGCACGAAGCTCAGCGCGTACAGCTGCGCGTGTGTGTGCGGTAGCGAGGCTCCCCCCTCGCGGCGCTCGTTGACGATCAGTTGCGTGTAGGCGCAACCTGCGTGTGCGCGCATGCGCTCGCGCCACACCTCCACCGCGGCTGCCACCTGCTCCGCTGGTAGGTCGGCCAGCGACAGGACCGGCTGTGGCCCGTTGACGATCACCTCATGCGCGCCGGTGGCCGGGAGCGCGGTGAACAGCTCCGGCCTGCCCCGGGCCGGTCCCACGATCTCCGGTCGATCGGCCTGCACTCCATCACGCGGGTCCGCTGGGGTGAGGGCCGGGTAGAGGTTCGGCACCACCCGCACCGTCCATCCCGGAGAGTCCGGTGGCCCACCGCCGGGGCGCAGCGCGTAGAGCTCCGGTGGAGTGCGGTCCTCGTGACCCTCGGCGAACGGGTCGCGCTCGGCGTCGATCGGCTCTGGGAGAGCGCAGGTCGGCTCGCCCCCGGGACGCCCGGAGCGCTCTCCGGCGACGATCGTCTTGTGCCCGCTCAGAGGGTCGATCCGGATCTCAGGCATGGTTCAGTGTCTATCCGAAAACTTTGCCGAGCGCGTAGCGCCGGACGTCGGCTTCGAGCTTCGCCACGCTCAGGTACGGACCCTGGCGGATGTAGCGTCCGCCCGTGCGGTCGTAGAAGACGGTCACAGGCGTGAACGAGGAGTCGGTGATCGCCAGGCCGAGGCGCCCGCTCTCGTCGTAGTAGCTCGGGTAGCTCTGCGGGAATCCCCTTAGGAAGCCTTCCGGTTCGTCACGGTTCGAGTCGCCCGAGTCCAGGCCGATGAACGCGACCTCGCGCCCGAGGTTCACCGCCGCGCGCTGGAACACGCCCGACTCCGCGCGGCACGGTGTGCACCACGACGCCCACTTGTTGATCACCACGGGCTCACCGCGCAGCGCCCGAAGGCGCGCATCCAGGGCACGTGCGTCGCCGGGTAGCAGCTCGTTCGCCTGGGCGTGCAGTGCGGCCAGCGACGCCGGGGAGCCCTTCAGGCGGGCCTGCATCTGGGCAACCGTCAGCCCCGACGGCGCCGCGGGCGCCTGCGAGGGGGAGTGCGAGAGCTGGACGAGTCCGACCACCAGCAGCGCCACCAGCACGCCGCCGCCAACAGCCGCCAACGTGCGGTCTCGACGGCGGTCTGCGGACATCCCGTAAAGGGTCGCAGATGAGCTCAGCCGCAATCGCGCCGCGACCTGCTATATCCTGAAGGGCACTAGGAGCCGGGCTGCGCTGAGCACCCGGCAAATCTCGCCGGTTGAGTGCCGGCCTTTTTTCCGAGCCACGTCGGAGTCTTTCTACGGCGGCTCGTCTCGTAGTCCAGAGCCTTTATGGCCGAGCCCACTTCAGTGGCCCTCGCGGCCGCGTCCATTCCGTCCTCCGCCGATATCGCTCGCGCGGAGAAGCTCGTGCGCGAGGGTTTCCTACACGACGGCGAGGACCCCGCGGTCGCGCTCGCTCAGAACACGCCGCGCCGGCGGGCGCTCGATCAGGCGCTGGCCGAGCTCGCGGACGGCGCCAAGCACCCGTCGACCGCTTGGCGGCGGGAGTTCTCGCTGCTGCTCGGCCTCGAACGCGTGCTCTCCGAGGACGAGCCAAAGCTGGTGGACGGGACCGTACTCTCGGCGCACCAGGTCGATGCCCTCTCGGGCACGCTCACCGCCCTGCTGGCCGAGGCTCTGCGCAGTACCGAGAACGGCGGCAACGGCCGCGCCGCGGCCTCGCCCGAGCTGCTGGCCTCGGCGGAGATCTTCGGTCCCGACGAGGACGCCTCCGCGGAGGATCTTGCCGCCGCGGAGGCGGAGGCTCCTTCCGCCGCCGCGGCGAGGACCGATTTCGCGAGCGAGGACGACGAGGAGGAGCCCGACGACGAGGACGACGAGGACGACGACGAGGACCTCGGCCCCGTGCAGCGCGCGGCCCCCGATCTGGACGACGAGGACGACGAGCTCGAGGACGAGGAGGAGGTCGACCCGTTCCCGGAGGAGGAGCCCGAGCTTCAGACGGACTCCGACGAGGAGCCCCGCGACTGGGTCGAAGACGATGATGACGAGGAAGAGTCGCTCGCCGAGCAACCCGAGGATCCCAACGCGGCCAAGCGCTTCTGGTTCGAGCACGCGACCGGCGCCGGCAAGACCGTCGCGGCACTCGGCTTCGTCGAGGCCTCGCAGACCGGCGGGGTGCTGATCCTCACACACCGGCGCAACCTCGTCGACCAGTTCCACGGCGAGCTGCGCGACCGCGGCTACTCCAAGCGCATCAGCCGTGCTTTGCTCGTCGGCGAGGACTCGACCAAGGGGGGCGGGTGGGGACCTGTAACCGTGGAGACCTACCAGTGGTTCGTGCGCAACGCCGGCAAGATCTCGAGCGCCTACACGATCGTGATCTGCGACGAGGCGCACACCGCGCTCGGCGAGAAGACCAGCGCCGCGATCCGCAACTGGACCGGCCCGATCTTCATCGGCATGACCGCGACAGGCGCGCTGATCGCGCGCCACGTGACCGACCTGTTCCCGACGCAGACCTCGCGCTTCGATCTCGCCCAGGCGGCGCGCCGCGGCGTGATCTCGCCGCTGCGCTGCGTGCGCATCTCTCCGGGCACGGGGGTGCGCACGATCGCCAAGGTGCCGCTGCGCCGGGGTGAGGTGGACACAGAGTTCGACCAGGAGCAGCTTGCCGAGCTGCTCGACCAGCAGCCGTTCAACATGGCTGCCGCCAACCTCTACAAGACGCGCTTCAACGGCGTCCCCGGCGTCGTCTACGCGGCCGGCGTGCGCCACGCGTACAACCTCGCGGAAGCGTTCCGCGCGGAAGGCCTGAAGGCGCAGGCGGTCTCGGGCGAGACGCCCAAGCGCGAGCTGGCGGGCATCCTCGCCCGCTACGAGCGCGGCGACATCGACGTATTGATCAATGCGCAGTTGCTCGCCGAGGGCTGGAACAGCCCGCGCGCGACCGTCTGCGTGCACCTCGCGCCGACCGCGTCCAAGCGCATCTACCAGCAGCGCGTCGGGCGCGTCACCCGCCGCCATCCCGGCAAGGAGGCGGGCCTGGTCGTCGACTTCGTGCACCCCGCCACCAAGCACGACGACCCCGTCGTGACGCTGCACTCGCTGCTCGACCGCGACGTCTACCGCGGTGGCGCGATCGTCGTCGGCCCGGTGCGCCGCGGTCGCGGCCGGCGGATGCGTGTCGAGCGGCGCGTGCTGCCCGTGTGCGCGGAGGAGGAGCGCCGCTTCGAGGTCTTCGAGCGCGAGCTGTGGCGGATCGCGGTCGAGCACCTCGACTACGGCGAGCAGCACGTATGGGCGGCTCTGGCGGGTGCGCGCGTCGCGCCCAACGGCTGGCGCCGCGCCCGGGCGATGCTCCACTTCGACCGCACCGGCGAGCTGAAGAGCCGCTTCCTGATCACCGCCGTGCAGCGCAACAAGAACGCGCAGTTGCGCCTGCGGGCTTTGACCGACATCCCCGCGCTGGGCGACGCGGACACCTTCGACACGGCGATCGACATCATCGGCGGCTGGCCGCGCGACGAGCGCCGCGAAGCGTCGAAGATCATGCTGCGCGCCCTGGTCGAGCGGCGGATCGGCCGTCGCGACCAGGCCAACGCCTGGATCTGGCGCCTGGCGGAGTACACGCGCGACGTGCATGAGGAGTACGCCGTCCAGCGCTGGCCGGAGACCAAGCGCCTGCTGGGCCTGCTCGTCAACTCGGCCGGCGGCGCGCACGCGCGCAACGCGCGGCGGCTGATCCACGCCGCCC
>Ga0302325_10028435_pt1 | contig 11569 bp, 10 predicted proteins | sample Palsa_T0_2_FD_201948 | JGI IMG/M metagenome (GOLD analysis project Ga0302325, IMG submission 201948) | Peat permafrost microbial communities from Stordalen Mire near Abisko, Sweden - Palsa_T0_2 | ecosystem: Environmental > Terrestrial > Soil > Palsa > Peat permafrost | place: Sweden: Abisko... | reverse complement strand
TCTCCACTCTGGAGCTCGCGGTTTCGAATGCCGAGCGGCGAGCCTTGGTCCATGGCGAAACGCTGATCGTGCCGCGGATCACCGACCTCTACGCCGCGCTGCCGGGCATCACCGGCAAACTCGAGCTCGAATACGAGGGCGAGCTGCGCGGAGCGGATACGATCGTGCGCGAGATTCTGCGCAATGCCGTGGCGCGCGTGTACGACAAGTATTTCAGCGAGACCAACACGCAGCAGATTGAGCAGTGGTTTCATTTAGGTGGCAGCTTGCAGGTCGATGACTCGGATTCTTCGAAGACGATTCTCGATAATCTGACGCAGATTCAGGGCCTGGTGGAGAAGCTCGGTCCGCTGCACATCAAGGGAAGCGAATATGCGGCGCAGATTGTCGCGGCTGCGGAGTTTCTGCTAGAAGGGCTGTATGCGCACAAGAAGCTGAGCCGCAGCGAAGAGCGCGGATTCAGCGCTCCCGACAAGCCGGCGCGGCGCGAGCAGCGGCAATCGGCTCCCGATGAGCAGGAGTACGAGGACTGGCAGCAGCGGCGCTCGGGACGGCGGGGCAGCTTCAACTAACTTCCGGCTAACCTTGTCATCCTGAACGAAGTGAAGGATCTGCTTTTCAACCATTCATTCGGAGTCAACATGAAGCGGATTCGTTATACGAAATACACGGGTGAGTTGGCCGGAGACATGGATCTTGAGGATCTGATGCAGAAGCTCTCCGACTATCTGCTCGACTCCGGATTTCAAGACCCGATGATGCGCTTTCAGGAGTTGATGGGCGAGCACACGCTCGACAATCTGCGCGAGGCGCTGCGCCAGGCGCTGGAGTCGGGCGAATTCGAACGGAACATACGCGAGCGGTTGGAGCAGATGGCGGCCGATGGCGAGCTTGAGCAGTTGATCGAGCAACTGATCGACCGCATGGAGCAGCAGGATTACATTCGCATCGATCAGCCCAACGATCCTTCGCGTATGTCGACTACGCCGGGCTCGGCCGGCGAAGGCGAGACCCAAGCACGGTTTGAAGTGACGGACAAATCGCTGGATTTTCTTGGGTATAAAACACTCCAGGATTTGCTTGGCTCGCTGGGCCGTTCGAGTGCGGGACGGCACGATACTTCGCATCAGGCCACGGGTGTCGAGACTAATGGATCGATCCGGCCATATGAATTTGGCGACACGATGAATCTCGATGCGAACGCCACGCTGGCCGCGGCGATGATGACTCAGGCAGAAAATTCAGACGGCCGTGGAGTTACCTGGCCCATCGAGGTCGACTACCCGCATCTTCATGTGCAGCAATCCGATTATGAGTCGAGCTGCGCGACGGTGGTGATGCTCGACTGTTCGCATTCGATGATCCTCTATGGCGAGGACCGCTTTACGCCGGCCAAGCGCGTGGCCATGGCGCTTTCGCATCTGATCCGCACGCAGTATCCCGGCGACACGCTGAACCTGGTGCTCTTTCATGACTCGGCGGAAGAAGTTCCGGTGTCGCAGATTGCGCGGGTCAAGGTCGGGCCGCACTACACGAACACGCGCGAAGGCTTGCGTCTGGCGCGCAGCATCCTCAACCGCCAGCGCAAGGAGATGCGGCAAATCGTGATGATCACCGACGGCAAGCCCTCCGCGCTTACGCTGCCCGATGGCCGCATCTACAAAAACGCCTTCGGCCTCGATCCGCTGGTACTCTCGGAGACGCTCGAAGAAGTAGCCCGCTGCCGCCGGGCGGGGATATTAATTAACACCTTCATGCTGGCCAGCGATCCTGGCCTCGTGCAGTTCGTGCAGCGGGTCAGCGCCATGTGCCGCGGCAAGGCTTACTTCACCACGCCGCAGACGTTGGGGAACTACCTGATGATGGACTTTCTCAATCGCAAGATGAAGACGGTGCATTGAGACACTGACGCGCCCGCCTCGTTCAACTCCCTGCCGGTTTACTCGGCAGCACCGTGCCTAGCCGCCAGCATTTCCCGGCGCAGAATTGCATTGATGCGCGATTGATAGCCCTTTCCCTGAGCCTTGAGCCAAGCCAGCACGTCGGCGTCTAAGCGCGCTGTTACTTGCAGCTTAACGGGCCGGTAAAGATCCCTGCGGGCGGATTTTTTCCACTGCTCATCCGTCATGACCGGGATGTCGCTGGTATCGATTTCGCTGTCCGGACGAGCTGCAAGTATTTTGAGTCCAGCTATCTGCTCTTCGGTAAGCTCCGGCAAAGTTTCCAGGGTGTATCTAACCATTTTCGTTTTCATAACGCCTTCTTTCCGCCGCGTCAGCAGGCCGGGCAGAGATGATGTGAACCGTCTCAATCCAACTGTCATCCATCAGTTCTTCGCCGATCGTATGTGCAACCACCAGGAGCAAGATCCCTTTCACAATTCCGAAGGTTTGCCACCGCTCTTCGCCACCGGCGATGCGTTCCAATACGGTGATTCGCAACGGGTCGCGGAATACTTGACTTGCTTGCTCAAAGCTCAAGCCATGCTTTCGCTGATTCGAACGATTCTTGGTTTCATTCCATTCGAATCGATGCCTGTCACGCCAATAGTGTACTTACAAATCCGTAATGAATCAACTACACTGGCAACGCCAAATCGGCAGATTGTGTCTCAATGTCTGGCCCAAGCCCTGGTACCCCGCTTTACTGGAGCCTCATCGCTGCAAAGATGGGCCTCCACTCATCCGTTGCGCCCGCCACCTAGAAACACCTCCGCCGGCAACTGGAAGCGCTCGCTCAACCGCTTCATTTGCGTTAGCGTGAGCTTTCGCTTCCCGGCCAGGAACATGGACACCGCGCTCTCCGTTCCGAACTGGGGAATCAAATCCCGCTGCGTCAACTGCTGATGTTCCAGCAGAAAGCGAACCACTGTCCGCGCATCCGCAGTTGGAATCGGATAATGTGCGCGTTCATAGCTCTCGATCAGCAGCGTCAGCAGCTCAATCGCGTCCTCTTCCACTGGCGTCGGATTCTCAAGGGAAGTTAGTTGGAACAGTGCTCCGGTGTACGCTTCCAACTCGGCGTCGGTGTGGATCAAGCGCGGAGCGCCCTGCGCGATCATTTCAGCCGGATTGGCAAGAACTGTGCTCATAGCGCGCCAAACCTCCTGTCCCAATTGCTGCGATTGTCGCACTGCTTGTGCGTGAGGAACGACCGAATATAGACATGCCCTTCGGTCTTCTTCTCCGATGTTGTCTTTGCGTAATGGATCACGGTGATCAAGCGGTACCGGTTTTGCCGGATGTTGAAGATCACGTAGCCATCAACGAAATCGGCATCGCCAAAATAGTTACGCACCTCGGCAAAGTTATGCCACCTGACTGCCTCAACGATCGCCGTCCACGCTTCCATCTCCTGCGCCGCGTCTGGATATCGCTCCATAGCTTGCTGCAAGTGTTTGCGTGTCACGACATGCACCACTCAAAGATACTTCACAAATTGTGAAGAGTCAAGCGCCGTCGGAGATCTGCAGCAATCGTCTACTGTCTCACCGCAATCGCCGAGATCTCGATCTTTGCGTCGTCGATCAGTCCTCCTACCTTCACTGTTGCGCGGGCCGGCTTGGGATTGGGCATCAGCCGCTTATACACTTCGTTCATCTTCGGCACGTCGTTGAGATCCGTGACATAGACGGTGACGTTGACCAGGTCCGTCATCTTGAAACCGGCTTTCTCCACAACGCGCTGAATTGCTGCAATCGCCCGTTCCGTCTGAAACTCGATCGTCGTCCCGGTTACCTTGCCTTTATCGTCCGGTCCCTGTTGTCCGGCTACATAGAGCGTGTTACCGGCGACAAAACCTTCCGAGAACGGCATCTTCGGGTTGAAATCGATGGCCTTGTTTTGAGCCTGGGCAGCGAGCGGAGAGGCCAGCAACAAAGCCAGCGCGGCGCGAACGAGATGCTTGGTCATAGGTGCAAATACCTCCACAGCGAGATGGAGCTATTCTTGCATCTCAGCCCGCTGCTCGATGAAGAGCCGGCTCAAGCGCAGGCGCCCAGTTCCTTACGCACGGCGGGCGCGACCTTGGTCCCGAGGATTTCAATGGCGTGCATCATCTTGGCGTGGGGCAGCGTGGCTACGGTCATCTGGAAGTCTAGGCGACTGATGCCGCCGAGGGATTCGTTGGTGTAGAGGACTTTTTCTACTACCGTTTCAGCGTCACCGATGAGGAACGCGCCTGTTGGGCCTCGCGTGAGGTCGAACTGCGCGCGCGTGGTGGGCGGCCAGCCGCGCTCTTTGCCGATCTGGGTGAACATGGTAGCGTAGCCAGGATAGAAGTCGTCCGCGGCAGCTTGCGTGGTGTCGCCGAGGAAGCCGAGCATGTGCAGGCCGACTTTGAGCTTTTCGGGAGCGTGTCCCGCGCGGCTCCCGGCTTCGCGGTAGAGATCGATCAGCGGACGGAAGCGATGCGGCTGGCCGCCGATGATGGCGACCATCAACGGCAGGCCGAGGTAGCCGGCGCGGGCGAAGGATTGCGGCGTGCCTCCGACGCCGAGCCAGATAGGCATCTGCTGCTGGAGCGGACGCGGGTAGATGCCCTGGCCGTTGAGCGCGGGACGATGCTTGCCCGACCACTTGACTTGCTCGTTGTCGCGAATCTTGAGCAGCAGGTCGAGCTTCTCGATGAACAGATCATCGTAGTCCTGAAGCTTGAGGCCGAAGAGCGGGTAGGCTTCGGTGAAGGAGCCGCGGCCGGCGACGATCTCCGCGCGGCCCTGGCTGATGAGATCGAGAGTTGCGAACTCCTGGAAGACGCGCACAGGATCGGCGGCGCTGAGCACGGTGACGGCGGAGCTGAGGCGGATGTTTTTGGTGCGGCCCGCGGCGGCGGCGAGGATGATGGTGGGCGCGGAGTCGAGGAATTCCTCGCGATGATGCTCGCCGATGCCGAAGACATCGAGACCTACCTGATCGGCCAGCTCGATCTCCTCCACCAGATTGCGCAGGCGCTCGGTGGGAGGGATGGTGATGCCGGTTTCAGGGTCTTTGATCGCCGCTGCGAAGCTGTCAATACCGATCTGCATGGGAGTCTTTCTCCAAAATAGTTGTTTAAACATCTATTTCGATGCGCGACGTGGCTTTCTCGATTCATGGTGGACTGTAGCGCCGGGCAGAATCTGCTTTGGAGGTTTGCCTATTCGCAGCGAAGAGCTTCGACTGGATCGACGCGCATGGCTGCGCGCGCCGGGATCAACGTCGCTACAAGGGCTACGAGGCCCAGCAGCAAGGCAACTCCGGCGAAGGTCGCTGGATCGTGCGGGCCGATGCTGAATAAGAGATTCTTCAGAATCTGGGTAACGCCGATTGCGGCGGCTATTCCGAGCGCGCCGCCCAGTGCGATGAGGCGAACGCCCTCCCAGGCGATGAGGCGCAGGATGTCGGCGCGGCCTGCTCCGAGGGCCATGCGCACGCCGATCTCCTGGGTGCGGCGCTGGGCGACATAGGCGGTGAGGCCGTAGAGCCCGATGACCGCCATCGCCAGATCGGTGAAGGCGAAGAAGCTCAGCAGCGCGGCCTCAAAGCGAGGGCCGTCAGCCAGTTTGCTCACCCGCTCGCTCATGGTTTGGATTTCAATGGGGACGGTGGGATCGATGTGCGCGATTTCCTGCCGGACCCATGGCGCCAGCGATTGCGCCGGAAGCGAGGTTTCGAGGATCAGCGCCGAGGATGGACCCCAGTCTTCGGGAAAATTGCGGCGCAGACGGTAGTATTCCGGTTCGTCGTTGCCGGTGAGGCCCGAGTTTTTGACGTTGGCGGCGACGCCCACGACGGTGTAGTCAGGGTCGGCGGGACTGGGGCGAATCTGCTGCCCGATTGGGTTCTGCCCTGGAAAGAGGCGGTTGGCAAGGAGTTTGCTGAGGATCGTCAGGTGTTCCGTGGAAGTTCTCTCGTCTTCGGTGAAACCTTGTCCTGCTTCGATGGGAATTTCGAGAGCGTGAAAATACTGCGGAGTAACCCAACGCCATGCGACCATGCCTCCGGTGCCATTGGTGGATTGGGTCTTGCCGGGGATAGTCATCACATTCAGGATCGATTCGTGATGCCAGCCGGAGGGCGGGAGGGAATCGCTTACGCCGACTGCGGTGACGCCGGGCAGGCGGCGCAACGCGGCTTCGGTCTGGATGAAGAACTGCATCTGCTTTTGGCCGGTGTCGTAGCTCTGCCGGCCCAGCGTAATGTTGGCGGTCAGGACGGCGCGGGTGCGGATTCCGAGATTCTGGCTGTACAGGTTCCAGAAGCTGCGCACCAGGAGCGTCGATGCAGAGAGCAGAATCATGCTCACGGCGATCTGCGTGACCACCATGGACTGCCTCAGCCAGGTCTGCGCGCCTGAGTTTGTGGAGCGCGCGGCGAGGGCGATGGGCCGTGGCCGCTGGATGGCGGCGAGGATGCCGAAGGCCGCTCCGCAGAGGCAGGCAAGCAGGATCGTGAAGCCCGCGATGCGCAGGTCGAGCCGCGCCTTGTCGAGGAACGGGATTGCGGCTGGGGCAAGCGCGACGAAGAGATGTAGAAGCAATTCGGCCAGAAACCATCCCAGGACTGCTCCGGAGAAAGACAGCAGCAAGGCCTCGGTCAAGGTCTGGCGCGCCAGACGGCCGCGGCTTGCGCCGAGGGCCGACCTTACGGCTAGCTCCCGTTCGCGTAAGGCGCCGCGAGCCATCATGAGGCTGGCCACATTACCGCAGGCGATAAGCAGGACTGCGAACACAGCGCCGAGTAGAACCCATGCCGTCAGGCGCATATCCTGCATCTGGCGGTCGCGCAGGGAGCGCACGCGCAGATGGACCTCTTTGCGGAAGGCCGGAGGAGCGAGGTTGAGCGAGTACTGAAAGACCGGATCGAGCGCGGCGCTGGCCTGCGCGACGCCGATGCCGGGCTTGAGCCGTGCAAAGGCGTACATGACGCGGCCCGGATCGGCCTTGCGCTGCTCAGCCTCGTCCAGAGCCTGGGGAACGACGATGTCTGCCTGCTCCAGCGCGGGCATTTCAAAGCCTTTGGGAAGAACACCGACGACGCGCGCAGGCTTGCCGTCAATGGCAATCAGGCGATTCAGGATGGTGGGGTCGGAGCCGTAATGGCTTTGCCACAGGCCGTAGGAGATCAGTGCTGCTTTAGGGCCGTTGGGACGATCTTCTTCGGGAAGAAAATTGCGTCCCATGAAGGGAGTTACGCCAAGCGTGGGCAAGAAACTGGCCTCGACGCCGGCGCAGCTCAACCGCGCAGGATTACGCTCGGTGAGATCGCATTCCGTTGCGCCGGTCTCCGACGTAAACGCTTCGAAGGGCTTCTGGTTGTCCCGCCAGACGTAGTAGGATCCGCCCAGCATGAACTCCTCCGGGATAATGGGGGCGGTCAGGCCCACCGAGACCAGCCGCTCCGCGTGGGCGTAGGGAAGGCTGCGGAAGAGGATGGGATCGACCACGCTGAAGACCGCGGTGGTCGCGCCGATTCCTAAAGCCAGGGTTGCGATCACGGTGAGGGTGAAGGCCAGGTTGCGGCGGAAGCCGCGCAGGGCGTAGCGCGTGTCCTGAAGAGCGGTTTCGAGCAGCCATCCGGGGCGTTGCCGCCATGTCTCTTCCCTGGCCTGCTCGACGCCGCCAAAGTCGATGAGCGCCTGTCTGCGGGCCTCACTCGCAGTCAGGCCGCGGGCGAGATTGGCCTGGATGGACTGATCGAGATGGAAGGCAAGCTCAGTCTCGAGTTCGGCTTCGGACCCACGCCGGAGGATACGGCGAATTCTTGCGAGGATTTCGCGGACGCGCTGCATCGGGCTGCTCCCCTCGACAATCGAAGTACACCTTGCTCTTGTCGATTGTCAAGGGGAAGGCTTCCGTTTCTCCGCGAGAGGCACCGAACTTCCATCGGCCCAGGACGATTACGGCCGGGGCTGATGCGAAGCAGACGGAGCCAGTCGGTCGCGGAGACTGCCGGCCAGATCGGCGACTATCCGCAGCTTCTCGGCCAGGGGCTGCGGTATCTTGCGATCGGCCAGGGCCAATTGGGAGTGCAGCAACAGGCCTGCGACCGTGGACTTGAGCTCACTGTCGATGGCCGCTGCAGCCGCTTCGCGGGCCAGGGCTCGCTCGCGCTCGCCGCGATTGAGCGCCATGCGAATTTCGCGGGCCAGCCGCTGAGCGCCGGAGAGCGCAAAGTTGAGCTGCAAGGGAATGGCCAATCCGGCGTGCTCCCAGATCAGCTCCGCGCCGGCCGAGTCGACGTCGATGATGCCCTCGTCCACGACAAGCGCCGCGTATTCGCTGCGTTTGAGAGCCGCGATGGCGGCTTTTCGTCCCTGGGCGGCTTCGCATTCCATTCCCAGCAGTTTGGCAAGTATTGTGGCGCAGTTTTCCGCGCCTTCCATCCCGGTTACGATCAAAACTTTCATGTTGTCCCCCCGATTTGAGCCCGGCCTGAGCTTGTTTGGAGTTGCGGCGCTGCTCCGGCGTCCGATCCGCGAACGAGGGAGGGAAGGATCGCCTGCTGCAGGACGCCCCCGCGTCCTGCAGCTCGTTCCGGCGTCGCCCCATATCCCTGGTCCTCATTCGTCGACCCTCATTCGTCAAGCAGAGGGTCGGTAATTCCGTATTCCTTCAGCTTTCGATAGAGAGTGGTTTTGCCGATGCCCAGCAGGCGCGCGGCGAGCAGTTTGTCGCCCCCGAGCTTGCGGATGGCGCCCAGGATGGCATCGCGCTCCATTTCAGCCAGCGGCACCACGTCGCTCGTCCGTTCGGCGGGCGCGGCTTCCGCGGCCGCCGCCACGCGGTGGGCATCGAGGCCCTGTTGCTGCAACTGCGTGGGCAGGTCGCCCAACTCGAGGATGGGCCCGGAAGAGAGGGCGCAGGCGCGCTCGATGCAGTTTTCCAGCTCGCGAATATTGCCCGGCCAGTCGTGGCGCATCATGGTGCGCAGCGCCTCGTCGCTGAGCGCGTATTTGCGTGGCTGCCCCTTGGAGGTCCGGTCCAGAAAATGAGCGGTGAGCAGGGGGATATCCTCGCGCCGCTCGCGCAGCGGAGGCAGGCGGAGATTGACGACGTTAAGCCGGTAGAAGAGATCCTTGCGGAAACTTCCCTTTTCGACCATCGCGGCCAGATCCCGGTTGGTGGCGGCGACGATGCGGGCCTTGATCGGCACCCGGTGCGTGGCGCCTACGGGCCGCACTTCCTTCTCCTGCAAGGCGCGCAGCAGCTTGGCTTGCAGGTCCAGGGTGAGTTCGCCGATTTCGTCGAGAAAGACGGTGCCTCCCTCGGCGGTGACGAAAAGACCGTCCTTGGACTTGGTGGCCCCGGTAAAGGCTCCCTTGACGTAGCCGAAGAGCTCGCTCTCGATCAGCGTCGGCACCAGCGAGCCGCAATCGACGGGCAGGAACGGCTTGTAGGCATTGGGCCCATAGGCATGAATGGTGCGCGCCACCAGCTCCTTGCCGGTGCCGCTTTCCCCCAGCACCAGCACGGGATGCGTGCTTTGCGCCACCTTGGAGAGAATGCGGTAGAGCTTCTCCATCTCCGCCGAGCGCCCGATCATGGAACCCAGGCCCTGGCTGAGCCGCAGCCGCTCTCGCAGTTGCCGGTTTTCCGTATCGACGACGACCGTGGACGCGGCCCGCTCCAGCACCGCGGAAAGCTCATCCACGGCGAAGGGCTTGGTGAGGTAATCGGCTGCTCCGCGGCGCATGGCTTCGACGGCGGCGTTGACGGAACTGGAAGCGGTCATGGCGACGATCGCGGTCGCCGGATGAAGCACCTTGACCTCGGAGACCAGGTCCAGCACCTGATGGCCGCCGTAGGGCAGATTGACCAGCAGGATGTCCGCCGCATGACCGCGCAGCAGGCTCCGCGCCTGGGCCAGATCGGCGGTCGATTGCACGGCATAGCCCAGGGAGGCGGCGATCTCGGCGCAGGCGGAGCGCACCGCGGCGTCGGTATCCACGACGAGCAGATGCAAGCGAACCTTCACGGCTGTGGGGTCCGGGGCGCTGTGAGACTCCTGGGCCTCCTGGGTCTCTGGGCTGGGCGGGAGATATTCCATCAAGGTTGAGTGGAAGACTGTTTCGAGCATTCTATTCGCCTTTCCAGTGGTTTGCTTGCAAGATATGTCGAGTTCTGCCTGGATATCGGTGGACTACGATCCTGATCACGGGAAATGTCTCGGAAAATCTCTCGGGAAATCCACCCCGAGGGACCTGTTTTCCCGGTTTCAGGTCCCCGTTGGGGATTCGTTGAGAGGAAACTCGATCACGAAGACGGCGCCCTGAAGCGCCGAGGCATCCTGAAAGACCGCCTCGGCGTTCTGGCCGCCATCGCCGGCCGATTGCGATACATCGCGTGCAGGCCGGCCGATTCGGTTGGCTGCCCAGATCGAACCTCCGGCGGCTGTGACGATGGAGCGCACGATGGACAGGCCCAGGCCTCGATGCCGGACCGGCCACGCGCTGGAAGAGGCGTCGGAAGCCGGTCCGGAATCAGGCGCCGAAGCGAGCCCGTCGCGGGTGCTGTAACCGGGCGCGAAGATGGTCTCCAGGGCGGCCTCGGGAATTCCGGGCCCGTTGTCGGCGAGGGTGAGGGAGAGATATTCAGCGTCCTCTTCGAGCGCAATCTGCAGGTGTCCTCCGAAGGGCATAGCCTCGGCCGCATTTTTCACCAGATTCACCAACACCCTGGTCAGATCGTCGCTTGCCATTGCGACCGGCCTTCGTCCTCCGGAGATCGACAAGCCGATCGTGATTGCGGGGCCGACCAGCGCCGAGAGCAGATTGTGATTGTCGCGCAGTTCCCCGGCGAGATCGGCAACCCGCCGGCCGCTGGGAAGGATCGCCCGGCGGCCGGGCATAGGTATGCGGTTCGGTCCCTCGTGCGATCGTTCGGGGTGGGCCGGGGCGGTACGGGAATCCGTGCGCAGCCGCGGGGAGGTCGCATTCCGCGAGTGCGCCTCATTTTGGAGTTCGGTCACGGACTCTGCAACCGCCAGCTTTTCCAGCAACCGCCGGCCGGCTCCGCTCACCAGGCGCAATTCTCCCGCGTAATGACGGAAGGGAGCGGACAGGACTCCGGGCTCCTCCAGCAGATCGCAATAGAGGTCCATGGCCGCAACCATATTCTGGGCGTCGTGAATCAGCCCGGCCAGGCTCTGCGCGGAGCCATCGCCCCAGGGGTTCGGACGGCTTGCATGCGTGGGCTGCAACCGTTGCCGCGCTTCGGCCATCGATTCTTTGCTCGTCATCTTCTCCAGCAAGCGCACGCGAGCCGGAGCCATCGATTCTTGCCACTCGCTCTGCGATCCGTCGGTTGGCTGCATATTTCTCCACCTTTCGCTTACGCAGTTTGGAACTCCCCCAGATGCTTCAAAGAGCGCAACTCTCCAAATGGCCGCCGGTCCGGACTCGCGATCGGCGACTCGCGATCGACTGCAACGCGGATCGCTTATCGCCTGCCCTCTGCAGTTGCCCGGCAGGATTGGTTCTGAATGCCGATGTTGGCCTTGCACATTGCACTCCACGTGCCAAACCAGAACTCACTCGCTAAGTTCCTGATAAGGAACGATCTCTGCCCGATATTCCGCATTTGCTCTTA
>Ga0302325_10028434_pt1 | contig 11569 bp, 8 predicted proteins | sample Palsa_T0_2_FD_201948 | JGI IMG/M metagenome (GOLD analysis project Ga0302325, IMG submission 201948) | Peat permafrost microbial communities from Stordalen Mire near Abisko, Sweden - Palsa_T0_2 | ecosystem: Environmental > Terrestrial > Soil > Palsa > Peat permafrost | place: Sweden: Abisko... | reverse complement strand
CTATCAAGGCGACGCTCGACCCGCTGGGGATCATGAACCCGGGGAAGGTGTTGTAGCGCGGGACGGGTAGCAATTTCCAATCAGCTTAGATTTGATTTGTCATCCCCGCGAAACCGGGGATCCAGGGGCCGCACGACGTGCTGATGGACCCGGTCGGGACACTACGCGCGGCCGCCCCCGGATCCCCGCCTTCGCGTCGCCTTCGCGGGGATGACATACTCGGCGAGCGGGTGGGCATTGTTCACGAGCGAGCTTGCGCCGCGCCCACCTTTCCCGCACATGCGCAATGTCGTGAGCCGAGGCGAACATGGTCGGAGCGGGAACGGATCGCACGAAGACTATCATCGCCGGCGGCCCAACCGTCGTGCTCGTGCGTCCGCAGCTCGCCGTCAATATCGGCATGTGCGCGCGCGCCATGGCGAACTTCGGCCTCGACGATCTCAGACTCGTCAATCCCAAAGCCGGCTGGCCGCGCGTGGACGAATACAAGGAGGTCGCCTATTCCGCCGCCGCGGGCGCCGCGCATATTCTCGACAGCGCACGCGTATTTGATCGCCTGGAGACTGCGATCGCCGATCTGCATTTCGTCTACGCCGCCACCGCGCGCGAACGCGGGCAGGCGAAACCCGTCATCACTCCGTCGGCCGGCATGGCGCAAGCCGTGGCCGCCATGGCTGAGAAGCGGGGCGTGATGTTCGGCCCGGAGCGCACCGGGCTCGACAACGACGAGGTCGCGTTCGCCGATGCGATCCTCACCTTTCCCACCAATCCCGCCTATGCCTCGCTCAACCTCGCGCAGGCCGTCCTGCTTGTCGGCTACGAATGGTTCAAAGCCGCACAAGGGGACCTCCCGCGGCCGCCGTCCGTCGAGCGCACGGCGCTGCCGGCGACCAGGGAAACGACGATCGCCTTCTTCGAGTATCTGGAAGAGAAACTCGACCTCGCCGGCTTCTTCAAACCTGAGACCAAGAAGCCCGGCATGGTGCGAAATCTGCGCAACATCTTCCATCGCCTGGCGATGACTGAACAAGACATCAGCACGCTGTGGGGCGTGGTCGTGCGTCTGGTCGAGGGTCCGCGCGTCACGGTGCAAACAAGAAAGCGCAACCGCCCAATCAAACCGAAGCCGGATCAGCCGTAGAAGACGACCGTCTTACGGCCATTGGGCAGCACGCGATCTTCCAACGCGTAGCTCAAGGCCCGCGCGAGCACGCGCCGCTCGATGTCGCGCCCCTTGCGCACGAGATCGTCGGGCGTGTCGCGATGCGAGATCCGCTCGACGTCCTGCTCGATGATCGGTCCTTCGTCGAGGTCGGAGGTGACGAAATGCGCGGTGGCGCCAATCAGCTTGACGCCACGTTCGTGCGCCTGGTGATAGGGTTTTGCGCCCTTGAACCCCGGCAGGAAAGAGTGATGGATGTTGATGCACTTGCCGCTGAGCTTCGCCGCCAGCCCATCGGAGAGAATCTGCATGTAGCGCGCGAGCACTACGAGGTCGACGTTCGCCTCGCGCACCGTCTCCCAAAGCTGGGTCTCCTGCTCCATCTTGGTTTGTCTGGTGACGGGCAGATAGTGGAACGGGATATCGGCGAAGTCGATGTGCTCATAGGTTTCGCGCGGATAGTTGGCGATGATCGCGACCGGCGCCATCGGCAATTCGCCGCTGCGCCAGCGATAGAGCAGATCGACCAGACAATGATCGAAACGCGAGACTAGCAGCGCCACGCGCTTCTTCTCCTCGATCGCGCGCAGCGTCCAGCTCATGCCGAAACGCGCCGCTATTTCGGCGAAACGCGCCCGCATCGCCTCGCCCGTCGCGCCCTCGTTGGCGGCGTTGAAGGCGACGCGCATGAAGAAAGCGCCGGTCTCGATGTCGTCGAACTGCTGCGCATCGAAAATGTTGAAGCCGCCCTCGAACAATGCGGTGGAGACGGCGGCGACGATGCCGGGACGATTGGGACAGGAGAGTGTGAGGACGAAACGCGCAGCCGTCATGATTTCGGTCTTTTGTGAAACAAGACGCCGAAGTCGCCGAGCCTCAGTCGAAAGTCAAGCCGCGCGCACGCTCGAAGGCGTGCGCAAAGGCGCGGGACGGCCCAACAGATAGCCTTGCGCCCGTTCGCAACCGAGCGCTTTCAGCGCCTCCAACTGGTCTTGCGTCTCCACGCCCTCCGCCACCGTCTTCATCCCAAAACTTCGGGCGAGATCGACGATGGCGCGCAGCGTGTCGACCGCCTCGGGTCTGGCGCCGAGCTTGGCGACAAACAGCCGGTCTATCTTCAGGGTGTCGATCGGATACATCTCGAGATAGGACAGACACGAGTAGCCGGTGCCAAAATCGTCGAGCGAAACGCCGACGCCGAGGTCGCGGAGAGCGCGGATTTGATCGGCGACGACTGGCTTGTCCTGCAGCAGCGTCGATTCAGTGATTTCTATGCGCAGGCGTTTCGCCGCAAGACCGGTGGCGCGCAGCGCTTCGCTGACATCGCCCGCGAAGGCGCCGGCGTCGAGTTGCACCGCGGACACGTTGACCGAAACCTCGAACTCTCCGGGCAGCGCGGCGATGTCGGCGCAGGCGCGGCGCAGCACCCACGCGCCGATGCTGACGATCAGGCCGATGTCCTCGGCGACGGGAATGAATTCGGACGAGGGAACAAGATCGCCGCCGTCGGGGCGCCAGCGCAGCAGCGCTTCGTAACCGACGATCGCGTCGCGCCTCAGCGAATAGATCGGTTGGTAGACGAGATGGAATTCGCGCGCCTCCAGCGCGCGCCGCAAGCCGGCCTCGAGCTTGACGCGCGCCACCGCCGCTTCGGTCAATTCGCGTCGGAACACCCGCGCGCAGCCTCGTCCGTCGCCCTTGGCGGCGTAGAGCGCAAGGTCGGCGGCCTGCATCAGTTCGACCGCGCTCGCGCCATCCACCCGTCCGCGCGCCACACCGACGGTGGCGCCGATCGAAACGGCCATGCGCGAAGTCGGAAACGGCTGCGACATTGCGCGATTGACCTTGCGGGCAAGCGCCGGCGCGTCGGTTTCAAACGACGACACGTGCTGCAGAATGGCGAACTCGTCGCCGCCGAGCCGCGCCACCAGATCTTCCTTGCCGACGAGCTTGGCGAGACGATCGGCCGCTTGCCGCAACAATTCGTCGCCGACGAGATGGCCGTAAGTGTCGTTCACCGACTTGAAGCGATCGAGATCCAGTACGTGAAGCGCGAAATCATCATCCTCATCGCGACAGAGGTGGTCGAGCGCGTCCGAGAGCGAACGCCGGTTCGCCAAGCCGGTCAGCGCGTCGTGGCGTGACAGAAAAAAAAGTTCGTGCTCGACGCCGCGGCGGCGCCGGGCGACGCGTAGCGTCGCGAAAAACGCCGATAGCGTCGCCAGCAGCGCGGCCGTGAGGACTAACTTTCGTCTTATGCGCCAACCGGGGTCGGCATCGACCGATGGCAAATGCGCAACGGTCGAAACCGGATAAGCGCCGACCCGTCGCGACGCATCGAACCCGCCGACGGCGGCGGGCGCGGCCGCATAGACGCTGTCCGCCTCGCTTTGCGCCGCGTAGGTCTCTCCGATCCGGTTGAGGTAGACTCCCGACCCCGACCTGATTTGGCCATCGTCGCCGACCAGCGCGAGACCGCCTCCGGCAGGCAGGTCCAGCGACGCGAATTCCTGGTTGAAATAGTCGGCCACAAGCGAAAACACGAACACGCCGGCGAAGCCCCCCTCGGCATCGAAGCGCTTGCGCGAGAATTGAATTGTGCGCACGCCGCTCACGCGGCCCACGACCACCGGTCCGATGCATAGATCGTCGGCCTGGGCATCACGCTGCGCGATAAAATGCGGGCGGTCGCTCACATCGATGAGCTTGTCGAGATGCGTCTCGAGCGAGGAGGCGACTACGAGTCCGTGCGCGTCGATGACGCTGATTTGAACGCCGTCCTCGACGAGGTTGCGGTCCGCGAGTAGTGCGGGCCAGTCGGCCACCCCGCCTTTCTCGTGCTCGACCCAGCGTAGGAAGCGCAGCCGCTTGTCGACTCCCTCGATCACGCCGATCGCGCTCTGCTGCGCGATCCGCGCCAGATCGAGCGATTCGTTTTGGGCCCGGGTGGCGTGCGCGCGGTAATCGGCGAACAAAAGAAGCGCGGCGCCGCTCCAAATTATCGAGATCAGGATGGCGCCGAAGGCGGCTACGGGCTGGCGATAGGCGGTTGCAACCGCCTCCCGACGCGCCGGCCCCACGCGTATTTCCCAGGGCATGCGCCAAGCCGCGAACGCGTTCGATAAGCCGAACAAACAGCACTCCCGGGCCGGGTTTCCGGGAAGCTTACCTTAAGGAATTAAAGACAGCCTAAATCCGATCCGCTTTTCCGGTTCGCTCGCGCCGCCAATGCCCTACGGGACGTCAAAATAATTTCAACGCCCCGCTGCCCTTGGGTGGCGCCTGCGCTATCCCCTTTCTTCAATCCCAGGCTTCCCGGAGGATTATCGCGTCTCGGGCCGCCGCGAGCAGCGGTAAACCGACAGGTCGGGTCGAAGACTATCTAGCAAGATCGAGGCGTTGGGCCGTTACCTTGAGATACGCGATCGCGAGTCACGTCCACGTGAACGGCGCGACCGGTCAATCCTCGAACCGCTCGGAGCCGCCAGCCTGCGCGGGCGGCGCAATTGCCGCATCGGGCGCGCGCGCGGACGAGCCGGGATCGCGAAATCGGTTGACGATCGGATAGCGCCGGTCGCGCCCGAAATTCTTCGCGCCCACTTTCACGCCCGGCGCCGATTGCCGGCGCTTATATTCGGCGAGATAGAGCAGCCGCTCTATGCGTTTCACCGTTTCGAGATCGTGACCGGCTTCGACAATGTCGGCGACACGCATCTCCTTCTCGACCAAACAATGGAGAATCGCGTCGAGTACGGGATAGGGCGGCAGCGAATCCTCGTCCTTCTGGTTCTCGCGCAATTCGGCAGAGGGCGGCTTGGTGATGATGTTCTGGGGAATGACGACGCCGTTCGGCCCCAACGCCCCCTCGGGTTTCCAGCGATTGCGCAGCGCCGAGAGCCGGAACACCTCCATTTTATAAAGATCTTTGATCGGATTGAAGCCGCCGTTCATGTCGCCGTAGAGCGTCGCATAGCCGACCGACATCTCCGACTTGTTGCCGGTGGTGACGACCATCGCCCCGAACTTATTGGAGATCGACATCAGAATGAGGCCGCGCGTCCGGCTCTGGATATTTTCTTCCGTGATGTCGCGCGGGCGTCCCGCGAACATTTTCGCGAGCGCGCGCTCAAAGGCCTCGACCGGCTCGGCTATCGGGACGGTGTCGTAGCGCACGCCCAGCGCGCGCGCGCACGCCTCCGCGTCGCGCAGCGACTCGTCGGAGGTGAACTTGTAAGGCAGCATCACCGCATGCACGCGGCTCGCGCCCAGCGCGTCGACCGCTATCGCCGCGCAAAGCGCCGAATCGACGCCGCCGGATAGCCCGAGCACGACACCCGGGAAGCGATTGTGCAGCACATAATCGCGCAGACCCAGCACGCAGGCGACGTAATCGCCCTCATCGCCCTGATCGAGTGTGTCCCTCGGCCCTTCGACGCACGTCCATCCACCCGCGCGGCGCTCCCAGACCGTACGCGCGACTGTCTCACGGAAGCCCGGCAACTGTGTGCTGAGCGACTGGTCGGCGTTGAGCGCGAACGAGCCACCCTCGAACACGAGCTCATCCTGTCCGCCGACCTGGTTCAAGTAAATCAGCGGCAGCCCGGATTCGCTGACTCGCGCCTCCGCGATCGCTCGTCGAACCGCCAGCTTGTCGCGCTCGTAAGGCGACGCGTTCGGCACCAGCAGGATTTCTCCGCCCGTCTCGGCAATGCATTCGACGGGATCCGGCCCCCAGATGTCCTCGCAGATCGGCACGCCGATGCGCACCCCCTTGAAGACGATCGGCCCGGGATGCGGCCCGGGGCGAAACACCCGCTTCTCGTCGAACACGCCGTAGTTCGGCAGATCGACCTTGAACCTAACCGCCGCGATGCGGCCGCCCTCGAGCAGCGCGGCCGCGTTGTAGAGCGCGCCGTCCTGCACCCAGGGGAGGCCGACGAGCATCGCCGGGCCGCCATCCGCGGTTTCCAGCGCGAGCGTCTCGCAAGCGGTGCGGCAGGCTTCCTGAAAAGCGGGCTTTAGCACCAGGTCTTCCGGAGGATAGCCGGAGAGGAACAATTCCGGCGCGAGCACGAGATCGGCGCCAAAAGCCGCGGCCTCGGCGCGGGACGCGCGAAGCCGCGCCAAATTGCCGTCGATGTCGCCGACCACAGGCGAGATTTGCGCTAGCGCGATGACGAGGCGGTCGACGGCGGGCATGGCTCGCGTTTAGCGCGGGCGGGGACGGGGACGCAATCGGGGGCGGCCAGCGCTTTTGCAAGCCGCGGTCTCTCCGTGATCGGCTGTTGAGCCCGCAAACCGCGAGCGCACGACGACCGGGGTCTGGAGACCGCGGCTACTTTGCAGCGCCCGGCTACGCAGAAGCGCGCTAACCCGCATTTTCGAAGAGCGCTTCGAGGGCGGGATAAATTCGTTCGGGGCCCGCAATAACGCGATTCCCCTTCCACAGCCCATCGTCCGCCAGAAAGTCGCAGGTCTTCCCGCCCGCGCCTTCGATAACCGCGAGTGCGCCGAGACAATCCCACGAATTGATATGCGGCTCGGCATAGCCGATGAGCCGTCCGCAAGCGACTGAGCAAAGCGTCAGGGCGCCGGAGCCCTCTCGGTAGAACATCGCGCCAGCATTTAGCAGGCGCGTGAACATCGGCAGGAACTCGTCGGGGCGGACGCGCGGCGAATAGCCCACGCCGACAATCCCCTCGTCCAACCGCCCCGCGTCGCCGACGTGGATTGGTCTACCATTCAGGGTAGCGCCGTAGCTGCGGCCGCCTATGAAGGTCTCACTCCGGACCGGGCTCGTGACAAATCCCATTTCCAGAACGCCGTTGAGCACGAAGGCGATCGAGACGCACCAGCTCCCCATTCCCTTGACGAATGGCTGCGTGCCGTCGATCGGATCGACGACCCAGATGCCTGCCGCGCCCTTGAGGTCGCTGCGTCCCGTTTCCTCGCCAAGAAAATCATCGCTGGGGAATGCCGCTTTCAGACGCTCACGGATGAGCAGCTCGACATTCAGGTCGGCCTCGCTCGCCATGTCCTGCACGCCCTTGCTCTTGATTGTGAGCTCGCCGAGCCGGTTGAAATAACCGAGCGCCTCCGCGCCCGCGTCCTCAATAAGGCGGGAAGCGAAATCGAATCGCTGCTGGAGCTCCGACACCATCAATTGTCCTTCCATAGCCAAGCCGCGCCGCGCACTCCGCTCGAATCGCCGTGCTTGGCTTTCCGGATCGGCGTTTCAAAGACCGGCGAGAAGGTATATTCCGCAAGCTTCGGCGGCAGGTCCGCATAGAGTTCGTCCGTATTGGACATACCCCCTCCCATCACGAAAATATCGGGGTCGAGCGTGTTGACGACGACGGAAAGGCCGCGCGCGACTCGATCCACGTATCGGCGCCACAGCAGCCCGCAGAGCCCGTCGCCCTCCCGCATCTTCGCCAGGATGTCACGCGCCTTCAGCTCAACGCCTGTATGGTTCGCATACTCGGCCTCGAACGCCCGACCGGAGAACCAGGTCTCGTTGCAGCCGGTCTTGCCGCAATAGCACGCGCGGCCGGGAATTTCCGCGACGGTCGGATAGGGCAGCGGATTGTGACCCCAATCGCCAGCGCTGTTGTTCGGTCCATGGTGCGCCCGGCCGCCAACCGCCACGCCGGCGCCCACACCACTGCCAAGAATAACTGCGAACACGACATTGTACCCCGCGCCAGCGCCGTCAACGGCCTCGGAGGCGGCCAGGCAATCCGCATCGTTCTCAACGCGGATGTCGCGTCCGAGCGCATCCTGCAGATCTTTCTCCAGCGGTTTGCCCAATATCCACGTCGAGCTTGCGCCTTTTCCGATACGCGCGCGGGGCTCGAGCGAGCCGGGAATTCCGATGCCGAGACTGCCGGTCCTGCCCGTCGCCGATTCAATTCGGGCGACGATATCGCGAATCATCAGGATGCAGGCGGCGTAATCGTGCCGCGGGGTGTCCTCCCGCAGTCGGATAAGCTCGCGTCCGTCCGGTTCGAGTGCGATGCCCTCGATTTTGGTCCCGCCCCAGTCGACGCCAATCAGCATTCCAACTCCTCGGACCGTCGCCGCCAATTCCACCAACCCATGTGCGTGCAAGCGATCTCTACGGGGGAAAGCCATCCCGCGTCGTGCGATCGTCAGTCAACCCCCGCAACTGCCCGGACGGGTTTGTTGCTTCGCTCCTCGCAAAGCGACTATGGCGCCGTGCCCGGGGGAGTTGCAGGCGCGCCTTGAAGACGACTTGGAGGCGCGGCAACGCCGGACGTGATCGCGGCAAGCACCACAAGAACGGCAGGCGAAACGCGCATTCCAATCCTCCCTTGCCGATCGAGTGCAACACGGATTGTTTCTGGCGGCAACCGCAGGCGGAAGATTGAGGCCCAGCCGCGCCGGGTGTCGGAGCGCGGGCTTCCACGCCCGCCCTCCACGGCCGGCGTCTTGCATATTTAGCGCGGGCGCGCGGCGCCTCGGAGACGGCGATGAACGAACTCAACGGCGTATTGCGGCTCGGCCACGAGAGCGACGGCGCAGTCGATATAAGCTTCGACGACCGTATCGTCGATATCCGCCCGTCCGCGACGATAGCCTCGCGGCGGCGGCTGGTCATGCCGGCGCTCGTCAACGCGCACGATCACTGCCGTCCGCTCTCGCCGACCTCGTTCGGCGCGGCGGACAAGCCGCTGGAGCTTTGGTTGGTGAGATTGGCGGCGATGCCGGCGATCGACCCCTATCTCGGCGCGCTCGCCGCTTTCGGCCGCGCCGCGCGCGGCGGCGCGGGCTCGGTGATGGCGCATTACACCCGATTTCACACGCCGGACGATCCCGTGGGGGAGGCTCGCGCCCTCATCCGCGCCGCGCGCGAAGTTGGCTTGCGGGTGACGCTTGCCGTGTTCATGCGCGATCGCAACCCCATAGCCTACGGCGCCACGGACGCGCCGCTCGACGGCTTGCCGGAAGCTGCGCGAGCGGCGCTGCACGCGAGCCTCGGCGCGCCTCAACCAACCGCCCAAGAGCAAATCGCGCGCGTCGAGGCGATGGCCGCCGCTGTCGAAGATCCGATGTTCTCGGTGCAATTCGGCCCCAGCGGCCCGCAATGGTGTTCGGACGTGCTCATCGGCGCCATCGCTGACGCCTCCGCGCGAACCGGCCGGCGCGTGCACATGCATTTCCTCGAGACCCGCTATCAGCGCGCGTACGCCGACGCGCACTATCGCGAAGGCATCTCCGCGCGGCTCGAAAAGCTCGGCCTTTTGTCGCCGCGGCTGACGCTCGCCCATTGCGTCTGGGCGCGCGAAGAGGAACTCGAGGCGATCGTGCGCACGGGAACCACCATCGCGACCAATCCCAGCTCCAACCTTCACCTGGCGTCGGGAATTGCGCCGATCGGCGAGGCGATTCGGCGCGGCGCGCGCGTGGCGCTCGGCGTCGACGCCTCCGCTTTCGACGAAGACGACGACATTATCAGGGAGATGCGGCTCGGCGCCTTCTTGCATGGCGGTTGGGGATTCGAACAAAACTTCTCGCGCGAAGATTGGTTGAAGGCGGTCGTCGAAAACGGCCGTCGCGCCAACGGCGCCCCGGGGTCCGGCGCGGTGGCGGTCGGCGAACCGGCCGATTTTCTCGTGCTCGACCTCGACCGCCTCGATCGCGACTCCGTCATACCCGTCGAACCGCTCGACTATCTGTTCGCGCGCGCGACCGCCGCGCATATCGACGCGCTCTTTGTCGCCGGCCGTCAAATCGTCGCCGACGGCCGTCCAACCGGCGTTGATCTCGGCGCCGTCGAGGCGGCGTTGCGCGCTGAATATCGCGAGCGCATGCCGTCGCGAGCGGCGTTTCTCGCGCAATGGCCTGCGATCTCCAAGGGGATCGCCGATGTCTACGGCTGCTGCTGAGCAACAGCGACAGCAACACGAATTTTCTTGACGGATTGGTGACAGAGTTACTTTTTCGGCGCCCAATTCTGATTTTGACTGGACGCAACGTAGACGCGAGGTACACATGATCGGCGGCGTGCGGAAAGTTAGAGCATTTTGCATTTCCGCGGAATCGTCATTGCGAGGAGCGAAGCGACGAAGCAATCCGGGCAGCCGCAGGCGACCTGTCCGGCTACGCGGCGATCTCACGACGATGGATGGCTTCGCTTCGCTCACAATGACGGGTCAACCTAACTGAATTTCGGGGAGACCTTCAATGTCAAACACCCATCCGGCTTTCCAACGCGCGGCGGTGCGTCCCAGTCCACCGCCCAAACATGCCCAATCGCACCCGGGGGTCAGCCCTCTGAACCCCATAAGTCATCGCAACGTCGGCTTTCAAGCGCTGCCCCGCCCACTCGGCCATCCCCCCTATCAATATGTCCTCGCCGAGAAATTTCCCGACATCGCCGACGCGATCAAGTCGAACGGCAAGATGACCTTTCACGTCGTCGGCGATTCCGGCGGCGTCAAGGACGCTGAATTTCAGGACAACGTCGCCGAGCAGATGATCGACGCTCTGCACAGCGGCAAGGGCGCCGCCAAACCCTTGTTCTGCTACCACGTCGGCGATGTCGTATATTTCACCGGCGCGAAGGACGACTATTACTCTCAGTTCTACGAGCCCTATGCGCAATACGACGCGCCGATCTTCGCCATTCCCGGCAATCACGACGGCGAAGTCGACGATCCAAGCCAGCAGACTTCGCTCGACGGCTGGGTCGATTATTTCATGCAGGAAAAGCCCGACGTCGCCCCCATCTCGAAGGACGCGCCGCGGGTGCAGCTCGATCTGCCCAACGTCTATTGGACACTGGTCACGCCGCTGGCGACGATCGTTGGCATGTACACCAACGTTCCAGAACACGGCTCGATCGATTCCATTCAGCAGCAGTGGTTGACCAACGAATTCGCCACGGCGCCGGACGATCGGGCGCTGATCCTGGCGCTGCATCATCCGATCTATTCGTTTGACACGCATCACAGCGGCAGTTCGCGAATGGCCGACGTATTGGAAAACGCGATCCGCGACACCAGCCGGATTCCGAACCTCGTGCTTTCCGGCCATGTCCACGATTATCAGCGCATTGAGCAACATATCGGCCCCAGCGGCCCGACGCCGTTCCTGGTCAGCGGCAACGGCGGTTATCACAACCTGCACAAGGTCAAGGTAGAGCCCGGCGCGGCCGACCCCGATACCGGCGCGGTGTTGAAATACGCCGCGGATGACAGGTGGGGGTTCGTGACGTTGACGATTGATAAGGACAAAATCTCCGGCGTCGTCACCGAAGTCGACAGGGTCGGCGCGCACGCGACAGGCGATAGTTTCAGCTATTCCGCAAAGCCGGTTCATCTGGCGACGACGCGAACGGTCAAAATGCTCTGAGTTCGGAGAGCGTGGGGCGAGCCAGCGGAA
>Ga0302325_10028433_pt1 | contig 11569 bp, 9 predicted proteins | sample Palsa_T0_2_FD_201948 | JGI IMG/M metagenome (GOLD analysis project Ga0302325, IMG submission 201948) | Peat permafrost microbial communities from Stordalen Mire near Abisko, Sweden - Palsa_T0_2 | ecosystem: Environmental > Terrestrial > Soil > Palsa > Peat permafrost | place: Sweden: Abisko... | reverse complement strand
GAATTCTTACGCGCCGCGCTCTTTGCGCGGACGGCGAGCGTGGTGTTGACCAGCGCCACCATTTCGATCGACGGCAGTTTTGAGTTTCTCAAGTCCGCGCTCGGGGTCGACGACGCGCAAGAAGTGATCGCGCCTTCGCCGTTTGACTACGAGAGGCAGGCGCGGCTGTACATCGCCCCCGCGGAGGTTAATCCGAAAGCGGCAAATTTTGCGCAAAAAGCGGCGCCGCTTGTCGAAGAGTGCCTGGATCGTTGTCGCGGACGAGCGTTCGTACTCTTCACGTCGTACGCGCGCTTGCGCGAAGTCTATGGGCTCCTCCGCGAGCGGTTGCCGTTTCCTACCAAGCTGCAAGGCGAGATGCCGCGCGCACATTTGCTGCAGTGGTTTCGCACGACTCCGAACGCGGTGCTCTTTGCCACCGCGACATTCTGGGAAGGTATCGACGTGGTCGGTGAGGCGCTTTCCTGTGTGATCATCGACCGTCTGCCATTTCCCTCGCCCTCGGACCCGCTGGTCGCGGCGAAGGTGCGCGCGCTTGAAGCGCGCGGCCTCGATGGCTTCGAGCGCTACATGATTCCAGCCGCGATCGTGCGTTTGCGGCAGGGCTTCGGGCGTTTGATTCGCAGTACCACCGACACGGGCGTCGTCGCGCTGCTCGATGGACGCGCGGCCTCGACTCGCTACGGCGAAACGATTCTGCGCGCGTTGCCGCCGGCACGCCGCATCACGCATCTCGATGAGCTAACGGAGTTTTTTTCTTGAAGAACCGTCCCATTATTGTCGCGCTTGCGCTAACACTTGCCGTTGCGTTTGTTCCCGCCGCCGTCTTCGCGTGGGGAGTGGTCGGGCATACGATGATCAATCGCCTCGCCGCGCAGAACTTGCCGGACTCGTTGCCGGCATTTATGCGCTCGCCCGAGGCGATCGCTGAGATCGCGACGCTCGGACCCGAGGAAGACCGCATCAAAGATGCGGGTCAATCCTGGGATGCCGATAACGATCCCGGGCATTACCTCGACATCGGCGACGACGGCACGATCGCGGGCGTCGTGCGTCTCGACGCACTGCCGAAGGACATGGCTTCTTACGCGCGCGAGTTGGCCAAGGCGGGCACCGATCCGTATCGCGCGGGCTTCGTGCCATATTCGATCATGGACGGCTTCGAGCGCGCGCGCAAGGATTTCGCGATTTGGCGTGTCGACGACTACATGGCGACGCACGCGACCACGCAGCCCGCGCGCGATGAATTCGCACGCGATCGCGCGCTGCGCGAGACGTTGACCCTGCGCGATATCGGGGACTGGGGACATTTCGTCGGCGATGGGAGCCAGCCGCTGCACATCACGATTCACTTCAACGGCTGGGGGAACTACCCGAACCCGAACGGCTACACGACCAACCACATCCATTCGTACTTCGAGTCGGAGTTCGTCACGAAGTATGCCAAGGCGGCCGCCGTTGCAGCGAAAATTCCGGCGTACACGCCGGCTAACCCAACGCAGCTTCTGACGCAGACGCAGATCGCCTCAATCGTCGGCACGTATCTTAGCGACACCGCAAAAGCGGTCGGCCCGCTGTATACGCTTTACGCCTCGGGCGATTTCACGAACGGCTCACCGAAGGCGATCGATTTCACCGACGCGCAACTTGCGCGCGGTGCGACCGAGTTCCGCGATTTGATTGCGCTGGCGTGGGAAGACAGCCTCAATGCCGGGGTCGGCTACCCGCAGATTCCGGTGCGCGACATCGTCTCCGGGAAAGTCGTGCCGACCGCCGCAAACCAAACTCCTTGACGGGTCATCCAGCCGGAAATTTGCGGCGTACCAGGGGTATGCGTTACTTCATAGCGATCCTGGCAGCCGCGTTTATCGCGGCCGCCCCGGCGATGGCCGACACGATGAGCGCCGCGCCCAAACCCAGCCCGTCGGCGATGCACTCAATGAAGAGTTCATCCTCGATGAAAAGCACCCACATGATGGCTTCACCCAAGCCCACCGGTCACATGATGGGCTCGCCCAAACCGAAGCCCACGATGAAACCCTGGTAACGAGCAAAGCCCGCATCGCTGCGGGCTTTCTCATCTCCGGCCGCGGATCGGCGCGAAGCGCCGAACGCCACAGATTCAGCGAAGCTGAATCCTGTTAGTCTTCGCTGGTTTCGACCTTCGCGCGTTCTTGCAGTTCGGTAACGATCGTCGAATCGGCGAGCGTCGTCGTATCGCCGAGGGTTCGTCCTTCGGCAATATCACGTAGCAGGCGGCGCATAATCTTGCCGCTGCGCGTCTTGGGAAGTTCCTGCGTGAACGTGATGTACTTCGGCCGTGTGAACTTGCCGAGCTTGTTGGCGACGTGCTCGCGCAGCTCGTCGGCAAATTCCGGCGTGCCGGTGTTTCCCGGTTTGAGCGAGACGAAAGCGTAGATCGCTTGTCCCGTCATGTCGTCGGACTTGCCGCAAACTGCGGCCTCGGCGACCTTCGGGTGATCGACCAGCGCGCTCTCGATCTCCGTCGTGGAAATACGATGCCCGCTGACGTTCATCACGTCGTCGATGCGGCCCATGAACCAGAAGTTGCCGTCCTTGTCGCGTTTGCATCCGTCGCCGGCCAAAAACTTGCCCGGGAACTTCGACCAGTACGTTTGCTTGTAGCGTTCGTCGTCGCCCCAAATGCCGCGCGTCATGCCCGGCCAGGGCCGCGTAATGACGGCGTAGCCTCCGCCGCCGAGCGGAACGGAGTTGCCCTTCTCGTCGACGACGTCGGCTTGGATACCGGGGAACGGGCGCGTCGCCGAACCAGGCAGCAATGTCGTGATGCCGGGAAGCGGCGTGATCATGATGCCGCCGGTTTCCGTCATCCACCACGTGTCGCAGACCGGAACGTTGTTGTTGCCGATCCATTCGCGATACCAGATCCAGGCTTCGGGATTGATCGGCTCGCCGACTGATCCCAAGAGACGCAACGACGTAAGATCGTGTTTGGCCGGATAATCGGTGCCCCATTTCATGAACGTGCGGATCGCCGTCGGTGCGGTGTAGAAAATCGAGACCTTGTAGCGCTCGATGATCTCCCAGAGGCGATCCTTTTCGGGGAAGTCCGGCGTGCCTTCATAGATGACGCTGGTTGCACCATTGGCAAGCGGACCGTACACGATGTAGGTGTGGCCGGTTACCCAGCCGATGTCGGCGCCGCACCAGAAGACGTCTTTGTCTTCTTTGAGATCGAAGATCAGTTTGTGCGTTGCGGTCGCTTGCGTGAGATAACCGCCGGTCGTGTGCTTGATGCCTTTGGGTTTGGCGGTCGTACCGCTGGTATAAAGCAAGAACAGCAGATCTTCCGCGTTCATGCGTTCGGGCTCGCACGTGGACGGCTGTCCCGCAGTGACCTCGCTGAACCAATGGTCTCGGCTTTCGTGCATGAAGACTTCATCGCCGATACGTTTGGCGACGATGCAGTGCTTCACCGACGGAGTCTTTTCCATCGCGATGTCGCAGTTGCGCTTGAGGGGAAGCTTGGTACCGCGGCGCCAGCCGTAATCGGCGGTAATGATCGCGACGCACTCCGAGTCGTTGACGCGGTCGGTGATCGAATCGGGTGAGAATCCGCCGAAGATCACCGAGTGCGCAGCGCCGATGCGCGCGCAGGCCAGCATCGCGACCGGAAGTTCGGGAATCATCGGCATGTAGATGGCGACGCGATCGCCCTTCTTAATGCCGAGCTTACGAAGACCGTTGGCAAATTTGCACACGTCTTCGAGCAATTGTTTATAGGTGATCGTCCAGCGATCGCCCGGCTCGCCTTCGTAGTAGTAGGCGATCTTCTCGCCTTTACCGGCTTTCACGTGGCGGTCGAGGCAGTTTACCGAGACGTTGAGTTCGCCGTCGTAAAACCATTTGGCGAACGGCTCTTTCCATTCCAAGGTCTTGGTGAACGGCTTCATCCATTCGAGCTTGCGGGCCCAGCCCGCCCAAAACGCGAGGTAATCTTTTTCGGCTTCTTCGTAGATCCCGGGCTGCGCGTTGGCTTGCGCTGCAAAGTCCGACGGCGGCGGGAACTTGCGGCTCTCTTCAAAGAGAGCTTCGATTGCTTGCGTGCTCATGGGGGGCGAGTTCACCGGGGGTCATCGCAAATGCCTGCCGGAAAAGTCACACGGATACGAGGGGGCCTGGCACTCCGAGCCTGGGAGTGCTAAGATAGCCCGCAATGAAGAGTGAGGGCGGACTCGACGCGCGCAAAGCCTACATCCTAGCCACGGTCGTCTACGAATACATTGCAACGGCGGAGCCGGTCGGCTCGAATACGCTCACGCAAAAGTACAACCTCGGCGTGAGTTCAGCCACGGTCCGCAACGAAATGGCCGAGCTGGAAGCCGGCGGCTACCTCGTCCAGCCGCATACCTCCGCTGGCCGCGTCCCCTCCGACGCCGGCTATCGTACCTACGTCGATGAGCTGATGCAGCCCGAGACCCTGCCTACTGAGGATCGCCGGCGCATTCGCGAGGATCTGCGTGAGGCCAGCCGCGAGCTCGACGACGTGATCGAGAGCGCGACCCGCTTGCTAGGCCGTCTTTCGAACAACCTGGCTTTTGTTACGAAACCGCAGCCCGACACGCAGAGCTTCAAACACATTCAACTCATTTGGCTTTCGCCGCGAACCGGCGTTGCGATCGTCGTGACATCGCTCGGTGTGGCGGCGCAGACGCTCTTTGAAGTGACCAGCGATCTCGAAGCCGATGCGCTTACGCAGCTTTCCAACGCGCTCAACGCGCGGCTGGGCAATCGCTTGATGCGCGACATCGCCGAGCACGACGTGCAGGCAGCGGTCGACGAGCTCGGCCTCTCCGACGAATTGCGTGGCGCCGTACTCGCCGCGCTACGCAGCGCGCGCAGCGCGCAAGCACCGTCGATCGCCGCCGCCGGCGCTCAGAATCTGCTCGATCAGCCCGAGTTCCAGGATCTGCGCAAACTTCGCTCGATTCTGCGCATCGTCGAAGAGCAGAAGACGCTCTACGACATGGTCGCGGACGCGATTGGAAACGAGGCCGCCAGCGTGAAGATCGGCGCCGAGTTTGGCAGCGACGAGCTGGCCGATCTCTCGGTTGTCACAGTACCCTACCGCTTTGGTCCCAACGCGATCGGGATGCTCTCGATCTTAGGCCCCCGCCGTATGCCCTACGCGCGTCTTGTCGCGCTGGCGTCGGGAACGGCCGATACCCTTTCAGAACGACTTTCCGATATAGAGTAGAATGCCCACCAAGGATTATTACGAAGTGCTCGGCGTCACGCGGGACGCATCGCCGGACGACATCAAGCGCGCCTATCGCGCGCTCGCACGCCGTCACCATCCCGACGTTTCGCACGACAAAGCCGGCGCGGAGCATCTCTTCAAAGAGATCAACGAGGCCTACGAGGTCCTGTCCGATCCGCAAAAGCGGGCGCAGTACGATCGGTTCGGCAGCGTTAGCGGGCCGCAAAGCGGCGCCGACTTCGGCTTCTCCGGCTTCGGGCCCAACGGCTTCGGCGACATTTTCGATATGTTCTTCGGCGAAGCGCGGGCACAGGCGCAGCCCCGTCGCAGCGGTCCGCAACGCGGATCGGATCTGCGTTACGATCTCGAGATCACGCTCGACGAGGCGTTTAGCGGAACGACCAAAGAGATTCAGTTCTCGCATCTCACGCAGTGCGACACGTGCAAAGGCTCGGGCGCCGCGCCCGGCTCGCTCGTTGCCGGATGTGAGCGTTGCCACGGCACGGGCGTGATGCGCACGGTTCGCCAGACGCCGCTCGGCCAATTCGTCACGCAATCGGGTTGCACGACCTGCGGCGGCGAAGGACACGTCATCACACAGCCGTGTGCGACCTGCGGCGGCCGTGGTCGCCATGAAATCGAACGCAAGCTCACCGTGCGCGTACCCGCCGGTGTCGACGACGGCTCCCGCATTCGCATCGCCGGCAACGGCGAAGCCGGCATTCGCGGCGGTCCCGCCGGCGATCTCTACGTCTATCTCAGCATTGCGCCGCATCCGCTTTTCCGCCGCGACGGGCTCGAGACGTTCATCGACGTGCCGATCAGTTTTCCGCTGGCTGCCCTGGGAACGACGATCGATGTGCCTTCGCTCGAAGGACCTCTGCAACTTGGCATTCCAGCTGGAACGCAAAGCGGTACCACGCTACGCCTTCGAGGACACGGCATGCCGTCCGTGCGTGGATCGCAGCGCGGCGATCATCACGTCACCGTCCACGTCGTCGTCCCGACGAAGCTCAACAAGCGTCAACGCGAAACGCTCGAAGAGTATGCGCGCGTCGGCGGTGATGCAATCGAGGAAAAGAGTTTCATCGATCGCGTGAAGGACGCGTTCCGCCCCGAGTAGGGCACGCATGCCGGCACGGCGGTTTTTTGTTCGCGACGCACATCGTGCGGGAGAAGTTGTCGCCGTCCATGGCAGCGACGCGCATAAGATCGTGAATGTCTTGCGCTTGCGTGACGGCGATGTCATCGAGGTCGTCGATTCGCGGGGCGCGATCTTCGCGGCGACGCTCGAGTCAAAGGACGGCGCGTTGCACGCGCGCCTGGGCGAACTGCGCGCGGAACCCGCGGCTTCAACAATTGTGGTCGACGTCGCACAAGGTATCCCCAAAGGCCAGAAGATGGATTTCGTTGTCGAGAAACTCGGCGAGCTTGGGGTGCGCACGCTGATCCCATTGCAAAGCGAACGAACCATCGTGCAGGATCTCGGAGCGGCAAAGCTTGAGCGCTGGAGGCGCCTGGCTCGCAGTTCAGCACAGCAGAGCGGTCGAGCCGACCTGCTTTCCGTGGTAGATCCACTACCCTTCGCGCAACTGCTCGAACGCTTCGCGGAATACGACGCGGTCCTGTTGCCTTGGGAAGTCGCGGAGCAGCAGCCGTTACGCGAGCGTTTGCCGGAGATCGTCCGCGGCGCACCCCGGATTCTCGTGGTCATCGGCCCCGAGGGCGGCTTTTCGCACGCCGAAGCCGAGTCCGCGCAGGCGGCGGGCGCGCACCTGATCTCGCTCGGACCGTTAATTTTGCGCACCGAAACGGCAGCGCTCGTGGTGGTGGCGATCCTCGACTACGAGCGAGCGACATAAAGCCCGCGCCACCCGCAAACGATAACCTTACTAATGATTGAACGCCGCAGCGGCGGCCGGCTGCGCCGCGTTGGAGCAGCCGGCGCATTGGCAATTGTCGCGGTCCTGGTCGTCCAGGTCGTGGTCCTCGTCGTCCTTACGGTTACCACGCAACCCCCTGCACGCTCGGTGAGCGCGAGCGTTCTACGCCGTGCCCAGACGATGCGTATCCTCTACGACGCAACGGCGCACGATGAGGCGGACCTTCGCCGCAGCATTGCCGCGCTCAGCGCAGCACAGGCGCAGTTCGGCGACCTCTCCCCCGGCGAGACCGTGCTCTTCCAAGGGTACCTGACGCACCCGACCCGAGCCGATGCGCTTGCGCTCTACAATATCTTCGATGCCAAGACCAGTACCTACGAACGCAACGCGCGGGCGTGGCGCACACGCTTCCGCCTGGTGGCGCTCGCGATCAGTCTGATCGCCATCGCGATCGTTGCCGTACTCTATTTCCGGCTCGCGCGGCCGGCCGAGGAGCGATGGGCGAGCTTGGTCGATCGACTCGAAGAGAGCGGCGAGCGCCTCAGCTCGATGTTCGATTTCCATCCCGACGCGATTGCGCTCATTGATGCGAGCAGTCGCATCGTTCGCGCGAATCCCGAACTCGAGCGCTTGACACTCTATCGCGCTGAAGAGTTGATCGGCGCGCCGATCGATACGCTTGCGCCCGCGCAGGACGCGATCGAACACGCCGGGCTCGCCACCGCGCTCTTCTCGGAAGCGTCGATGCGGTTGGATGCGGTACTGCGCGCCAAGAACGGCTCGGCAGTGATGGTGCGCGTCGACACCGTGCCGATGCGTGTCAGCGGCGAGTTGGAAGGCGTCTATGTGATCGCGCGCGACGTCACGCGCGAGCGGGAGATTGAATTTCGCGAGGGCCTGCAACGCGAGCGGCTACGATCCCTTTCGCGGATCGCCTCGGTGCACGCGAGTTCGGTCGATCGTCAGATCAGCGAGACGCTGCAATTTGCCGTGCGTGCGCTCGAAATGCAAGGCGCCAGCGTATCGCGCGTCGTCGACGATCAGGTGAAGATCATGCACTCGGTCGGAGACACGGTCCAAGCCGGCGATTCGTTTCCATTTGGTGAGTCGTATACGCGGCACATCTTCGGCACGAGCAAGATGATCTCGTTTTGGAACCACGAGAGCAACGAGTGGGAAAGCGATCCGGCGCAGGCGCGCTTCGGCTGGGGCTCGTTGATCATCACCACGGCTTTTGCCGACGGTGTGCCGGTGGCGGAGTTGGGCTTCATGTCGCGCAAGCCGCGCCGCCGTCCCTTTGAAGAGGCAGACTTGGATTTTGTGCGAGTCGTTGCCGCGATGATCGGTGCCGCGCTTGCGCGCGAACGGCGCGAAGAGGAGTTGGAAGAGATCGCTTACGTCGATTCGGTGACACGCTTGCCGAACCGTCGCTATGCGATGGATCAGTTGCGGCTCGCGATCGCACGTGCGCAGCGCAACAAAGAAGAGATCGTCGCGTACTTCATCGATCTCGACGGCTTCAAGGGTGTCAACGACGCCTTTGGGCATGCCGTCGGCGATGACTTTTTGGGAATTACGGCCGCGCGTTTGCGCGCGGTGCTGCGCGAAGGCGACATTCTCGCGCGCGTCGGCGGCGATGAATTTCTCGCACTGCAGACCACGTCGAAGAGTGATGGTGATGCGCTTCGCCTCGGCGAGCGTTTGATCCAAGCTGCGTCCGAACGCGTGATTTTGGACGGCCGGCCGGTAGCCATCGGCGCCAGCGTCGGTATCGCGTCATATCCGCGCGATGCGGCCACGGCCGAAGAATTGCTCGAGCGGGCCGACCGGGCGATGTATGCGTCGAAACGCGCCGGCAAAGGCGTAGCCACCGCCGCTTCCTAAGCGGAAACCCTCGGCGCCCCGTCGTATGGGCTCGGGCGAGAGTATGACCAAACTCCCCTTTTCCATCGTCGTTCCCACCTACAACGAAGCAGGCGGCATCGAGCGTTTGCTTCGAGCGGTGAGCGACATGTTCAAAGCGCACGACCTGGACGGCGAGATCATCGTCGTGGATGACAATTCACCCGATGGTACCGGCTCGATCGTCGATCGCCTTGCCGCAGAGCTCCCGGTCCGCTGCCTGCATCGCCCCGGGAAGCTCGGCCTTTCGAGCGGTGTCATCGATGGTTGGGCGTTCGCACGTCCGCAATCGCAGGCGCTCGGCGCGATGGATGCTGACTTCAGCCACGACATCAACATCTTTCCACTCATGGTGGCGGCGCTCCAATCCGGTCAGTATGGACTTGCGATCGGCAGCCGCTACGTGAAAGGCGGCGGCATCGCGAACTGGCCCAGGCGCCGGATCCTCACCTCGCGCGTCGCCATTGCGCTTGCCCGTCCGCTCACGAGCGTGAAAGACCTTACCAGCGGCTATTTTCTGGTCAAACGAGAAGCGCTCGAAGGCGTGCACCTCGATCCGATCGGTTTCAAAATCGGGCTCGAGGTCATCGCCAAGGCGCACTACGGGCGCGCAATCGAGATTCCGTACGTCTTCACCGACCGAATCGTGGGTGAGTCGAAGTTGAACCAGAACGAGATCTTCAATTATCTCAAACAGTTGCGCAAGCTCTACGCGGCGCGGCTCTTTCCGGGACGCGGCTGAACGTGGCAATTCCTGATTGGCTGCTGCGCCGGCGCGGCAAGAACGCTGACTCGCGCGACGCGGCGCTCTGGACGAAGTGTCCGTCTTGTGGCGAGGTCCTCTACCGCCGCGATCTTTCGTCGAATTACGACGTGTGTACGAAATGTGGCCACCACTTTCGGATGAACGCGTACGATCGCATCAACATGCTGATCGACGGCGACTTTACCGAGATCGGGAACGAGATTCTTCCGGGCGACCCGCTCGGCTGGGTCGACAAGAAGACGTATCCGGTCAAGCTCGCGGGCGATCGTGAAAAGAGCGGCATCTCCGAAGGCGTTGTGTGCGGCATCGGTTCGATCGACGGCTTCGAAATCGCACTTGGCGTGATGGACTTCCATTTTCGCGGTGGCACGATGGGCACCGTCGTCGGCGAGCGCGTCACGCTTCTATTGGAAGAGGCGCGCAGGCGCCGGATTCCGTGCATCATTCTGACCGCGTCGGGTGGCGCGCGTATGGAAGAGGGCATGTTTGCGCTGATGCAGATGGCCAAGACGACGGCCGCCGTTACGCGTTTCAAAGAAGACGGCAATTTCTTCGTAACCGTGCTGACCGATCCGACGACCGGCGGCGTCTCGGCCTCGTTCGCTTTTGAGGCCGATGTGATAATTGCCGAACCCAAAGCGATGATCGGCTTTGCGGGGCGCCGGGTGATCGAACAGACGATTCGCCAGAAGCTCCCCGATCAGTTTCAGACGGCCGAGTTCTTGCTGGAGAAGGGCCACATCGATATGGTGGTCGATCGGCACGATCTCAAGACCACGCTGGTGCGTCTGCTCCAATATGCCGCCGGCGGGATTAAGGCCCCCCCGTCGACGGGCTCAGGACAGGCTTCGTGAACGGCGGCAATGTCATCGTCGAGCGCGAGCGCGGCCTGCTCGAGGTCGAGCGTCGTATCTCCGACTTGCGCAGTGCCAACATCAACCAGCCGGTCGACTTCTCTTCTGAAATCGCCTCACTCGAACAGAAATACGTAACGCTCCAACGCGAGCTCTTCGGATCGCTCACGCCGTGGGAGAAGGTCAATATGGCGCGGCATCCCAGCCGCCCGACCTCCCTCGATTTCATCGCGGAGCTCGATCGATTCGATGAGTTGCATGGCGATCGCGAGTTTCGCGACGACCCGGCCATCGTGGCGGGCTTTGCGCTCTTGCGCGGCCGGCCGGTGATGGTGATGGGGCAGCAGCGCGGGCGCGACACGAAGGAGAATCTGCGTCGCAACTTTGGCATGGTCACGCCCGAAGGCTATCGCAAGGTCCAGCGCCTAGCACACACGGCCTCGCGGTTGGGCCTCCCGATTGTGACCTTGATCGATACCAAAGGCGCCGATCCGGGCATCTCATCGGAAGAACGTGCGCAATCGGAAGCGATCGCGATGTGCCTGCAAGCGTTTACGCAAGCACGTGTGCCCATCGTCGCGTCGATCATCGGCGAGGGCGGCTCGGGTGGCGCGCTGGCGCTCGGAATCGCCGATCATGTGCTCATGCTCGAGCACTCGGTCTACTCGGTTGCCTCGCCTGAAGGCTGTGCGGCGATCCTCTGGGGCGATGCCGGTAAAGCGGAGGAAGCCGCGTCGCGGCTGAAGCTCACCTCGGCAGATTTGCAGCAGTTTGGTATTATCGATGAGATCGTGGCCGAACCGCTCGGCGGCGCACATCGTGATGCCACGATGGTCGTGGCCAAGGTTTTGGATGCGGTATCCGTGGCGGTCGAACGACTCGCGCGGATGTCGCCACAGGAATTACGAGAGGCTCGTTATCG
>Ga0302325_10028431_pt1 | contig 11570 bp, 10 predicted proteins | sample Palsa_T0_2_FD_201948 | JGI IMG/M metagenome (GOLD analysis project Ga0302325, IMG submission 201948) | Peat permafrost microbial communities from Stordalen Mire near Abisko, Sweden - Palsa_T0_2 | ecosystem: Environmental > Terrestrial > Soil > Palsa > Peat permafrost | place: Sweden: Abisko... | reverse complement strand
TGGCCGGCTCGGAGAATGTCTCGCAGCTTGATATACTCGGAGAATGGGGATCCACCACCAGCACAGCCAAGGACGTAGCTCCCGTCTGCTATCCATTCAACGTCAGTTTCGGAGACGAACCATTCAGGATGACCGGTCCTGGTGTTTGTGACAACTTTCAGCCGACACGTATCAACGTCTGCAGTAGGACGAAAGTCTTAAATCGGAGCTTGAGCTTGCTTGGCCGATTCCTCTGCGCAGACCTCGCCCTCGGAATCAAAGCGGTTGATAGCAGCATCACTGTTGAAAGCCTCCGGCGAGAATTCACCCACAGCTCGAGCGATGACACGAACCTGATTTGCCACGTATTGTAGGGGCATGGCATCAATTTCTGCGAGAAAGACAGTTTCTCGCTTGGCTCCAGCTGCAACGGCACGTTCGACGGCCATCTTCTTTGCCTTCTCGGTGATTTGAGCGATTGTTTGCTCAGCTGTGCTTTGGATCATGTCGATTGTGCCGCCGATCTTGGAGATCGCTGCGCCGACGGCATTTGCAACGGAGTGAAAAGGGGGCTGAATGACTTCTGAGACTCCAGAAATTGTTGTGGGAGCAATGACGGATCCTCCACCAACGAGAAGTACGGGGAGAGGTTCTGGCGATATTTTCATCTGGTCGATGACTCTTTCCAGCAAGGCTTTCATCCTTTCTTGTGCGCTTGTCACGGCCGATGGCGCCAAGTCCTGCACGAGTCTTCGGTCGCCAATATCCTCGCCAGCAGCAACAGCAATATCTGTTGCTGTGAGCATATTGCCACCAAATACTTTTGCTTTGGTACTGAAATAATGGCCAACAGAATCAGGACCAACAGACACACTACGATCTGTCAAGCGAACAATGGAGCCACCTCCAAGACCAATAGACTCTACATGTGGCATTGAAAAGTTGATCTTAACGCCTGCGACCTCCACATATGCGGAAGCTTGCCGAGGAAATCCAGAAGGGAGCAGAACGCCGACATCCTGTCAATTTTAATGCTGAACAACTCATTGGCAAGTGAAGAACATACTGTGGTGGTTCCTCCCACATCAACGACAATAGTCGAGGTCTTCTTCCCGATCTGGGAGAAGTCTGAGAGACCAAGGTATGCTGCACCCCTCATCGAGTTCGTCGGACCCGATGAAAATGTCCTGATTGGTAGACTTGCTGCGGATAGTGCATCTATCAGCGTGCCATCATTCTGAGTCAAGTAAAGAGCACAATGCAGATCCAATCTTTTCATCGCAGCTCTGAAACCCTTAATAGTTTTCCTGGCGAACTTCAAGATCGAAGCGTTTAGAATTGCAGCATTTTCTCGTTCCAGGAATCCGATATTGGATACTTCAGCCGAACAGACGACATTGACTCCAGGGAGCTCTTGCTGGATAATCCGGCCCACATGGTGTTCTTGCCTGAAGTGACTATCGATTGGCGAGAAGACACCGGAGATAACAACCGCTTCGATCCCCTTTTGATTGATCACGTGGCATTGCTCAACGACTTCCTTTTCAACGATCGGAGCTTCCTCTGAGCCATCAATGTGAAGACTTGATACCATTGGTTAACGAGGTGCAACTCGAAATAGATGATATATTTACCTCCAGAAACAAAACAATAATATCCATTCATGATCTGCTTCAGAGCTGGCGGGAAGTCCGAGAATGGAGGAATCTCCTTTGTAAAACTCTTGGAAAGCCGCATGATGGCCACCTTTGATAGTCTCCGGGAGTCATTTTCGACTATGGCATTGGCGAAATGTGTAGTCCCTATCGTCAGACAAGTGATACTGCTTCTGTCAATCTTGGACTGCTCAAGGACAGTCTAGACGGCCGTCTCTATACCATCAGTCACATTGGGACTGGTGGTGGGGGTCTTGCAGAATGCAAGAACTCCTCGCTCAGGCGTAGCTGACAAAGAAGGGTCGAGGACGACTGCATCCCTGATCAAGGATTAGTAAACATTCCCAAGAAGACTGGTGTGGGAAGCTACTCACGTATTCGTTCCTCCCACGTCAACACCAATCCTCAACAGCTTTTGAATGCTTCCCATCTTGAGCTTTCGACAAATTGTGAAATGGTTTTCTGGAACTTTGGAGAGATAATACGGGAGCGAGGGAGAGCAAAGATGAAGAGAATGAGGATTGGGAAACGCAGAACGAATCGGGCCCCTCGACGGGAGATTCTTTTTGACACGGGCTAAAAACCACCCACCTTGACTTTAGCTTCTATCATCCCGACACTCTGGATGCCGAAGATAAAAGACCGCGTATCTTCACTCGTTCACCAATGAGACTCATCATCGTGCAGATTAGATAAAGAGGTCAAGAGTCAAAAATGGGGTGAAGTCTGCCGCGTCGCTTGGTACAGTATTCGCTGGCGCAGCCGCTAAAAATGCCCCTAAACTCTGAACTTCAACGTTCTTTCCCAGTTTCCGCAATACCGGGCAAACCTAGAGCATCCCAGAAGTCTAAGTGGATGATCGGGCAATTACAAGATCGGGCAATGAATGATTGGCCATTCGGGCGGCGAGCTTGACAATAGTTTGTGGGTTTATTCTAATTTCTCATGATATGATCTCTGGTTCTCGTTGTCAGAAATAATGGTATGGTGGCACGTGAATTGCCGCTAGGGCCCGCTAGGTACGCCTGTATATATATGGTGTTTGCACCCTACTTAACTTTATCATCTATACGAAATTTACACTATACAAACATCATTGCAATCCCTCTACAATTGCATCCATTTATACGATTATTCCGCTGCCGATTAAGCTCATAACTTGACAGGTTATGAGCCCGGCAGACGCAAAATTACGAAAATCGTATAGTCTACAGTCTACCGGCTACACTTTACCAAAATACACCTTACCCACAACAATAGCCTCTTCTTCTAACGATTCTACCACAGCTAAGGCTAAAAACACCTACTATCAGAGCAAGCAAGGAACTATTACTATTCTAACTTTAGATAATTATCCTTAGTTTAAAGTTATAGTTATTCTAGCTCTTATAGCAAGAGGTTAGTAGAGGATCTTTACTAGCTAGTAGACCTGTATAAACGAAAATCAGGATTAGTGGGATCAAGAAGCCGGCAAAGCAATAAGATTACTCAACAATTGCGTTATTTCTGCTATTCGTTTAACATTTTAGCTATTCCTAATTCTAAGGATAAATCCGATTAGTCTATGGGATTATCTCAAGTCATATAATACCACAATAAACCCCGTATTAGTTAACAATTTATATACGGAATTCGATAACTTCTCGTTTAATAAGTCAAAGGTTAAAATCATAAATAAAGTCTTAAAACTCCAACAATTGCAAACACTACTCTTATAGTTTACTAAGAAGGTAACTAATAAGGAGCTAAAATCGAAGCTTTTATCGGCATTGCCTAATACTAATTATTAGCACGGAGTAAAGGTTAAAGCAACAAAGGATTAAAAGGATTTACAAGCTATAATCACCTTATTAATGGCGTATCAACGCCCGAAGCTTATTCCTACTGCGGCTAGTGCTTTTACTAGTAGCAAAGACAATACTAATAAGGCTTAAGGCAACCGGAACGCTCGGAATAATCAACGAGGGGGTCGATTAAGAGGTAAAGGGGGTAGAAATCGAGGTGGTAAAGGCAAAGGACGTGGCTATAGGGGCCAAAACGAGTCACGTGAGGACTATAAGGACTCAAAGGTCTAAAAGGACTATACTAAGGACAAGTTGTCAGCTGATTAATATGCCTTTTGCTGCAAGAAGGGCCACTATTAAGCTGATTGTTATGTGTATAAGAGGCTCTAAGCCTAATATATAAAGGAGCAAGAGGATAAGGGCAATACTAAGGCCTAGGGGAACGTAGCTATTGCTACCCGCATATCATTAAATTAAATCAAGGATGCAAGTTTCTTATACTTCACTATTCCATCGTATAAATCGTATAAATCGTACGCAATTCTACTATATGCTATGCTATTAGTTACTAGCTATAAGCATGCTTTATATACTACCAACAAGACTCACTTATACCTTAATTTAAGGGCTACGCGCCATTTTAGTAGTCTAAAATCAGACTTTACTTAGCTAAAGCATTAGGCTATACTTGAAATTGTACATGTAGCTAATAGCCAAACCACGGAAGCTATAAGCTATAGAACAATTTAGTTGCAAACAAGCTATAGCAAAAGACAATTCAAGAACGCGTGGTACGTTTTAGATTTTAGCAATTTTAGACTAATTTCTGTCTAAGAGCTAAATAAATCCGGCATATTAGTCGAATTTGATAACTGCATTGCTACTACTACTATAGTCGATGGAGAAACATTCTTCTAGGCCGTTGCGTATAAAGGTTTATATATACTAGAATCAATTCCTATAAATTATGCCAAAATTGCGCAAAATAATCCGCAAAACGGTCCGCAAAACGACACTTTACCCGCAAATGACATATTACTAACTTACAATAAAGGGGAGAGTAAAGAATAGAAGATTTTGCATCGTAGACTTGGTCATATAAGCTATAAGAGGATTAATTAATTGCTTAATAGCAATTCTATTAGTTTAATTAAGCTAAAGGACAAAAGGAAATAGCTAAAAGGAGAAAAGTTTTGTAAACTATATTTAGCGGGTAAAATAAAGGAGTTATTTAACAAAAAGACCGATAAACACGAGAGTAAGAGGGTAAGAAGGTTGCATGCCAACTTATCCGGATACTACTTATTATCTATACAAGGCTTTAGATATTTCCTAGTTATTTCGTGCAATGCAAGTCGAATTGTATAAGTCAAATTGCTTAAAACAAAAAGCACTAAGGAAGTCTACCTTGCTTTAGATAAAATTAAGAAACGCGCAAAACGATTTACAAGTAAGAAATGCGCATATTTTCGGGCTAATAATAGTACTAGCGAATTCGGCTATATATTCTAGGAATCGCTCGTTATTAATAGAATATAATTCGAGCTTAGTCTAGCATTTAAATACTTACTTAATAGTATAATTAAACAAGCTATTAGAATTATTGCAATTATTGCAAGGTCTATTATATACGAGGCTAGATTACTATATTAAATGTGGGATTACGCAATAAAACATGCCGTTTAGATTAAAAATAGGGTTTTAACTATAGCTTTGCCGTTCGGGGATAAGGATATAAATGTTGCAACTAGCATTACCCTATATAAAGCATTTATTAGCGATTATCCCGATTTTGACAAATTACGGGTTTTCGGATGCAAGGCAATTCCGTATAAAATCAACGTCGATTATTTAACAACTTTTAAACCCCAAATTAGGGACAAAACCTAGATTTTTATTAAAATAGAGGGGAATAGCATTTGGAAGGTGCTAAATGTTAAGACGCTAGCTATAGCTAAAATAATAGACGCTCGTTTTAATAAGTATTCCTTCCCTCTAATCACTTCTAAAAAGATTTAAGAATTAGAATAAGAGGCTATTTAAGCTAAATAGGACGCTAAAGCTACGCGTAAATAGCGATCTAAAAGGTCAAATTGTACAAATCCGGATAATTGTATTAAGCAATTTACTAGGGACACTCGGGTTTTGCAAGACCTTGATTTTGCTTGCCCTATTAAGGAGGCTAAAGCAGATGACTTAGCTCGCCCTACTAAGGAGGCTAAAGCTCTAGAAGTCGAAGGAATCGACTCTAAAAACACTATTATAGTAGATATCCCTAAGGGGAGCCCTATAGAGGGCAATAGTCGTACAATTCGGCGTATAGACTATACTACTTTGCGCAATAAGGATTAAATTAAAGCTAAGAAGGCAAATGGAGCAGAATTGAGGGACTAGCTACCCCGAGCTTCTATAAAATCGCCCTACAAGCTAAGATCAAAATTAAAGGTGCAATAAAAGAAGATTAAGTTTAGTGAAACTATAGTTAAAATAGCAAAAGCTATACTAGTTATAAAAGTGGAAGAGGAATTAAAATTGGAATAAGGGGAGTTTTAGCTTAGCTAGCCAAAACCGGACATTATTACAGTCTTATAAGCTATGCGGGATAATCTACAAGAATGGCAAGCAGGTTTACGTTTTAAATTAGAATCGCTAATTAAAGCAAAAACGTTTAAAATTCTAAAAGGACTACCCTTGCTAAAAGTTACTCCCCGATCTTGCAAAATCGTACTAAGGAACAAAATGCATACGGATAATATAATTGCACGCTATAAAGCTAAGGTTATTATACAAGGATTCGAATAACAATATAGAATCGATTACTAAGAGACATTTGCGTTAGTTATACGGTACAATACGCTTAGGGCACTACTAGCAAAAGCAGTAGTTAAGGATCTGGAAATCGATTAAATAGACGTGAATATAGCATTCTTAAACCCGGACTACGAGGAGGAGATATATATGCAAGTCCCGGATTATTTTAAGCTAATTATACCGGGCATTACTAAATACACTTACTACCTCTAGCTTTTAAAGTCCTTATATAGACTAAAATAGGCCCCTAGGGCTTAGTTCTAATTAGTTAAGAAGGAATTTAGCAAATTGGCCCTAAAACCTGGCGATTCGGACCCGAATCTATTTATTAGTAAAGGAGTATACCTACTACTATTTGTGGATGATATGCTAATAATCGGGGACTATAAACCAGTTAATAATATCAAGCGCGAAATTAATAAGCTCTAAAAATGCGAGGATCTCAAGGCTGCTAGCACATTTGTAAGATTCTAAATCGAACGGGACCGCAAAAATCGTACGCTAAAAATCCACTAATTTGCATATATTTTATAGCTATTAGATAAGCTAAGAATGGCCAATTCCAATCCACGGGACCTCCTAATCCCTGCAAAGACTATTTTATAAAGTATAAATTAAGACTTAGATAAGTTCGATTAATTAGACGAGGATTAAGCTACTATATATTATATAATTGTTAGTACTACGATTTATTTATCGAATATTACCCGGCTAGATATTGCATACTTAACTGGCTAACTGGCCCGAATAATGGCTAAACCGAATACGAATCACCTATTAATAGCAAAAGGATTGCTACAATATTTGAAAGGTATAATTATAGCTAAAATCACCTATTAACCTACGCAATTAGAGGACGACTATATAGCTTAGTCGGATGCTATATAAGGTATAAAAGACGATCGGAAATCGTTCTAAGGCTACGTTCTAGTTTAATATAAAGGATTAATTAGTTAAACTGCAAATCGGCAAAAGAGTATTGCATAAAGTACTATAGAGGCTAAGATTTGTGCAAGCAGTGAAGGTGCACGCTAAGTAGCTTGGTTTAAAAAGCTAGTAAAGGACCTAGATAAGAGAATAAATACTCCGATTTTAATAATTAATAATGCTACTACCGAGGAACTGGCTAAAACTTGGAAGTCGCATAGCAAGGCAAAGCATATTAAGATTAAGGAGATATTTATACGAGATGATATAGTATTGCGTAATAAGCTAGTAATATAGCATACGCCTAGTACGGAGAATATTGCGGATGCCTTAACAAAACAACTCCCGAAACTTACATTTGTACGGCATTTACAAGGAATGGGAATGGCGCAAACAAGCACTCTTATACTATGATATAGGCCTATAGGACTATAGGGCACTAAACTTCCTATTAAGGAGACGTAAGTGCTGTAAGCGTTAGAGGCTTACTATAGGAGTTAATAAGACTTGAATAACCTTATTATTTCCTATTTAGGGTATGCGCCCATAAGTGCCGACGAGGGGGAGTGTTAGAAATAATGGTATAGTGGCACGTGAATTGCCGCTAGGGCCCGCTAGGTACGCCTGTATATATATAGTGTTTGCACCCTACTTAACTTTATCATTTGTACGAAATTTACACTGTACAAACATCACTGCAATCCCTCTACAATTGCATCCATTTATACGATTATTCCGCTGCCGATTAAGCTCATAACTTGACACTCGTTATCAAGTGATAACGGGGAAAGACAGTCAGAGGGTGGGGGACGTTGCCACCATGAACTCCAGGAGAAGATATAGTTCGGGATGTGTCCTTTTCAAAGTAGTCATGAACATCGTTGTATTCCTATCTGTTCTATTCAACATGAGGACCTCAGCAGTTCTCAACTTTCTTCAAGTCCATACCCATGCATCGCCATGGATCAACAGTGACATTCGTCCCATGCCTCCTTCTAGAAGACAGTGGGGCAAGTTAGCCTTCATGTCATTCTGGGCAATTAACCAGATCGTGAGTTCGCCCTTCTGAATGTCTTAACGGGTTCTAACATCCAAAGTGCCTGAGCAATTGGCAAGTTGGTTCATCTCTTGTTGCCGTCGGACTTTCTGTCTGGCAAGCAATGATCGCAAAAATCCTCGGAAAGATCATCATCTCAGGTGTCGCCATCTCGAACAGCTACGTTGGTGCCGAATGGCATGTCGGCTTCCCGGTCTACGCACGAGTGATCTGGGGAATGTACGGCTCCTACCTCACTCTCGTTCAGAGAATCCTCCTCGGACTCGTCTGGTCCTCTGTACAAAGCTGGACCGGTGGCCTTTGCATCACCGCTGTCCTTGGAGCCATGTTTCCATCATTCCATCACATGAAGAACCACTTTCCCGAAAGTGCGAACATGACAACTACGCAGTTCATTGGATGGGTCGTGTACAACTTGATCACGATTCCCATGCTTTATCTGCCTCCTGACAAGACGAAGAAAATGTTCATTACAATGAATGTCATTTCACTTGTAACACTTGTTTCGATTATGATCTAGGCCTTGAGTGCAGCACACGGAGCGGGGCCTCTCCTCTCTGCGCCTGCAACGGCATCGTCAGGTTCGGATCTTGGCTAGGCAGTTGTGAAAGGAGTCACAACAGTTATCGGCTCAATCGCCGTAGGACTGAGTACGACTTCGTCCCCCACTAATGTATCACATCCGTTCTAACATCATGTAGCTAACCAGCCTGACTACTCCCGCTTCGCACGACATCCCGGTGATCAAGTCTTCAGCCAATACTTCTCCATCATGTCGTTCGGCATAATCATGCCCCTATTTGGCTGTCTCACATCCTCAGCAACCCAATCTCTATACGGCGAAGCCATCTGGAATCCACCAAATATTGTCCTTCAATGGCTTTCTGACTCGTACTAATCCGGCACGCGCGCCGCCGTATTCTTCGCCGGCGTCGGTCTCGTAGTCTGCCAACTCGCCATCAACACCATCGACAACTCCTTCTCAACAGGCATGGACCTGTCTGGTCTATTTCCAAAATACATCAACATTCGCCGTGGCGCATACATCGGTCTCATCATTTCCATCGCCATGTGTCCATGGGAACTTCTCAGTAGCGCAGGCACTTTCATCAACGTGATGTCCGCGTACTCGGTCTTCCTCGGCCCCATGTGTGGTATTCAGATATGTCACTACTGGCTCATATGTCACCGCCACATCAAGCTGTCTGAACTTTACGACCCACACAAAGCTGGAATCTATTACTATTCCAAGGGAGTAAACTATCGCTCTTTTATAGCGTGGGTCGTCGGCTGGGCAACACAAATGCCTGGATTCATTAATGCTGTGAATCCTAGTATTAGTGTCATGAAACCACTCCAAGAGTTGTATTACCTTGCCTTCCCTTTGGGTTTTGTGATTAGTTTCTTGGTTTATTGGGGTATCAATAAGCTTGATCCGCCGAGAGGGTTAGATGAGATGGATGGGGTTGATTATTTTGGAACATTCACGGTTGAGGAGGCGGAAATAATGGGGTTGCGAGGGGTGACGGATTCTGAGGGGGTTGAAGTCTCGGATTCGGGGAAGGAAGTAGATGCTACTATTAAGACCTATGATTAAAGGCTATTCTATTGGAACGCAAGATTTATCTCCTTTTAATACTCATTTTTGCTAAACTCTCTTAATGTTTTAGTGATTGATGTATCCCATTGTTCTAGTTGCGGTGCAATCCAACCTTTCAAATGATCAAATGCCCCCAAGTTGATATACCGAAAGGCGGTTCCCAGCTCCACAATACTCATAGATATTGCCAGGACATACGAAAGAGCAATCTGAATTCGGGGCGGCTACAGATCCCGGCTGGAAACTATTTCCACAGTAGCCTACCCAATCATAATTAGCAATCGACAAATTCCAACCTCAAACGCAAAACTCACATTCGCGTCCATACTCTGTCCCCCAATAATTATAAGCCAAACAAAAGCTCTCACAAAGCTCAAGCGTCATCGTATCACTCGTCGTCGCCGCTCCAGTGAGTGCTCTCGTAACATTCCCTTCCGTTTGACAGCCATAGTAATTATAACTCCCAACAGTCTGCTTAATCGACGGCGTCTGCGTCTGCGAACCTGTCCCCGTTGGTGTTGCAGAGGCAGTGATCGTTGCGATAGCATTGTTAAAACTGTAGACATCTAATCGAGAACTTCCACCGCAGTATTCTGACAGGTTGCCATTGCATCTAACGCTGCAGCCACTGAGACCGTCAGGGGTGGTGGGAGCAATTGTCCCGCCATTGGCGAAGGTGTTGCCGCACCCTGGATTGTGTGTTAACATGTGTGATAGGGGTGGGTTGGGGATACGCACAGCATTCATCACCGTATTCGAGGCCAGCGAGGACGTAGCCAGCTGTTTGACAGACTGAGGTGCAGGCGGCTACGCTCATGTTTGAGGCACCGCCGGGGACGTCTTTACCATCCTCGAGGACTCGACCGGTGACGCCTTCCCTGTGTTGGGTTAGTTTTGGTTGAGATGTTTGACAAGGAGGTTTCTAACGTATAGCACCCAGAGAAGGTCCAATTAGGTGGACCAGGGTTTGTTTCTGGTCCAGTTTTACCGCTCCAGAATAGAGACAACCGATTTGGTCCGCCGCATGGCTCTGCGGAGACGCCTGTACATGCCATGTTGCAATCTGTAGCGTTTGTAGCGGGGCCTGCTCCGGGGGCAATGCTTGTGCCACAGACTATTGGATGTTATTTCAGTAAGAATTTCGAGATAGGTACAGTGGTCTGGGGAGCTCACAGCACTGGGAAGCGTATTCGGTTCCGGCATAAAGAAACCCTAAAGTAGCACAGTAACTAATACAGGATTCATCCGTCATCGTCGTATCATTACTATAGCTTGCTCCTGAGAGAGTACGGTCTACTTCACTGTTGAAATGTGAGTATGAATGCAGGTGAATCCGGTTTCGGACCACTTACACATAGCAGCCTTGATATGTCCAGGAACCTGGAAGAGTTGCTGGAGGGCTTAGAGCTGATTCTCTGGCATCGAGTGCAGCGACATTGGAAAGAAGGATCTGTTTAGGGTGAGTCTGACTGTAGTAAACATGTTAAAATTAGGAGAAAAGCTTACCTGCAATAGCAAGACATTTACTCCAAGAGCTGATCGAAGAAGTGTCGACGCCATGATGATCCTTAAATTATTAAATGAGTAGTGAAGACTGAAGAAAACAATTTCTCCTAAGCAGAATATATATTTCGGCTTACTCAGATAACAGGGACATAGCTCTGCATCGGTTCGCGCTTAGCCAAACCGAATGATTTAGCTGTGGAACTACGCCTTGGAAGCACGAGGAAGCGCTATTGGAGATACAGGAACGGAGA
>Ga0302325_10028430_pt1 | contig 11570 bp, 8 predicted proteins | sample Palsa_T0_2_FD_201948 | JGI IMG/M metagenome (GOLD analysis project Ga0302325, IMG submission 201948) | Peat permafrost microbial communities from Stordalen Mire near Abisko, Sweden - Palsa_T0_2 | ecosystem: Environmental > Terrestrial > Soil > Palsa > Peat permafrost | place: Sweden: Abisko... | reverse complement strand
ATTCTCAGGATCGTTTCGCGATCGATGCGCGGCGCCATGTAGACGAAAATCTTCCCGGCGTCGGTGAGATCGGCGATCAGCTTGTCACGTAAAAAGGCCACGCGCCGCGTGTGTTTCCTGAACACCGGGTCCGCTTCGGCCTCGTGCTTTTTCACCGTCGTGTGCAGGGTGAGGCCGTAGGCGCTATCCAGCAGATAGTACTCATCGTCAGGCGCGAGAGTCAGCGAACTCTGTCCAGGCTCGCCGATTCCCGCCAGGCGCGCCGACAACGCCGATACCAGCGAGGAGGGCTCGGTGGCCGCCCAGCGCAACAGGCTGATCGGTTCGGCGCCGAAGTGCCGCTGGATCCCGCCGAACTCGCAGTTGCGCCCTAAACTCTCGAACCGCATGAAGAAGGCCTTCATCGCCGCCGGGTCTTCCCGAGCGAGCCGCCATTGATCCGTCGCGGATGGCGCCGCCACCACGGCGCCGTCGGGCTCCGCCATTTCGAACACATCTTCTCCGGCCACCTCGCGGGCGCGAGCGGCGTTGCCCCTGCGGTGCGACGCGGCGTCGGGAAATTCGGGAAACCGCGTCTCGACCAAGGCCCACCTTTCAGCGGCCTGGGCATAGTCGCTCATCAGGTTCGCCGTGCTGGCGTAGACCATGTGGGCGTAGAGGTTCTCCGGGAAAATGGCCACGGCGTTCTTGATGACAACATCCGCCTCGCTCCACCGTTGCAAACGGTTGAGGCAGTTGGCGAGGCCGATGAAACCCTCCGGCGACCGGGGATGCAGCTTTGTCAGCGTCCGCCAGAATTCGCCGGCGTGGCCCCAGTCCTGGCGTTGCTCGGCAAGATTGGCGCTCGCGATGGCGACCATGTCGGCGCTGGAGGCGTCCTGGTCGGCCCATGCCAGCAGCGGTTCGGCCCTGTCGAAGCGGCGCAGCATGACCAGCGATCGGAACTGGCCGGCCAGCCCCAGCCGGCTATCGGGATGCTGTGCGAGGATGTTCGACCAGAGATCCAACGCCAGAGCGAAATCCCGCCGGTCGGTCGCGGCCTGCGCTTCGAGGAGGAGGTCGCCCTCGAGCAGGCTCATGGCAGGGCCCGTTGCATGACAATCCGCGCCAGATCGCCGACATTGTTGAGATTGTCGAGTTCCTTGGTCTCGAGTCTGACGCCGTAGGTTTCCTCGACGCCGATCACGATCTCGATCATCTTGTGGCTGTCCCAGCCCTCGACATCGGCGGCCGTCAGCGCCGGCGTCAGCACGATGTCGTCGCGCATGAACACGTCGTGGAAAATTTCCGTCAAGCCGGCATAGATGTCGTCCAGTGTCATGGGTCGATCAGCCTTCCAGCACGTCTATGTGAGTGTCCGTCGGCGCGAAGCCGACCAGGTCGAGGATGTTTCGGCTAGCGCCGTCCGGCCCCAGGGCCGCGACCTCGAACCCCAGTCGGGCATAGTGGTCCTTGACCATGCCGTTCTTCGCCGTGGGCGCATAGTCCCCGACCAAGCGGCGGGCGCCGAGCGATCTCGCCTGTTCCGCCAGCAGGTTGAGCGTGCAGGCCTCCACCTCGCGCCCCAGCACGCGGCAACTCATCAGCCAGGTGTCGATCAGCAGGTCGCCGTCGTCCCGCCGCCGGCCGATCACGATGGCGATCACGCCGTTGTCGCCGAACCGATCGGTCAGTCGAAGCTGGAGACCGAGCGCACGTTCGTCCGCCATCACCGCGGTGATGTCGTCCTCGACATAGCGCCGGCCTGTCAGATTGAACTGATTGGTCTTGTTGATCAGCTGCACGGTGCGGGCGAGGCCGAGCTGGTCGAACCTCTTCCAGATCAACCGCATCTCCAGCCCGCGAAGATAGGTGGCAAGGTCGGTGCTGGACTGGAGCAAGGCCGTCCGGGCGACGTTGCTCCGATAGAGCCCGCCGCGGGCCAGATCCTCGTCGGTGACCGCCAGGCTCTCGAAATAGCCGGCGTCGGCCAGGGTCTGGGCGAAGGTGGCCGGATCGTCACCGACCTCGGGAACCGCGACCATCGGCAGCTCCTGGCGCACCAGAGCCCGCTCGGCGGGGTTGTCGTCGACAAATACCAGGCTGTCCAAGCCGATGTTCAGCGTCGCGGCGATGTCGCGGATGTTGGCCGCCTTGTCACGCCAGTTGGCCACGAAGCAGGCGATGTCGGAGCGACGCAGCACCATGTCGGGATGATTCTCGAAGGGTTCGAGCGCGTTGGCCTCATCGTTCTTCGAGCAGACGGCCAGTATCACGCCGCGCCGCGCCAAGGCGCGAGCGTGACTCTGAAACGCCACGAACGCTTCGCCGAGCGCGCTGCCCTGCCCAAGCACAAGTCCTTCGAGGCCGTCGTCGCCGATCACGCCGCCCCACAGGGTATTGTCCAGGTCCAGCACCAGCGCCTTGCGCGACCGCCCCTGCTTGGCGCCGATCAGCCGGGCCACCAGTTCGCCGTACATCGGCGCCGCCGATGGCGCGATCTCCTGCTTAGATCGCAGCCACAATCCCGTGTCGTGCCAGGCCCTCACGCCGTCGCGGGCGGCGAACGCCTCGAGATCGAGCAGGTCGACGCCGGCGTCGTCCGCCGTCGCCCGCAGATTCTCGTTCAAGCGACGGAGGAAACGGGCCGGCGAGCCGGCGAGCCTGTGCTCGTTCATGCCGACGAGCGGCGGATGGACCGCCAGGGCGGTCTGGTGGAAGATCGGGCAGCGGAACGCCTCGCGCGCCAGGCGCCAGCAGGTTTCAACGCGTGTGGTCGTGGCCGCCAGTTCGGCCTCTGGCTCGGCCCCAGCCGCGCCGGGTTCGACCCCGGCGGCCAGGTGGTGGGCGTCGAGCGCGAACAGCACCGCATCGGGCCCGAAACGATGCAGTTGCGAATTCGGATCGACCAGTTCCTGCCAGTACTGGCCGTAGGCGGGCTCGTAGACCTCGATCGGGATGTCGCGCCGCAACCCGGCGACGCGAATAGCGGCGTGAAGATGCGAGGTGGTGCTTGACCCCAGCAGCGCGAGACGGACCGGCCTCCCCGCGCCGGACGGGGCCGCGCCGCCCAACGCCTGGCGCAGGGCGGTGTCGAGCATGTTGGTGCGCGTGAAGTTGAGATTCGCCTCCGCCAGCGGCCGGGCGGCCGTCCAGGATTCTCGCCCGGCGGTCACCAGCGCGAACGCCCGCGCGCGCCAGTCGGGGACCTGGGGCAGCCAGTAAAGTTCGGTCATCCCGCCGCCGTCGGAGCGCGCGCCGCATCGCGCCAGCGCCAATATCGCCGAACCCACGAACGTCGGCCGTTGGCCATGGAAGCGCTCCGATTGTTCCAACTCGTCCCGGGTCCATAACGTGCGCCTATCCCGAGGTCGACGCGACAATTCGCGAAGCTGGCCGCCAGGCGCGGGATTGGTAGAGGTGTTCGACTTTCGGAGAGATATGCATCTGGTCCGCGCCATTGTCGTGGCGATTTGGGCGAGGCTGGCAGAGGTGAGGTCTTGGTGCGCCTAGCGTCGGAGCAGCGGTGGATTGAAGCCATGAACAAGGGCGGTCGCGGATGAGAAATCGATGAGCGGTCACTCGCAGCTGATTTTCGGCACGGATACTGTGACGGCGAAGTTCAATCTCGTAGACCCCACAAGTATCGCGGTGGTTTCATTTGATTTCTCGGGTATGCTTGAAGAAGATTTCTGGGGCGAAGATTTTTTCAAGAAGAACGGCATAAACGCTTTCGGTTTCAAGGTCCGTGGGCGCAATTGGTGGCAGACACCCGACATCTGGCCGGCGATCGCCGCGGTGAACGCTTGCGCGAACGGTATGGAACTCATCGGCTATGGCGGCAGCATGGGCGGCTACGGTGCGATCAACTTCGCCGAAGATCTGAATCTGCGGTCCCTCATCGCCTTTTCATCGCAATATTTGGTTGACCCCGAGAAAGTTCCGTTCGAAGAGCGGTGGCGCTGGGAGACAAACGGGCTGCAATATATTAACGATAAAATCTCGAATTCCAAACCATTCGACCACGGCTATATGATCTATGATCCCGAGTCTCAGGATGCAATCCACGCAGATCTAATTTTGCAACGACATTCATTGACCAGCATCATGGTCAATGGTGGCGATCATGACGAGGTTGGTAAGCTTTCACGCCTTGATATGCTACAGCCGCTGGTGCTGGATCTGATCCGTGGGGAATTCAACATGGATCCATTTCAGCACGAGCTGAGCGCGCGCGACCGCGCCTGATGGGCTTTCGATTGCGGGTTTCGCCTCGGGGCGCGCAAGGGGAAGGCTGGGACTGCAGGCCGCCGATCCCCTGGCTCCTCACGACTCTCGCCATGCTTGACGCAAAGCCGTCGACGGTGATCTTCGCGCATTGGCTTGACCGGACGTCGCGGTTGGCTGCGATGTCATAGAGGCCGCGTCTCGCAGGGAATCGATGATGTCGTGCGGGAGGCTCTTTACGGGACTTGAGATCTGAAATGCATCGATTGCGCCTATGCCTTTGCATTTCCGGACAAATGAGGAACTTCGAAGGCAATTTCGGCTGGCTCGATGAGCTGGCGGCGCGACACGACGTGACCGTGGTCGTATCCACGTTCAGTCAAAGAGGGGGCAAGCTGTTCGGCGATCTCAGCGGAGTGCGGGCCCGGGATCTGCTGCCCTACAACCTGTCCGACGCGCTGCCGCCAACCTGGATCGGCAACAACCTGCCGCAGTATCTGCCGGGCATCCTGGAGAAGGCCAAGGCGCGCGGCTACGGACGGTCCATCACGCCTGAACGTGTCCAACAGGTCATCCCGGGCGCCATTGTCCACGTTGAAGACAATATCAGGATAGGCTGGTTCGAAGTGGGCGTGGGTGAAGGATCGACACCCAAGCATCCGGACCCTTTTTCCATGCAGATGCTCTACAAGATCTGGCGGGCGGACCTGCTTCGGCAGAATATCGAGCTGGACTTGGGTCAGAAATTCGACGCGGTTGTCCGCCTTCGCCCCGACCGACCCTTGATCGGGCTGGATGACGATATCCTCGGCCGGCTGAGGCCGGGCCTCGTCATCTGCGAGTCGGTGCGCCATCGCGAGAAATTCATCGGCGACCAGTTCGCCATCGCCGACAGCGATACGATGACGATCTATTCGAGCATGTTCTTTCACGCCTATCCGAAGGCGATGCGTTCGGGATGGGATCACATCCACACGGAGATGTTCGAATATCTATCGGGCGCATCTGTCGAGATCGACGAATACAATCCAATGCTCGATTTTGCGGCCGACAGATTGATTGAGGTGGAAGACGTTCTGGCCGCGCTGGAAAACAACACCGTCGAAAATCGAGGGGACCTGTTCGGCTTTGGGCCGCTGAATCGACAAGACACCTCGTCGCTGTCGAAGATCATATCTGTCTGTGAGGCGTTGTCGAAAGGAATTTTATCGCTCACCGACACCAGGTTGATCGAGTCAGTAGTAAGTATCGGGATGGAATTCAATCCAGATCGCGATGCGGGATTTTTCTATTATCTGGCCAGGAATTTCGCGGAATCGATTGTAACCGAGGATTGCCTGATTTCGATTTTCCTGTCGTTCACGGCGATCTGGGATCCCTACATGCTGCGCGGCGTGCACGCCTATATCGTGCAGTTCTGTATAAGGTTTGAACAGCTGGCGAAAGCGCGGGGCGCCGTGCCGCTCGGGGCCGCCGAGTTCCTGAATCACTGCGTCACCGCGGAAACCCTTCACCCTTTGCACGGGGCGCTCGCCGACCTGCTCTCGACGCCCCAGTGGTTTGATCGCGCCGCGACCCATCTCGAAAGGATCATCGGATTCCTTTTCGACACCGATCCGGGATTCTGGAGCCGCATCGCCGCGCACATGGTGGCGCATGGCGCCGCCGCGGACGCCGAAAGCGTCCTTCGCCGGACCGTCGCGGCGGCCCCCAGTCATTGCACGTCCTGGCTGCAATTGGCGCAACTTCTCGAAGCTCGGGGAGCGTTGCAAGAGGCGGCCGAGGCCGCCCGCGCGGCGCTTACCCTCGAACCCGATCACCCGGAGGTGCGACGCCGCGCCTCCGCGGTGATCGACGCGGCCGACAGGGAGCTCTTCACGGGAGCCCCGTAGACGGAGGACCCTCCGCGCCCTCCTCGTCCAGCGGCACGTTGCGCCGCGCCGGAGCGAGAACGCCGCGTCGCGACGTCGGATCGATGGACTTCGTCCAGCGGCGTTCCTGGCCGCCGCCGTCGAGAACGATTTCCGAGACCCCTGGACCAATGACGATGTTCGTCCCCTCGGTATTCACCACCGAAAACCGAAACGTCGACGTGCGGCCGGCGTCGATTCTCAGGCCCTCGCCATGGGGCAGGCCGCCGCCTATGAATCCCGACGCCGTGACCGTCCCCGGGACGATCGCGCCCCGGGGCGCGGTCATGCGGAACGCCGCGAACCCTCGGTAGGGGTCGATGAGTTCGAGGCCGGTGAAGGTGATGTCGCCGACCACGCCCCGCATCACCGGATCACCGATCGTCAGCAGATCGGCGGCGGTATCGCCGTTCTCCGTCCCCTCGATCCGCAGCGCATCGAAGGTCAGGTCCCGCACCGCGCCATCGCCCTGGTTGCGGATCACCAGGCTGGGCCCCCGCGAGCCGTAGATATCCATCTGCGAGACCCGGATTTCGTTGGTGGCGCCGGTGGGGGCCTTTCCGGCCGAGGTGAACTCCACCACCGGCGTTCCCGGCGCGCCGTCGCGAAAAAACCGCAGCGACCGCATGTGGGACTCGCGCATGTAGGCCTGGGACGAATGCCGCGTCACGCCGGAGTACAAGGCGCGGCCGGGCAGGTCGTTGACGGTCACGTCGTCGATGAACACCTCGTCGTTGCGATCGTAGAACATCAGGGCGTTCTGCCGGGCTGGGGCCGTCGGCGAGCCGTCGATGCGCAGGCCGACCACGGTGGGGCCGGGCGTGGTCGGGTACCAGGCCTCCGACCAGGAAAACAGATCGCCGGCGAACCGCTTGTCCAGCCGCAGGATCGACTGGCTCGAGCCGTCGCCTTTCACACAGCCGGCCCTGGCGAACGGCGGCGGGGCGCTGGCGATTCGGTAGATCCCGGCCGGGATATGGACGCAGCCGGGCAGGCCTCGCGCCGTGCGCAGGTTGGCCGCGCGGATGGCGCCCGCCAGCGCCGGCGAGGCGTCCGCTTGCCCTTGCTGATCCACCACGGTCCCCGGCGGCGCATAGTCCAGAATATTGAACGAGCCGCTGGCCACGCTGGCGCCGGGCGCGGGCCAGGCCGCAAGCGACAGCGTCGCGAGCGTAACGACGGCGCACAGAAGGGCCCACCTCACGTGTCGCCCGGTCCCAGACCATAGATCGCCATCACCTTGCCCACCGCCGTCTCGACCGCGGCGATCGGGTCCGCCGGCTGCTCGCGCATCTCGATCGACAACCAGCGGTCATAGGCCACCGCCCGCAGCGCCCCGGCGGCGGCGGCGTGGTTGTCGGCCGGAACGCTGAAATCGGCCAGATCCGGCTGGGCGGCGTGGAAGTGGACCAGGCTGTCGGCCGCCTCGGCGACCGCCTCCTCGATCCGGTCGCCGCCCAGCGCCACGCAGCCGGTGTCGAGGTGCACGCCGACCGCGGTGTGGTCGACATCGCGGACCATGGTCAGGACATCGCGCCAATGGGTCAGGAAGTCGCCGCCATAGTGGGCCGGCACGGGCTCGATGCCGATCGTCAGGCCCTCCGCCGCGACGATCGCGCCAAGGACGCGCAGCCGATCCCGCCCCAGCACCCACGCCTCCGCGGTCGCCAGATCGCCGCGCAGCCGGTTGCGCGGCGCGCCCAGCACCATCACCCCGGCGCCCAGCGCGGCGCCCAATTCCGCCAGCAGGCGGAAGTGATCGGCTATGGCCGAGAACGAGGCTCCGTCGCCGAGCAGCCGCAGTTCGGGGCGCCCGTAGAGGATCGCCTGCATCGAACTCGCCTCGAGGCCGGCGTCCGACAACTGGCGCCGATGCGCGGCGGCCAGGCCGACGCTCAGCTCCTCCCACGGCGCAAGGCGGGTCGGCGCCACTTCGACCCCGGACACGCCCAGACCCGCCAGCAGGTCGATCGCCCGCGCGGTCTGCTCCGCCGGCCACGCGAGGTTCGATACCGCCAGGCGCATCAATGCGTTCCTTTCATTTCCGCCAGGTAGTCCGACATTTCGGCCAAGGTCTGCCCGGCCGTCAGGTGATAGCCGCCGTGACCGCCGAGCAGGCGGTCGTGGACGCTGCGGGCGTCGTAGAGCGGCGGGTCGGCCACCGGCGGGCCGATCGGGGTCGCCGCGAAGAACCGGTCGCGGATCGTCGACATCGCCACCGGTTCGGCTGTGATGTTGATCAGCGAGACGTCGGCCCTTGCGATGAGGTCGAGATCGGCGCCCAGGCGCCGGGTCGGATACCACTGGAAGGCGGCGTTGGGGATGATCTTCTCGGTCTGGTTCAGGTGGATCAGGTCGTAGACGGCGTTCTTCTTCAGGCCGGTTCCGAACAGGGCCGGGAGCCTGACGATCGCGTGGCGCGCGAACCGCTCAGCCACGAACGCCTCGAGCCGCAGGCGATGCAGGCCATAGGGGTGCAGCCCGGCCGGGGAGGGGGCATCGTGTTCTGTCACGCCGATCGGCTGGCGATAGACGTCGATCGTCGAGATCAGCACGAAGGATCGCGCCTCGATGGTCTTCAGGTGATCGATCAGGCCGCCGATGGCCGCCCAGTCGGCGTTTGGGTCCTTGTTGGCCGCCCACTTCACCGCGGGAACCCCGGCGCAGATCACCGTATCGAACGTCCGGCCGAAGATGGCGTCGATGTTGTGGGAATTGAACAGGGCGTCGAAGGGCCGCTGGCGGAGCAGGGCGCCGCCAACGAACCCGCTGTGGCCGATCAGGGCGTCGCCGCTCACGCCGCTACGCCCCTCCGGCGCGCGGGAACGCCGCCGCCACTTCGGCCTTCAGCTGGCCGCCGTCCTGGCGCGCGTCGGCGTCCGGCATCGCCTCCAGCATCGCCAGGATCCGCTCCACCGAGAAGAACACCGTGTCGATCTTGCCCGACATCACCGAGAACACCCGCCCGTCGCGAAACACATGGCAGCTGCGATCGTCGAAATTGCCGGTGGGCTTGGTCTTGATCGCCAGCTGCGGCCCCAGCAGGCGGAACACGTCGTGAAAGGTGGGCACGTAGCGAAGGATCTCGGCCTCCATGCGGGCGGCCTTCTCGGCGATCAGCCCCGGGGTCACGCTCGCCAGCGCCGCGCGGGCCTCGCCGGAGGTGGCGAAGCGGCCGAGCGGCGTGTGGGTGACGCTGGAGAGGGTGTAGAGGCTCGGATCCTCGGTCGGATAGACCGAGCACAGTGGCCCGTCGACCAGGGTCACGGCCGGAAATGGGCCGTTCGCCTCGTAATAGAGCAGCAAGGTCGGTTCGTAGTAGAGATCGATCGGTGGCCGCGTCAGGTGGCCCCAGGTGGCGTCGATGACGAAGTCGAACGGCGCGCCGTCGAGATAGACATGCTCTCCCCGCGGCTCGATCCGGCTGACGGCGTGGCCCAGTTCCACCACGCCCTCCAGGCGTTCGCGGAAGTAGTTTCGCGCCTTGGCCAGCAGCAGCACGCGCTCGGGGGTTCGCAGGCAGCCCTCGACATTGACGATCTCGGGCGGCGGCGCGGCCATTTCGGAAAACTCGATGCCCGACGAGGTCATGATCAGCTTGTAGGTCAAAAAGTCGATCAGCGAGTCGCCGCGCGGCACCGCATAGATGTTGTCCTCAACGGCCCGGCTGAGGCCCGGATAGCGCTCGACGAACCGCGAGAAGCCGTCGCGCGACTGCATGCGCGTCCCGTAGTGGCGCGCATAGTGGAAACCCAGGTGCAGGCGGAATTGGTTGTTGCCCGAGGCGCTGTCCAGCAGCCGGTCGGCGGCGTCGAACACCGTGACCTTGAAGCCCAATGACCGCAACGACGTCGCGATGTGGCAGCCGTACCAGCCGCCGCCGATGATTCCGAAGCTGTGGGTCAAGCGCGCCGCCTCCGCTTTGCGATCGATCCCATGTCAGCCGAGGTTCAGCAACAGCCGGTCCATCATACGGCGATAGGGCGCGCGCGCCGGACCGCACAGCGCCGACATCGCCTCGGCGAACCCCCGCCGTTCGGGGGTCTCTCCATGAACCATCTCGTTCATCATCAGGAATTCCGGTCGGTCCACATCCGATTGCACGGCGCCGAGGTAGCGCTCGACGTTCTCGGTGATCACCACGTTCGGCCGCATCGCGGCCAGGAACTCGTTGTGCATATAGGGTGATCGGAGGAACACCGTTTCCCGAAAAATCTCCGACAGCATCCATGTCAGGTCGCGACCGAACGAGTCTCCGACGAACAGCAAACGCTCGGGGATCGCCGCCTGGGCGAACACCGAGAGCTGGACGGCGCCATTGTTGCCAGTGTTCATCTGGTTGTTGAAGAACCGGATGCGCGGATCGACGTCCATCACCATCCGATCCTCGACGACCGGCGGCGACAGCTTGCGGCCAAGATCGCCCGCCGCCGGCGCGCCAGGGCGCAGGCTCGCCCGCTTGTCGGCCGCCCAGGCGTCGAACCGGGGGCCGAACAGGCGACGCAGGATTTCCCGCACCGTCGTCAATGTGCCCAGGTGAGTCATGTGGGTGTCGGTGTGTTGGAAGATCCCCGCGGAGTTCTCGCGCAGCGTCGCCTTGGGATAGAGCACCCGTGACCAGACCTCGCCGCAGCGCGCTTCGTAATAGTCGCCCAGGCAGGTCACTTCGGGCACGCCCAGCAACTCCGGGAGGACCGACTGCTTGTCGGGGCAAATGACGTGCAGATAGCGGGCGCCGACGGCCGCCGCCGCGGCCGCGCGGTCGTTGATGTTGTCGATGAAGGTGACGATGGAACGTTTCAGCGGCGCCCGGTAGCCCAGCACCTGGTCGAGCACATGATGGCCGCCGCTGCACAGGAACAGTTCGCCGTCCGGCGACACGATCACGTCGTTGCGGATATCGAAGGCCGCGTGCGGTCTCTGCCTGGGCCAGACGCCGGCCGTCGGCAGAGCATCCATGGCCTTGCCGATCTCGCGGGCGGCCGCGTCGATGTCGACTTCGTAGTTCACGTAATAGGGCGCGTGGACGGGGTCCATCGGCACCAGGACCGGCGCCTCCGGCCGGTCGGTGATCACCTCCGGTGTCGCCAAGGTCAGCGGCGACGGCGCCTCGACGAACTCCGGACTGTGATAGATATTCACATCGCCCTTGTGCCGAAGCGAAAACCGGTTGAGCGTGACGTAGCTGGGCAGGTTACAGACCCAGCGATATTTCGACTGGCCCGCGCCCCACGGCGTGACACAGAAGTGCGCCTGCGAAAGCCACGCCACGTTGTCGGTCACGGTCATGCCGACGCAGTCGACGATCGTCACCGCTTCATCGCGCAGGCCCGCCTTGATGGCCTCGGCCACTTCGATCTCGACATCCATCGGCCGTCGATCGGCCCTGTGCTCGAGAAAACTGTCGAAGGTTCCGGCGGTCTCCGCGTTGTGGCGTCGGTTGTGGCCGTCGAG
>Ga0302325_10028429_pt1 | contig 11570 bp, 11 predicted proteins | sample Palsa_T0_2_FD_201948 | JGI IMG/M metagenome (GOLD analysis project Ga0302325, IMG submission 201948) | Peat permafrost microbial communities from Stordalen Mire near Abisko, Sweden - Palsa_T0_2 | ecosystem: Environmental > Terrestrial > Soil > Palsa > Peat permafrost | place: Sweden: Abisko... | reverse complement strand
CACGCGGTGAAGGCGACGGCGACCGACGCGGCCAACAACACCAGCGTGTTCTCCAACACGAACACCTTCACGGTCAACACGGTGCCGCCGGTGCCCCCGGTGGTCAGCACGCCGGAAAAGGGGTCGTTCACCAATAACACCGAGCCACCGCTGACTGGCTCCGCCCCGGCCGGCAGCACGGTCAACATCTACATCGACGGCACCCTGGTGGCCACGGTCACCGCCAGCAGCTCGGGCACGTGGTCCTACACGCCGACGACGCCGCTGTCCGATGGGCCACACACGGTCAGCGCCACCGCGACGGACTCCGCCGGTAACACCAGCACCACCACCCTGAGCACCTTCACGGTGGACACCGTCGCCCCGGCCAAACCGGTGCTGAGCACGCCGCTGAACGGGTCCTACACGAACAACCCCGAGCCCCCGATCAGTGGCACGGCCGAGCCCAACAGCACGGTGACCGTCTACATCGACGGGGTCGCGGTGGGTACCACGACGGCGAACAGCTCGGGCGCCTGGTCCTACACGCCGACCACGCCGCTGTCCGATGGGCCGCACGCCATCGACGTCACCGCCACCGATGCGGCCGGCAACGTCAGCGTCCCCACCTCCGTGGCCACGGTCACCGTGGAGACCGTCGCGCCGGCGCCGCCGACCATCGTCGCGCCGGTCGCCGGCACCACGACGAGCGACAGCACGCCGACGATCACCGGAACGTCGGCGCCGGACACCACCGTGACCGTCTACGTCGACGGGACCGCCGTCGGCTCGACGACCACGAACAGCGCCGGGGACTGGTCGCTGGTGCTCCCCACACCGCTCAGCAACGGCCCACACACCGTGCAGGCCACGGCGACCGACCAGGCCGGGAACACGAGCGCGCTCCCGGGTACCGGCGGTGCTTCGACCACGTCGACCACGGACACCGACACCTTCACGGTCAACACCCAGGCGCCTCCGCCACCGGTCGTGGTGACCGCGCCGCCACCCATCTCCAATACGTCGAACTTCGTGTTCACTCCGCCGCCGGGCACGACGCTTGAGTGCTCGCTCGACGGCGCCGCCTGGGCGCAGTGCCCGGCCGACTACGACCCGACGACGCTCAGCGACGGATCGCACACGCTCAGCGTCAAGTCGGTCAACAGCGCGGGCACCTCGTCGACCACCCAAACCATCGGGTGGGTGCTCGACACCACACCGCCGGCGCCGCCGACGGTCACCGGCGGTCCGGTCGGCATCACGCAGGTGAGCACCGGCACCTTCACCTGGGCGCCCACCCCGCCCGGCGACGTCACCCAGTGCCAGCTCGACGACGGCCGCTGGCACACGTGCACGTCGGGCATCAGCTTCATCGACCTGCCCGCCGGCCAGCACACCCTCTCGCTGCGCGTGGTGGACGCTGCCGGCAACGTCAGCAAGGTCGTCACCGACACGTTCACGGTGGCGCCCAGCAAGGCCAGCCTGGCCCCGACCGCTTCAGCGGCCTTCGCCTGCACGAGCGCCCAGGTGGTGCTGATCAACGTGTATCGGCAGGGGCACCGGGTGTACATCAGCGGCGCGGCCCGCAGCGCCTGGATCGGCAAGACCGTGTCGATCAAGTTCATGGTCGGCAAGGCGACGGTCGGCCACGCCAAGATCAGCCATCAGGGCACCTTCGCCCTGACCGTGCCGCTGCCGGCCGCCAAGCTGGCCGCCTCCAACAGCGCGCGCTACGAGGCGATCGTGGGCCGCAGCGTGTCGCCGGCGCTGAAGCTCGACCGGCGCCTGACCATGACGACGGCCAAGCAGAGCGGCAAGAGCGTCCTGCTGGCCGGTCGCGTCACCGGCAGCTTCCGCGCCGGGACGAAGGTGGCGCTGCGGCTGCGGGTCACCTGCTCGTCGTATCGGACCCTGGCCTCGGTGCGTCTGACCCGCGCGGGCACGTTCACCGCCAAGGTGCCCGCACCCGCCACGGCGGCCGTGGTTGGGCAGGTCGCCGTCTACCGGGCCCAGACCTTCGTGCTGCTGCACGGCCACAGCTTCGGCACCTACACGCTGCCGACCACCGCCACGCGCTAGACCGCGCCACACGTGATGTCCGATTATCGCTAGCCAGCGCGCCGCTGGGCCTGCGAGCATCACTACCGATGCTCGACAGCTTCGAACACCGCTACCGCTCACTGGCCGCCAAGGACCCGCGCTTCGACGGGTCGTTCATCGTCGCCGTCACCTCGACCGGGGTCTACTGCCGGCCAAGCTGTCCGGCCCGGGTGCCCATGCGCGCCAACGTGCGCTTCTACCCGACCGCCGCGGCGGCCCAGCAGGCCGGATTTCGCGCCTGTAAGCGCTGCCGACCCGACGCCGCGCCCGGCTCCCCTCAGTGGGACGTGCGCGCCGACCTGGTGGGGCGGGCGATGCGGCTGATCGCCGACGGCGTGGTCGAGCGCGACGGGGTGCAGGGCCTGGCCGGTGAGCTCGGCTACAGCGCGCGCCACATCCATCGCCAGCTGGTGGCCGAGGTGGGTGCCGGTCCCCAGGCGCTCGCCCGGGCGCGCCGCGCGCAGACCGCCCGGATCCTCATCGAGACCACCGACCTGCCGTTCGGGGCCGTGGCCTTCGCCGCCGACTTTCCCAGCATCCGCCAGTTCAACGACACCGTCCGCGCCGTGTTCGCCTCCACGCCGACCGAGCTGCGGCGCAAGCGCCGGACCCGCGGCGCGACCGCCCCCGGCGCCATCTCCCTGCGCCTGCCCCACCGCGCGCCCCTGGATGCCCCCGGGCTGCTCGGCTTCCTCGGCCAGCGCGCCGTGCCCGGCGTGGAGGCGTTCGACGGTCAGACCTACCGGCGCACCCTGCGGCTGCCGCGGGCCGACGGGATCGTCGAGCTGGCGCCCGCGGACGGCTACGTGCAGGCCACGCTGCGGCTGGCCGACCTGCGCGATCTCGGCGCCGCCGTCGAGCGCTGCCGGCGCCTGCTTGACCTCGATGCCGACCCGGTGGCCATCGACGAGCGCCTGGCCGCCGATCCGCTGCTGGCGCCGCTCATCCGCGCCGCCCCGGGCCGGCGCGTGCCGGGCAGCGTCGACGGCTTCGAGCTCGCGGTGCGCGCTGTGCTCGGCCAGCAGGTCTCGGTCGCCGGCGCGGCCACACTGGCCGGGCGCCTGGTGGCGGCCTGCGGGGCGCCGGTATCCGTCCGTGATGACACGCTCACCCATGTGTTCCCCGATCCGGGGCGGATCCTGGGCGCGCCCGAGTCTGTCTTTTCCATGCCATCCACACGTCGTCGGGCGCTGCGCGCCCTCGCCTCCGCCGCGGAGTCCGGAGAGCTGGCGCTGCACGCCGGCGCCGACCGCGAGCGCACGCGCGCCGGCCTGCTCGCGCTGCCGGGCATCGGTGAGTGGACGGCCACCTACGTGGCGATGCGCGTGCTCGGCGATCCGGACGCGTTCCTGCCCACCGACCTCGGCGTGCGGCGTGCGCTGGAGGCCCTCGGCGAGCCGGGGGATCCGGACGCGGCGGTGCGCCGGGCGCAGCGCTGGCGGCCGTGGCGGGCCTACGGACTGATGTACCTGTGGGGTGCCCCGGCCGGCGCGGTGCGCCGCCGACCACCGGTGCGCCGCCGTCCCCACGTCCTACCTAAGGAGAATAGACATGGAACTTTCGTATAGCGTGATGGAGAGCCCGATTGGCGAGTTGCTGCTCGTCGGGGCGGACGACGGCCTGCGCGGCGTGCACATGTCCCCGCACGTTGGGCGCCACGGCGTGGGTGAGGATTGGCGGCGCGACGACGCGGCGCTGGCCGAGCCGCGGGAGCAGCTGCAGGCGTACTTCGCCGGGGAGCTGACCGAGTTTGACCTCGAGCTGGCGCCGCAGGGCACGGCGTTTCAGCGGCTCGTGTGGTCGGGGCTAGGCGACATCCCGTTCGGGCAGACGCGCTCCTACGGCGAGCTGGCCGAGGCGATCGGCTGCCCGGGCGCGGCGCGGGCGGTCGGGCTGGCCAACGGGCGCAACCCGATCGCGGTGATCATTCCCTGCCATCGGGTGATCGGCGCCGACGGATCGCTGACCGGCTACGGCGGCGGACTGGACCGCAAACGGCTGCTGCTCGGGCTCGAGCGACAGGACAGCCTGGTGGCCGGGCGACTGTTCTGATCGCGCGCCGGTAGGCTGGCCGGCGTGCGACCGGTCACCGACGGCGTCTGGCAGCTGGGCGGGTTCCCGCCCAACGCGATCAACGCGTACATCCTCGGCGACGTGCTGATCGACTCCAAGGCGCTCTACGACCGGCGCAGCGTGATGGGCGAGCTGGCCGGTCGCGAGCTGAGCGCCCACGCGCTCACCCATGCGCACTTCGACCACTACGGCTCCAGCCACGCCGTGTGCACGACCTTCGGGGTGCCGCTGTGGTGCGGGACGCGGGACGTGAAGGCGGTGGAGGCCGGCAAGATGGTCGCCCTCGGGCGGATGGTGCCGGCCGCCCCGGCGGTCCCGGTCGCGCGGGCCTTGCGCGAGGGCGACGAGGTCGCCGGCTTCACCGTGCTCGACACGCCGGGGCATTCGCCCGGCCACGTGTCCTACTGGCGCGAGGCCGACCGGGTGCTCGTGTGCGGCGACGTGATGTGGGGGTTCAACCCGTTCCTGCTGTCCGGCGGGATCCGCGAGCCGTACCCGGTGGCCAGCCCGGATCCGGGCTTGAATCGGCAGTCGGCGCGGCGCCTGGCCGAGCTGGACCCGGCGATCGTGTGCTTCGGCCACGGGCCGGTGCTGCACGACACCGCGCGGTTTTTGGCCGCGGTCGCGCGCCTGGCCGACTGAGGCGTTTGGCCGGGGGTCGCCGGGGTGGGTCCTAGCGGGGCGCGAGGGGTTCGAGACGTGGCCGGGGGCCGCCGGGGCGGGGCGTGTGGCGAGAAATCCTCCGTGGTGACCAGGTTCTCGCCACACGCCCGGGCGGGCGGCGCGCGGGCGGGGGGGTGTGGCGAGGAACTGGTCAATACGACCAGGTTCTCGCCACACCCCCTTGCGGGTGGGGGCGTGCGTGGCAGCCGCGTGCCGGAGCGCGTCGCGATGGCACGGGTGTGTGACGCGATCGTCACAGACCGGCGGCGCGCCGCTGTCGGATGGGCGGGCGGCTCGGTTTCGCGCGTGGCCTTCCGACCGGGGGTGGTATCAAGACGGACTCTCGTGGATCCCCCGGGGCGGTGAATGGGTGGGGATCCGGGGGCGGCGGTTGGTGCTTTTTTGGGGCTGGTGTGGCAGCGGTGTGCCAGAGCCGGTCGGGATGTACAACGCTCTGTCACGGGGTCGCAACGAGATGCCGGTTGCGGAGTGCGAGAAACGACTGATCAGTCTGGCGGCAGGCTGGCGATCCGTAGGGGAACCAGCGCGAACGGGTCGAGCGCGTAGGCCAGCGACACGCGGTGGTAGCCGTCGGCGATCTCGGCGCCGTCGTCCAGGGAGCCGACGAGCACGGGGGAGAGCTTGTCGCCGGACGCCACCTTGGTGAACGCCTGCAGCACGCCCGGGTCGGTGAGCGGCAGGGGCTCGCGGCGGGAGGCGCGGAGGATGTCGTTGGCCCGGCGTTGGGTGACCTCGGCGCGCTTCAGCGCCTTGACCAGGCGCTTGGCCCGCGGCGGATCCAGGCGGATCGACAGGAACGCCTCGGCCGCGTCGTAATCGTGGGAGACGACGTCCTTCTTCCAGCGGATGGGCGGCTCGGGGTCGGCCATGGCGACGGTCAGTCGGTCTCGGGCCGCGGCGGCTGGGCCGGCCAGGCGCCGATCACATGGCGAAACGTGTTCGCCCCGGCCCGGTCGAAGGCGGCCCGAGTAGCGGCGAAGGTGGCCGCCTGCAGCGCGGCGCCGGCGACGACCTTCGGGAGCGCGGCCTGGCCGGTCCGCGGGCTCGGCGGCTCCGCGTCATCCGGGTCGAACCGCGACCACAGCACGCCGAACAGCTGGCGCGCCGCCATGCCGCCGACGAGACCGAACGCCCACCCGAACGGCAGGTAGAGCACTTTGAGCAGGAACTTCATCGGCAACCTCGGCTATCCGTGGGTGGGTCGGAGGAGACGGTCAAGCGAACTGGACGATTGACCGATGCCATCCGATGATGCGACAAGAGTACCCTCCTGAGTTTCAACTCAACACGACCGGCACCCCCGTAGGCCGGCTGCCTTCCGCCCCCCTCGACGCAGAAGGGATGACATGAACGAGCAGCCACACCATCACGACGAAGATCCCGCCGAGGACCTGCTGCGGCGGGCCCTGTTGGACGGGGAGAACGCCGCGGCCTCGGTGGCCATGAAGGTGGACGGGCTCGCCCTGTGCGACGAGCTGACCATCATCTTCCACGGGCGGCGCGACCTCTCGACGATCCAGACCTACGTCGCGCACGGCGGTCGCGGTGCCGGCAGCGCCGTCGGCGCGTCGGAATTGCTGCGGGTCCCGTGCGATCTGGACCTCGCGGAGGCCGAGGATCGCGACAGTGCCGAGCATCTGTACGTCGAGCAGGCCCGGGCGCTGCGGGATGCCTTGCTGGCGGCGGACACGGTGCTGTCGGTGTGGTGTGCCCCCCTGGCCGACGTGGTCGGTTCGCGCATCGACGTCGACCGCTCGATCGAGATCAACGTCGCCCTGCCGGCCTATCGGCTGATGCCGGTGGCGCTGGTGGCGCCCGAACGCCAGCTGATGGTCGCGCCGGTGTGCGGCGCGCGCACGCTGGCCGAAGGGCGTCCGCCGCTCGGCATCGCCTGCGCCCAGCAGGACGTGGCCCACGTCTATCCGCTGGCCGACGATCCCGAGCGCTGCCTGGAGGACTTCCTCGGGCGGGCGGCCGAGCACGCCCGGCGTTTGGCGGATCGTTTGGCCCACCAGGAGGCCTCGGTCGAGCGCTTCCTGGAGTTGTCTGACGAATAGGGCGGCGCGCCGGAGACCGGCGGCTCGGGCACACTGGCGGCATGAACCGTGTCGTGCGGATCGGCCTCATCGTCCTCGGCGTGGTCGTGTTCCTGGCCATCAGCGGCGTGCTCGCCCGCTACCTGACCACCGATAACGCCGAGCGCGACGCCGACCTCGGCCTGCTCAAGGCCGAGACGGCGGGTAACGCCACAGCGCTGATCGCGCAGATCAAGGGGTGTGCGGCCAGCCCGAGCTGCGTGACCCTCGAACGCTCCAACGCGAAGCGGCTGCGGCGTCCGGGCGCCCCGAAGATCGTCAACCTGCAGTCGGCGACGGCGAACGCGCCGGACACCCAGACCGGCCCGACCCGGATCGCCTGGATCGTCATCGGGGATCTACCGGTGGTCCAGTGCATCCTCGTGCATCGCGCGGGCAATGCTCTCACCGGCCTGTCGGTTACGCTGCTCGGTCTCAGCGCTCCGATCGACAACAGCGCGGAATGCTGAGGACCCCTCGCTCACGCCGCGCGTGGCGACCCCGCTCATGAGTCCGCTGCGCCCACTCATCCGTACCACCGCGGCCCTGGCCGCGCTGCTCGCCCTGCTCGGCGCGGCGGTCCTCACCGCCGGCTCGGCGCACGCCACCGCCGGCCCGCGGGCCGGCGGAGCCCAGGTGACCGGCGGAGCCACCGGGCCCACCGGAGCCACCGGGCCGGTCGGCGCGGCGCCGCCGGACACCGTCACGGTGCCCTCCACCCACCTGGACTACACCGAGGGGCAGAGCGGGCGCTTCATCCTGGACGGACCGTGGCTGTTCCGGTTTGACGACAACAACGGGCTGGCCAACACCACCCAGACCTCCACCGCGGGCTGGAGCGCGGTCAGCGTCCCCTACGCGTGGAACGTGGGCGACAACACCGACGCGAGCTTCAACGGCGCCGTCGGCTGGTATCGCAAGGACTTCCGCCTGCCGTCGTCGGCCGCCGGCCTCAGCTGGATCGTGCGGTTCGAGTCGGTCAACTACCTGGCGCAGGTATGGCTCAACGGCCATCAGATCGGCGAGCACGAGGGCGAGTTCCTGCCCTGGGAGCTCCTGCTGCCCGCGCGCTACCTCAGCCGGTCCGGGACCAATCGGCTGGTCATTCGCATCGACAGCCGCCACTACGACGACTCGCTGCCGCCCAACGACGGGCAGGGCACCAATGACCCGAGCGGGGGCTACTGGAACTACGGCGGGATCCTGCGCGAGGTGTACCTGCGCGAGGTCAACCGCGTCGACTTCACGAGCGTGCGCGTGCTTCCGGTGCTGCACTGCGCCACCTGTGCGGCCCGCGTCCAGTACACCGCGGCGCTCACCAACTACGACGCCCAGGCCCAGGCCGTGGGCGTCACCGCGCACTTTGGCGGCCTGACCTCGAGTCTGGGCACGCAGACCATCGCGCCCGGGAAGTCGGTCACCTTCACCGGGAGCGTCGTGGTCAGCCACCCGCATCTGTGGGGGCCCGGACACGCCAGCCTGTACCCGGTCAGCCTGGACGCCACCGCCAACGGCGCGGCCGTGCAGCGCTACTCGCTGCAGAGCGGCATCCGCCTGCTGCAGGTGATCGGCGGGCACCTGTACCTCAACGGCGAGCCGCTGCATCTGCGCGGCGTCGGCATCCAGGAGGACTCGCTGGCCGACGGGGCCGCGCTCGACGACGCCCAGCGCGCGGCCATCATCAACGCGGCGAAGAACCTCGGCGCCGACTTCATCCGCTCCCAGTACCCGCTCAGTCCCTACGAGGAGGAGCTGGCCGACCAGGACGGGATCCTGCTGTGGTCCGAGATCCCGGTGTTCACGGTCAAGGAGAGCGTGCTGGAGACCTCCAGCTTCCGCGCCGCCGCCGACTCGGAGCTGCAGCAGAACATCGTCGACAACGGCAACCACCCGTCGATCGCGGTGTGGTCGATCGCCAACGAGCTGTCCTCGCGGCCGGGATCGGGTCAGATCGCCTACATCAAGGGCGCCGTCGACCTCGCGCACCGGCTCGATCCGACCCGTCCGGTGGGCCTGGCGCTGGCCGGCTACCCGTCGGTCTCCTGCCAGCCCGCCTACGCGCCGCTGCAGGTGATCGGCATCAACGACTACTTCGGCTGGTACCCCGGCCCGGCCGGACAGATCGCCGACCGCACGCTGTTGCCGGCCTACCTGGACGCCGAGGAGCACTGCTACCACAAGCAGGCCCTGATGGTGACCGAGTTCGGGGCCGAGGCCAACCGCGACGGGCCGGTGCAGGAGCGGGGGACCTACGAGTTCCAGAGCGACTTCGTCCAGTACCACCTGGGCGTGTTCGCCACCAAGCCCTACCTGTCCGGGGTCTCCTACTGGGCGCTGGAGGACTTCCGGGTCACCCCCGGCTGGACCGGCGAGAACCCGCTGCCCGACCCGCCGATCTTCAACAAGGGCCTGCTCGACTTCTCCGGCAACCCCAAGCCGGCCTACGCGATCGTCAAGCAGAGCTTCCAGTCCACTCGCCAAGTGGGCTAGCCGGACGGTTGCTAAAGTCACCCGGCCCATGGCAAGCACCACCACCCAGCTCGAAGTCGCCACTCGCACCCCCGAGGGTTCGCGCGCGGCGCGCCGTCTGCGCCGCAGCGGACGCGTGCCCGGCGTCATCTACGGGGGCGACGGCGAGCCGCTCAGCTTCGACGTCGACGAGCGCGAGCTGCGACACGCGCTGGCGGCGTCGGGTGCGGTGATCGACGTCTCGATCGACGGCGCCCGGGCGCTGCCGGTCGTGCTCAAGGACGCCCAGCGTCACCCCGTGCGCGGGCAGACCGTGCACGTCGACCTGCTGCGCGTCCGTCTGGACCGGGCGATCCAGGCGGTGGTGCCGCTCGAGCTGCTCGGCGCCGACGACGCCCCGGGGGTGAAGCTCGGCGGCGGGATCCTCGAGCACATCGTGCGCGAGGTGACCATCGAGGCGCTGCCCAACAACATTCCCGAGTCGCTGTCCTACGACGTCTCGGAACTGGAGATCGGCGACACGGTCACGCTCGACGCGGTCGCGGCGCCCGACGGCGTGACCATCGTCGACGATCCGGAAGAGACGATCGCCATCCTCAGCGCTCCGCGACTTCAGTCCGAGGAGACCGAGGAGATCGAGTCCGAGACCGAGCGCGTGGGCGACGCCCCGGCGGCCTCGGCCGACGCCGACGGCGAAGGCGACGGCGACTCCGAGGAGTAGCCGCCCGGCGCTGATGCGCCTGCGAGGCGGCAGCACACCGATCGACTGGCTCATCGTGGCCCTGGGCAACCCGGGGCGCGAGTACGAGCGCAGCCGCCACAACGTCGGTTTCCGGATCGCCGACGAGCTCACCCGGCGCTGGGACCTCGGGCGCCCGCGCGATCGCTACCGCGGCCGCCTGGTCGAGGGGCGCGCGGGCGTCGGTGGCCCGCGGGTGGCCCTCCTGTGGCCGCAGACCTTCATGAACGACGCGGGGACGTCGGCCGGGCCGGCGCGGGGCGCCTACAAGGTTCCGCTTGACCACGTGCTCGTCCTGCACGACGAGATCGACCTCCCGTTCGGCGAGGTTCGCAGCCGGGTCGGGGGCGGGCTGGCCGGGCACAACGGGCTGAAGTCGCTCAAGCGCGAGCTCGGCAGCGCCGACTTCGCCCGGGTGCGCGTCGGGGTGGGGCGGCCGGACTCGACCGATCCCGAGATCGTGGCCGCCTACGTGCTCGGGCGGTTCAGCGAGCCGCCCGAAGCGGTGTCGGCGCTCGTCGACGCGGGCGCCGACGCGGCCGAGCGCGTCGTGCTCGGCGAGCCGCCGGCCTAGGCGGAGGCGCCCGGTACGAGCGAGGCGGCGAATTCCTCGCCGCTGACGCCGTCCCGGCCGCGCGGGGTGACGAAGTCCACGATCCGGCCCATGACCATGTCGACCCCCATCTGCACGATCTCCTCGCGCTCCTCGGCCTCCCGGGGCGATCGGAAGGCGAACTCGATCACGCTCGTGCACACCTCGACAACGAGGTCGGTGCCGTACCCCGGCAGGTCGGGGGTGAGGAAACCGCAGGCCAGGAACGTCTCCTGCAGCGAGCGGCCGAGGGCGAAATTGCGCTCCCGGGCGCGCCGGAGCACGAGCGAGTCTGGGGTCGCGCTCAGCCATATGCGAACGAGCTCGCTGTTGTCCTCATAGAACCGCGCGTGGGCCAGCACGGCGGCCTCGAGCACCCCGCGCACCGAGACCACCGGCAGCCGGCCGATCGCCTCGACCACGCCGGTGTCGACCTGGCTGGTGGCCTGCTCGAGGTAGGCGTCGATGATCGTGTCGCGGTTGGGGAAGTACTGGTAGATCCCCGCGACCGACATCCCGGCTCGCTCGGCCAGCGCCCGCGTGGTCACGGCTTCGACGCCGCCCTCGTCGAGCAGATGGCCGGTCGCCGTGAGGATGTCCTGCACCCGCCCGCGGCTGCGACGTTGGACCGGGGTGCGGCGCAGACTAGCGTCAGTATGGGTGTCGGCCATACCTCACGGTAACCGAACGCGCTTCAGCGCCGGGCCGGCGGGCAAGTCGCGTCCGCGGATTGGAGCGCGGCAGCGTCTCCGTTCTCCAGCGCCCGCGTCTCGGCGGTCGCGCACACGAGCTTGGCGCTCTGGGCGGCCTGCCAGCCGCGCACGCTGTCGCTCACCCGGGCGATCGGCGCGGTGATGGT
>Ga0302325_10028428_pt1 | contig 11570 bp, 12 predicted proteins | sample Palsa_T0_2_FD_201948 | JGI IMG/M metagenome (GOLD analysis project Ga0302325, IMG submission 201948) | Peat permafrost microbial communities from Stordalen Mire near Abisko, Sweden - Palsa_T0_2 | ecosystem: Environmental > Terrestrial > Soil > Palsa > Peat permafrost | place: Sweden: Abisko... | reverse complement strand
CCTTCAGCCAACCATTGATCTCTCGGATTACTGGAACCGGCTCAACTCCTTGTTTCCACGGGTAGTTATATGCCGGGGTGATCGACGACAGGATGACCTGAATCCCGTTCTGTTTGGCAATCGCGCTCATCGCGGCGAAGTTATCTTCCGTCATCTGCGGACTCGACGGTCCCGTATTCCCCGCAATGTCATTCGTCCCCGCCAGGATCAGCACCACTGCCGGGTGCAAGCGAACCACATCCTGCTCAAACCGAACCAGCATTTGTGGAGTCGTCTGTCCGCTTATCCCTCTATTTATGTAAGACTTACCAGGAAAGAACTCCCCAACTCCGCGACCCCAGCTGTCAGTAATCGAGTCGCCATAGAAAACCACCCGCTTATCCCCCGCAGCTGGAGGGTTAAGCGTAGCGTTATCAGCCTGATAGCGCTTCAGCTGCGCCCAGTCGTCCAGCTTTTCCTGGTTCTTCGCAAGCTGGTCCCGCGCATTAGCCAAGTCCTTCGAGCAACCCGGAGGAGGCGGCGCCCCCGGCGGATGTGGAGGTCCCGGTTGAGCTGCAAATGTTGCAGACAATGAACTTATAGCGAGCAACAGAATCGTCGAGAGCGTTTGAATCGAGCGCATAAAGTATCCCCCATTGATGGCCACTTCATCCTAATCCATAACCCAAAGACAGCGATGCACCCCAGATGCTAGCCTTGCTGCTAAAGGTTAGGAGTCGATTATGGGTGGTTCGGCAGTGATAGAGGCGGGAGTGATCAATCCTTTCGCATTGACAGAGGATCAGGAGCAGTTGCGTAAGGAAGTTCGCGACTTCGCCCAGCGCGAAGTGGCCCCCAATGTATCCCGTTGGGACGAGGCCAGCGAGTTCCCGGCGGACGTAGTTAAAGCATTGGGAAGAATGGGCTTACTAGGCGTGATCTTTCCAGTAGAGTACGGCGGATCGGGCCTGGGCTATGTGGATTATGTACTTGCAATCGAGGAGCTTTCCGCAGTCGATGGCTCAATTGGGATTATCGTTGCGGCACATAATTCTCTTGGGACCAACCACATTTTCGTCGCTGGAAACGAAGAACAGCGTCGCCGCTGGGTACCGAAATTGGCCTCCGGAGAGTGGCTCGGTGCCTGGGGCTTGACAGAGCCGGGATCGGGGTCCGACGCCGGCGGTGCACGAACCACCGCTGTCAGGACCGATCATGGATGGGTGCTGAACGGCAATAAGACCTTTATCACCAATGGCACGTATGCGGATGTCGCTGTTGTCATTGCGGTTACCGACCGCGATAAAGGAGTTCACGGGCTGTCGGCATTCGTCGTTGAGAAGGGAACTCCCGGCTTCCGGCCCGGCAAGAAGGAGAACAAACTCGGCCTACGGGCGAGCGATACTGCCGAACTCATCTTCGAGGACTGCGAAATTCCAGCCGAGAATCTCCTCGGAGCTGAGGGCACCGGCTTCGTCGACTCCATGCGAATTCTCGATGGGGGGCGAATCTCGATCGCAGCGCTGTCGCTAGGGATGGCGAAAGGAGCTTTAGAGGCGTCGCTGAAATATGTGAAGGAGCGCAGGCAATTTGGAAAGGCAATTGCGGAATTCCAGGGGATTCAATGGAAGCTGGCCGACATGGCCACGGAACTGGAAGCAGCCCGGTTGTTGACCCATCGTGCGGCGGTCATGAAGGACGCCGGATTGAAGACGACGATGGAGTCTTCGATGGCGAAATTGAAGGCCAGCGAAGTGGCTGTGAAGATCTGCGATGAGGCGGTGCAACTGCATGGTGGCTATGGGTTTATCAAGGACTATCCGGTGGAAAAGTTCTACCGCGATGTGAAGCTTTGCACGATCGGCGAAGGAACCAGCGAAATCCAACGAATGGTCATTGCACGCGAGCTCTTGAAAGTGGCTCCGAGTCGAGGTTAGTCCGGTTACCAATGAACGATTTGGTCTTGGGCCTAATGGATCGCCTTCGGGCGGGGGATGTGCGCGCTTTGGGCCGAGCTGTTTCCTTGGTGGAAGGTGGCTCGGACTTGACGCCCGAGCTGCTTGCAGCCTGTTTTCCGCTTACCGGTAGGGCCTTACGGATAGGCATTACTGGCCCTCCTGGCGCGGGAAAGTCCACCTTAGTTGACCGGCTGGCACGGCATTTTCGGGATGTTGGAAAGACCGTGGGTGTCGTGGCTGTCGATCCTTCGAGTCCGTTTACCGGTGGGGCCATTCTCGGGGATCGAATTCGCTTTCAGGGCTTTGCCGATGATTCCTGCTTTTATGCACGGAGCATGGCGACTCGGGGCGCTCTTGGCGGTCTGGCGCGGGCTACTGCCGATGTCGCCTCAGTCGTTGAGGCTAGTGGCAAGGACTTAATTCTGATCGAGACGGTTGGCGTGGGGCAAGATGAGGTCGATATCGTCCGGCTCGCGGATATGAGTCTTGTCGTGCTGGTGCCGGGGATGGGCGACGATGTTCAAAGCCTGAAGGCTGGGGTTTTGGAGATCGCGGACGTTTTTGTGATTAACAAGAGCGATCGGGATGGCGCGGAGCGGCTCGAATCAGAACTAATTACCATGCAGAGTCTGGGACATGGACTAGCCTTGAGATGGGTGTCCCCAGTGGTTCGGACGGTAGGCTCGACCGGCATGGGGACCGCGGAGTTGGTTCTAGCTATTACGGATTTTGAGAATTGGCTCGGCGTAGAGGGGAGACTAGAAAGTCGTCGTGTGACGCAGTGGCGAGAGCGGATTTTGGATATGGTTCAAGGGGAATTACTACGGGAGATACGACGTGTGGGATTAGGCGACGTTGAATTGGGCGAATTGGCTTTGCAAGTTGCCGGTGGCCTGGTGAATCCCTACGTGGCAGTTCCTGGATTGGTGTCGAAGTTAAGGGGATAACCGAACCACGATCGTTCAGACCGACAGGAACCCGGCATGGAGCATTGCAAAGCTGGGCCACCAATGGTTTCTCAGTTTTTGAAAAAGTTCTTGGCAAGGAAGAGGACGTTTGCGGGACGTTCGGCGAGGCGACGCATGAAGTACGGATACCATTCGTGGCCGAAGGGGATGTAGACGCGCACACCGTAGCCCTGCTCGGTGAGGGTTCGCTGGAGGTCGCGGCGAACTCCGTAAAGCATTTGGAATTCGAAGTCGGCGAGGTTGATGTTGCGCTCCTGAACGAACTTTCTGGTGGCCTCGACCATGGCGTCGTCGTGGGTGGCGATGCCGTGATAGATGCCGCTCTTGACGAGCAGGCGCATGAGACGGACGAAGTTGGAATCGACGTCGGCTTTTACGGGGAAGGCGATCTCGGGCGGTTCTTGATATGCGCCCTTGCAGAGCCGAATGCGAATGCCGTCGCTGAGAAGCTCACAGATATCTTTTTCGCTACGGTAAAGGTAGGCCTGAATCACGACGCCAACATGGCCGGAGTTGGATACTCCATTGGTGTGGCTGGAGTGGAGGCGCTTGACGATGTCGAGAGTGATCTGTGTGAGGGCTGAGCCTTCCATGTCGATGCGGACAAAATTATCGGTTTCGACGGCGTGTTCGACGAGCTCGCGGGCTATCTCGTAGGTCAGCTCCGGATCGAGTTCAAGCCCCATCTGGGTGAGTTTGACGCTGACGTTGGCGTTGAGACCGCGCTGCTGAATGGCGTCGAGCAGTCGATGATAGATGTCGGCCGAGTGCCGTGCCTGGTCGGCGGTCGTGACGTTTTCGCCGAGGCTGTCAAGGGTTGCGGCGATGCCCTGGGCATTCACGCTTTCGGCGGCGCGGAGGACATCCTCGATCTCCATGCCGGCGACGAAGCGGGATGACATGCGCCGACCGATTCTGGAGGATTCGGAGAACCCACGAAGGGCGTGATTTCTGGAAAGCGCGATAAAGGTGGAGCGCAACACTGGCATAGGATCGGTCAGAGAATGAACCCTATTTTCGCACAACTGGCCCCCAAGCCGTAGTCCAGTTTCATTTTGCTACAGCGGGTGAGGAGTTTGCGCACACTAGCCGATGAAATGGATGGACAGCGGAAAGACCTCACGAACGATCTTGACAGTTGCGGAATGGTGCAGGGACAACCGAATTGGAAGACAGGCAATCCCATGGTCATTAGGGGAGCGTCCAGCAATAGAAGTGTCGGGACGGCGCGATTAGGACATGTTTGTGCACAGAGTTGATCGAGCTGTGTCGGCAAAATAAGGTGTGCGGCGTGGAAAAGGTGGGGATGGTCGATTACTGCGCGAATCCAAATTGCGGCAAGCCTCTGCACTATTTGCGAGAGGGCACGGTTTTTCTATTTGAAGTGTCGAAGATCGACCCGGACGAGACGGATGCTCGGAGCAGCAGTCTTGAGCATTATTGGCTGTGTGGGCGGTGTTCGGCGACGCACTTGCTTGAGCGGACCACGGATGGCGAGGTTCGTTTCGTACCGAGGCGCATTCCGGCAAACGCTCGCAAGAGCTTCGTAGCGGCCAAAGAAGCTTCCTAATCGCAGCCGTTCGCGCTGTTGGTTTGCTATCCCTCAACGTTTATCTCCGAAGGTCCATATCGGTCAATGCAGCTCGTTGGTCGTCCGAAGGGTGGAGAACGGCTTCCACCTTTCGGCGGTTGTGTGCCTGCAAGACATCGCAGATAGTTTGGGTGGGTTATGGGATGATGAGGAAGCGATTGATCACAGGAATCCCAATCGACATCGCCAATGAGAAAAGGCGCATTCCAAGTGTGCCAAACGAAAGGTTGCGAGATTGAAGTCTGCGAGTCTGAAGGTACGGCTTCGCCCCGTGATCTTCATTGCGGCGCTGGTTTCGGCTTGGCAAATCGCAGCTAGCCTGCATCCAGCGGAGCTCTTGCCGGGTCCTGTGAGCGTGGCGCGCGGGATCTTAGATCTCTTGCAACATGGGCTGCTGTTGAAGTATGTGGTTGCGTCACTTTTTCGAGTTACCTGGGGATTTCTGCTCGCAGCTTCATTGGCAATTCCGCTGGGATTAACGATCGGGTGGTACCGCCGTGCGGAGATGGCGATCAATCCGCTGGTGCAGATATTCAGGCCCATTTCGCCGCTGGCATGGATCCCAATTGCGATTCTGTGGTTTGGAGTTGGCGATCTTGCGGCGATTTCCCTGATTTTTGTAGGCTGTTTCTTTCCTTTGCTTCTAACTGCGATGAGCGCCGTGCACACGGTGCCCGAGGTGTATCTAAATGTTGGTCGCAATTTTGGCTTGAGTACGCGGCAGTTTGTGTATCGGGTGCTATATCCGGCGGTGGCGCCGCAGCTGATCGTCGGAGCACGAATCACGGTAGGCATTGCATGGCTTGTAGTGGTGGCGGCGGAGATGATTGCGGTGAATTCCGGTCTCGGTTTTCTAATCGTGGACGCCCGCAATGCAGGGAATCGCTATGACCTGGTCGTCGCTGGAATGTTGATTATTGGAGCGATAGGCTTGCTTCTGGACTTAGGCATGCGGTCGTTGGAACGGGTGAAATCGGTCCGGTGGAGTTACTCGGGAGAATAGGTTTGGCAGCAGGAGTAACAACAACATCGACGGCTATCGGTACTAAGTTGCGGATGGATCGCGTCGACATGGTATTTGAGCGCGATGGCAAACGAATCCCGGTCCTGGAAGATATCAATCTCGAAGTGACGGATGGGGAGTTCATCTGCGTCGTCGGGCCTTCGGGATGCGGCAAGTCCACGCTGCTCAATTTGATGGGCGGTTTTCTTTCCCCAACGAGCGGATCGGTAACGATCGCAGGTGAGGTAGTGAAGGGGCCTGATCCTCGACGGATACTTGTTTTTCAGGAGCGGGGAGTATTCCCCTGGCTTACGGTTGAAGGGAATATTGGATTTGGGTTATCGAGGCTTTCGCGAGTAGAACGCGAGGAGCGAATTGCGCACTACGTAAAATTGGTCCGGCTGGAAGGCTTTGAGCATAGTTACCCTTCGGATTTGTCGGGTGGTATGAAACAGCGGCTCCAGGTGGCAAGGGCGCTGGCGGTAGATCCGGACATCTTATTTTTGGATGAACCGTTTGGTGCGCTTGATTCAGTGACCCGGCTAATTATGCGAAGCGAATTGCTGCGTATCTGGCAGGCCGAGCGACGAACGATTTTGTTTGTCACTCATGATATCGACGAAGCGGTGCAACTGGCGGACCGAGTGGTAGTGTTGAGTTCGCGGCCGGCGAAGATACAAGACATTCTCCAGATCGACATTGCGCACCCACGCAACATAAGTTCATCTCGATATCTTGAACTTCGCGATGATCTCTTGAATAAGATTGGCGTGGCATTCACCTTATGAATTCGCTCTCGAAGCCAGCGCGATGGGAACAGTTTATGTGGCCGTTGCTTGGGGCCGCGGTGTTGCTGGCACTGTGGCACTATTCTGTCATTTGGACGGGGACGAAGGTATTTCCTTCGCCCATCAACGTCGAGAAGGGCGTGGCGGAACTGCTTCGCAAGCATGTGCTCTGGGCCGACATTGGCGACTCTTTGCGAAGGGTGGCGTTGGGGTTTGGCGCGGCGACACTTTTTGGTGTGCCGGTAGGGCTAATGCTGGGATGGTATCCGGCGGTGAATCAAGTAGTGAACCCGGTACTGCAGGTACTGCGTCCGATCAGTCCGATCGCTTGGATTCCAGTGGCAATTATATTTTTCGGAGTTGGTGAAAAGCCTGCTGTGTTCCTGATTTTTCTAGCCGCATTCTTCCCGATTGTGGTGGCTTGCGTTGGCGGAGTTGCGAGTGTGCCGGCGATCTTTCGGCGTGCGGGGAGGAACTTCGGCTTGTCACCGATGCGAGTGTTGGCCCGAGTGGTGTTTCCCGCGGCGTTGCCACAGATACTTGTCGGTCTGCGGATCGCGCTCGGGGTCGCGTGGTTGGTGGTGGTGGCAGCGGAGATGATAGCGGTGGATTCCGGCTTGGGATATCTCGTGATCGATTCTCGCAATTCGGGAAAGCGATATGACCTTGTTGTTGCAGCGATGTTATTGATCGGAGTCATCGGTCTGGCATTGGATATGGGTATCCGGCGGTTGGAGAAACTGCGATCAGTGCGATGGGGTTTCCGCGATGGGGCTTAAGGGCAAAATTGTACTGTTCGGGCTTGGGTGGCTTGCGCTGATTTCCTCCTTGCACGCCTACCTTAACGTCAATTGGGCAGCGGTTTTGAACGATTACCGACCTGCCTCGGAGAGGAAGATCACTGTTGCCTATCTTCCCGTAACATGCCAGCTGACTTGCCCGGTAACGGACTATATCTCAAAGTATTCGCTCTCGGGAGAGATGTTTCTTCCGCGAATGTTTCAGGGTTTCCCCGAGATGAAAGAGGCACTGATTTCGGGTCGCGTTCAGGCGGCCTTCATCGTGGCTCCTATGGCGCTCGCTTTGAAGGCGCAGGGTGTCCCGATCAAAGTTGTGTATCTGGGCCACCGTTATGGAAGCGCAGTTGTGGTTGGCAAGAATGGTCCGATCAAGAATTTTGCGGATATGCGTGGGAAGACGATTGCGATCCCAAGTCGTTTCTCGGATGAGCGCCTCTTGCTGTTTCGGGCCATGAAGGTTTGGGGAATCCAGCCGAGCGAGATCAAGATGGTGGAGATGGCGCCTCCGGATGTTTCGGGTGCGCTTGCGGCCCACGCCATTGATGCCTTTGTGATGGGCGAACCGTTTCCTTCTCAGGCGGAGATGGCTGGATATGGACGGGTGCTGTTTCAGGCGCGCGAGTACTGGCCGGACTATATGTCTTGCATTTTGGTGGTGCGGCAAGATCTTATCGATGCACGACCGGAGGTTGTCCAGACTCTGGTGGACGGGATTGCCCGGTCGGGGCTTTGGCTGGACACGAGCAAGCCGCATCGTGAAGACGCGGCTGATTTCGTTGGGCGTTTCTACTACAACCAGAAGCCGGCGCTGCTTCGTTGGGCGCTGACGAAGCCAATGGATCGGGTGGTTTATAGCCCTCTGGCGCCGAGGAAGGCCGATTTCGATATGGTGCGCGACCTGATGATGGAGACGGGCGTGCTGAACAAGAAGCTGGAGTTTGATGAGTATGCCGACACTCGTTTCTCTGACAAGGCGAGCATCGCAACGCCGTGGAGATATGAGCCGGGGACTGCTTCAGCGAAGTAGCTATGCATTACGGGATTGATCTTTGGAGGATTTGGAGATGATTCGGCGAAGATTTCTGCAACTGTTAACGATTGGCGGCACGGGTGCCTTAGGGTCGATTCGGACTCTGGCGAGTTCACACAGCAAGACGGTTATCTATCGCGTCAAAGGATTCACCTGCATTACTTGCGCGACCGGCTTGGATACTTTGCTCAGTCAACAAAAAGGTGTCGTTTCGAGCAAGTCCACTTATCCGGAAGGAAAGGTCACGGTGAACTTCAATCCCGAAGCAACGAGCGATAAGGCAATCGTCGATTTCATCACAGACCTTGGCTTTGCGGTTAAGAGCGAAGAGAACGTCTGAATTGGGCCGACTAGCTAAGACGCGCGAAATTTTCGGGAATATCGCGTTGGCCGCGCGTCGCATGAGGGATGTTGCGCGCCAGATCTGTCCGTTTGTTATAACCAATCCAGTGCCGGGAGGGATTGGTGAGAGCGTTTCAGATATCGGAGGCGGGAGCGGCGGGAATCGTAGACATCCCGCAAGTGGCGGCGCCTAATGCTGGCGAGGTCTTGCTGCGGGTCGATCTAGTAGGCATGTGCGGTACTGATCTGACTACGTTTCGCGGCGCGAACTCGATGGTTGTGTTTCCGCGGATTCCCGGACATGAAGTAGCAGCAACGGTGGTTGAGGGGGCGACGGAACTTCGCCCTGGCACCCGAGTGACGCTGTCTCCCTATACGCATTGCGGCGAGTGCGCGAGTTGCCGCCGTGGACGGTTCAATGCCTGCCAACGAAACCAGACGATGGGTGTACAGCGCGATGGCGCAATGACCGAGTATATTTCGGTCCCCAACGAGCGGCTGTATACCGCGAACCTTTCAGTGAAAGAGCTTTGCCTGGTCGAACCGCTGACGGTTGGCGCTCATGCGGTGGCTCGGGGACGAGTGACAGCGAAAGATACGGTTGCTATATTCGGCTGCGGCGGGGTTGGCTTGGGAGCTATCGCGAGTTCGGCGTTTCGCGGAGCAACGACAATCGCAATCGATATGGATGAAAAGAAGCTGGATGTCGCTCGCCGGGCGGGCGCCGCGCATTTGATCAATACTGCTACCCAAGACTTACGCGGGCGTTTGGCGGAGATTACCGACGGCCTGGGGCCGGATGTGATCATCGAGGCCATCGGGCTGCCAACTACGTTTCGCGCGGCGGTTGAAGAGGTGGCGTTTACCGGGCGCGTGGTTTATATCGGCTATGCTAAGGAGCCAATCGCTTACGAGACGCGCCTTTTCGTACAGAAAGAGTTGGATATTCTGGGTAGCAGGAATGCGTTGCCGGCAGACTTTCGCGAAGTGATTCGGATGCTGGAGACAGGAAAGTTTCCGGTGGAAGACGCGGTGAGTGCGATTGTTTCTCCGGAGGAAGCGGCTGGGACACTGGCGGAATGGAGCGCCAGTCCGGGGCGATTTACGAAAATTATGGTGCAGTTTGCGGAGTAGAGCCGAGCGGAGCCAGGGATCATGTCGATGAAGTCTTCGCGAAGGGAACTACTGCGGCAATTTGCGGTGGGAACTGTTGGGGCGGCATTGTGGTCGGGAGTTGCGGGCTTTGCGGACACCTCCTATTCGTCGAAGCGGCCGCCAGCAGGAGCCCGGCGGTTTCGAAGCCGGGCAGTGGATGCGGCGATCGCTTCGGTGGGCGCGAAGATCGCCGATCCCGAGCTGGCCTGGATATTCTCGAATTGCCTGCCAAATACACTCGACACGACGGTTACCTATGGATCATTCGCCGGGGAGCCGGATACTGTGGTGATTACCGGAGATATCGCAGCGATGTGGCTACGGGACTCTTCGGCGCAGGTTTGGCCGTATATGCAATTCGTCGGGGCTGATCCTGAACTGGCGAAGCTGGTCCAGGGAGTCATTCGGCGGCAGGTCCGATGCATTCTGGCCGATCCTTATGCGAATGCATTTATGCCGGACCTGAGCAGCAAGACTCCGCTGCCCTGGAGCAAGACCGACGACACGGAAATGAAGCCCGGCGTCGGCGAACGGAAGTGGGAGGTCGATTCGCTTTGCTATCCGGTGCGGCTGGCGCATCGATATTGGAACGAGACTGGGGATACAAGTCCGTTCGACGCGAACTGGCGCGAGGCTATGCGTTTGGTGGTGGCGACATTGCAAGCGCAGCAACGCAAGTCTTCGCGGGGGCCGTATCACTTTCAACGGACGTCGCCTATCCCGACAGATACGCTGGGCGGCGATGGATATGGAAATCCAGCGAAGCCGGTTGGCCTGATTTATTCCGGGTTTCGTCCGTCGGATGATGCGTGTATCTATCCGTTGAATGTTCCTGGCAACTTCTTTGTGGTGCAGGCGCTATTGTGGATCGCGGAAATGTTCACGGAGATTGCCCATGACAATGCGGCGGCTCGCGAAGCGAGTGGGCTTGCGACGGAAGTGAAGACGGCGCTAGGGAGATATGCGACGGCGCGGCATCCGGAGGCGGGAGAGATTTGGGCTTATGAGGTCGATGGATTTGGGAATGCGCTGTTCATGGACGATGCTAACGTGCCGAGCTTACTCGGCTTGCCGTATTTGGGTTGCTGTGCGGTGACGGATCCTCTTTATCAGGCAACGCGGCGATTCGTTTTGAGCTCTGCGAATCCTTATTTCTTTCGAGGGTCGGTGGCGGAAGGTATTGGCGGCCCGCATGTGGGACTGAATATGATCTGGCCGATGTCGATCATCATACGGGCACTCACAACGGAGGATGAAGAAGAGCAGCTGCGGTGCCTTCGCTGGCTGAAGAAGAGCAATGCGGGGAAGGGTTTCATGCATGAGAGCTTCAATAAGGACGACCCCGCGAAGTTCACGCGGGATTGGTTCGCCTGGGCAAACACGCTCTTTGGGGAACTGATTTTGTCTGTTTCGAAGAAGTCACCGCAGTTGCTGGCAATCCGCAATATTTGAGTGCCCACGGTGCTCGACTGGCAAAAGATGGTGTCAAGCGATTACAATTCGAGCGAGTCGGAATTGTATCGAAAAGCCTTGATAAAACGGTTTTACCCTCATTGTTGACCGACGCATGAAAGCGTTTTCTAAATGGATCGTGAAGCAACCCTGGGAGACCGCCTCCTAGCGGAACAGGGGTATATTTGACAGTCTTAAAGGAGCTCATTTGCGTACTCTATCGCTTTTTCGCAGTTGCTGTGACCTTTCCAGCGCACGTTATGTTGGCGTTTTTTTAAGGAAAAGACGAGTCAAGCGTATTCCTTCGGTTCCCATCTATTGCGAGAATGCTCTGAGGAACCCGCTCCTTTCTTTCACCGCGGTGCTGGTCCTGGCGACAGGGGTTCAATTTGGCTGGGGCCAGACAGCGGTCAATCCTGCCATACCGCCGCCGCCACATGCCAAGGAAATCCACCTGAAGCACGTCTTGGTAATCAGCCAGACCAAAGGCTTTGAGCATGATTC
>Ga0302325_10028427_pt1 | contig 11570 bp, 9 predicted proteins | sample Palsa_T0_2_FD_201948 | JGI IMG/M metagenome (GOLD analysis project Ga0302325, IMG submission 201948) | Peat permafrost microbial communities from Stordalen Mire near Abisko, Sweden - Palsa_T0_2 | ecosystem: Environmental > Terrestrial > Soil > Palsa > Peat permafrost | place: Sweden: Abisko... | reverse complement strand
AACGCGAGCCCCAGTGCGAGCGCGAGCCCCAGTGCGAGCGCGAGCCCCAGTGCGAGCGCGAGCGGGAGCCCGGGTGCGCCGGTGCCGATCTGGGAACTGCCGGAGCGCGGCGAGCGGGGGCCGAAACCACGGCACAGCCGCGCCGCCATCGCCGCTGCCGCCGTCGCTCTGGCCGACGCCGAGGGCATTGACGCGGTCACGATGCGGCGGATGGCGGCCGAACTCGGGATGGGCACCATGTCGCTGTATAACTACGTCCCGACGAAAGATCACCTTGTTCAGCTGATGATCGACCAGGCAGGCGGCGAATACCGCTACCCGCGCAGGCCGCCCGCGGACAACCGGGCGGCTATCGTGGACCTGGCCTGCCAGGGGCGTGACATCACCCAGCGCCACCCATGGCTGCCGCGGGTCATGCACCGGCCGCCGGCGATGGGGCCCAACGCGGTGCGTTACATCGAGTACTTTCTCGGCCTGCTCGCGGATTCCGGGCTGGACACCGGCGCCAAGATGGAGGTCCTGGCGCTGGTCAACGGCTTCGCCATTTCCTACGGCGGGATGCAGGCGGCACTGGCGGAGGAACGCGCGCGCACTGGCATCACGCTCCAGGAACAGGCGGAGGCCCAGGTCGCCCCCCTGGTGGCGGCCATAGCCACCGGCCGTTACCCGAACCTGGCCGCGGCCCTGGGGGCGCCGGCCCCGCCGCCCCGGGATGCGGCCGACATCTTCGAGTCGTGCGTCATGCGCCTCATCGACGGCGCGCTGGGCGGCTGAGCTCTCCGACGAGGATCAGGTGGCCGCGCGCGGATTGGAACGCGACGCCGGAGCCGAGTGAAAAGCGGTCAGGAGGTGGCCGGGTTGGCCACCCGGGCCAGGAAGAGCGGCTCGCCGGTCGCGGTGTCGGTCACCAGCAGCAGATAGGGACGGTCGAACACGATCGACGGAGGCTCGACCCGCACCGCGGTCGGCGCCATGCCCACCGCGGTCGCGGCGCTGGCCACCGTGCCGTGCTCGGCGACCCGCAACGTGGCTGCATGCTGCACCAGGCCGATGCAGCAGGCCTGCGGTGACAGCCCGGTGAAGTCCGCGGACGGGCTGAACGCGATGCCCATGCCGAGCTGGCTCAGCAGGTCCTTCATGCTGACCTTGGAGCTGAGGCTCACCTTCGGCAGCGCGATGCCGAACGCGGCGGTGCCAGCCGGCCGGCTGGTCGCACCCGCCGGGGCGGTCCCGGCCAGGATGGAGGTCATCGTGCCCAGCGCCGGCGCGCCCGGCACCGGGCAGCCACCGCCAGCGGGCGGCAGCAGCGCAACCATGGCCAGCTTTCCGCCGCGGTAAGGCAGCGAGACCGCGGTCCAGCCGCCGGCCCTGACCGTGCGGTAGGGGCCACCACGCAAGAAGCTGACGCTGACCCGATGGCCGGCGGCGGTGCGGAACGGCCCGGGGCTGGTCTGGCTGGCCTGGAATGGCGTCGCCCAGGCCGCATTCAGGTACAGCGCGTCGGTGAGCACCCAGCCGATGCCATGCAGCGAGACCGGGTTCAGGAGCTGGGGGATCTGGCCACGGGTATCAGCGGCGATCGCATGGTTGATGTCCTGGGCCGCCTGACCCGGATTGTGCAGCAACGGCACCCGCCGCACCCCGGCGCCGTAGCCCGTGGCCACCGCGTTCAGGTAACTGCCCGAGGTCTGCAGCGACGGGTCGGCCCACACCTGATCGCTCTCGGCCAGCGTGACTCCCGGGCTGCCCAGGCCGCGCAGCGCGGCCGACCGTGCTTGCAGCCCGGCCTCGAGCGCCGGGTGGCCCGCGACGGGCAGCCGCAGGACGCCGGCCATGGCCTGCGCGGTCCCGCCGCGGGCCCCGAGGTAGGCCATGCCGAGCCCGCTGGCCAGGCTGGCCGGCGAGAGCACCAGGTTGGCTTGCGGATCGGCCCGGCACCAGGCGGCCAGCATGTCCAGCCCGAACGCGGTGTCGGCCGCGCCGTACGGGCGCGGGTCCGCGGCTGGCTCCCGGACCGCGACACCGCGGCTGATGACCGGCGAAAACTGCGGCCGGCCGGCGGGCGCCGACCCGCATCCGGCCGCCCCGAGCGCCGCCAGCATCACTACGGCGGTAATGCGCAGCTCCAACCTCATGGCCGTTAGACGGGACCTGGCTTAATGCGGTTGCCTCAGCCCAGCGATTTCCAGGTCCGCCTGCGCGGAGGTACGTGGTCAGCCTCCGGCCGCCTGGTTTGCTGTTGATCTTGGCGAGCAGGAGGTGGGCGCGGGTGACCGGGGGCAGGCATGGCGCTCGTCAAGGTGCAGTTAAATGTGACGATAGTCAGCATCAGCCGACTCGGCCGACATAGACACGAATGTCGTGGCAGGGTAATGTGGAGCCGTTGCTCCGGACCCCGGCAGCTGCACCCGTAACAATGGCGGGAGCAGTTCAGGACCGGAGTTTTTTCGTCAGGTAGGACCGGCTGCCCCCACGTCAATTCGTTGCTGACTGAGGAGTCGGTCATGAGCGTCATGGCACGGATCGTTCTCGGAATGGCCGCGGGCCCGGTAATTGTGATGAGCCATCGGGCGGCACACCAGTGAGCGCCTTGGATGGCCCGCTTCAGCCCGCGGGCGGACGGCGGGCGATGGGCACCGGCACGTGCATCGCGCTGATCGCGATCGGGGCCATCTTGCGATTCGCCATCGCGACAGGTTCCTCCCACGGCCTGAACGTGCACGTCGTGGGCGTCATTCTGATACTGGCGGGTGCGCTGGGCCTAGTCCTGTCGCTGCTGGTGTGGGGCCCCCTGAGCCCGGCCAGGCGGCGCCGCAGCCGCGCCGTCGGCTACGACGGGGCGGCGCCAGTCATCGAGGAGCGCCGCGTCTACCAAGAACAGCCCCCAGTCGCCGAAGAGGGCCGCGTCTGGCGGGAAGGGCCGCCGCTGTGAGACCCGCAGGGGCGTGCACAGCACAGGCCTATTCACCGAGCTAACTGCACTGAGCTAACTGCTCAGCCGGCGGAAATGAGCTTGGCCGCCTCGCGCTTGACACGGTGCGGATGGGGTTTGGCGAACCGGCAGTGCAGCGTGATCGCGCCGCTGGAGACGGCCGCCCACCCGCACCATACGGAGGCGAAACCGGAAATGGTGAGCCGGGCAATGATGACCACGGCGACCAGGTTGACGATGCCGAAGATGGCGATGTGCCGGTATCCCGACACCATGAGCGGCCCGCACACGGCGACCACGTAGAGAGCGACGACCAGGAAGCCGTCAGACAGCCGGATGCTGTACGAGAGGTGATACGGCTCCAGCCTCACGCCGATCGGGCCACGGATCATCGCGGTGAGCAGGACCGCGGCGATCACGGCCCCGATCGCCGCGAACGGCGCCATCAGCCACTTCCGCCGCTTCGTCGGCTCGAGCGCGATGACGGCCAGGGGGATGAACACCGGCAGCACCACGAAGGCGATCAGCAGGTACGCCCAGAGCGCGCTATGGCCGATGCCACGAGGCACATGCCCCTGAAGCCACAACCAGACCAGCGCCTCGATGAACTGATGGGCGCCGAGCAACAACGGGATCGACGCCAGCGCGAGGAGGTCGCGGCGCTGGCCGACGTGGCGGACGGCGTCAACGCCGATGGCCACGATCACCAAGCCGCCGACGATGTCAGCCTCGGGTGAGAAGCACACGCGGGGTCCTCCCCCCGGTTAACTCCGTTATGCCCATTGACACGCGATACTCCCAGTTGGTCGGCCGGTAATGCCACTTTGGCCGGTAATGCCACTCTGGCCGGTAGTGCCGCTAGGACCGGCTCCCGCGCCGGCGCGCTCTTTCGACCAGCCACGACGTGAAGGCGAAGACCGGGGTAGCGATGCCCAGGAGAAGCGCGGTACCCGTGAAGGCACTCTGCAGGAACTGGCCGCCCACGCGCGCGACTCCGTAGTAGTAGGCGACCACGACCACGGCCAGCAGGATGTATCCGCCGACCGCGGTGCTGATCGCCAGGCGGGCCAGAGCGGCCCAGCCCCGGTGAGATCCGCCGGATGCGGGCGCCCCGGCCCGCCGGGCATCATTTCGCGCGGCGGCCCGCCCGGGCGAGGATCCTGACCGGCGCAGGAGTCGCAGGCCGACGCCAAGCACCGTCATGAGCACCAGGTAACCGGCGACCATGGGCACCAGGTCCTGGCGGATCAGCGACGATGTCGGCACGGAACCGCCGTTCCAGAGGGTGGAAGAGACGATCAGGCCCGCAGCAGGAAGTGCCAGCCGCGGATGAAGAAGTGCCATCCGGCCCACAGCCACAGCGCGAACAGCGCCCACCGCCCGACCGGATAGCGCATGATCACCCGGAAGGTGTCGCTCAGGGTGGGAAGGTTGTCAACCCGGGCGAGGCTGAGGCCCTCCCAGGCGAACAGGGCGCCGAACAGGACCGCCCAGACGAGATACCCGATCACCGGATGCCGTGCCACCCTGACCTCCCGGCGGCTCATGGAGCGGGCCCGCCCCGGGCGGAATTGCCTGGGCCGGGAACCAGCCACCCCAGGTCCAGGCGTTGAGCATCTGGCCCAGACCGGTGTGACCCCCTATCATTTCGCATCCCCGTCCATTCCGCGCCATCGGCCCGGACCCGGTGAACGGCCGGAGCCCCGCGGGGCAATCAATTTCGCGTCCCGCCGCCAGATCCGGTGACGGAGCGAGGCGGCGCGGCTCCCCGGCGTCCACGATCCGCTGGCCTGCGGCATCACCCGATATGGCCCCGGCCGTAGCTCTCCGCTATAGAATTGGGCAAATCGATTGATTCCTGAGCAATTGCTCTTTTATCCTTCCCCCTGTTCGAAGCAGGACAACCAGGGAGTTTGTCATGACACGTCCGTTCGCCCGGCTGCGCGTGGCCGGGGCGGTCGCAGCGATCGCCTTGATCGCGGCTGCGTGCTCGAACGGCGGGGGCGGGTCCACTGCGCCGACCGGCCTCGAGAAGACAAACCTGACGGTGGCCGCCGTCCCGGCGCTCGATTCGGCCGGCTTGTACATCGCGGAGCAGGACGGCCTGTTCGCCGCCGAGGGCCTGCACGTGAAGATCGTGCCCGCCATCAGCAGCGCCACGGTCATCGCGGCCCAGCTCAAGGGCCAGTACGACGTCACCGTCGGGGCCTACGTCTCCTACATGCTCGCGGACGCGCTGCAGCACGCCAACCTGCGGATAATCGCCCCGGGCTCCGACATGGCCCCGCTCACCCAGGAAGTGATGGTCCCGGCCGGGTCGCCGATCCAGAACGTCGGCGGGCTCAAGGGCCAGCGGATCGGGGTCAACGCGCTGAACAACATCGGAACCCTGCTGGTCAGCGTGCTGCTCCAGGACAACGGGGTGTCGCCATCGGATGTGAAGTTCGTCCCCATCCCGTTCCCCCTGATGGCCAAGGCCCTCCAGACGCACCAGGTGGACGCCGCATGGCTGCCCGAGCCATTCGTCACCGGCGCTGAGGAGTCGATCGGCGCCACCGCGATCGCCGACGCTGACCAGGGTTCGGCCCAGAACCTCCCGGTCAGCGGGTATATCGCGACCCAGTCCTGGCTGGACAAGTACCCGAACACCGCGGCCGCCTTCCGCCGCGCCGTCATCAAGGCCCAGTCGATCGCCAACACGGACCTGGCCGCGGTCCAGCGGGGCATGGTCGCCTTCGGTGGTGTGCCGCTCACCACGGCCCAGATCGCCGAGCCCCCCACCTATCCCCTCCAGACGAACGTGGCCCTGCTCCAGCGGGTGGCCAACCTGATGGAGCAATTGGGGATGACCCAGCAGATCTTCAACGTCAACCCCATGATCCGCAACTGACGCTGGCCGTCCTGGCGACCCAGGCCCCGGCGCGGTGCGGGTCACCGAGCCCGGCTTGAGTGCGGTGAGGGTCACCGAGCCTGGCTTGTCCGCACCATTTCCGGACCGGCCCAGCAGCTGGGCCGGAAACGGCCGGGCCGTAACCAGGAGATCCCCCGAAAACCCCGCATACCTGCTTATTTACTGGCATTTTATAACTTGTGATGCCCCACACCTCACGCTTACAGTCACCGTGTGAAGGACGGGGTCATTGCTGAAGATGTTCAGGTTGTGACACGGGGGTTTGCTGTGAAAAAGCCGCTTGCTCGCACGACCGTGCTGACTACGATCATCGCCGCCGCCTTACTCGCGGCCGCGTGCACCAACGCCCACGCAGCCGGCGCGGCTGGCGGTCTCGAGAAAACCGATCTGACCGTCGCCGCGGTCCCGGCGCTCGACTCGGCGGGCCTGTACATCGCGAAGCAGCGCGGACTGTTCGCCGCCGAGGGCTTACACGTCACGATCCTCTCCGCACCGAGCAGCGCCTCGGTCATCGCCGGGCAACTGGCCGGTAAGTACGACGTCACGGACGGCGCCTACGTCTCTTACATGCTCGCCGACGCACTGCACCACGCCGACCTGAGGGTCCTCGCCCCGGCGTCCGACATGGCCCCGTTCACGCAGGAAGTGATGGTCCCGGCCGGATCGCGGATCCAGAACGTCGGCGACCTGAAAGGGAAAAAGATCGGCCTTAACGCGCTGACCGGTATCGGCATCATTCTGGTCAGCGCGCTGCTCCAGGACAACGGGGTACCGCCATCGGACGTGACCTTCGTCCCGATCCCGTTCCCGAAGATGGCCGCCGCCCTCCAATCGGGCCAAATCGCCGCCGCCTGGCTGCCCGAGCCGTTCATCACCGCCGCCGAAGAATCCATCGGCGCCATGGCCATCGCCGACGTGGACCAGGGCTCCGCACAGGGCCTCCCGGTCAGCGGGTACATCGTGACCCAGTCCTGGCTGAACCGGTACCCGAAGACCGCAGCCGCCTTCCGCCGCGCCGTCCTGAGGGCGCAGGCCATCGCCAACACGGACCTCGGCGCGGTCCAGAACGGCATGGTCGCCTATGGAGGCACGTCGCGGACGACGGCCGAAATCTCGGCGGAGCCCACCTACCCGCTGCAGACCAATCCGACGCTACTCCAGCGGATCGCCGACCTGATGGAGCAATTCGGGCTGACCCAGCAGATCTTCAATGCCTCCTCGATAGTCCGCGGCTGACGCCGGCTGGAGGTGCCCAGGCCGCCTTGCCGCAGTTCGATCACCGCATCGTTCCCTCGCCGCACGTGGCAGTTGTCGTTGACCATCCGTTAGGCCAATGATCTTATTGACCGGATGGACAGCAGGATTCCGCACGACTACGAATACCAGGCCGGCTTCGGGAACGAATTTGCCAGCGAGGCCGTGCCCGGGGCGCTCCCCGCGGGCCGCAATTCGCCGCAGCGCGCGCCGCTGGGCCTGTACGCGGAGCAGATCAGCGGCACCGCGTTCACCCAGCCGCGGGCCGTCAACCGGCGCACCTGGGTCTACCGGATCATGCCGTCAGCAGCGCACCCGCGGTTCGCCCGGATCGGCAACGGGTCACTGCACAGCGCCCCCTTCGACGAGATCGAGCCCGATCCGAACCGGCTGCGGTGGGATCCGCTGCCGCTGCCCGCGGGCCAGGCCGACTTCGTCGACGGCCTCTACACCGTCGGCGGCAACGGCGACACCAGGACACGTAACGGCATGGCTGTCCACCTGTACGCCGCGACCAGCTCGATGAACGACCGCTATTTCGTTGACTCCGACGGCGAGCTGCTGTTCGTCCCGCAGCTCGGGCCCGTCGTCCTGCACACCGAGCTGGGCCCGCTGCGGGTGGCGCCGGGCGAGATCGCGCTGGTCCCGCGGGGCATCAGGTTCCGCGTCGAACTGCCCGATGGGCCGGTGCGCGGCTACCTGTGCGAGAACTATGGCGCCGCGTTCACGCTGCCCGAGCGCGGCCCGATCGGTGCGAACGGGCTGGCCAGCGAGCGCGACTTCCTGGCCCCGACGGCCGCCTTCGAGGACGGCGCCACCGGGGCGGGAAGCGGGGCCACGGTGCAGGTCGTGCAGAAGTTCGGCGGCAACCTCTGGGCCGCGGACTATGACCATTCTCCGCTGGACGTGGCCGCCTGGCACGGCAGCTACGTGCCGGTCAAGTACGACACCGCGAACTTCATGGTTATCGGCACGGTCAGCTTCGATCATCCCGACCCGTCCATCTACACGGTGCTGACCTCGCCGGCCGAGGTACCGGGCCTGGCCAACGTGGACTTCGTGATCTTCCCGCCGCGCTGGCTGGTCGGCGAGGACACGTTCCGCCCGCCGTGGTACCACCGCAACATCATGTCTGAGTTCATGGGCCTGGTGCACGGCGCCTACGACGCCAAGGCCGAGGGCTTCCTGCCCGGCGGCGCGAGCCTGCACAACACCTTCACCTCACACGGCCCGGACGCGGACACGTTCGCCCGGGCCAGCCAGGCTGATCTGCGGCCGGAGAAGGTCGACGGCACCCTCGCGTTCATGTTCGAGAGCCGCTGGATGATCGTCCCGGCGCGGCAGGCGATGGAGGCGGCGCACCGGCAGCCCGGCTACGACGCCGTATGGGACGGGCTGGCGCGCTCCTTCTCCGCCCGCCCGTGACAGCACCGGGCCGGCCGGGCCCGGGACGCTGAGGTGGCCGGGTCCCGGATGTTAGCGCTCGCATTTCGCGGGAAGAGTGGCTGCCTTGTAGTACAGCCGTCGCGTTGGGATGGGCACTGCGGCCCGCCCGGACGTGCGGCAGAAAAGGCGAGGTTGCTATGGCCAACGACGACCCTCAGCAGACCATCCAAGCCGGCCAGCCTGAGCGTTTTTCCTTGTCGGTCATCCGCCGCACACCGCGCTACACCTACCTCGTAGCGGCGGTCGCGGCGGTCGGCGGCATGTTGTTCGGCTACGACATCGGCGTCATCAGCGGGGCAGAGAACCTGCTCAAGAGTGCCTTCAAGCTCAGTTCCACGACCGAGGAGATAGCCGTCGCGGCCGTCCTCGTGGGCGCGGCCATCGGCGGGATCATCGGCGGCCGGCTGGCTGACAAGTTCAGCCGCCGGTACACGCTGCTGGCGATGGCCATCCTGTATGGCGTATCCGCGATCCTCACCGCTCTCTCGCCGAATCTGGGCTTCTTCCTTGCGTTCCGGATCATCACCGGCGTCGCCGTGGGCGCCTCGTCGCTGGTCGTCCCCGCGTACATCGCGGAGATGTCGCCTGCGCCCATCCGGGGCGGCCTGGTCGTGCTCCAGCAGCTGGCCATTTCCTTCGGCATCCTGCTGTCCTACGTCCTGGACTACGCCTTCGACTCCGCGGGCTGGGGCTGGCGGCCGATGTTCGGTTTCGCGGTGCTGCCCGCGGTGGCTCTCGCCGTCGGAATGCTGTTCATGTCCTTCTCGCCGCGCTGGCTCGGCATGCATGACCGGTGGGATGAAGCGGCCGAGGTGCTGGGCCGTATCAACCCGGAGCGCAAAGACGAGGAACTAGAGCGCCTGCACCAGGACGTGGCGGATTCGGCCGGGAACTCCTGGCGCGAGCTGCTGCGCCCGGGCCTGCGCGGCGCCCTCATCGCGGGTGTGGGCCTGGCCATCTTCCAGCAGCTCGTCGGGCCGAACACGGTGTTGTTCTACACCCCGACGATCTTCCAGTACGCCGGCGTGAGCGGCAACTCGCTGCTGCCCACGATCTATGTCGGGGCCGTCCTCTTCGTGTTCGTCTTCCCGACCATCGCATTCGTTGACGTGATCGGCCGGAAGAAGCTCTTCTACCTCGGCCTGGGCGGCATGGGGTCGATGCTCGTGCTGCTGGGGCTCGCGTTCCACTTCGGCGCCAAGAGCTGGGGCGTCGGCGTCCTCGCCATCCTGCTCATCTACGTGGCCTGCTATTCGCTGTCCATCTCGCCGCTGTTCTGGCTGATGACGGCGGAGATCTTCCCGAACCGGCTGCGCGCGGTCGGGGCGAGCACCGCGACCGTCGCCAACTGGAGCGCGAACCTGCTCATCAGCGTCACCTTCCTGACGCTGATCACAGCGATCGGCAAGTCGTGGACGTTCTGGCTTTACGCGATCTTCGCCGGGCTGGCCATCATCTTCGTGGCCCGTTTCGTGCCGGAGACCAAGGGCCGTCCCCTAGAGCACATCGACAGGTACTGGACCGAGGGCCATCGCTGGCCTGAAGCCGAGACCACTGAAACCGCGACCCCCGAAACCGCGACCCCCGAAACCGCGACCCCCGAAACCGCGACCACTGAGGCCGGGTAGCCGGCCGGCCCGGCGATCGGAACGGGGAGATCAGAACAGGCCGGCCGAACAGGGCGATCAGAACAGCCAGCGCGAGTGGGCCACGATCTCCTCGTCCGATTTGCCGTCGGCCAGCTCGATCTCGGCCCGCCGGGAAGCCGCGAACGTGCTGAACAGCTGATCGCCCATGGCGGCCCGCAGCTCGTCGCTGGCCTCCAGCGCCTTCAGCGCCTCGCCCAGCGACGCCGGCAGCCGTACGGCCTGATCCGCCTGCGGATGGCCCGGTGCGCTCGGGTCACCATTGATCTCATCCGGCAGTGTGGCCTGGCGGTCAGCCGCGGCCAGCGCCACCGCCAGGACCGCGCCGGTCACCAGGTACGGGTTGGCGCTCCCGTCGAAGCACTTGATCTCCACGTTCGCCGCACCGGGGTCCGACGGGCCGGCCTCGATGAACCGGACCGCCGCCTCCCTGTTCTCCTTGCCCCACATCTGGTAGACGCCGGCCCACCGGGACGGCTGCAGTCGCAGGTAGGACGCAGGCATCGGGTCCCCGATGGCCAGGAGCGCGGGCAGGCTCTCCAGCAGGCCGGCCGTGATCGACTCGCCTTCCTCGGTCAGCCCGTAGCGGCCGGTGCCCCCGGCGAGCACGTTCCTGCCGCCCGCCCAGAAACTGGCGTGCAGGTGCCCGCCGTTCCCGACGTTGCCGGTCAGTACCGCAGGAGCGAACGAGGCCCGCATGCCGTGCCGGGCAGTGACGGCCGAGATGATCAGCTTGACCAGGACGTTGGTGTCCGCCGCCGACACCGGGTCCTGGGCGGCCACCGACACCTCGAACTGCGCCGGGCCGAACTCGGGATGGATCTGCTCAACGCGCACCCCGGCCGCTTCCAGGCTTCCGAGCACGTCACGGACGTAGTCGGCCACGCCCAGGAGCCGGCCCAGGCCGTAGCCGGTGCCGCCCACGGCAGGCTGGAAATCATCGGAATCCCGGCCGATCATCCACTCGACCTCGAACGCCATCAGGGCGCTGATGCCCTGGCTCAGTCCCGCGGCCACCTGGGCCCGGGCGAACGAGCGCTGGCATCCGGCGTACACCGTGCCGTCCTGGAGGAAGCGGTCGCCGGGGGCCCAGGCCCAGCCTTCCGGGTCCGGCAGCACGGCGAGCCGGTCCAGATCCGGGACCATCCGCAGATCCCCGTCCGGCGTATCCAGCGGCGACGCGGCGTCGATCCCGCCGTCACTGGTAAACGCGTCGATCACCGGCGAGAACCCCAGGCCCGAGCGGGCCGCCCGGGCCAGCCCGGTCAGCGGCACGGCCTTGACCCGCGACGCGCCGCTGAGATCGACGTAGCTCGTCGCGACACCGACGATCTCGCCCGCGAGCTGACGCTCGAGGGTCTGACCCCGCCGCTCGTCCGCG
>Ga0302325_10028426_pt1 | contig 11570 bp, 11 predicted proteins | sample Palsa_T0_2_FD_201948 | JGI IMG/M metagenome (GOLD analysis project Ga0302325, IMG submission 201948) | Peat permafrost microbial communities from Stordalen Mire near Abisko, Sweden - Palsa_T0_2 | ecosystem: Environmental > Terrestrial > Soil > Palsa > Peat permafrost | place: Sweden: Abisko... | reverse complement strand
GGGACTGGGCGGCGTTACCAGAGCGAAAGCGTGGCCGGCGTGCCCGAATCTTCATGCGATCCGCCGGAGGATTCGGACGGCACGATTCTCGTGAAGTTGCCGATCCTGCCAAGGTGAAACGCAACCGCTTCTCATGCGCCGCGAAGCGCAGGTCGATGTTGAGCAGGAGTTCGTCGTACCTGCCGGCCCTCACGTAAAAGAGTCGATCGACCGGTATGCTTTGGCCGGGGCTCAACGAGAGCTGTGAGTCCGAACGTGGATTCGCAAGTTGCGTCAGAAAGGCGATGCTGTAGACCGGGATCGGAGCATCGTCGATCCATTCCGGTTCGATTTCCGCGTGCAGCGCAGTTGGGTCGAGGGCCGGTGGTCGCGATCGGGGCCGGGCGCGGATGGTCGAGCCCAGGACGGTCTCCGCGATGCCGTAGAACCAGACATCGCTGATGCCCACGTTTTTGATCTCGATGTGCGATTGCACGGCGACGAACCCGTGCCGCTCGCCCAGGCGCGTCATCTTCGCTTCAAATTGCACGAGTGGCGTGCTGTTGGCCGGCTTGATGTCGTTTTGATAGATGAACGTGTAGAAAGCCCACCCGCCGGCCGCGATGATTGCGACGATCTCGACGATATCGCGCAGCGCTGAAAGCCGCGACGGTCCGTTTCTCTCGCCCGAATCAGGCGTTCGCCGGAAAAACATACCGCGCCGTTCGGTCTCGACGTGCGTTTACCGCCCAATGAGTTGTCCATGACATCGGGAAACGTGTTAAGCAAACGAAGAAGCTTCTGAGCAGAGGTGCGTGAAGCTCACGAGCGCGACGTTGCGCCCGAAGCGCGTTGCGTCAACCGGCGCCGCGGAAGCCGGCGCCGGCGGCGGAAGCCAGGGTCAAGACGGCGTCCGTCACGGTGTCGGGATCGCCTTCGATTTGCCCGTCGAGGATCAGATGGCTCAAGCCGTGGACCAAACTCCAAGCGTAATGCGTGCCGACCGTGGTGCGTTCATCATCGAGCGGTAAACCCGCAACGGCTGCGACGGCTGCCCGCAGAGCTTCGAACGTAACCGCGCCGGCCCGGGTCAGTTCTTCGCTCCGCTCTGAGGCCGTGAACGTGCCGAACATCAGGCGGAAGAGGGCGGGGTTCTGGCGCGCGAACCGGACATACGAGCGGCCGTAGGCGAGCAGGCGCGCGATGGCATCCCCGGGAGCGGCCTGTGACGCGAGCGCCGCTTCGCCAAATCTCCGGAAGCCCTCGGCGGCCATCGCGGCTAACAGCGCGTCCTTGTCGGCGAAGTGGCGGTAGGCCGCGTTCGGCGAAACGCCCACCCGGCGCGCCAGTTCGCGCAAGCTCACCTCGGCCCGTTCCTCGCCTTCCAGCGCCGCCAGCCCAGCAGCGACGAGTGCCGCCCGCAAGTTTCCGTGGTGGTAGCCGCGCGCTTTCGATTCCGCTTTTTTCGACTTAGATGTTGACATTGCACACATCGATCAGCAATAATGTGGATAGTATACACATGATCGCCCGCCCGCTCCCGCCAAGGAGGCACCGCATGCCACAAACCAGCGCCGTCGAACGAGCCGTCGCCTGGACCTCGCGGCTGATGCAGAAGCGAGCCCCCAACTCGCCCGCGAACCCGTTTCTCGAGGGACCGTACGCGCCCGTGCGCGAGGAGCGCACCGAGACCGAGCTGGCCGTGACCGGCGCGCTGCCGCCCGAGCTTAACGGGCTGTACGCGAGGATCGGCCCCAACCCGATCGACGTACCGGACCCAGCCCGCCATCACTGGTTCGTCGGAGACGGAATGGTACACGGGGTGCGCCTGCGCGAAGGACGCGCCGTCTGGTACCGCAACCGCTGGATCGGGTCGTCGAGCGTGACGAAAGCGCTCGGGCGATCCGACGTTCCCGGGCCACGCCGCGGCGTTGCCGACGCCGTGAACACCAATATCATTGGCCAAGGCGGGCGGCTGTGGGCACTCGTCGAGGCGGGCGCCTTTCCGGTCGAACTCAGCGGCGAACTCGAAAGCGTCCGCCATTCATATTTCGAGAGCGACCTCTCGCGCGCGTACTCGGCGCACCCCCACCGCGATCCCTTGACCGGCGACCTCCATGCCGTTTGCTACGACGCTCGCGCGTCCAATCGCATCAGCTACGTGCGCGTCGATCCGCATTGCCACGTGACGCGGGTCGTCGAGATTCCGGTCAAGCACGGACCGATGGTTCACGATTGCGCGATCACCGCATCGAGCGTGGTGATCCTCGATTTGCCGGTCACGTTCTCGATGCGGGAAGTCTTGAGCGGTTCGACCTTCCCGTACCATTGGAATGTCGCCCACGAGGCGCGCGTCGGGCTACTGCCGCGCGACGGCGAGGCACGCGATATCCGCTGGTTCCATGTCGAGCCGTGTTACGTCTTCCACACGTGCAACGCGTACGATCGTGACGACGGCAGCGTCGTGCTCGATGCCGTCGTCCACGCGACGATGTTCGACCGTTCGCACCAAGGACCAGATTCCGAGCGGGTCACCTTCGAGCGCTGGATCCTCGATCCGGCGAGCGGCGAGGTCCAGCGTACCGTCATCTCGGACGAACCGCAGGAGTTCCCGCGCTACGACGAACGTGCGAGCGGGAAGCCGAATCGCTACGCTTACGCGGTCGGAGTCGCCGAGGAAACGGGCCGCGAGCCGCTGATCCGGCACGATCTGAGCGGGGGCCCGAGCATCAAGCACGACTTTGGTCCGAACCGCGTCACGGCCGAGGTCGCGTTCGTGCCGCGATCGGCGGACTCGGCCGAAGACGACGGCTGGCTGATCTCGTACGTCTACGATCTGCGCGCGGGGCGCAGCGATCTCGTCATCCTCAACGCGCAAGATGTTGCCGGCAATCCGCAAGCGGTCGTGCACCTGCCGGTGCCCGTCCCGCTCGGCTTCCACGGCAATTGGATGCCCGATCCAGCCTAAGCGGATCGGCGACGCGCGCGCCGAGGACGTCGAAACGTCGCGGGTCCGGCGCGTCTCGCTACGGAAGGTAGCGGGGCTCTGAACTCGCGAGGGATATTCGGACCATGCTGAGCGTGAAGGAAACTGAACGACACGCGTCCCCCGGGCCGCGTCCGCAGCCGTTGGCCTTTGCCGGCGCAACGTTGTGGGCGGGCTGTTGGGATGACTCGCGGCTGTACGCAATCGACCCCAAGACCTGGTCGGTCCGCGATCAGGTGGCTGCGCCGGGCAAGCCTTTTGGCATGGCTGCGTTCGGCGCAGAGCTTCGCGTCGTCATCGCCGACGACCAGGACGATCGCTACTTCTACCGCTTCGTTCCCGGGAACGGCTTTGATGCCGCGAGCAAGACCCCGTGTCCCGACCTTACCGGCTCGCATCTCGCCTCGGACGGCAACACGCTCTACCTTCTCCAAATGGCGAACCAACGAATTCTCCGGCTCGATGCGCAGGGATCCGTCCTTCGAGAGCTGGCGTTGCCGACGCGTTGCGCCGGCATCGGCTTCGGCGCAGGCGGCTTCTTCATGATTTCAACCGACGAAGAATTCGAGCGGATGTATTTCGCGTCGCTCGATCTGCGGGCGAGCCAGCCCGATATCGCGCAGCTGGCGGAAATGCCGTCCGAATCTCGCGGCCTTGCATTCGACGGGACGGCCTGGTGGACGAGTCAACGGGAAGCCAACGAAATCGTCTCCTTCGCGGTGCCCGGCGGCGCCTAGTCGTCTCGCGACTTAGGGTGCAACCGCACGACGATCGATTGCGCCCGTCCCGCTTGGCGTTAGCCGCGATCTCGCTGGCGCTCATGGTCCCCGGCTGCGGCGGCGGTTCGACGAATTCCAGCGGCACCGAATTGCAGCCCACGATCGCGCCGGCGCCGGCCGCGAGTTCCTCGGCCGAGTCTCAACGCCGGCGCCACCATCACCGCGCGCGAAAAGGCGAGGGGGGCGTTGCGATGGGCGCGGCCGGTGCGGCCACCGGCGCGCAGGCCGCGCCGAGCAGCGGATCGTGGCCCTGCGACGATGCGCAGTTTCTGCAAGACCAGCGGCAATTCGCAAGCGGCGCGTTGCAGGGCGATCAGGAAGTCGACGTGTGCGGAAGCGTTACGACCGTTCTCGCCGCTCGGGATACGCGCAGCGGACTCCATGGCTACTACGCCCTGCAGGTTGCGCCGGGCGATACGATCTTGATCGTCTGCGACCTCGGCGAGATGGACGCGCCCGACTGGCCTTGGGTCAAGCTCGGGGACTACTCGTATGTCCAAGGCCGCTACTACTACGACAGCGCATCGTCGCAGGGCATCGACTGGACCCATCACGGCACCTCGCGATCGTGGTCGACTCCAGGCTACGTCGTGGTCGCGGGGACCGAGTACCAGTAGCGCACGCGAGTGCGCGAAACGGAGCTGCGTTGTTTTACGTTGATAGGACGTCGTGAAACGCGCCGGTTCCCGGGCGGCAGTTACGCTAAGTATCGTCGCCCTTTTGCTTGCCCCGAACGTCGCCGCCGCTCAAACGGCCGGTCTTACGAAGGCCGACCTGCTCGTCGTCGGTGGAACGCCGGCCGGCGTGGCCGCTGCGCTCACCGCGGCGCGCGATGGCGAAACGGTGACACTCGTGAGCGCCAAGGACGATCTCGGCGGTACGCTGACGGACGCCATGATGGACCAGTGGGACCTCAACGTCGGACCGAACGGCGCGCTCCTGCAGGCCGGCATCTTCGGCGAGATCTACGCGCGCCTCGGCGACGTCTTCACGCCGAGCAACGCCGCAAACACGCTCGCCGGCATGGTAGCCGCCGAGCCGCGCATCACCGTACGCTACGACGAGGTTCCGGTGCGCGTGCAGACGGCGCTGGAACGCGAGGGGCTGCGCGTCGCGGCGGTCACGTTTGCCGGCGCGGGCGATGGTGTGCTCGAGACGCTGCGCGCGCCTTTCGTGATCGACGCAACCGACGCCGGAGACGTCGCGGCGCTCGCCGGCGCGCGCTACGACGTCGGCCGCCAGGACACGGGAATCGACGAGCGCACCCAAGCGGTCACCGAACTGTTTACACTGGGCGGCGTCGACTGGCCGGGACTCGCGCGCTCGTACGACGTCGAGCGTTACGGGCCGGGCGGCGCCGTCGAACGCCGCGCCTGGGGCTACACGGAGGTCATGCGCGCCTATCGCCCCGCTTTCGCCGACATCGTCGTGCGCGACCTCAATCTGGGTTTGCAGCCCGACGGCGCCGTGACCGTCAACGCGATCGATGTCTGCGGCATCGATGGGCTCGATCGAACTCAACTCGACGACGCGAAGCGGCAGACGGAACTCGAGGCGCCGCGCCTGGTCGCGTACCTGCGCGACCGCTTGCCCGGCTTCCAAGACGCGCGCGTCGGGATCTTCGCGCCCGACGTGTACGTACGCGAAACGCGGCACATCGAAGGTCTCGAGCGGCTCACCGCGAGCGACGTCTGGTTCGGCCGGATTCCGCCGGACAGCATCGGGCTTTCATCGTATCCGCTCGACCTGCACCCGGTCGACCCGACCGACGAACCGGCCTACGCGCCGGAGCGCCACGTCTACGGGATCCCGTTCGGTGCCCTCGTCCCCAAAGGGTTCACCAACCTGCTGCTTGCGAGCCCCGCGATCTCGGCATCGCACGTCGCTTCGGGCAGCGCGCGGGTGATTCCGACGACGATCGAAGAAGGCGAGGCCGACGGCCACGCGAGCGCGATCGCGCTGCGCCGCGACGAGACTTTCCTCGATCTCGCGCTGCGGCCCAGCGCCGTCGCGATCGGGCGGACGATTTCGACCTTGCGGCGCGCTTGAGCCCTTAGGGGCTGGGGGTCGGGCAGGTCGGCAGGGTGGTATGGCCGTCCGGGTTCGTGTACTTGAGTACGAAGGCGACGGCCGGCAGCAGCGCGCTCTGATCGAGTTCGGCGGGCGGCATTTGGACCGGGATGCCCGGGTCCTCCGTGCCGCTGACCGCGAGATTCTTGAACGGGTTGAGCTGGTCTGCCGAGTAGGTGAACGGATACGGAAAGCGGCCCACCAGCACGTCGTTGGCCGTGATGACCTTGGCGATGACGTACTGCAGGACGGTCCCATCGGCGCGATAATCGACCCGGCCGGGGATCAGGTAGACTTGACCGCAGACGGTGTCGGCGGCGCCCGCGTTACCGCTGCCGCTGCTCGCGGCGCCGGGCCCCGTTCCCGCGAGGCCGCTCGTCCCATTGCCGGAGCCGGCACCGCTGCCGGTGCCCCCGTTTTGCCGGCCCGTCTGGCTGCCCGTGGCCGAGGAAAGAGGCGGCGCGTGCGGCCGGATCGGCGCGGGCGTCGTCACTGCGACGCGTCGCGGGGCCGCCGCGCCTCCGATCGCCGCGTGAGGCGTCGCGGCAGCCTTCGCTGCCGGCGCCTTGACCGAAGTGAGCGGCGCGATCGCGGCTCTGGGCGGCGGACTCGTCAACGGAGCCGGCTTGGGCGTGGGCAAGGGTTTCGCGCGTTTGGTTACGGTGATCGTTCGGATCGCGACGACGCTCTCGGGAGCTTGCGGTACGTCCGGCGCGGGAATGAAGCCGGCGAAAACCTCGTGCAGGGCGACGGCTGCCGCGAACGATAGCGCGAGCCGCCGGCCGAACTGCCGCTCGCGCGCGTCCCGAGCCTCGGATCGCGAATGTACTTGGCGCGCGAGCACGTCAGAGCTAACGTTCAGCGAGCGCGACCGATTCCTTCGGGTTAGCTGGTAAGTTGCGCCAGGAATGGCATGCAACGAGGGAAATAATCTCCGCCGTTGCCGTTCGCAGGGCGGCGGTTGCGCGAACCGAAGGGCGTCGCGCGGGCGGCCCGGCAACCTGGCCGCTCTTACATTGGAGGCTGCCCTGGACATCGAGTCTTTGATCCGGCCGATTCCGGACTTTCCGATTCCCGGAATTTTGTTCCGCGACATCACGCCGTTGCTCAAAGACAAGGACGGATTCGCGGCGGCCGTCGATCTGTTCGTCCGCCGCTACCAAGACGAGAAGATCGACGTCGTGGTCGGCGTCGAGGCCCGCGGCTACATGTTCGCAGCGCCGCTGGCCTATGCACTCGGGGCAGGGTTCGTACCGGTGCGCAAGCCGGGCAAGCTCCCGGGCACGAAGTTCATCGAATCCTACGCGCTGGAATACGGCACGAACTCACTCGAGATTCACGACGATGCCGTCGGCCACGGGCAGCGCGTTCTCGTCGTCGACGACCTGCTGGCGACCGGCGGCACTGCCGCCGCGACGGGCCGCCTGCTCTCGAAGCTCGGCGCGGTGCTGGTCGGCTACGCGTTCCTGATCGAGCTTTCGGCGCTGGGCGGCCGCGCCACGCTCGGCGAGCACGACGTCACCGCGTTCCTGCGCTACTGAAGTCGCAGGGCTGAATCCATTGGACACGCCGATTCGGTCTATGGCATTATAGGCGGAACCCATATGCCCACCCCGCACATCGACGAGCTGATCGCTAAAGTCCAGTCGTACGACCCGACGATGGAGGGCTCGTGGCTGCGCAGCGTCTATGAGTTGGCCGATTCGGCGCACGAAGGTCAGCACCGCGCGTCGGGCGAGGACTACATCGAGCACCCGATCGCGGTCGCGCGCATCCTGGCCGAAATGGAGATGGACCGGGCGACGATCGCGGCTTCGATCCTCCACGACGTCGTTGAGGATACCGTCGTCACGAGCGAAGAGGTCTCGGCACGGTTCGGCCCCGAGATCGCGCAGCTGGTCGAAGGCGTCACGAAGCTCACGCGCATTCCGTACCAGTCGAAGGAAGACGCCCAGGTCGAGAACTTGCGCAAGATGTTCATGGCGATGGCCAAGGACATCCGCGTCATCATCATCAAGCTCGCGGACCGTCTCCACAACATGCGCACGCTGGGCAGCCTTCCGGCCGCGAAGCAGCAGACGATCGCGCGCGAAACGATCGAGATCTATGCGCCGATCGCGCACCGCCTAGGGATTTGGAAGATCAAGTGGGATCTCGAGGATCTGTGCTTGCGTTACCTCGACCCCGAGGCCTATCGCGACATCGCGGAGCGGGTCGCCAAGAAGCGCGCCGAACGCGAGGCGGCCGTCGGTTCGGTGGTGGAACTGCTGCGCGGTCAGTTCGACAAGCTCGCGATCGAAGCCGAGGTCCGAGGCCGGCCCAAGCATTTCTATTCGATCTATACGAAGATGAAGAAGGGCCGGGATTTCGCGACGATCTACGACTTGACCGCGGTGCGCGTCGTCGTCGATTCGGTCAAGGATTGTTATGGCGCGCTTGGGATCGTGCATTCGCTCTGGAAACCCATTCCGGGGCGTTTCAAGGATTACATCGCGATGCCCAAGCCCAACATGTACCAATCGTTGCACACGACCGTCGTCGGGCCCGGCGGCGATCCGCTCGAGATTCAGATTCGCACCTTCGAGATGCACCGCACGAGCGAATATGGCATCGCCGCGCATTGGCGTTATAAAGAGGGCAGCAAGGGCGACACGTTCGAGCACAAGCTCACGTGGCTGCGCTCGCTGCTCGAGTGGCAGAACGACATGCGCGATTCGCGCGCGTTCATGGAGAACCTCAAACTCGACTTGTTCGAGAACCAGGTGTTCATCTTCTCGCCCAAGGGCGACGTGTACCCGCTGCCGGCCGCGGCGACCCCACTCGATTTCGCTTATCAAGTTCACACCGACATCGGCAACCACTGCGTCGGCGCCAAGGTGAACGGCAAGATCGGGCCGCTCGATTATCAGCTCAAGAACGGCGACATCTGCGAGATCCTGGTCAACAAGAGTTCCCGGCCCTCGCTCGATTGGCTCTCCGTCGTCCGGACCTCGGGCGCGAAGCACAAGATCAAGCAGTGGTTCCGCAAGGAGCGCAAGGACGAGAACGTCGTCGCCGGTCAGGAAACGATCGAACGCGAGTTGGCCCGCGAGCACATGCGGCCCGATCTGGCGCGCGGCGAAGTCATCGAGAAGATCGCCAAGCGCATGAACTACACGAGCGCGACCGATCTGTTCGCTGCGATCGGCTTCGGCGACGCGTCGGCCGTTTCGGTGATTGCGAAGCTCAAGGAAGAAGCCAAGAGTTCGAACTTGATCGACCTGACCGCCGTGCAGCGCCCCGCGCCGCGGCGCGTCGCCCGCAACGCGAGCGGCATCCGCATCGCGGGCGTCGACGACGTGCTGGTCCGCCTTTCGAAGTGCTGTAGCCCGGTGCCCGGAGATCCGATCATGGGCTACGTCACGATCGGAAAAGGCGTCTCCGTGCACCGAGCCGACTGCCCGAACGTCGCCTACATGTCCTCGATGCCCGAGCGCATCCTGCAAGCCTCTTGGGCCGAGGTCGAGTCCGCGACCCATTCCGTCGACATCGAAGTCGAGGCCTTGGACCGCGCAGGCCTCTTACAAGACGTGATGGGCGCCTGTGCGGAGTTCAAGACTTCCGCCTCTTCGGTAACCGCGCGCGTGAAGCGCGAGGCCGCTCTGATCAGCTTGACGCTGCAAATCTCGAACCTCGACCACCTGCACAAGGTGCTCAACAAGCTGCGCACCCTGCGCGACGTAAAAAACGTCTATCGCGTAACGAAGCGCGAGGCTCGCGCGAGCGGCTGAGATTCGCCTACGGGTTCACTTCGAGAAGTCGTAGTCGAGCACGTGCGAGCTTCTTTGCGCCTCGCAGAGGAAGCGGGCGGGGTGGAACGTCGTTTTGCGCGCCGAGGCCAGGGCCGCATCGTCCAGCACGGGGCTACCGCTGGTTTGCTCGATCGTCGCGCTGGTGACGGCTCCGGCTTGGTTGAGAAAGACGCGCACCGAAACGGTGCCGAAGGCTCCAGCCTGCCGGGCTGCATCGGGAAAGGCGGGCGTGTCGACGTGGTCGACGGACGCGTCGGCAAAGGGCGTATCGCAGGTCAAAGGCTTTATCGTCGCGGCGGCCACGGGCACGAGCGGCGGACCGCTGCTCGGCATTTCGGTGGCGACCTGATCTTCTAACGCGGCGACGTGTGCCTCGACGTGACGGTCGCTTGCCGTCAGCGACTCGATCGACGGAATGATGATGTTCTCCGAATCGCAGTGCAGCGCCGAGCGGGCGATCGTCGGCTGCACCGTTGCCCCCAAGAACGGATCGGCGGCGGGGTTCTTGATGACGACCGGTGCGCCTCGAAAGGCGGCTTGCGGCACGCCGGCCGGCTTCGAGAGCGCGCCTGCCACCACCGAGACCGTGTAGGCGGCGGCTTTGGTGTAGAGGGTGAGGTCGAACGCCGCCGTCATTTGCGCGGGCGCGCCGAACAGACCGACATAGTAGGCGCCGTTGGTCGATTCCAACAGCAGCGTCCGGGGGCATTCGTTTTTGGCGGCGCGAGCCGGCGTGGCGAGCAGCAGGGCCGCGCAAACAAAGGCGAACAAGCCACAGCAAAGCCGCATCGACGCTCAGTTTCGCCGTTCTGTCGCAGGTTCCGGCCCGGCGCGCGCCGCCCGGCCAAAGTTCGACCTAAGCCCTTGTTGACGTTCTGCTCGGCGTGATACCATAGGTGAGTTTTCCGGCGGGTTGGCCGCCGGCGACTCGGGGCGACCCGAGCTCGACACCCACTGCCACCAACCGGTGGCCGTTCGCCCCCAAAGGCGACGTCCGTAGAGGGATCGACTTATGACGACAGATTACGAAGTCACGTACATCATCCGCCCGAACCTCGAAGAAGCGGAGGCGGATTCGAAGATCGAAGCGATCGCCGAATCTTTGCGCCAGGCCGGTGCCGAGGTGGGAGAGATCGAAAAGCTGGGCAAGCGCCGCTTGGCCTACGAGATCAATGACGTACGCGAAGGCTACTACGCGGTCATGAAGTTCAAGAGCGACGCCGCCCAAGCCAAGGAGCTCAAGCGCCAGCTGGGTCTCAACGAAGACGTGATGCGCGAGCTTTTGATCAATCTCAACGAAGGCTAATTCGGAGGCACGGCACCATGGCCGGAAGCTACAATCGCATCGTACTGGTCGGCAACCTCACGCGCGACCCTGAAATTCGCTACGTCGACGGCGGCGGTAAAGCCGTCACGAAGTTCGCACTGGCGATCAACCGCAAGACCAAGGGCGGCGACGAGACGATGTTCATCGATATCGTCGCCTGGGATCGCCTGGGCGAGATCTGCAATCAGTATCTAAAGAAGGGCATGTCGGCGCTCGTCGAGGGACGTCTGGTCATTCGCAAGTACGACGACAAGGACGGCAACAAGCGTACCGCCGTCGAGGTGGTCGCGAGCGACATGCAGATGCTCGATTCGAAGGGCCGCGGCAACGGCGAATCGGGCGGCGGCTCGTACGCGGGCGGGTCGCGCCCCGCAACGGCCGGCGCTCCGGCGGCGGCCGGCGGTGAAGCCTTCGGAGACGACGCGATGGAAGACGAGATCCCGTTCTGACCGTTCTGACGTTCTGACGTTATGAGGTTGTCGTGAACGACGAAACGGGAGCGCGCATTCTCACGCTGCTCGACGTACTTTCCGTTCAGATGGCCGAAGGGCACGCCGAACTTCGCCGCGATATACGAGGCCTCGATGCGAATGTTTCGGGTCTCGATGCGAAGGTCGATCGTCTCGACCGCCGTCTCG
>Ga0302325_10028425_pt1 | contig 11570 bp, 7 predicted proteins | sample Palsa_T0_2_FD_201948 | JGI IMG/M metagenome (GOLD analysis project Ga0302325, IMG submission 201948) | Peat permafrost microbial communities from Stordalen Mire near Abisko, Sweden - Palsa_T0_2 | ecosystem: Environmental > Terrestrial > Soil > Palsa > Peat permafrost | place: Sweden: Abisko... | reverse complement strand
GCGACGGCACCGGCCGGGAAGGCCGGTGTCGTCGCTTGGCGGCGCGACCGGGAGGCTCAATTTCCGGGTCGTTGCGAACACTCTCCGCTGGATACCGTATTGATCGCAGGGAGGTCAGTGCTGGCTGACCGGTGGTGGCGTCGACGCGGCGGCGAACGCGGCACGGTCCGGTGCGGCCAGGACGGTGAAGGCGGCCGGGACCCGCCAGCTGCCGTGAGAGACATCACCGTTCTCGCGATGCAGGTCGTCCCGGACGGCAGGCAGCTCGGCGACCAGGCCAGGCGCGGTTCATACCGGACCGTCATCGTGCTGCGGCACAGGTCCGGCCCCGCCTTCCGGCCCAGGCGCGAGCAGCCGACGCCGCAAGCTCGCCCGGTCGGCCGCGACCAACCCGCCCCAGACGCCGTACTGGCCAACGTCCCAGTGCAGTAGCGACAGGGCCAGGCATAGGCTGCGCACCTGGCAGGACCGGCAGACGGCGATCGCGTCGGCGGCCTCACCGACGGCGCTTTCCGCATTGTTGCTGACCGGGAACCACTGATCTGCGTCCAGACCGCTGTCGGCGCACCGCGCCTGCCGGACGAGCCGGGCCCACGAGGCCCGATCGGCGTCTGGCTACTTGGGGTTAGGCCGGCAGGGTGGTCTGGATCCGGGCGGGTAGTGCCTCGCGGAGCTCTTTCCTGGACCTGATGGCGAGTTTGGTGAACACCTTGCGCAGGTGCCACTCGACGGTGCGCGGGCTGAGGAACAATTTCGCGCCGATCTCCGGGTTGGTCTGCCCGTCAGCCGCGAGGCGGGCGATCTCCGCCTCCTGAGCGGTGAGCTCGCCGACGGTCTCGACCGTCCGCTTGCGCACGGTTTCCCCGGTGGCCAGCAGCTCGCGGCGGGCGCGCTCGGCGAAACCCTCGATACCCATCGCGGTCAGCATCTCGTAGCTGCAGCGGAGCTCTTTGCGTGCGTCCACGCGACGGTTCTGACGGCGCAGCCATTCGCCATAGAGCAAATGCGCCCGGGCCAGTTCCGCGCGGACGCGGGTCCGGCTGAGCCGCTGGATCGCCTCGCGGTACAGCCGATCGGCGAACTCGCCGCCGCTCAGCAGGGCCCGCGAGCGCATTTCGATGCCGAGCGCCCAGTCGGTGCCGGCCGCGCTGGTGGACTCGGCCAGGCGCCGCAGGATACCGGTCGCGCGCTCGGTCTGCCCGGTCCGGGCGGCCGCCTCGATCAGCTCGACCAGCGACCAGGTGGCCAACCCCAGCTCGTCCGGGTATTGCCGGGCCTGTTCGGCCGCGGCCAGCGCCTCGTCGTAGCGGCCTAGCCCGTTGTAAAGCACCGCATTCGCCCATTCCGTTACGGTTAGCCCGATTCCCTGACCCCGCGGCGTCACTTCGGCGATGGTGGCCTCCGTCAGCGCGGCGGTCTCGTCTTCCCGGCCGCGCCAGGCGGCTAGGCCAAGGGCGGCGTAGGGCGCGAAGTTGCCTGGTGTCTCTTCCGCGTCGGAGATCAATGCGGCCGCGGCGGTCAGCTCGCCGGCGAACAGTTCCAGGTAGGCGCGAGCGGTGCGGGCGAGGGGCAGCTCGCTGAGTGCGCCGGCGTCGTGGGCTAGCCTGACGTATCGCCGGGACAGTACGTCCCACTGGCCGTCATCCCATAGCTGGATGGCCGCGACACAGGCCGGCCACAGCCAGCCAAGCTCATCGGTCGCGGACACGTCGCGGCCGAGTGCGCTCAGGGCCCGGCGCAGGATCGGCAATCCAGCCGCGTACCCCTCGGTGCAGCGGGCGGCCAGGCCGTCCAGGAGAAGGTCGGGCGCGCGCAGCGGGTGAGACGGTCGCGGTGCCGCGCGCGCGGCGCGGGCCACCTCCAGCGTGCCTCCGCCCGGAGCGCCCGGAGCGCCCGGAGCACCTAGGCGGCCGGCGAACATGGCAGCGTTCATCGTGTCCAGGTAGGCCGCGCGGGCCAGGTCGGTGTCGATCCGTTCCAGCCGCCTGGCCGCCTCGAGCAGCAGCGGCGGAGCCTCGCGCCCCCGGTCCGAAACGAACGCGAGCCGAGCGTGCAGGAGGTCGACGCGAGCATCCCGGAGCTCGTCTGGTGGTCCGGCCACCGCTACGCCGAGCAACTTCGGCACCGCGTCCAACGCCCCGGCCTGGATGTTGGCCCCCGCTGCCCCCAGCGCTCTTTCGGCCCGCTGCGCCGGGTCCGGCGTCAGCGCCGCGGCGCGCTCGAGGAACGCGGCGGCAGCGGCCAGTCCGCCGTACGCCTGGGCCAGGCCGGCCGACCGCTCGAGCCCGGCGGCCACATCCTCATCCGGCCCCGGCGCGGCCTGGGCTCGGTGCCAGGCGCTGCGGTCCGGGTCCGCGTCCGGGTCGGCGGCCTCCGCCAGGGCGCGGTGCACCCGCTGCCGGTCCGCAGGCGAGGCGGACTGGTAGGCGGCCGCGCGGACCAGCGGATGCCGGAACCGCACCCGGGCACCGAGCTCGAACAGCCCAGCCTGCGCCGCCGGCGTCGCGGCGGCCTGAGCGCAGATTCCCAGCCGTTCGGCGGCCCGCCGCAACAGCACCGGGTCGCCGGTCGGCTCGGCCGCCGCGGCGACCAGGAGCAGCCGGGTCGGCGCGGGTAGCGCCGCAGCCCGGCGGCCGAACTCCTGCTCGATCCGGCCTGGCACCGGCAGCGCCGCGGCCAGCCGGAAGCCGCCGGCCAGCTCGGCCGGCGAAAGCCCCCGCAGCAGGTCAACCAGCGCCAGCGGGTTTCCCCTGGTCTCCGCCACGATCTGGTCCCGGACCCGGTCATCGGCCGGCCACCGGAGCGCCGAGTCGAGCAGCTCCCGCGCATCGACGGCCGCAAGATCACCGACCACCAGTTCGGGCAGCCCGCGAAGGTCGGCGCAGGGCTCCCGCGCGGCGAACAGCACCAGCGCAGACTCCGTCGCCAGCCGACGCGCCGCGAACGCCAGCGCCTGCGCCGACGCCCGGTCCAGCCACTGCGCGTCGTCCACCACGCACACCAGCGGCCGCTCCCCGGCCGCCTCCGACAGCAAGCTCAGCACGGCCAGGCCCACCAGGAAACGATCCGGTGCCGGGCCCGCCTGAAGGCCGAACGCCGTTTCCAGCGCGGCACGCTGCGGGCCAGGCAGCCGTCCCAGCCGGTTGAGCACCGGCCCGCACAGCTGATGCAGCCCGGCGAACGCCAGCCCCATCTCCGGCTCCACCCCCGCGCTCCGCACCACCCGCAGGTCCGCCGCCGACGCCGCCGCGTAGTCCAGCAGCGCCGACTTGCCCACCCCTGCCTCGCCCCGCAGGACCAGCGCCGCGCTGCGCCCGGCGCGCACCCCGTCGAGCAGCCCGGCCAGCACCGCACACTCGCCGCGCCGTCCGCGCAACGTCGTCGACCTCCGGTCTGACTCCGCGCCCGTCGGGGCGAAGGCGGGCCATACGTCCGTCCTGATCGGGACCGGCCGGTCGGAATCGACGCCGCGATAGGCCGCCCGATCAGGCCAGCCCACGCTCGGGTGGCGGGCCGGGCGTCGAGAAAGGTGAATCGATGTATCAGTCATGGGACTACCTCGGTCGACGTGATCCTGGCTAGGCGGCCAGACGCGTGCTGGCTGGGTTACTTGGTGCTGGGTTACTTGGTGCTGGGTTATAAGACGAGCCTGCCGGGGACGTGCTCGCACGCCAATGGAGTGCCCTTCAGTTCCAGGGCTCAGGAAGACCCGCAAACACCCTCGGGTTAACCCGAGCCGACCAGGCCGGCGGTCTGCGGATTGTGGGGTTAACCCGATGGTGTTTCACCTGGTCCGCAGCCATTATTCCTATGTGGCGAGCCGAATCCTGATTGTCGACGACAGTGCGCGCTTTCGCGCCCTGGCGGCCGAACTGCTCGCCATGCGCGGCTTCGAGGTGCTCGAAGAGGCGGCCGATGGCGAGCAGGCTCTGGCCGCCGTGGCCAGGAGTCGCCCGGACGGGATACTCCTGGACGTCAATCTTCCGGGACAAGACGGGTTCGCGGTGGCGGCGTCGCTGGCTGCGGCCTGCGCCGGGGCCCGGATCGTGCTGACGTCGGCCGATACCCACCATGTTCCCGCCGAGGTCATGAAGACCTGCGCCGCCATCGCGTTCGTCGCCAAGCAGGATCTGGCCGTCGCCGACCTCAAGACGCTATTCTCCCGTCCGCCGATATCAGCCGACTGAGGCTGAGCCGGTCAGGTCCGCAGGTAGGGCTGGTCAGGTCCGCAGGTAGGTCAGCACGGCGAGGACACGGCGGTGCGCCTCGGGCGTCTGATTGAGGCCGAGCTTGTCGAAGATGCCGGTCACGTGGCGCTCGATGGCGGCCACGGTGACCACTAGCTCATGCGCGATGCCGGCGTTGGAGAGGCCCTGGGCGATCAGCGCCAGGACCTGCCGCTCGCGCGGGGTCAGGTCGTCGAGCGGGCTGGCCTTCCGCTTGCGGCCCACCAGCCGTGCGACCACGTCCGGATCGAGCACCGACCCGCCGTCGGCGATGCGCCGCACCGCATCGGCGAACATCCCCATGTCGCCGACCTTCTCCTTCAGCAGATAGCCAACGCCCTGCGCGCCGCCGGCCACCAGGTCGAACGCGTACCGGTCCTCCAGGAACTGCGAGAGCACCAGCACGCCCGCTCCTGGCCGGGCGGCTCGGATGGCCAGCGCGGCGCGAAGCCCGTCATCGGTGCGATCGGGCGGCATCTGGATATCGGCAATGACCACATCCGGGCGGTACGCGTCAGCCATCCGGACCAGCTCATCCGCGTGGTCCGTCGTCCCGACCACGGCGAATCCACCGTCCTGCAGGACGCTCACGATCCCTTCCCGGACAAAGGACTGGTCCTCGCCGACAACGACGCGGATCTTCTCGGACGGGCTCACGGCACCAAGTTATGCCCCCCGGCTCGGGCCGACGCCAGCGGCCTGCAGCCGAATGGATCAGGCAGAACATTAATTCGGAACGGACACTGATGTTACGGTCCGCCCGGGCTCGCCGCGGCCGGGGTCCACGAGCCGTGCAGCGCCTTCAGGGCCGAGTTTGCGTGCTCCCGGGCCGCGCCGGAACCGGCGGCCAACTTCTGCCCCGCGCCGGCTACCCGCTGCTGGGCCTGGGCGATGGCCCAGGCGGCGTTGACCAGGCCGATGTGGCTGAACGCCTGCGGGAAGTTGCCGATCATCTCGCCGCTGCCCGGGTCGACCTCCTCGGCCAGCAGGCCCACGTCGTTGATGGCCGCTATGGCGCGCTCGAACGTCGCGGTGGCCTGGTCAAGCTCTCCGGCCAGCGCCTGCGCGTGCGCCAGCCAGAACGTGCAGAGCAGGAAGGTTCCCTCCTGGCCGGCCAGGCCGTCATGAGCCAGGTAGCGGTACACCAGGCCGCGCTCGTCGGTCAGCCGGGCGGCGGTCGCGTCGACGGTCGCCTTCATCCGCGGGTCGTCCCCGGGCAGGAAGCCGGTGATCGCCAGCATCAGGTTGGATGCGTCAAGATCTTCGCTGCCGAAGGCCTGGGTGAAGGCACCGGCCTTATCGTTCCAGCCCCGGGAGTCGATGGCCGCGCGGATCTCGTCGCGGGCGGCGGCCCACCGCGGCGTCCGGTCGGCCGCGCCGAGCTTCGGGGCGAGGGCGATGGCCCGGTCGAGCGCGACCCAGCACATGAGCTTGGAGTACAGGAAGTCCCGTGGCTCACCGCGGATTTCCCATATGCCCTGGTCCTTCTCGTGCCACCGGCTCGCGGCCGTGTCCGCCGCGGCGGCGAGGAACTGCTGGGTGACCGGGTCGAGCTCACCCAGCTGGTCGGCCAGCCGCTGGGCGGCAAGGAGCAGCTCGCCGTACACGTCAAGCTGGCGCTGGGTCCACGCCCCGTTGCCGACCCGCACCGGACGGCTAGCCCGCCATCCGGCCAGGTGCGGCAGTGCCCGTTCCGAAAGATCGTGCTCACCGCCGACCCCGAACATGATTTGCAGGTCTTTCCCACGCCGCAGCTGAGAGGCCGCGGCGTCGGCCAGGAAGGCGAAGAACTTGGCGGCCTCGTCGGGGCACGCCGCCACCCACAGGGCCTCCATGGTCAGGCTGGCATCGCGCACCCAGGTGTAGCGGTAATCCCAGTTGCGGGCGCCGCCGATGGCCTCCGGCAGCGAGGTCGTGGGCGCGGCCACGATGGCCCCGGTCCGGGCGAACGTGAGCGCCTGCAGGACCCGGCCGGAATGAAGTACCAGGTCGCGCCAGGGACCCTGATAGGCCTGGTGCAGCGCGGACCAGGATCGCCATCCCGCGATGGTGTCCTGCAGCCGGTCCGCGATCTGGCCGGCGTTCCAGGCGGCCAGCGGCGGTTCCGACATCGGTCCGTACTGCAGGGCGAAGCTCACGCTCTGCCCGGCAACCAGGTGCAGGTGCGCGGTGGCCGTGTCCCCGGCGACCTGCAAGCCGTCCGGCCCGGAAAGCAGGAGCCTGCTGGCGCCGCCACGGGCGGCGATGCCTCCGGCGACCGCTTCCAGGATCGGGTAGATCAGGCCGTATTCGGGACGCGGCGCATAGCTGACATCCACGTCGATCTCCCCCACGGTGCACTTCAGCGAGCGCAGCAGGACTCCCGGCGACCCAGTGCCCAGGTGATGGCCGCGTTCGTTGCGGCCTACCGCCATGGCGTCGGTCAGCACCGCGGTGCCGGCTTGGGCCCGGAATGTGGTCTCTAGGATCATGGTCTGGTCGACGTACCCGCGGCTGACCTGGAAATCGCCGGCCGGCCGGATCGCGAAGTGGCCGCCGTCGGGGTCAAGGATGCGGGCGAATACGGCCGGGGAGTCGAACCGCGGCCAGCAGAGCCAGTCCACCGAGCCGGCCCGGCTGACCAGCGCCGCCGAGCGGCAGTCCGACAGCAGGGCATAGTCACTTATCGGCAAGCTGTTCGTCTCGGTTTCCATTCCCTGCCCTCCTCGGTGGCGTTTCGTACCCACCGGTCGCGTTTGGCGCACCGTACCAGCACTAGTTACGCTGGTGAGGTGCCCCCGCTGCGCGCGAACCACCCTGGTCAGCCAGGCGAACACAGTTACAGCTTCTATTGTGGCGGCGGAAACCACCGCGCGAACCCGCGCTACCTGCCCAGGCGCCAGTTCCCCGGGGGCCGATGACGTCAAGCGCGGGGGGCGTACCGAGTACCAACGACCTGGATCCGGCGGCCGAGGCCAGGTTGTCGTCGTTCAACGCGGTCTTTACGCTGGCGCTCATCTTGACCCAGGTCTCTTCGCCTGACCAGGTGATGCGGCTTGTCACCACCTCGATCCCGTCGATCGTGTCGTGCCAGAAGGCGCTGATCTGGCATCTGGCTAGGTCAGGAGAGTATTACCAGCGAGCACCCGAGGCCATCAGCGAAATACTGGCGCAGCTCACCGGATCTGGCCCGCTCGAGGTAGCCGACTTCCCCCCTTCGTGGGCATTCCTGATCACATCTCCGCTGGCGGATGAGCAGATCTTCCTGATAATCGTCGACAGCAAAGCTCTGTCGAACGAGGAAACCTTCCTGCTCTCCGTGCTCGCGCAACTGTCCGGCACCGTGATCGCCAAGCTGGAGCTGATCGCGGCCGAACAGTCTTCGGCCCAGCGAATTTCCGCTCTCAACACCGAACTCGAGTCAACGGTCTCGACGCTGACCAGGATCATGGAGGTGCACCACCGGCTGAACGAAATCGCGGCCAGCGCCGGAGAAATGGGTATCGCCGAGACGTTGCACGAGCTCACGAGGTTCGGTGTTTTCATCTCGGACGCGGGCGGAAATACCCTGGCCGCCACCAGTGACGTGCCGGGCGACTACCTGGAACGAGAACCGGCCGAGCAGCGGCGCGAGCTCATCCGCCGACTGCAGAGTAGCCGTCGCCCCCTCTACCACGGCCGAGCCTGGCTGGTGCTGGCCGGCGCCGAGGTTCTCGGGGTGATCGCGCTCGTTGATCCCGCACAGACCGCGAGTGAGGTTGATCTGGCCGCGCTTGAGTACGCGGCCGTCGTGCTGAGCGTGGAACTTGGCCGCCTGCACAGTGTCGCCGAGGCCGAGCGGCGCAGCCGGGCCACTCTCGAACGTAACATCGCGCAAGCGCGGGCGGCAGAACTCGCGGCGAGCGAGGCCCGCCAGCGCGCCATCCTCGAAGCCGCCCTCGACGCGGTCATCAGCATCGACCAGCGCGCTTGCGTCACGTACGTGAACAGCGCGTTCGAGCGCATCTTCGGGTACCGGGCCGAGGAAGTGACCGGCCGGGAGCTCGCGGAAGCGATCATTCCTCCTGCGCTGCGCGACGCCCACCGGCAAGGTTTCGCCCGCTACCTGGCCACCGGGGAAGCACACGTCCTGGACCGGCGGATCGAGCTGACGGCCATGCGCGCCGACGGGAGCGAGTTCCCGGTCGAGATAGCCATTACCCGCACCGCGGTGACCGGAGGTCCCGCGTTCACGGCCTACGTCCGCGATATCACCGAACGCCAGCGCGCCGCGCATGAGCTGGTGGCATCGCGGGCCCGCCTGGTCGCCGCGTCTGACGCGGCCCGCCAGCGCCTCACCCGTGACCTGCACGACGGTGCTCAGCAGCGGCTCGTCACCACCCTCATCAACCTCCAGCTCGCCGAGCTGAAATGGGAATCCGCGCCGGAGCGCGCGCAGGAGCTGGTCGGCCTGGCCGTCCGCGACGCCAAGCGCGGGATCGAGGACCTGCGCGAGATCGTCTCGGGGATCCATCCTGCGATCCTGACCCAGCGTGGCCTGGCGGCGGCCATCGACAGCCTCGCCTCCGGCCTGCCGATCCCGGTTGAGCTCGACATACCTGACTCCAGGCTCCCGGCTCCGGTCGAGGCGAGCGTGTACTTCTTCTGCTCCGAAGCCCTTACCAACGTGGTCAAGCACGCCCGCGCCTCGTCCGCCAGGGTGCGAGTGACACTCGTCGAGGACCGGTGCGTCGTCGAGGTCGGCGACGACGGAATCGGCGGGGCGCGGCCCCGCTCGGAAGCCAGCGGGCTGAACGGCCTGCGTGACCGCATCGGTGCGCTCAACGGGACAGTGGACATCACCAGCCCAGCCACGGGCGGGACGGTGCTCAAGGCCAGCATCCCGCTCCTGTTCGACCCGTCGGCTTATCCCGGGTCCTAGTCGCCCAGGCGTCCCGGCTCGGGGCTGGCTGACCTGGGCGGCCTATAATTTTATGCTGATGCTTGCCTGCGGAGGTGCGGCGTGGCCCTGACGGCCTCAGAAACGCCTGGACTCGGGTTCCAGATCGGCGATCACGTCTGCGCCTTTTACAGCAGCAGCACTAATTCCGTCGACGATATCGTCGTCGATTACATCTCCTCCGGCCTGCAGTCCGGCTACAAATGCTTCGGCATGGTCGACACGCCGGCCTCGGTCCAGGACCGGATCCCGCGCGAGCTCGTCACCCGAGACGGGAGCCTGAATATCCTCTCCGAGGACGAGGCATACATGCCCGACGGGCATTTCTCCAAGGACGCATTCATCGGCGCGATGAAAACCATGGTCGCCGACGCACTGGCCGACGGGTACGACAGCTTCCGGGCGGTAGGGGACGAAAGCTTTCTCGTCAGGAACGGCGTCGACATCAAGGAGTGGTTCGCGGCCGAAGCGGAGCTGAATGCGATCGTCCCGGATTACCCGCATTTCTTTTTCTGCCTGTACGATCTCGACCTGTTCGACGGGGATACGGTCATGTACGTGCTCAAGACTCATCCCCGCATCTACGTCAACGGGATAGTCATCACCAATCCGCACTACATCCCCGCAGATCAGGTGCCCGGATAGCCATGTCGAAGCAGATCGTCAGCAACGTCTCCTACCCGGTCACGCCGGGCACGACTGTCCTGCTCAGCATCGACTGCCAGTTCGGCTTCGGGGCGGGCAGCTGGGAGCAGGTGCCGGACGCCGACGCAGCGGTCGAGAACTTCCGCAAGGCGAGCCGCGAGTGGCGGAAATGCGGCGGCGCGGTGGCGCACGTCCAGACCGTATACACGCCGGAGCGCGAGCCGTCGGGCCGGATCACCGACTTCGAGCCCGGCATTGCCGGTGCCCTGGCGGCTGGGACGCGGGCCGCCGAGGCCTATCCGGACCTGATCGTGGACGGCGATCTGGTCGTGTACAAGACGACGTTCTCGGCCGTGCTGTCCAGCGACCTGGTCGACCAGCTGCGCGCCCGGGACATCGACACCGTAGTGGTCGGGGGCCTGACCACCCCGATCTGCGTCCAGACCACGGTCGACGGACTCAGCATGGTTGGGCTGAAGGTCATCGTGCTGGCCGACGCGTGCGCATCGCAGGCCATCGGCGCGTTGTCAGCGGAACAGGCGCACGAGGCGGCGATCCAGCGGATGGCCTACCTGTTCGCCGCGGTCGAGGACACCGACGCCTTCGTCGCGAAGGCGCGGGCGTTCCAGCCCGCCACGAGCTAACCAACTACCACCGAGGCGGCCGCCGTCAGGCCAGGGCGAGGACGATGGCGTGCAGGGCCAGCCCTACCGCCGCCCCGACCACCGTGCCGTTGATGCGGATGTACTGCAGGTCGCGCCCGAGGAGCAGTTCCAGCTGGCTGGACGTCTCGGCGGCGTCCCACCGCTCGATCGTCCCGGTAACAAGCCCGGCGAGCTCGTCGTGGAACTGATCGGCGAGGGCCCTGACGGCTGACTCGACCATCCGGTCGAGGCCGCCGGCGAGGCGGCGGTCCGACCCCAGCCGCCGTCCGGCCGCCACCAGTGCCTCGGCCATGCGGCGGCGCAGCTCAGAGTCCGGGTCGGCCGCCTGGGTTCGCAGCCCCTCCTTGATCTTGCGCCACAGCGACGATGACCAGTCCCGCAGGGCGGTGCTACCCAGGACCTCTCGCTTGAGGCGCTCGCCGCGCTCGCGCAGCTCCGGGGAGGTCTCGAGGCGGTCGGGGAGCCTGGCGATCCACTGCTCGAACTGCTGCCGCGTCTGGTCATCGGGATCGGCCGCCATCGCCGCCAGCCGCTGGCGCAGCCGGGTGAACATGCGGTCGAAGAGCCGCCGGTATACCGCGTCGGGCACCCAGCGGGGCGCCTCGGCCTCGAACAGCTCACGAAGCTCCGCCGCGTGGCTGTCCAGATAGCGGTCGGCGCCGAGCACGATCGCGTTGAAGACCTCGGCATGGTGGCCGCCCGCGATGAGGGTCCGCAGGACCCGCCCGGCCAGCGGTGCCACCTCGACGGAATCTACCGCCCGGGTCAGTTCGGCGGTGAGCACGCGCTGGACATCCTCATCGCGCAGATTCTCGGCCACCGTGACGACCAGATCCGCCGCGCGACCGGCGAAACGCGCGGCGTTACCCTCGTCGGCCAGCCAGTCCGCCAGCCGGGGCACCAGGCGAGCGGAGCGGATCCGCTCGGCCAGCACGTCGCCGTTGAGGAAGTTCTCCTGCACGAACTGGCCAAGCGTCGCGGCGAACTGGTCCTTGCGCTCGACGATGATCGCGGTGTGCGGTATCGGCAGGCCCAGGGGATGCCGGAACAGGGCCGTCACCGCGAACCAGTCGGCCACGCCGCCGACCATGGAGGCCTCCGCGCCGGCCTGCACGT
>Ga0302325_10028424_pt1 | contig 11571 bp, 11 predicted proteins | sample Palsa_T0_2_FD_201948 | JGI IMG/M metagenome (GOLD analysis project Ga0302325, IMG submission 201948) | Peat permafrost microbial communities from Stordalen Mire near Abisko, Sweden - Palsa_T0_2 | ecosystem: Environmental > Terrestrial > Soil > Palsa > Peat permafrost | place: Sweden: Abisko... | reverse complement strand
AACTGGAAAACGGCAAAATGATACCCACGCTTGCCACGCTGACTCGCATCGCGATGGTGTTTGACGTGGGACTGGAGCATTTCTTCGCGGACAGACGCGAGCAGAAGCTGTTTTCCATCGTTCGCGCCGGTGAAAGAATGCGCTTCCCGGAGCGCGCCGACAGCCCCAGTCCGGCGTACTTCTTCGAGTGCCTGGCCTTTTCCACCCAAGGTAAAGGCCTGCACGCGTACCTGGCGGAGTTTCCTAGCCGCCCTGCCCAGCTTGTGAGCGAGCATTCTCACGACGGGTCGGAATTTCTGTACGTACTGGATGGCGATCTCAGTATCCGGTTTCAGGGACAGGATCACGTTCTCCACGCGGGTGACAGCCTTCACATGGACTCTTCGGAGCCGCACAGCTATCGCGCTATCAGCGAGGCCGGTGCGCGGGCGGTGGTGGTCACCCTGCCGCCCCGCATCTGACCGAACGGTCACCCCGGCAGAAAGCCAGATAGTCCGGCCGGTCCGCGGCGCTACGGTGGCGAAAGCGACGAACGATGGAGGCTTGGTGAACCAGGAAAATCGCGGGCATCTGCGAGCTGTCGGCCTTGGCAGCGGCGATTCCATGCCTAGCCACTACTCCACCGAGCAATCCGCGCCACCAGACTTTGGGTCCAAACAACTGGCGTAGCGTGCCCCGCTTAATGCCGAAGGCCCGGTAAAGATCCCGATCCCCATCGCATATGCGATCCACTTGCGATAGGCCATATTTGAGCAGCAATGCGTCGAAGGCCGCTGTCTCGCTCATGTGAACCAGGACAATGCGTGTCCCGCAGCGTTCGATAACGCCGCGCTCGCGCGCGAGATCGCCGAGGGTCTCACGGCAGAAGCTGCATCCGGCATGGCGCAGAAATACCAGCAGGACGGGCGACGCGGCCGAAAGGTCCATGATGTTGTCGCCCGATTGCGTCAAGGCGCGTTCAAGGACCTTGGACACGGCCAGTGCGTCGGCGGGGGACTGCGCGGTTCGTTTCAATTTTAGTTATCCACTTCAGTCGTCTACCGTGTTGGCCGGAGTAACGGCAACATGCACTCGGGCAGCGTCCTCAATTGGCCGGCTCGCGATCCCGCGAATCTCGTGAATGGTGAAGGAAAGGCCACCCACCAGCAAAGCAAACGTAACCAGGCCGAACACGAATATTGTAGCGTCCATCAGTTGCGCCTCCGGGCGGCCACCTGGAAGTAGATGCCGGTTGCGATGATGGAGGGCACCCACAGGCCGACGAAGACTCCCGCATCTTTATTGGCGGGCATGCCGACGCCGAACCAAAGGGATACCGAAAACAAAAAGGATAGAAAAGCCGCCAGCAAAACCAGAAAATCGCCTTTGCTTAGAATCAAAACTGCCTCCCGCGCGGTGAACCTCAATGTTGCTGAGGCAGCCACACAGGGTTGATGAGTTGCCGGAGCTAAGGGCTTAAAATTTTCGCGGCGGCCAGCCCGGAGAGGAACGCGCTCAATGCGAGGTCCTGCAAATGCGTCGCCGGCGATGAAAGCGGCGGGGCCGGTCTCTGGCCGATAGTAGCCAGGCCATGGCCTCGAAAGAAATTAACGCGGCCGCACCAATCTTCTCATCCTGCCAGTGGGACGGTTTTCAAACCACCCAGGAGAACAATAAATGAAACGTTTAATTCCCGTCTTGAGCCTGTTCGCGATGTTTTCGTTGGCCGCTTCGGCAGCCGACATCGTCGACACGGCCGTAACGGCCGGCAACTTCACCACGCTGGTAGCAGCAGTGAAGGCGGCCGGTCTTGTTGACACCCTGAAGGGCGCCGGCCCGTTCACAGTTTTCGCTCCCACCGACGAAGCTTTTGCAAAGTTGCCCTCCGGCACCCTGGATTCGCTTTTGAAGGACCCTGAAAAACTGAGAAGCATCCTGCTTTATCACGTCGTGTCGGGCAAGGTGCTGGCCGCTCAGGTAACCAAAATGAAGACTGCCAAGACCCTCGAAGGAAGCCCGGTGACGATCCACGTTTCGGGCAGTAACGTTATGGTGAATAACGCCAACGTCAGCAAGACCGATATTGTCTGTGATAACGGTGTCATCCATGTCATCGACACGGTACTGATACCCAAGCCAAAGTCCTAACAAGTCCTCGTTGAAAATCTTCCCTCATAAGGCCGCAGGTGGGTGCAATCCGAACCCACCCGCGGCCTGCGCCCAGCGCAGCATGTCTTGAATCGCCGGGTCATCCCGGCGGGAGTGATCTTTTGAAACAGACGGCCAACGTAAAGATAATATCGCCGCAAGGCGCGGGAATCGCGTCGCATATCGAGGAAGTTCTGGAACTGCTGGGTGAAGACCCGTCGCGCGAGGGTTTGTTGCGAACTCCGGAGCGCTGGGAGAAAGCCATGCGCTTCCTTACCAGCGGCTACCATACCCGCGTGGAAGATATCGTAAACGACGCATTGTTCGCGGTTAAGTTCGACGAGATGGTGCTGTTGAAGGACATCGAATTCTTCAGCCTTTGCGAGCACCACCTGTTGCCTTTCTTCGGCCGGATGCACGTGGCATATCTGCCGGCCGACAAAGTGATCGGGCTGAGTAAGATTCCGCGGATCGTGGATATGTTCGCGCGCCGGCTGCAGGTGCAGGAACGTCTGACGCAGGAAGTCGCGGAAGCGATTTCCGGCGCGATTGCTCCACGCGGGGTGGCGGTGATGTGCGAGGCCAGCCACTTCTGCATGATGATGCGCGGCGTCCAGAAACAGCATTCCAGCACGCTGACCAGCGCAATGCTGGGCGCTTTCCGCGAAGATAAAAGTACGCGCGATGAATTCCTCGCTCTGGTGCGGCGCGGGAGGCCGTAACGCTACCCGGATGCCTATCTTCGTCAGAAGCGTGTTGATTGCAGCCCCGCTGGGAACCGTCTTCGGTTTCCATGAACGAGCAGACGCTTTGCTGCTGCTGAGTCCGGCGTTTCCCCCCGTGCGGGTGTTGCAAAAGATGGGTGGAATCGAGGCCGGCTCGCAGGTGGAACTCAAGATAGGGCCATTCCGCTGGGTGGCGCTGCACTCGGGGTTTGAGAAGAATCGCTTCTTTGAGGATCGGCAAATCAGCGGTCCGTTCGCCAAATGGGTTCATCGCCACGAATTTGAGAGCGTGGGAAATTCGACGCGCATGACCGACCGAATCGAATATCAGCTGCCGGGAGGGCCGTGGGTGAACCACTTGTTCGGATGGGCCGTGCAATTGGGCCTACGGCCCATGTTTCGCCACCGTCACCTCGCCACCCAGCGTTACTGCGAGAAAGGTCCGGCGAGTAGCCGAGACGCTACCGCCATCCGATAGCCACCGGCGATCCTGTTCTTGACGGCACGCCGCGCGGCCAGGACTCTCGGCGCAGTAGCCGCCTGCTATCCAAAATCTCCGGTCCCTCAATGAAGTTCTCAAGAAATTGGCTCACGTTCCGATATGACAGTTTGCCGTCCCTTCCCGACACCGGCGAGAACTGCAAGGGCGGACGGCAGGCACAGCTATGGCCTGCGCACGGCGGACTGCCACACTCGGCATGCAGGCCTGAAACTGGGAGTTCATAGCTGTTCTTAGGCGCTCCCCGGCGCTCTGCCACGGGTAGGGAAGGAGTTTACAAGCGGGAATGAAAATATCAATCGTTGGAACCGGCTACGTCGGCTTGACTACGGGAGTTTGCCTGGGGTTTTTGGGCCACAAAGTCACCTGTATCGACACCGATGAGAGGAAAATCGATCTTTTGCAGGCCGGCAAAACGCCCATTTTCGAACCTTTCCTCATTGAGTTGATGGCGGCCGCTCAGCCGAACCTCCAGTTCTGCACCGAATACGCGGGCGCGGTCAAGGATGCCGACGTCATCGTTATCGCCGTGGGAACGCCGCCTGCTCCGGATGGCAGCCCGGACTTGCGGTATTTGAGCGAAGCCGCGCGAGGCATCGGTAAGCACTATGACGGCGATTTCCTGGTGGTTGTGAACAAGTCCACCGTGCCGATCGGCAGCGGCAACTGGGTAGGATCCCTGGTGCGCGAATCGTTCGAGCAGCAGCATGGCCACAAGGCCAACGGGCACTTTTCGGTGGCCTCCAATCCCGAGTTTCTGCGGGAAGGCTCGGCGCTGCACGACAGCCTGTATCCGGATCGCGTGGTCATCGGTTCCGACAACAACCGGGCGCTCGAGGTGCTGTACTCGCTGTATCGCCCCATACTGGACCAGACGTTCACTCCCCCGCCCTACCTGCCGCGGCCGGAAGAACTGGGCGCGGTTCCGCTGATTTCCACCGACCTGGCCTCGGCTGAATTGATCAAGTATGCCGCCAACGCGTTTCTCGCCACCAAGATTTCCTACATCAATGAAATCGGCCAGCTGGCCGAGAAGGTTGGCGCGGACATTTCGCAAGTGGCCAAGGGCATCGGCCTGGACGCTCGCATTGGGACTCGCTTCCTGCAAGCCGGCATCGGCTGGGGCGGGTCATGCTTTGGGAAGGATACCTCGGCGTTGGTGGCCACGGCGCGGGAATACAGCATAGGGATGCCCATCGTCGAAGCCGCGCGCGAAGTCAATCGCCGACAGCGCGATCGCGTCGTCGACAAGTTGCTGGGCGAATTGAAAATCCTCAAAGGCCGCACCATCGGATTGCTGGGGTTGGCTTTCAAGCCCAACACCGACGATCTGCGCGAAGCGCCGGCCATCGACATCGCCCGCAAGCTGCTGGAGCGCGGTTGCAAGGTGAAGGTTCACGATCCGGTGGCGCTCGATCGCTTTGAGCGCGAATACCCGGACTTTGGCGTGCTGCGCTGCGAATCGCCGGAGGACGCCGCCGACGATGTCGACGCACTGGTGTTGGTGACCGAATGGCAGGATTACCGCGAGCTGGACTGGGAAATGATTGCCCGCCGCATGCGAACGCCGCTGATCCTGGATGGACGCAACGCGCTGGATCGGGCGCGGCTGGAACGATTCGGCTTCCATTATTTGGGAATCGCGGGCTAGGCGAGGACGGACCGGAACGGGAAGCGCGCGCGATTCCAAACGCAGTGGACAGACAAAACATCCCAGGAGTTGTTCATGCCTTCAATTCAGAAATACTTCACGCGCGGTAAAACACTAGCCGGTCTTCAAATCCATCGGCTACAAACCAGCCGGCCACGTTTCTCATGTCCGGTTTGCGGGTACAACGGCGTATTCTGCGATCTCGACGCCGAGTCCGGCACACGGCTGCATGCCGAATGCCCCCAATGTCACGCCCTTGAAAGGCATCGCTTGCAATGGCTGGTCTTAGAGAGCCTCCAGATGGATCTAGCGTTTGCCGGTAAACGCGTCCTGCATATGGCTCCAGAACCTTTCCTGGAGGCACACTTGCGGCCGCGCTGTGGTTCCTACATAACCGCGGATATTAGTGGAGAAGGTGTAGATCGCAGGGAAGATTTAACGGGCCTAACTTTCCCCGATTCCAGTTTTGACCTGGTGTATGCTTCGCATGTATTTGAGCATATTCAGGACGATGAGTCTGCCATTCGGGAAGTGCGAAGGGTTCTGGCTCCCGGCGGCCTGGCTATTCTGCCGGTTCCCATGCTATGTGAGGAAACAGTGGAATATGGTGGCCCTAACCCTCATGAGCATGAACATGTGCGTGCGCCAGGGCTCGACTACTTTCGGCGTTACGAGGCCGCGTTTGACCATGTGCAGATCTTTGCCTCGGCTGATTTCGATGAGAAGTTCCAGACCTATACCTATGAGGATCGCAGCCATTGGCCCACGGTAAACATGCCAATGAGGCGGAGAATGCTGGGCGCGAAGCACTCGGATTACATTCCGGTTTGCCGGGTGAACTAGCCGCAGCTCGATAACGGCCGCCGGTTCCGGAGCGCCCCATTTCAGGACATTTGAGGCTTTCGCGCAAACAGGTGGAACCGTGACGTTGTGATCCGCAAGGTCCTGCTTTTCTGCGGAAAGAGCGCGACGGCCAAGTCTGCGCGCTCAAAGACGCGGCTCCATCCCGCGCCCGAATGTTCCCAGCACTGGAGATAGGTACCATGCAGCCGCATCGAGATTAGCTTTCGAAATCGATCCGGCATCCACGTGCCAAACAGGACGTGATTATGCTCATCACTAATTTGGTACCTGCTCGGGACGGTTACGAAGGCATATCCGCCCGGCTTAAGCACCCTGGCAAGCTCCCTCGCGGCGGCAGCCTGTTGCGAATGGTCGAGGTGCTCAAACACATCCGTCGATGTGATCAGCCTAAAGTGATCGTCGGGCCACGGCAGCGCTTCGGCCGTTCCGCAGACAATTTCGGCTGACGGACATCGCCTTTTTGCCCACTCTACCCGCTCGGCGTTGAGTTCGATGCCGCTTACATGACGGAACCGCTCTGAAAGCGCGATGAGTAGATTACCGAACCCGCAGCCGACATCCAGGCAGGGCTCGGCCGGGGAAATAGAGAGCCCCGCTAGAAAAGAATCCAGAAGCTGCTTGGTCGCCTGCACATCGCTCATGCAGTCAACCCAGCGAGAAAGGTTGGGCTCGCACATGTTATACGATGCCGCCCGCATCTGGAGAAATGCGATCAGCTCTTCTTCCAGAGATACACTTTCGTTCATGTCAGACGCCCCTTCCAGTCATAGTCAGTATCGGCTGAAACCTTACACCAGGTGAATTTATGTCGCGGCTTCCCGGCTTCCACTCCTGGGCTTGTTATTGCAGCCGGGATTGCCGGCGGCCTTCTCTCAAATATTGGCTCGTCATTTTGCCCAGGACAAACCACGGTTCCCACAGGTAACGCCGCGACAAGCGCGCTGGCTCCGCCAGCAGCCTGTACAACCACTCCAGGCCCACAGGTCCGAGCCAGCGGGGAGGAGTGGGCACAACACCGGCGAGGTAATCCATGATGGCGCCGACCGGACAAATGACGTTGGCTACAATCTCCCTCCGATTTTCCAGTATCCAGAGTTCCTGGCGAGGCATGCCCATCCCGACCAAGAGAATGTGAGGAGCGTAAGCGCGGATTTCAGAAAGCACGGCTTGATTCTCTTGGCCTGATCTCGCCGGGTTGAAGTGGCCGTGATATGTGAGAATCTTCAGGCCGGGGTGGTTCTTTCGCATTTGCTTGGCCGCTTTCTCGCCCACTGTCGGCTTCGAACCAAGGAAAAAGATTCGCCATCCCTGCCTGGCGGCCTCCGCGGCGATAAGAGGGAGTAGGTCAAGATTCGTCGTTCGGTGCTGCCTTTGAAGGGGCAAACCCATGATGCGCCCCATTGCGATGAGCGGCATCCCGTCGATGTAAGTATGATCGGCGAGAGAGAAAAACTCGCGCATCTTGGCATTGTGGTACCAAATGTAAAAACTGTGCATATTGTGATAGGCGATTACATGCGACTTGCCGGCGGCGACTATCTCGGCTGTGACGCGGACCAGTGAGTGCATGTCGAACGCGTCGACACGAATTCCTAATAAGGAATACGAGCTCACGGGCGGAATGCCGGGAATATTCTTCATAGGGTCGGTCCTCGAAGGTGCGGGAGAATTATTTGGGAATGGGTGGCGCCGCGCGCTGGGCTCATCGTTAACGCTCGAAACCTCGTTCTTACTGGCGGCCTGCGCCACCGGCCACAGGAGGTTCTCAAGCCTGGTGAAGCATTCCGGATCCTCCCCCAACGAGACCATTCGCTTTTCCATCCATTCGTCCGCTACGCGGCGCAGGAAGCCGGCGGGAGACGCCAACCAGGCGCGCATGAGTTCGCGCAACGCGCAGCCATGTTCCCGCTGACCTAATGCAACATTGAACGCGCGTATGTGGGACCTGAAACTTAAGGCGCTTGGATCCAGCAGACCGGTCAGCGTGGGGAGCGCATGTTCGTAAGGCAAGGGCGTACGCCCCCACACGTGCGAGAGCAGCAAATATTGAACGTATAGCGTGTTGATCGACTGCGCCGCCAGGTTTGCGGAACACACGCTTTGAAGATTCTGCCGGAACCCCAGGGTAACTTCCGGAATGAGCCGGATATCGTTCTGGAGAGCCAAGCGCCACCACAAGTCGATGTCTTCCACATGCAGGTTGAAGCGATAGCCGCCTGAGTTGACGACGGCCTTAATGTTTAACGTCACAGTGGGGTGGCACAGCGCCGGCAGGCGGCCCGAAAGAACAAGTTGCCTGATTTCCGCGGGGGTGCCTTTTGTGGCGCGAAACCGCCCAACGCTTCCTTTTGGGTAGTACTCTGCCAGGGAGTAAAACATTCCAGCATTGGGGAACCGCGCGATATATTCGATGCTGCGTGCGATCCGGTTCGGGTAGGCCACATCATCGGCGTCGTGACGCGCCAGCCATGGCGTGCCGGCTTCAGCGAGCATCCGATTGAGAGTTGCGGTGATTCCGAGATTGCTCTGCGTCATCACCCGCAGCCTGGGATCTCTGACCGATCGCAAGTACTCCATACTCGCGTCCGTCGACCCATCGTTGATCGCGAGGATCTCAAAGTCGCCATAGCTTTGCCCCAGGATGCTTTCAATGCTCTCGGGCAAATATGGCATGGCGTTGTAGACTGGTATTCCGACAGTTATCAGGGACATGGATTCACGCGTTGGCCTTGCGGAGGGCGTGGCGAAGATTCCCTGGGGCCAGCCACATGCCGAGGAAGAGCGCCAAATCTCGAAGCGTGGGCGCGCCGCGACTGATCATCTTGTGAAGCAGGAATGGAAATGCCCGCCAGTCGCGCTCACGGGCCGCTTGCGGCGCGACTTGCGTGGCCAGAAAACCGGCGTAGGCGCGATCGGTCATCAGATCCCGGCTCTCTTCCGCCCAATCTAAAGAGGCATGCCAGTGCAGCGCCGTGCTGATGCTGGCGCGTTGTTCCGCCAGATGCCATATCGCGAGAGGTTTTGCGATGAATTCAATTCCCGCCCCGGGCTGATGGACGGCGCGCAAAATCCAATCCCAATCCTGATAGCGGCGCAACTCCGGCCGAAACCGAACCCGATCGAATAAGTCCTTGGGAAATAGCAGTGTGGTGGTGGTCAAAAGCCCCTCGCCGTAGGACCAACTGTTACGAGCGAGCAGGTATTCGCTCAACGGCTCGGTCGGCTGTTTGCGCGGCCAGATGACCTCGTAAGTACTTTTGCGAGCGAACAATTCCGAGCTCACGATCGGATACGCAAATTTCGATTCGCGGGCTCGTTCCATCTGCAGCTCGATCTTTTGAGGAAGCCATTCATCATCGTCATCGAGCAGGGCGATCCAATCTCCTTTTGCGCATCCGACCGCGAGATTGCGAGCCTCGCCAGCTCCCACCGGGGCGCCGAGAACCAGGATCTTCAGCCGCGGATCGGGGATGTCTCCGAGCGCTTTTTCGGTAAGAGCATCGGGACCGTCTAAAATGACGATGACCTCCATAACCGTATCGGTTTGCGCCAAGGCGCTGCGCACGGCCCGCGGCACGAGAGCGGGGCGGTTCCGCGTGGGGATTACAGCGGAAACGGTGTTTTTGCGAATCATGTTATTCCAATGCTGAAAACGTTTGCCGTCCGCGTGTTCCCCGGCAGGGCTCGCGCTGGACATTCTTACGGAAGAGCGGTTACTCCCGAGTACACCGCGGCGGAGGCGGCGGACTGAGCGATCGAGGTAGTGTGCACCAGAAGGCTCTTGAGCAAACTGGACGGTACGTAAACGATGTCTTCCGGTTTCAAGCCCGGATCGGCGTCCTTGCCTTCCAGCACGCGTTTCAAATTGACGGCTTGCTCCTCGAATCCTTCGTGAGTCTTGCGGATGATCCGTATCCTGGTCTGGGCCGCTTGAAAGTCGACTCCCGAAGCCCACGCAATCGCCTGGGCGAGGCTCATCGCGCCATCGGTCTGAATGATGAACGCACCGGGTCTGTTGACCTCTCCGAGCACGTAGATGACGCCCGCTTTGGGCACCACAATCGTATCCCCGGGTTCAATCGCGACCCGCGACTCGAGCAATTGGTCCGGGTCGTTCAATAGCGCCGTTTTGACGGTCTGTTGAGACCCGGAGCGCCGCTGTATGGTGACTACGTTGCCCGCCAAAGGGGTGGGTCCGCCCGCCATGGCCAGCACGTCCAGTAGATTTCGGTCGCCCAGAACAGGGTAGTTTCCCGGCTTCCTCACTTCGCCAAGTACCGAAACGCTTTGTGTGTTGTATTCGGAAATGCGCAGGCTCACCTGCGGATTGAGAAGAAAAGCACCCTGCTTGAAAAGGTTCTCGATAAGAGAGCCGGCCTCCGAGGTTGACAACCCGGAGAGGTGCTGCGTACCGATCAACAGTAAGTCGGCATTGCCTAGATCGTCGACGCGAATGGTCTGGAGCAGCGTCGGCTCGTCGTACACGGCGACGTTGATCAGATCGCCAGGACCTATGCGGATTCGGGCGGCGTCCCCTGGCGTTGCCGGCGGCGCTGGAGATACCGAGGCTTTCGGTATCTGCTGACCGTTCAGGGCCGCCGCGGCCATCAGCGCCGCCGCGGCCATCAGCGCCGCCATCGAAAAGAGGCCGCGGACGTTAGTTAGACGAATCATCGTAATATCCTTTTTGTTGGTAACCGTAGTATCCATACGCATAGAAGTGTTCCGGCGAATTCAGGTTCATCCCGTTCATGACAACGCCGCAGACCCTGGCATTGGTGCGCGACAGCAAATCACGGGCGCGCACCAGAGACTGCTTGGTGGTCTGGTTGTAACGGACGACCAGAACGGTCGCGTCGGCGTATTGCGACAGCACCAAAGGATCGCTCACCGCCAGCACCGGGGGGGAATCAATGATCACAAAATCGAATTCCTCGCGCCATTGCTTGACCAGTTCCCGCATTTGGGCGGACCCCAGCAGTTCGTTGGGATTCGGCGGCCGGTAGCCCGCGCTCAGCAGCGACAGGGTCGGAACAGTGGGATGGGTTTGATAGTACGAGTCGCCGTTTTGGCCATTCAAAATGAGATTCGTCAGGCCGCCCCCGGGGGACCGCTGGAAATCCTCCCTCACTTTGGACCGCCGCAAGTCGGCATCCACCAGAAGAACCTTGTAGTCCTGGCTAGCAAGCGTAGTCGCCATGTTCACGCTGGTGGTGCTCTTGCCCTCCTTGCGAAGCGCGCTGGTGACGAGGATGACTTTCGGGGGAGAGTCGACATTCGAGAGCAGTACGGACGTGCGAAGCAGCCGGTAGGCTTCCGCGGCGGCTGAATTGGGATGATTCACCGCCCAGGCGTGCGCCAGTTTGGGTCTCAGTGCACCCGGCAGGCGCGTCGGCTGGAAATCCGGCACTACGCACAGAGTGGGCAGCGATGCGATTTCTTCCACGTCTTCGGGGGTGCGAAGCATGGTGTCGGTGCTCTCCTTGATGAACGCCAGCGCAATTCCGCCGAGCAGGCCGACACCGAGCCCGATCGCCAGGTTCAGCGGATAGCTGGGACGGGCTGGGTTGGGAGTAGTTCGCGCCGGATCGATCACGACCACGTTGGTGGACTGCAACCCGGACAAAATGCCCGCCCCCTTCAGCTTGACCAGCAAATTGTCGTACAGCTCGCGATTCACCCCCACTTCATGCTTTTGAATGGTG
>Ga0302325_10028423_pt1 | contig 11571 bp, 8 predicted proteins | sample Palsa_T0_2_FD_201948 | JGI IMG/M metagenome (GOLD analysis project Ga0302325, IMG submission 201948) | Peat permafrost microbial communities from Stordalen Mire near Abisko, Sweden - Palsa_T0_2 | ecosystem: Environmental > Terrestrial > Soil > Palsa > Peat permafrost | place: Sweden: Abisko... | reverse complement strand
TCAATGACGTTCTCGAAGACGGCATTGATTTCTTCATAGGTCAACGAGCCGCGCTTCTTGCCGCGCTCGATGAGCTTTTTGATCTGCTCTTCAAGCGGGACTTGCGGTGCGTCGATCGTCGCGGTTGCGGATTTCTTGCGTGCCATGCTGTGTTCACCCCCTTTCCAAAAGTATTGTCCGAATGCTCTCCTTCGACGGAGAGGCTAGCCTTTCAGTTTCTTCCCCATTGCCGCGTGTTCGTCGCGCAAATCGGCCGGGACGCTCTCGCCGGCCTCAAAGAGGCGGTCGATGTGCGCTCCTAGTTCCTTATATCGGCGCTGGTCGTCATCGTACGCAAATCGCTCGATAACGCGATCGAGATACGCCCGCCGAGCCTCGGTCCCGGCGAACTGCACGGTCGCCGAGCGTTCGGCTCCGGCAATCGCCCGCAGTGCCGCCGAGGCGTCACCGTCTTGTGCAAACACGGCATGGACATCAAAAGGTTGCAGGAGCTCCTTTCGTTGCTCCACGAGCGTCGAGTAAATCCGCCGCAAGAGCGTGTTCTCGAAGCGCTCGGCCGGTATGCGCTCGGCGAATTCCATCAGCAAGCTCGGCTCATCGAGCACGATCGCGAGCACCTCGCGCTCGAACGTCGGCGCTTCGACGCTGCCGGGGACGATGTGACGAGAAGCACGCGCCCCCCCGCTTGCGCGCGTACCGTTACGCGTCTCAAAGTGGACCGGATTGATCAGCCGGCTCTTGCGCAAATCGTCCACCGATAGACCGAGCCGCCCCGCGATGTAGACGCGCCAGCGGTCCCATTCTTCGCGCGGTAAGTGTCCGAGGAGCGCCTCGGCGCGCCGCGCGATTTCCGAGGCGCCCGTGAATCCGGTTTTGATCGCATCGACCTCGCGGTCGATCTTGAATTGCACCCACGGGAGCGCGGCCGTCAGCATCGCGGCAAAACCGTCATGGCCGTGCGCGCGCACGTACGTATCGGGATCCTGCCCCGCCGGCAATGCGACGATTCGCGCATTGCAACCCGCCGCAATAAGTATGTCGATCGACTTCGCCGTCGCCGCTTGTCCCGCGCTGTCGGCATCGAAGCAGACAAACACGTTGGAGGTAACTTTGTGCAGCTCGCGCGCCTGATCCGGCGTGAAGGCCGTGCCGAGCGCCGCGACGGCGTTGCCGAAGCCGGCTTGATGGAGCGCGATGCAATCGAGATAACCCTCGACAACGATGATTGCATCTTCTTTGCCCGCCGCGCGCCGCGCAACGTTGAGCGCGTAGAGAAAGCGGCCTTTGGTATAGACCGGGGTCGTGGCGGTATTGAGATACTTGGGCTCTTCGTTGCCGAGTGCGCGGCCGCCGAACGCGATCGCCTCCCCGGTCGTCGCATACGTTGGGATCATCAAGCGGTCGCGGTAAAAATCATAGTAGCCGCGCTGACCCGGCTTGAGTAGTCCGGCCTTCACCGCAACCGCCGGGTCGACGCCGTTCGTTTGCAGCTCATCGACGAGTCCGTCCCAGCGGTCGGGCGCATAACCGAGCTTAAATGTATCGATGATCGCGCGCGTCAGACCGCGCTGCTCGCAATACGCGAGCGCATTTTTGCCGGCCGGGTCAAGCACGAGCATCCGGTGGAAAAACTGGGCGGCAACGTCGTTGGCGTGATAGATCGATTCTTTCTCGCTGCGAACGCGCGCGGCGGCGGGGTTTTCTTCGGCAATTTCGATTCCCGCGCGTTTCGCGAGCATCCGCAATGCGTCGGGAAACGTCAGGTTGTCCTGGAGCTGGGCGAACTTGATCACGTCGCCGCCCGCGCTGCAGCCGAAACATTTAAAAAAGCCGCGATCCGGATGCACGTGAAACGACGGCGTCTTCTCACCGTGAAACGGACACAAACCGACCATGTCATTTCCACGCTTGCGCAGCGTGACGAATTGACCGATGTACTCGGCAATATCCGTGCGGGCTAAGACCTCCCGCTTGACCCCGTCGTCGATGCGCACGCCCTGAAGTTCGACGCCCAGGTGCGGGCTCCGCCGGCTCGCAGCGCGCGGCCGACGATGTTTCGTGACCGCGTTGACGAAGCGGACGAATATGCCGGCCTCGTTCAAGCGCATCTTCGATCCGATCCATCGCTTCATCGAACTCGATGCAGGCGAGATCGCGCTGCTCGAAGCCCCTGCGGTGCAGCGCCTGCGCCGGCTGCGTCAACTCGGACTTGCGTACCTTGCATATCCGTCGGCGGAGCATTCGCGTTTTTCGCACGCGCTCGGTGCGCTGGCGGTCGGTACCCGCGTCCTGGACGCACTGCAGACGCACTCGCCCGACGCGTTTGATTCCGAAGCCGATTTCGCGCGCCAACGGCGCCTCTTGCGCGTGAGCTTGCTGCTGCACGATGTGGGCCATGGACCCTTCAGCCATGCCTCTGAAGCAGCGCTCGGCGTGCGGCACGAAGCGCGCACCGCGGAAATCCTCGCACTGCCGCAATTCACGAGCACGCTCGATTCACTCGACGTGGACGGTGCGGAGGTTTTAGCCTTAATCACGGGGACATCGACGCGCCATCCGGTGTTGCGTGAACTCGTCAGCGGGCCGAACCTCGACGCGGACCGGATGGACTACCTCTTGCGCGACGCGTACTTTACCGGCGTTGCAACCGGCGGCTACGATAGCGAACAACTTATCGCTTCACTGCGCGTGTTCAACGTCAACGGCAAACAGGAGCTCGGGGTTGACGGGCGCGGAGTCGTTGCACTCGAGTCGTTCGTTCTCGCCCGTTACATGATGTTCGCGAGCGTCTATTTTCATCACACGACGCGCGCCTTCGAACGTGTCCTCAATGAGGTCTTACACCGGCTATGGGCCGACCCGCGCAAGCTTGACGCGATCGCCGAGTACCTTGACTGGGACGATTTTCGCGTCGCCGACGCGTTACGCGGCGATCCCAGCGAAACGGCGCGCGCGCTGCGCGAGCGGCGGACGATCTATGGCCTCGCCGCCGAGTTTAACGCCGAGCACGATCTGGCGACATACGAATCCTGCGAACGCGTGCTGCGCGCGCGGTTCGGTGACGCGGTTTGGAGCGACTCACAGGAACAGCTGTTGCATCGCTTGCCGCTCGGCGGCGACGGCAAACCGACGGTGCATGTCCGTGTTACCGGCCGCATCGTCGACGCCCGCCACGCATCCGACCTTATCGCAAAGCTCTCCGGGAAAGCCCATTGGCGCAAACTCTTCGTGCGCAAACACGAGGCGTCGCTCGACGAAGCGCGCACGATCTGCCGCGACATCATCGCATCAGGCGGCATGCCGATGCTCTTCGACTCGGTCTAAGGTTCGGGGCACGCCGCCTTCGCGGCGTGCGGGCCCGGCGGATTGCAAGGACGGGCTCGCTTGGCGGTGTACCAACGCTGTATGCGTCAAATACTTCGGCCCCTTGCGGCCTTTGCGGCCGCCGTTTTTCTTGCGTCCACGCTCGCGAGCGCCGCACCCGAACGCAAGCCGCACGATCGCCCCTGGGGACGTGGGAAAGCCGCCTACCATCCGACTCCCGTGCCGCCCTATCGCATCACCGATGAGGATTTGAAGCTCACGTTCCGATTCGAACAGAGCTTCGTGCACGCGATTGCGACGATGACCGTCATCGATACGTCCGGTGCCAAGACGTTGCCGTTCGATAGCATCGGCCTCAAGTACGAGAGCGTGGTCGTGAACGGCAAGCCGGCCGCCTACCGCACCGACGACGCACACTTGCTTGTCGACGTACCGAATCCGAGCGATACGACGACGCCGATGACGATTCGCGCGGTCTATCATGCAAATCCGGCGCGGGGCATTTATTTCGTGCAGCCCAACGGCGCATATCCCAATCGCGGCTCGGAAATTTGGACGCAAGGCGAGACCGAAGACTCGCGCCGCTGGTTCCCGACCTGGGACGAACCGAACATGAAGTTCACGACGTCGGTCGCCGCGATCGTGCCCAAAGACTGGATCGTGATTTCCAACGGCTCGATGATCGCCGACATGCCGTACGCCGCGCTACGGCATATGAAAATGCTGCCCGGCTTCACGACGATCGAACCCGGATCGCATTTGGTCGCCTGGCGCGAGAGCCGGCCGCACAGTTCGTATCTGACGTCGTTCGTCGCCGGCGATTACGTCCGCACGCACGACACGCTCGGTAAACTCTCGGTCGACTATTACACCCATCCCGCCGAAGCATCGCTGGCCCGTCAATGTTTCGGGCGGACGCCGCAGATGATCGCGTTCTTCCAAGAGTTCACGGGCACGCCGTTTCCGTGGGAAAAATACGCGCAGACCACGGTGCAAGAATTCACCGCCGGCGGCATGGAGAACGTTTCTGCTACAACGCAAACGGCGTTCGCTTTGCATCCCGCGGAGTTCGAGACCGAGCAACCTTGCGACTCGCTCGCCTCGCACGAGCTTGCGCATCAGTGGTTCGGCGACGACATCACAACCAAAGACTGGCCGAACATTTGGGTGAACGAAGGTTTCGCAACCTATTTCCAGGAGCTGTGGACCGAACACCATACCGGCCGCGACGCGTTCGATCTCGAACGCGTGCGCGCACAGGACACCTACTTTCGCGAAACGCGGCGCTACTGGCGCCCGATCGTCGACTATAACTATGGCATCGCGCAAGATAACTTCGACAGTTCGGGCTATCCGCGGCCGGCGCAGGGTCTCCACATGCTGCGCACGTTACTCGGCGACGCGACGTTCCGTGCCGGCATCAAACACTATCTCGCCGTCAATAAATACAAGAATACCGATACCGCAATTTTTGAACGCGCCATGGAGCAGTCCAGCGGGCGCGACCTGAAGTGGTTCTTCGACGAGTGGTACCACACGGCGAGTTACCCGCATTACATCATTAAAGAAAGCTATGACCCCGCCGCTAAGGCACTGACGCTCGACGTGACGCAGAAGAATCACGCGGAGAAGATTTTCCGTATGCCTGTTGTGGTAGCAGCGACGGCCGGCGGCCGCACGGTAAGCAAAACGTTCGCTGTAAACGACGAGCACCAGACGCTCGTCCTGACCGGCGTTGCGCAGGCGCCCGATATGGTGCTGTTCGATCCGGGCAACACGATCATTCGGACCCTCGACTACGTGCAGCCAATTTCGCGTCTGGCGTACCAGGGAACGCACGCGATGAGCACGGCTGACCGCGTGTGGGCATCGCGTCGTTTGGGCGAAGCGAAAAAGCCGGATCGCGCCGCGGCGCGCAATGCCGTTCGTACCATTCTGCTGCACGACAAATTCTACGGCGTACGACTCGATGCCGTCGACGCGGCTGCGTCGCTCGACGATGCGGACGGGCTGCGGATGGCACTTGCCGATAAAGACCCACGAGTCGTCATCGCAGCAGCCCGCGCAACCTCGAGCCTGGAACATCAAAACCCGGCCCTCACGGCGGCAATCAAAGCGCTAACATCCTCTCCCGACGAGCAAGTGCGCGCTGCGGCCGTTGCGGGTTACGGTTCGACGAAAGCGGCCGATGCGAAGGCCGTTTTGCTCGCGGCATTACGCTCGCGGTCATTGCAAGACATCGTCGAACGGGGCGCGCTCGACGGTTTGGGCGATCTGGCAGACCCGAGCACGCTCGAGGCGATCACGTTGCGGTCCACCTACGGCTATCCCGAACGCGTGCGCCAGTCCGCGATCGGCGCGCTCGGCAAATTCCTCAAAGTGAAGTCCGTTGCAGCACAAGTCGACCAAACGCTGCAGAGCCTGGCGGCAAGCGATCCGTACTTCCGCGCGCGCAGCGCCTCCGTTGCCGCACTCGGTCGCAGCGGACGCACGGATGCCCTTCCGACGCTCGAGAAGATCGAGCAGAACGACACCGAGGAAGGCGTGCAGAGCGCGGCATACGATGCGATCGCGGACATCAACGATCCGCCGACACCGACCCGCGGTGGACGCCGGCGCGCGCGCTGAACATGCGCGCGGTCACGGCGTGGGCTCTTTTGCTCGCGCTCGCCGCCGCGACGCCGGCGTTCGCGCAAACGCCGGCCCACGATACCGATCACGCGTATCAGCTGCTCGGTGGGTGGGCGTGCGAAAGCGATGCGCACAGCCGTGCGCTCTGGACGTTCACGCGCAACGCTGACGGCGCCATAGCATTAAAAAATGAGTACCGCACGCCGGTCGGCGCCTTCGGCGAATTCGACGAGACATATCGCTTCGACGCAACGACAAACCGCTGGAAGTGGGCGGCATCGGATCCCAATGATTCCCACATCCATGACGACGGAGTCGCGGGGCCGTGGACGGCGCAAGACTGGATATTCGAGGGCACGATGGACGCGGAAGGGCGCGGCGGGAAACGCGATTTGCGAATGGTCTTTCACCGCCACAGCGACTCGACGTACGAGCGCGAGATGCAGGTGCGCCGCGGCGGCGGATGGTCAACAATCAGCTCGTCCGCCTGCAAACGAGTATCTTAGTCCCGACGAAAGGCCGGTGCTTTCGTCCGTTGTACGACGACGATGCCGACGGCGATCGCGATCGCTCCCAGCGCGTCTGAGAGCGTGAGCCGCTCGCGCAATATCAGCCAACTCAGAGCCAAGCCGAAGACGGGCGTCAGAAAATAGTACGCGCTCACCGTTGACGCTTCGCTGTTGCGCAAGAGCCAAAACCACAACAGCGATGCACCCACGCTCATGACAAGCACGAGATACACCATCGAGTCCCAGCCGTACGCAGTATGCGGTAGCGCCGGCGTGCCTTCGAAGACAATCGCGGGGCCGAGGAGAAACGCCGCCCCAAACGCAAGCTGAAGCGCCGTCACGGCGAGCACGTCCGTATGTCCGTTCAAACGCCTGAAAAGTATCGTCGAAGCGACCAAACCAAGAACGGAGACAAATGCGATCGCCTCGTCGCTGAAGGCCTCGGTCGGAATCCCGGCGCGCGAAGTAATAATATACGTGACGCCGGCAAAGCCGACGAGCAAGCCGAGTGTCTTGGGCCACGTTGCCCGCTCGCCCAAGAATGCCGGCGCCAATAGCGCGAGTACCAGCGGGTTCGTACTCGCGATAATCGCGCTCATTCCCGCCGAGAGGTGCCTGAGTGCAACGTATAAGAGTGCGAGATAGATGACGTTCGTACAAAAGCCGATGGCGACGATGGTGCGCCACTCGCCCAATCCGCGTGGGAAACGAACGCGCAGACACCAGGCGACGAGCAGCAATATTCCGCCGGCTAGTGCCAAGCGAATGACCGCAGCCCAAAGCGGAGACATCTCCGTCAGCAGAACACGGCTCGGAATAAACCCCGATGACCACAGCAAGATGTAGCAGAAGACCGCAACCATCCGCATCCAAACGAATACGCGGCGACGGCGAATTATTCCGTTACCGCATTATCTCATGAGGCGAACTCGTCGGAATTATCCGCGGCCAGGGACCGCGTTGTACTGTTCGGGTTTGGACGCGCGCGCTCGACTCCGAGTGCCCGCAGGAGTGTCGTCCGTTGGGCGTCGTGTGCAATGGGTTCGCCCGCGCGCGCTGCAGGGTCGACGCGTAGATCGAGCCGGACGCGCGCCGGATGCGCGTCAAGCACGATCGCGCGGTCCGCTAGCGCAATCGCTTCATCCACATCGTGCGTCACAAGGATGCTTGCCGTCCTGGCTGCAGCTAAGATGTCCGCAAGCGCGCGTCCCAACTCGAGACGGCGTAAGGCATCGAGGGCGGCCAGGGGTTCGTCGAGCAGTAATACGTCCGGCCGGCGCACGAGCGAACGCGCGAGCGCCGCACGCTGCGCCATGCCGCCGGACAAATGTTTGGGCAGACGGTCTTGCGCCGATGCGAGTCCGACAAGCTCGATCGTTTCGTCGACGCGCGCACGTTCGGCACGATTGCGCGCGGCGAACGCAACGTTGTCACGCACGGTTTTCCACGGAAAAAGGCGCGGCTCCTGAAAGATCATGCCGATTTCGCCCGCAATGTGTACCGTGCCCGAATCGGGCCGTTCGAGCCCGGCGATGCAGCGCAAAAGCGTACTCTTGCCGCAGCCGGACGGCCCGAGTATGGCGACAACTTCGCCCCGCTCGACACGCAGCGAGAAGTCCTCGAAGACCAACTTGTCCGAATACGCCTTGCTCAAGCCGTCGATGGCGATCGCCTTCACGCCGTCACCACGGTGTCGGCCCAACCGACCGCGCGACGTTCGATCGCACGTAATCCCACCTCCGATAGCTTACCGCACACGGCAAACAGTAAGATCGCGACGAAAATTTCATCGGTCCGCGCGGTTTGTTGGCCGTCGGTCAGCAAGAACCCCAATCCCTTGGTCGCGCCGAGCAGTTCGGCAGCGACAAGAAACAGCCACGCCTGGGTCAGTCCGATGCGCATGCCGACCAGCAGCGTCGGCAACGTCGCGGGCACGAGAACGCTGGCGGCGAGACGCACGCCGCGCACGCCAAGTAACCGCGCAACTTCGATCAGCTTTCGATCGACACCGTGAATACCGGTGACCAGTGCAACGTAGATGGGAAAAAACGCGCCGATCGCAACGAGCGTAACCTTCGCGGTTTCGCCGATTCCGAGCCACAACAAGAGTAACGGCACCCACGCTAAGCTCGGAACCGCGCGCAGCGCTTGCAACGTCGGATCGATCGCGCGCTCGGCCGTACGGGAACTGCCGACGGCGGCACCGATAACCACGGCCAGCACAAGCGCTAGACCAAAGCCGATGCCGACACGTTCGATACTGGCAAGAACGTTGGCCCAAAGTTCGCCGCGCGACGCAAGATCCGTCAGCTCCGCCAGCACCGCGGACGGCGAAGCGAACTGATACGGCTTGACGATCCCGGCCGCCGTCGTCACGAACCACGCGACGACGAGCGCGACGGGAACGCCGAAACGGCTAAGCATGAGCGATGGCAGCACGCGACGGCGCCGGATCGACGATCGCAGCGAGCGCCGCATCGAGGTCCGCTCCCGGCGTCGCAAGATGCTCTTCTTTGACGATTGCGGCAACCGCGGTCAGCGCTTCGCGGTAAGCCGCGCCCGGTGTTGGATCGGGATACCGCGTGCGGTCGCGAATTTCGATGTCGGCGACCTTCGGTTCGATTTTTGCCGCATCGGCGAGAATCTTCACCGCTTCATCGGGGTGCGCGATTGCATATTCGCGTGCGCGTTGATACTGCTGCAGCACGATCGCGACAATATCGGGCGAACTCGCGAGGAAATCTTCGCGTGCATTAAGCGCCCCGTACGTGTTGTATTTGACGTTGCGATAGAGCAGCCGCGATCCGTCGTCGACTTGGGAGGCGGCCATGTGCGGATCGAGGCCCGCCCACGCATCGACCTGACCGCGTTCGAGGGCGATGCGACCGTCGGGATGCTGCAGGTCGACCAGCTCAATGTCACGCTGCGTTAGTCCGACGTCGCGTAGCGAACGTAAGAGAAAGAACCAGGGGTCGGTGCCGCGCGTCGCGGCGACGCGTTTGCCTTTGAGCTCGGCAACGGTCTTGAGGGTCGACGTCTTGCCGACAACGAGCGCCGTCCACTCCGGCTGCGAGAATAAGAACACCGTCCGAATGGGACGGCCGTTCGCTCGTGCGAGAAATGCCGCGCTGCCGGCGGTCGAGCCGAATTGAATGGCGTTCGCCGCGAGAAATTCGTTGGCTTTATTCGAGCCCAGTGACAGCACCCAATTGACGCGCGCGCCCGACGGCGTTTTGGCGAGTGCGTCTTCGAGCCAGCCTTTCTGCTTGAGAATCAGACTGACCGGATTGTAGTACGCATAGTCGATGCCGAGATCGACGGGGCCCGCGGCGCGCGCAATGCGCGGCGCGGGCAGCAGTGCGGCGGAAGCGCCGAGTCCGGCCAGCAGCCGGCCGCGCGTGAGATTCGACATGGAGTGCCTCCTGGTTGAGAGAGGAAAGCAATAAAAAAACCTTCGCATCGGCGAAGGTCCCAAGGGGTAACGAGTGTGCTCGTTATCTCAATGCAACGCTACGCCGACCCGGGTGGGCAGCACATACAGCAGCAGCACATAAGACGAACGTTCACGAGGACCCGACCGTAACACACATTTCGCGCGACCGTCAAGCGAAAGGCCGGGAGCAGGTGATTATGCTCTCGGCCTTTTGCGACGAGTCCCCGGTATTGTGCGCGCCCACCCGGGTGGGCCGGACAAGAACACCTGGTAATGAGATAACGGCACGCGAGGCCGGCGGGTTCACCCCGAAAGCCATTCGTAACCAAGACTTCATCTTTCTCGCGAGGCGGGGGCGCCTATCCGAGTGTCGCCTGGGCGGCGGCCAAGCGTGCGATGGGCACCCGGTACGGGGAACAGGACACGTAATCCAGGCCTAATTCATCGCAGAAGGCGACGGAGGACGGTTCACCGCCGTGCTCGCCGCAGATACCGATCTTGAGCTTCGGCCGCGTCTTGCGGCCCTTGGCGACGCCCTCGCGCATGAGCGCGCCGACGCCGACACGGTCGAGCACCTGGAACGGATCGTTCTTGAGGATCCGCAGTTCCAGATAGCGCGGAATGAACAGCGCCTCAGCGTCGTCGCGACTGTAGCCATAGGTCGTTTGCGTCAGGTCGTTCGTACCGAACGAGAAAAACTCGGCGAGTTCGGCGAGTTCGCCGGCGACGACACAGGCACGCGGGAGTTCGATCATGGTACCGATGCGATACGGAACGGCAACGCCTTTTTCGGCGATGACAGCGTCTGCCACGGCTTTGGTAGCATCGTAGGTCACGCGCATCTCTTCGGGCGTACCGACGCCGGGAATCATCACGTCGGGTTGCGCATCGACACCCGCGCGACGCAAATCGCACGCCGCCTCGAAGATCGCGCGAACTTGCATCGCGTAGATTTCGGGATACAGAATGCCCAGCCGGCACACCCGTAAGCCAAGCATCGGGTTTTGTTCGTGCAACGAACGCACCCGGCCGAGCACGCGCATCTTCTCCTCATACGTCGCACCGGTTTCGCCCCGCACGCGCATTTCGGTCGTTTCGACGAGCAAGTCTTCGAGCGACGGCAAGAACTCGTGCAGCGGCGGATCGAGCAGCCGGATCGTAACGGGATAGCCCGCCATCGCCTGGAGGATGCCGGTGAAATCTTCGCGCTGGAACGGCAACAGTTTCGCCAGCGCCGTGGCTCGTGCGGCAGGCGTATCGCTGATGATCATTTGCTGCACGATCGGCAACCGCGCTTGCTGCATGAACATGTGCTCGGTGCGGCACAGCCCGATGCCTTTGGCGCCAAGATCGCGCGCGCGCTGCGCGTCGTCGGGTGTATCGGCGTTCGCCCACACTTCCATCCGGCCGGCCGCATCGGCCCAGGTGAGAAATTCTGCCAGCCATGCGGGCGGTTCGGATGGGGGCGGAATCAGTTCAAGTTTGCCGATGATGATGTCACCGCTCGTGCCGTCGATCGTGATCCAGTCACCTTCCTTGAGCGCATGGCCCGCGAGTTGCGCGGTTCTTGCGCGCCCGTCGACGCGCAATTCCTCGCAGCCGGAAACGCATGGCAGCCCCATGCCGCGCGCGACGACGGCCGCATGCGACGTCGCACCGCCTTTTGCCGTGAGT
>Ga0302325_10028421_pt1 | contig 11571 bp, 10 predicted proteins | sample Palsa_T0_2_FD_201948 | JGI IMG/M metagenome (GOLD analysis project Ga0302325, IMG submission 201948) | Peat permafrost microbial communities from Stordalen Mire near Abisko, Sweden - Palsa_T0_2 | ecosystem: Environmental > Terrestrial > Soil > Palsa > Peat permafrost | place: Sweden: Abisko... | reverse complement strand
ATCTTCAACAGCGTGTGGGGCGGATTCCCGGCCGCGGTGTCGTGGCAGTCCACCACCCAGCAGATCCGTCAGGACGTGGGCGTCGGCGGTCCGGCGATCTAGGTATCAGCCGAGATCGGCCAGCGCGAAAACCGGTATCGACGGCGCTGCCGCGCTTAACTGCTCGTCGCTGGAATCGGGAGTCAGCCCGGCGATATGGCCTTTGACCTCCCAGAACCACCTGTCCATGTACTGCCGGAGCAGCTCGGGCTTCGCCGCGTCATCCACTTGGATGGCCCTGACTCTGCGGCTCCGCCAGCGCGGTCCCATTTCGACTTCACCGGCCGCCCTGACATTGCGCACCCATTGGGTGGTACCGCGCGGCGACACCAGATAGTTGAGGTCGTCGACGGTGAGCACATTGATCACCACGCCGCGAAGCCGGTTCGTTTTGCGGCCGCGCACGCGAAGCGCCCTGGTACCGGCGATGCTGATGCCAACCTCGGCCAACCAGCGGATCAGCGTATTGGCGGCCCTGGCCGCGGCATGAGGCTCGTCGTATCGCACCGACATGATGCATCCTTTCCGGAGGTCCAGTCTGAGAGCACTGCTCTCGATGTGAATGACCATGACACACCGCGCCCGAAAAAACAAGAGCACTGTTCTCTCTTGTGTCAAGATGGGCAGATGAAGCGTCGTGACTCGCGTGAGCGCATCGAAGCGCAGATCGTCGAGTTGGGCCGACGCCATTTGGTGGAGCAAGGCGCGGCCGGGTTGTCGCTGCGCGCCATCGCCCGCGACCTGGGGATCGTGTCGTCGGCAGTGTACCGATACGTTTCCAGCCGCGACGAATTGCTGACATTGTTGCTGGTCGACGCTTATTCCGAGCTTGCCGACGCAGTGGATCGCGCTCGCGACGCCATGCCGGAAGTGTGGAGCGACGACGTTGTCGCGATCGCGCATGCGGCTCGCGACTGGGCGATCGCGCACCCGGCCAGCTGGGCGCTGCTGTACGGCAGCCCGGTACCCGGCTACCACGCACCGGCCGACCGAACGGTTGGCCCCGGCACGCGGGTCGTCGGCGCGTTCTTCGACGCGGTGGCCGCCGGTATCGCTACCGGCGACATCAAGCTGACGAATCAGCCTGCACCACAACCGATATCGTCAGACTTCGAACAACTCCGGCGGGAGTTCGGATTTCCCGGCGACGATCACGTGATCGTCAAATGCTTCGCGATCTGGGCGGGCGTGGTGGGCGCGATCAGCCTCGAGGTGTTCGGGCAGTACGGCGTCGACACGCTGAGCGACCCGCGGACGGTATTTGACGCCCAGATGCGGCTGCTGGTCGGCGTGCTCAACCAGTCCGATGTCGGCGCGAAGCCGTTCGGGGTACCGACAACGAATTAGAACGTGTTCAGCGCGAACTTCGGCGCCGCAAGCGCGTCGCGGTGGCAACATCATTTTTGGTGGTTTCTGCCGGGGCGGACGCTGGGTTATCCTGCGATGCGATGAGCCTCTCATTCGGATCACCGGTCCAAGTCGCCTGGGTGACGAACGACTTGAATGCCACAGAAACGGCTCTCACCGGGCTGTTAGGCGTCAAGAAGTGGGTGCGACTGCCGGACGTCCACTTCGCGCCGGACACCTGCAGCTACCTCGGCAGCCCAGCCGATTTCGTGGCCGACATCTCGCTGAGCTACCTCGGCGACATGCAGCTCGAGCTGATCGAACCGGTCCGCGGCCCTAATATCTATAGTGACTTTCTACGGGACAGCGGGCCCGGTCTGCACCACATCTGCGTCGAGGCCGACACCCTCGAGAACTTCGATGCCGCGCTGGCCTTAGCCGCCGAACAAGGAGCCTCCGTGCCGCAACAGGGTGTGATGCCCGGCGGCCTACGGTTCGCCTATCTGTCTGCCCCGCAACACGGGGTTCCGTTCCTGGAGATCGCGCATTTCTCAACCGAAATGCGGCAGTTTTTCGACTACATCAAGCAGGAGCAGCGCCAATGAGCCGCGCCGGCGACGATGCAGAGCGAAGCGATGAGGAGGAGTAGCGCCAATGAGCACTGACATTCCAGCAACCCTGAGCGCCGACGATGTGTCGTCCTGGTCGGACGATGTGGACGTCGTGGTGATCGGCTTCGGCATCGGCGGCGGTTGCGCCGCGGTCACAGCGGCGGCCGCCGGAGCACGGGTACTGGTGTTGGAGCGCGCGGCCGCGGCCGGCGGCACGACTTCGCTTGCCGGCGGCCACTTTTACCTCGGCGGCGGCACCGCGGTCCAGCAGGCTACCGGGCATCCCGACTCCGCCGAGGAGATGTTCAAGTATCTGGTCGCGGTGTCGCGCGAGCCAGATCACGAGAAGATCCGCGCCTACAGCGACGGCAGCGTCGAGCACTTCAACTGGCTGGAGGACTTGGGTTTTCAGTTCGAACGAAGCTTCTACCCGGGCAAGGTAGTTGTTCCGCCGGGCACCGAAGGCCTGAGCTACACCGGCAACGAAAAGGTGTGGCCGTTCTGCGAGCAGGCCATCCCCTCGCCGCGCGGGCACTCCGTGCCGGTGCCCGGCGAACTCGGCGGCGCGTCGATGGTGATCGATCTACTGGTCAAACGCGCCAGCGACCTGGGCGTGCAGATCCGATACGAGACCGGGGCAACCAACCTGATCCTGGACGCCGACGGAGCCGTGGCCGGCGTCACCTGGAAACACTTCACCGAAACCGGTGCGGCCAAAGCTAAATCGGTCATCATTGCCGCCGGCGGTTTCGCGATGAACCCGGAGATGGTCGCCGAGCACACTCCCGCATTGGGGCAGCCGCGGCGCACCAAACACCATGGGCTGGTGGCGCCCTACATCCTGGGTAACCCCAACGACGACGGCCTGGGTCTGCGGATGGGCGTCTCGGCGGGCGGCGTCACCGAGAACATGAACGAACAGTTCATCACCGCGGCGGCGTATCCGCCCGAAGTCCTGCTGACGGGCGTGATCGTGAACAAGGAAGGCAAGCGCTTCGTCGCCGAGGACTCCTACCATTCGCGCACATCGGCTTTCGTACTTGAGCAGCCGGACCAAACGGCATACCTGATCGTCGACGAGGCCCACACGGAGATGCCCGCGATGCCGTTGATCCGGTTCCTCGACGGCTACGAGACGATAGCCGAATTGGAGACCGCACTCGAGTTGCCTGCGGGCAGCGTCGCGGCGACGCTGGAGCGCTACAACGAGTTCGCCGTCAACGGCGAGGACCCCGACTTCCACAAGCAGCCGGAATATGTTGCGCCGCAGGCTAATGGGCCCTGGGCAGTGTTCGACCTGTCACTCGGGCGGGCGATGTACTCCGGATTCACGATGGGCGGTCTGGCCGTCACGGTCGACGGCCAGGTGCAACGCGGCGACGACAGCGTCGTCCCAGGCCTCTACGCGGTCGGCGCGTGCGCGTCCAACATCGCCCAGGACGGCAAGGGTTACGCCAGCGGCACCCAGCTCGGCGAGGGGTCGTTCTTCGGGCGGCGCGCCGGCGCGCACGCGGCCGGTAAGCGCTAGACCCGCGCCGGCTCCCTGCTCACCGGGCCCAGCCGCCACGGGCCGCCGCCGAGCAGCTTTAGGTGTCGTTCGTGGAACAGCTCAACGGCCGGGCGATGGCTGACGCTGACCACGACGCAATCTGGTAATTCGTTCTGCAGCAACAGATACAGCGCGTGCTCGAGCCCTTCGTCGAGCGCCGACGTGCTTTCGTCGAGGAAGACCGCCTTGGGTTTGTTCAACAGAATCCGCGCGAAGGCCACTCGTTGTTGCTCACCGGGGGAGAGCACTTTGGCCCAGTCACGCTCTTCGTCGAGACGATCGATCAGCGGTGCCAGCGCGACCCTTGTCAAGGTGTCGCGCAACGACTCGTCCGAGATGTCGGCCGGCGAGCTCGGATAACACACCACGGTCCGTAACGAACCCAGCGGCACATAAGGCAACTGCGACAGGAACATCGTCGCGTTGTCGCCGTCCGGGCAGCGCAGCGTCCCCGAGGCGTACGGCCACAATTCGGCCAGGCTGCGCAGCAGCGTGGTCTTGCCGGCGCCCGACTGCCCGGTGATCACCAGCGACTGACCGGATTCCAGGCGCACGTCCAGCGAATCGACCAGCGGGTCGCCGTCGGGTGTCCGCACCTCGACGCCGTCGAATTCGACCGACCCGTCCTCGGTGGGCCGGGTCAGCACCGCGGGCAGGTCGCGGCCCTTGTCGTTCGCATCGACCAGTCCGTGCAAACGGATGATGGCTGCGCGGAAGGCAGCGAAGGCGTCGTAGTTGTTGCGGAAGAACGACAATGAATCGCTGATCTCGCCGAACGCGGTGGCCGTCTGCGTGACGTCGCCGAAGGCGATCTGACCGGCAAAAAGCCGAGGCGCCTGAACGACCCACGGCAGCGGCACAATCGCCTGTGACATAGACCAGTTCCAGCCGTTGAACGCGATCGTCCGGCGGACGTATCTGCGGTAGTTGCCGATGACCGGGGTGAAACGGTTCCACAGCTGCGTTCGCTCGACGTGCTCACCCCGGTAGAAGCCGACTGCCTCGGCCGCATCGCGCAACCGGACCAGGGCATAGCGGAACGCGGCGTTGAGCTTCTCGTTGTTGAAGCTGAGCCAGATCAGCGGACGCCCGAGCCGGAACGCGACGCCCGTCGCGATCGCCACAAAGACCACGACGATCCAGAACATCGCCCGGGAGAGCTGGAAGCCGAAGAGGTCCAGCGGCCCCGACAGATCCCACAGGATGGCGGCAAACGACACCACCGAAACCACCGCACGCACCGCGCCGAACAGCAACGTGTTCGCGGTTTCGTTGGACGGGACGTTCGGGGTGCCGCCGGCTCCGGCGGTGAAGATGTCGACATCCTGCTGGATGCGCTGGTCGGGGTTGTCGATGGTGCTGTCGATGAACAGATCCCGGTAGTAGGCCCGGCCACGCAGCCAGTCGTCGGTGAGATGGCCGGTCAACCACATGCGCCACGCGATCATGAACCGCTGGGTCAGGTAGATGTCCACCAGAAGCCGGCCGATGAACATCGACGCCAGCACGCTGAAGTGCACCAGCGACATCCAAAAGCCATGTGTTCCAGAATGTTTGATTTGCTCGTTGCCCGTGGCAGCGCCCTCGAAAGCTGTCTGCAGCGAAGTGAACATGTCCTTGCTCTGAAAGCTGAGCAGGACCGACAGGCGGACAGAAAGCAGAACCAACAACAGCAGTGCCGCCAACTGCAACCAGACCCGCACCGCATGCGGGCCGGTGAAGTAGCCGCCGGTGATCCGCCAGTACTGGCGGCCCCATACGGTGGCGTATCGCAGCACAATTAGCACCAGCAGGACGCACACCGCAGCGATCGCCCAGCCCTTGGCAAACCACCACAGTGATTCGGTGGTTGCCGCGGACCAGTCGATTGACGGCTCGAAAGGCTTTGGCTCCAAGGTCGCGTCTCCTTGCTAACGCGGCTGTCCGGCCAACGTCTCGTGGATGCTTCCCCGCAAAAGTACCGCAGCAGGGTCGATAGGCTGCGCCCATGGGCAACGACGCCGAGGACACCTTCCATGCAGGCCGACTGATCGCCCGGCGCCTGAAAGCCAGCGGAATCGATACCGTCTTCACGTTATCCGGCGGCCATCTGTTCTCGCTCTACGACGGTTGCCGCAGCGAGGGTATCCGGCTGATCGACACCCGCCACGAGCAGACCGCCGCGTTCGCGGCCGAGGGTTGGTCGAAGGTGACACGTCAGCCGGGCGTGGCGGCGCTGACCGCGGGCCCGGGCGTGACGAATGGGATGAGCGCAATGGCTGCCGCCCAGCAGAATTCGTCGCCGCTGCTGGTTCTCGGCGGCCGGGCGCCCGCGGGGCGGTGGGGAATGGGGTCCCTGCAGGAGATCGACCATGTGCCATTCGTGGCACCGCTGACCCGATTCGCCGCCACTGCGCCGTCGGCCGAGGCGGTCAGCGGCCTGATCGACGACGCGCTGCGGGCCACGGTCGGAGCGCCATCGGGGGTTGCGTTCATCGACATTCCGATGGACCACGCATTTTCCGTCGCCGCCGACACCGGACAGCCCGGCGCCCTGACCACGTCGCCGTCGCTGTCTCTGCCCGACGGCGATGCGCTAGACCGCGCGGTCAGCCTGCTGGCCGCCGCTCAGCGACCGGTCATCATGGCGGGCACCAACGTCTGGTGGGGTCATGCCGAAGCGGCGCTGCTCCGACTGGCCGAGGAACGACGGATCCCGGTGCTGATGAACGGCATGGCCCGCGGCACCGTGCCCGCCGACCATCCGCTCGCGTTTTCGCGGGCACGCTCAAAAGCGTTGGGGGAAGCCGATGTTGCGGTCGTCATCGGGGTACCGATGGACTTCCGGCTGGGATTCGGCGGGGTATTCGGGCCAGACACCCAGTTGATCGTTGCCGATCGCGTAAAACCCGACCGCGGACATCCTCGACCGGTTGCCGCCGAACTCTACGGCGACCTGTCCTCGACCCTGACCGTCCTGAGCGACACGCCGCAGGCCGATATCCCCGGCCACGAGGGGTGGATCGCAGATCTGCGCGCCACCGAGGCCGCGGCGCGCGAACGCGAGCTCGGCGAGCTGGCCGATGACCGCAGCCCGCTGCACCCGATGCGGGTCTACGCCGAACTCGCGCCGCTGTTGGACCGCGACGCGATCGTCGTCGTCGACGCCGGCGACTTCGGCTCGTACGCCGGCCGGGTGATCGACAGCTATGTCCCGGGTGCGTGGCTCGACAGCGGTCCATTCGGATGCCTCGGTTCGGGTCCCGGCTACGCGCTGGCCGCCAAGCTCGCCCGACCAGACCGTCAGGTCATCTTGCTGCAAGGCGACGGCGCCTTCGGATTCAGCGGCATGGAATGGGACACGCTGGCCAGGCACGACGTTCCCGTCGTCTCGGTGATCGGCAACAACGGCATCTGGGCTCTGGAGCATCACCCGATGACAGCGCTGTACGGCTATTCGGTGGTGGCCGAACTGCGGCCCGGCACCCGCTACGACGAGGTTGTGCGTGCGCTCGGTGGATATGGCGAGCTGGTCTCGACGCCCGCGGAGCTGCGGCCGGCGCTGACGCGCGCGCTGGGCAGCGGTCTGCCCGCTGTCATCAATGTGCTCACCGATCCCGACGTCGCCTATCCACGCCGGTCCAATCTGGCGTGACGCGCCTGACGTACCGTTGACCTGTGCCAAAGACCACCAGCTCTTCGTCCGGCCGATTGAGCGACCGCTTCTGGCGACTGCTCGGCGCCAGCACCGAAAAGAACCAGGGCCGCTCACTGTCCCAGGTCACCGCGTCGGCCGAGTATGACGAGAAAGCCGCCGGCCTCGACGACGAGCAGTTACGCAAAGCCGCCGGCCTGCTCGACCTCGACGACCTGGCCGAGGCCGACGACGTCCCGCAGTTCCTCGCCATTGCACGCGAAGCCGCCGAACGTGCCACCGGGCTAAGGCCGTTCGACGTGCAGCTGCTCGGCGCGCTGCGGATGTTGGCCGGCGACGTCGTCGAAATGGCAACCGGTGAGGGCAAGACGCTGGCCGGAGCGATCGCGGCGGCCGGCTACGCGTTGGGCGGTCGGCACGTTCACGTCGTGACCATCAACGACTATCTGGCCCACCGCGACGCCGAGTGGATGGGTCCGCTGCTGGAGGCGGTGGGCGTCACCGTCGGCTGGGTGACCGGCGAATCGACCGCCGACGAGCGTCGCACGGCATACAAGTGCAATGTCACCTATGCGTCCATCAACGAGATCGGCTTCGACGTGCTGCGCGATCAGTTGGTGACCGATGTCGACGACCTGGTGTCGCCCAACCCGGACGTCGCCCTGATCGACGAAGCCGACTCGGTGCTGGTCGACGAGGCGCTGGTCCCGCTGGTGCTGGCCGGAACAAGCCACCGCGAGAAGCCCCGGCTTGAGGTCATTCGACTCGTGGGCGCATTGCAGGCCGGCGAGGATTACGAGACCGACTCCGACAGCCGCAATGTCCATCTCACCGATGCCGGCGCGCACAAGCTGGAAAAGCAGCTTGGCGGCATCGATCTCTACTCCGAGGAGCACGTCGGCACCACGCTCACCGAGGTCAACGTCGCGCTACACGCGCACGTCCTGCTGCACCGCGACGTGCACTACATCGTGCGAGACGACGCCGTGCACCTGATCAACTCCTCCCGTGGCCGCATCGCCCAGCTGCAACGCTGGCCGGACGGTCTGCAGGCCGCGGTCGAGGCCAAAGAAGGCATCGAGACCACCGAAACCGGTGAGGTGCTCGACACCATCACCGTGCAGGCGCTGATCAACCGATACCCGACGGTGTGCGGCATGACCGGAACCGCTTTGGCCGCAGGCGAACAGCTGCGCCAGTTCTACAAGCTCGGTGTCTCTCCGATCGCACCGAACACGCCCACCGTTCGCGAGGACGAGACCGACCGGGTCTTCATCACCGCCGCGGCGAAAATTGACGCGATCATCGCGCACATCATCGACATGCACGAGACCGGACAGCCCGTCCTGGTCGGCACCCACGACGTGGCCGAGTCCGAAGAGCTGCACGAGCGGCTGCAGCGTCGCGGTGTCCCCGCTGTAGTGCTCAACGCCAAGAACGACGCCGAGGAAGCTGGGGTGATCGCCGAGGCCGGCAAGCTCGGGGCCGTCACAGTCTCCACGCAGATGGCCGGCCGCGGCACCGACATCAGGCTCGGCGGTTCCGACGAAGCCGACCACGAGAAGGTGGTCGAGCTCGGCGGTCTGCACGTCGTCGGCACCGGCCGGCACCACACCGAGCGACTGGACAACCAGCTGCGCGGCCGCGCCGGCCGTCAGGGCGATCCCGGATCGTCGGTCTTCTTCTCGAGCTGGGAAGACGACGTCGCGGCGGCCAACCTCGAGCGCAACAAGCTGCCGATGCAGACCGACGAGGACGGCCGCATCGTCAGCAACAAGGTGGCCGGACTGCTCGATCACGCCCAGCGAGTCGCCGAAGGCCGCCTGCTCGACGTGCACGCCAACACCTGGCGCTACAACCAGTTGACCGCCCAGCAGCGAGCGATCATCGTCGAGCGGCGCAACAAGCTGCTCAGCACCGCCGCCGCTCGCGAAGAACTCGCCGAGCTGGCGCCCGAACGTTACGACGAGCTGTCAGAAGACCTTTCCGAAGACCAGATCGAGAAAATCTGCCGGCTGATCATGCTGTATCACCTCGACCGCGGGTGGGCCGACCATCTCGCTTACCTGGCCGACATCCGGGAAAGCATCCACCTGCGAGCGCTGGGACGGCAGAACCCGCTGGACGAATTCCACCGGATGGCCGTCGACGCGTTCGCGTCACTGGCCGCCGACGCGATCGAAGCTGCCCAGCAGACCTTCGAGACCTCACCGTCGATCGAGGACGAGCCGGGCGTGGATCTGTCCAAGTTGGCCCGTCCGACGTCGACGTGGACTTACATGGTGCACGACAACCCGCTGGCCGACGACTCGCTTTCCGCGCTGAGCCTGCCCGGCATCTTCAGATAAGGTCACCGCACATGAACCGGCCGCCTGCCCACGACCGGCTCCTGACGGTGCCCAACGTGCTCAGCGGACTCCGTCTGGCACTGATCCCGGTCTTCGTTTACCTGCTGCTGGTCGCCCATGCCGACGCCTGGGCGGTGGCCATCCTGATGTTCAGCGGCGCCTCCGACTGGGCCGACGGCAAGATCGCCCGGCTGATGAACCAGTCGTCAAGGCTGGGGGAGTATCTGGATCCCTTCGTCGACCGGCTGTACATGGTGACGACACCGATCGCGTTCGGGCTGCGCCACATCGTGCCGTGGTGGATCATCGCCATCCTGCTGGTACGCGATGTGCTGCTGGCCGCCGAATTGCCACTGCTGCGCACCCGCGGCATCACCGCACTGCCGGTGATCTATGTCGGTAAGGCAGCGACGTTCGCGCTGATGTCGGCCTTCCCGCTGATTCTGCTGGGTCAGTGGGACGCGCAGTGGAGCCGTGTCGTATTGGCTTGCGGCTGGGCGTTTTTGATCTGGGGCACGTACATGTACCTGTGGTCGTTCTTCGTATACGCGTGGCAGGTTGTCACGGTGCTGCACCGAATGCCGCCGGTGAAGGCCCGCGATGGCTGACCAGGCACTCGGCGGCTACGACCCCAACGCGGGCCTCAGCGCACACGAAGCCGGACGGCCGCAGCTGATCCCGGTGCCGTCGCTGCTGCGCGCCCTGCTTTCCGAGCATCTGGATCCCGGCTATGCGGCCGCGGCCGCGCAGCGGGACCGCAGCGGTGAGCCACCGACCGGTCGAACCCGAGCCATGAGCTGGGTCTGGCAAGCGCTGGCCGCGTTACTGGTGGCGTCGGTGTTCGCCGCGGCCGTCGCCCAGGCCCGGCTGGTCGCACCCGGAGTCAGTGCGGCGCAACGGGTGCTGGCGGCCGGCGTGCGCTCCGAAGAGGCAACGACCGGCGAGCTCACCGCGCATCGCAATACGCTTGCCGCACAACGTGATGACGTTCAACGGCACGCGTTGGCCGAAGACGCCGCAGGCCAGCAACTGCTCGCCAGCCTCGACCGGCTTAGCCTGGCCGCCGCGAGCACCCCGGTCGTCGGTCCAGGTCTGAGCGTCAGCGTGACCGAGCCCGGCGTCGGCCCGAACCTGTCCGACGTCTCCAAGCAGCGAGTCGCCGGCAGCCAGCAAATCATCCTCGATCGGGACTTGCAGTTGGTAGTCAACTCGTTGTGGGCCAGCGGTGCCGAGGCCATCTCCGTCGACGGAGTCCGGATCGGCCCGAACGTGACCATCCGGCAGGCCGGGGGCGCGATTCTGGTCGACAACAACCCCACCAGCAGCCCGTATACGGTTCTGGCGGTCGGGCCACCGCACGGGATGCAAGACGTGTTCGACAACAGCCCCGGCCTACGCCGGCTACGGCTTCTGGAGACCTCATACGGCGTCGGCGTGAACGTCAGCGCCAAGGACAATCTCACGCTGCCCGCCGGGGCGGTCCGAGATGTCAAGTTCGCCAAACAGATTGGGCCGTAGTGCAGGAAAACCTAGTGCAAAACGTCCAGATAGCGGAGGCAGAGCACCGATGATCGGTATCGCAGCGCTAGTCGTCGGTATCGTGCTGGGCCTGGTCTTTCATCCCAGCGTGCCGGAGGTCATCCAGCCGTATCTACCGATCGCGGTCGTCGCCGCACTCGACGCGGTGTTCGGCGGGTTGCGGGCATACCTGGAGCGGATTTTCGACCCGAAGGTCTTCGTGGTGTCGTTCGTCTTCAACGTGTTGGTCGCGGCGCTGATCGTCTACGTCGGTGACCAATTGGGCGTCGGCACACAGCTGTCTACCGCGATCATCGTCGTACTGGGTATCCGCATCTTCGGCAACGCCGCGGCGCTGCGGCGCCGACTCTTCGGGGCGTAACGGGTATAAGGCCGACATGAGCGACACCGATCCAGAAGCCGACGACACCACCGCGGAGTCGCACCAGCCCGATGCCGAGGAGGCCACGGAGGCCACGGAAGCCGAGCAGCACGGTCGGCACGAACTGGCGCCGCACCAGCCGA
>Ga0302325_10028419_pt1 | contig 11571 bp, 11 predicted proteins | sample Palsa_T0_2_FD_201948 | JGI IMG/M metagenome (GOLD analysis project Ga0302325, IMG submission 201948) | Peat permafrost microbial communities from Stordalen Mire near Abisko, Sweden - Palsa_T0_2 | ecosystem: Environmental > Terrestrial > Soil > Palsa > Peat permafrost | place: Sweden: Abisko... | reverse complement strand
GCGACCGCGCTGACATGCAGGTGGGAGAAGACGAGCCGGCGCATCGGATCGACGGCATAGGTGAGCGGGTCGATCCGGTTGAGCACGGCGAGCCAGCCGGGGAGCCCCGACACGGGGAACAGCGCCCCGGAGATGAAGAACATCGGCATCACGACCATCTGCATCACGCCCATGAACGACTGCATCTGCGTGATCCGGGCGGCCACCATCACGCCGAACGCCGTGATCGCGAAGGCGAGCAGGACCTGGAGCACGAACACGCCGAGGATCAGGGTCGGCGCATAGGGCACGTGGACGGCTCCGGCGAGGCAGAGGACGATGATGCCCTGGAAGCTCGCGACAGTCGCGCCGCCCAGGCACTTGCCGATGACGATCGAGCTGCGACGAACGGGCGCGACCATCATCTCGCGAAGGAAGCCAAACTCGCGATCCCAGACGATCGAGGCGGCCGAGAACATCGCCGTGAACATCACGGAGATGCAGAGGATGCCGGGGTAGATGAAGGTCTTCAGATTGACGCCGTGCGTGCTCGCGGACGCGAGGCTCTGCAGACCAGACCCCAGTACGAACAGGAACAGCAGCGGCTGTATGAGCGTCGTCGCGATGCGGATCCGGTCACTCCGGTAGCGGATCAGCTCTCGTTTCCAGACGATCTTGATCGCCCGCAGCTCGCTCGCGAGGCTGCGCTGGGGCACCTGCACCCTGACGACCTCGCGGGGGGCGCCGGGGCTAGGGGCGAGCTGGGGGTCGGCGGTCGTGCTCACCTGCGCCCTCCTCCCGACATCACCTGCATCATGATCTTGTTGCGATCCGACGAGCCGGATTCCTCGACATCGCGGATCGAGCTGCCGGTGTAGGACATGAAGACGTCATCGAGGGTCGGGCGCGAGACGCTCACGGAGCGGATGGGCACTCCGAGCTCGGCGAACAGCCGCGGCACGAACTCCTCCCCGGAGGGGATGCGGAAGGTCACCGCGCCCTCGGAGATGACCGCCTCGATGTCGAAGCGCTCGCGCAGCGAGGCGATCGCCGCGGCGTCGTCCTCGGTCTCGATCCGGATCCGATCGGCGCCGACCTGCGCCTTCAGCGCCTCGGGTGAGTCGAGCGCGACGATCACCCCCTGGTCCATGATCGCGATGCGGTCGCACCACTCTGCCTCGTCCATGTAGTGGGTGGTCATGAAGATGGTGATCTCCTCGCTCTCCTTGAGCGTCCGGATGTAACTCCAGATCGAGCGCCGGGTCTGAGGATCGAGCCCGATCGTCGGCTCGTCGAGGAAGAGCACGCGCGGCGAGTGCATCAGCCCGCGGGCGATCTCCAGCCGCCGCTTCATGCCGCCAGAGAAGGTGCGCACGGGGGAATCCTTGCGCTCCCACAGGCCGACCATCTCCATCACCTGCCGCATCCGCGCCGGTACGAGCGACGATTGCACGCCGTAGAGCTCGGCATGCAGGCGCAGGTTCTGCTCGGCGGTGAGATAGCCGTCAAGGGTGGTCTCCTGGAAGACGAGCCCGATGTTGCGTCGGACCTCGTCGCGCTCGCGGACGACATCGTGGCCGGCGACGGTAGCGGTGCCGCCCGAGGGCTTGGTCAGCGTGCAGCACATGTTGATCGTCGTCGTCTTGCCGGCTCCGTTGGGTCCGAGGAACCCAAACACCTCGCCGGTTTCGACCTCGAAGTCGACACCACGCACGGCGTGAACCTCTCCGTACGATTTCTCCAGGCCGCTGACGACGATCGCCTGGGGCAAGGCGGGCGCACCGCGACCGTCGCGTGGTTCGGTACTGGTCGCCGCCTCACTCATATCCCACAGAGTAGACATTCCACCTGCCCGCCCGTACCGCCCCGTCGCGCCGGAACTTCGGCGTCAGCCGAAGTTTCAATGGAATCGGCGCCAGCCGATTCCACCGTCAGCCGAAGTTCCAATGGAATCGGCGCCAGCCGATTCCACGGCTACGGGCTCATCGCTGGGCCGGAACTTCGGCGTCAGCCGAAGTTTCAATGGAATCGGCGCCAGCCGATTCCACGATTCCACGGCTACGGGCCGTTGTCGTCGGGCGGCGGACCCGAGCCGCCGCCACGCCCCCGCACCCAGTCGGCCATCTGTTCGGCCATGCCGCCGACCTGAGCGCCGAGCTTGGTCACGTTTTCGCCGATGTCGCGGAAGATCGCGCGGAAGCGCTCGGCGTAGAACTCGAACGCGTCGCCTGCCTCCTCGCGGACCGGGGGCTCCTCGCCGCGCTTGATGTAGTCGCCGCGGACGATGCGGTCGTACTCGCCACTCTGGACCCAGCGCATGATCTCCGAGACGCGCCTGACCGCATAGGGGTGGCGGGCGTTGATCTCGTAGAAGAACCGGCGGACGCGGTCACTGGGGTCGTCCCAGTCCTCGTACTCCCGCGCCTGGGTGAGGAACGCGTCGAGATCGAGATCGTCTGCTTTCATACCGCCGGCCGCGACCATCAGCAGCCGGCAGCTGATCCGCGGATCGCGGACAACCAGCGTCTCGACCCGGTCGCAGCTGAGCTCGGCGGCGCGGTACCACTCGAGCAGGACCGTTCTCACTGCCATCGCGGGGATGCCGAGCGGGAAGGGCACGTTGCCCCCCATGCTCAGGAGGATGTTGAGCGCCGTCATGTAGAGCATGTGATCGGAGAGGATGTGACCCACCTCGTGGGCCAGGAGCGAGCGCGTCTCGCCCGGTCCCAGGCGGCCGAGCAGCGGCGACCCCGCCACCACGATCGGATTCTGCGACCCGATCGCCATCGCATTGGCGCCAATCGAGTCGGTCACATACAGGTCGTAGGTGCGCGGCATATCGAGGATCTGGCAGACGGCGACCTGATGGGACCACAGGTCGGGAAGCTGGCGCTCGCCCACGCGGACCGAATTGCTGAGGTACATCTGCCGCGTAGCGCGCTCGTAGCGCCACTCGATCAGCCTGCGGACGACCGTGTCAAGCATCGGAATCGCCTTGAGCGCTGCCGTGGCGGCCCGATCGGCGGGGTGCTCATACGCCTTCGAGGAGATGTTGGGGTACGGCCGGATCTCCTCGGGAAGCATGTCTGACATCAGGTTCTCATTGCAGGGTAGTACTCCTAGGTCCGCCGTGCGAGCAATAATCGCGGTTGCATGAAGTATCAGGCCCCATCTCCCCGCGAGGGGCCCGGCACCGGTGACCCCCTTTTCAGGGACGTTTGCCGCGCCGGTCTGCTGCCCTTGATGGTGCTCCACTACGTTGCGCGCGAGCCCTGCTACGGGAATCAGCTGATCGACCGGATTGCCTGGCTCACGGCGGGTACCGTCGCCGTCAACCCCAACACCATGTATCCGCTACTGCGCTCGCTCGAGGCCCGTGGCCTGATCGCGGGGGAGTGGGAGAGTCCCCCGGACCGAGGTCGTCGCTACTACCGGATCACCTCCGACGGCAACGACGAGCGGCTTCGTCTGGCGGGCCGGATGGCCCCCCATCTCGACGCCGTCGCCGCCAGCGTCGAGATCATCCGCACCGTGCTTCTGGAGCGCTGATGCGCCGAGCGAGCGCGGAGGACTCGTTCGCGGCCTCGGTCCAGGAAGCGGAGCTCCTGTGGTACGACACCGATCGCTGGCCGGGATGGATCGACGGCCTGAGTCGCGTGACCGACCTCGAAGGTGACTGGCCTCGGCCCGGCGCCAAGGTGACGTGGGAATCGAATCCGGCCGGGCGCGGACGCGTGATCGAGCTCGTCGTCAGCTTCGAGCCGCGTGGCGGTCAGACGCTCGAGGTCGAGGACGACTCGATCCGGGGACGCCAGAGGGTGATGTTCCACGAGCTCGATGGCGGTGTTCGGGTGGAGCTGGCGCTCGAGTACGAGCTGAAGGCGCGATCGATTGTCACTCCCGTCGTCGACACGTTGTTCATCCGGCGCGCGATGACGACCTCGCTGGGCTCGACGGTGGCCCGATTCGGGGCCGAGCTCGCGGTCCAGGGGGCACGCGCGTAGTGGCCACCGACGATGTCACCTACGGCGTACCAAGGATCGCCGCCGCGGCCGGGGCGATGATCTTTGACCGATCCGGACGGCTTCTGATCCTCAAGCCGAGCTACAAGCCGAAGTGGACGATCCCCGGCGGCCAGATCGAGGCCGACGGCGAGTCGCCGTGGGAAGCGTGCCGCCGCGAGACGCTCGAGGAGTGCGGTCTGCACGTGGAGCACGGTCGGCTCATCTGCGTCGACTTCCGGCGCCCGCGTCCCGACCCCTACCAGCCGGGCGGAATGCGCTTCCTCTTTCACTGCGGCGTCTTCGACGACGACGAGCTCAGCACCATCGAGGTGCAGGGGGATGAGATCCTCGAGTACCGCTTCGTAGAGCTCGAGGAGGCGTTCTCGCGCTTGAGCGGACCGCTCCGCCGGCGCGTGCGGGCGGGCGCCGGCCGCAAGCGCTGCGTGTATCTCGAGGAGGGCCGGCGCGTCGACGGCGCGCGCTAGCTATGCGCTAGCTACAGGTTGACCGACGCCATGCCCGCCTCGTCGTAGCGCTCTCCTGCCACCGGCGGCAGCTCGGCCTCGATCCGCTCGAGATCCTCTTCGCTGAGCTCGACGTCGACGGCCCGCACGTTCTCCTCGAGGTACTTGCGCCGCTTGGTGCCGGGGATGGGGACGAGATCCTCGCCCTGGGCGAGCACCCACGCGAGCGCGAGCTGGGCCGGGGTGATCCCTTTCTCCTCGGCGATCTCTGCCACCTTGCCGGCGATCCGGCGATTCGCCTCGAGGTTCTCGCCGGTGAAACGCGGGCCATTGCGGCGGAAGTCGTTCTCGTCGAGATCTTCCGGCGAGTTGAAGCGTCCGGAGAGAAAGCCGCGCCCGAGCGGCGAGTAGGGCACGAACCCTATCCCCAGTTCGCGGCACGTCGGCAGCACCTCAGCTTCGGGATCGCGCGTCCACAGTGAGTACTCGGTCTGCACGGCCGTGATCGGATGGACAGCGTGCGCGCGCCGGATCGTGTCGGGCGCCGCCTCGCTCAGCCCGAGGTGACGGACCTTGCCTTCCCGGACGAGATCCGCCATCGCGCCGACCGTCTCCTCGATCGGCACCTTCGGGTCGACGCGGTGCTGGTAGTAAAGGTCGATGTAATCGGTGCCGAGCCGCTTCAGCGAGCCTTCGACCGAGTTCGTGACGTGTTCGGCCGAGCCGTCGAGCGGGCCGATCGTCGACATGTCGCCCGGGATCGTGGTTGGCTCGATCCGACGTGCAAACTTGGTCGCGATCACGTACTCCTCGCGATGTCCCTTGATCGCGCGGCCGACGAGCTCCTCGTTGGTCATCGGTCCGTAGAGCTGCGCGGTGTCCAGGAAGTCGATTCCCAGCTCGAGCGCGCGCTGGATGGTGGCGATCGCCTCGCCCTCGTCCGTGGAGCCGTAGAAGGCCGACATCCCCATGCATCCGAGCCCGAGGGCGGAAACTTCGAGTGATCCAAGCTTACGTCTCTTCATCACTGCTCCTGTCTTCTTTTCCATCACCAGGTGGGGCCCGATCTCGGGCAGTTGGAACTCCTCTGAGATTACGGCGAAGCCCGCGCGCTCGTACAGCGAGCGGGCCGGCGTGCGCGCGTTGCACCAGATGCGCTGCGCGCCGCCGGCGGCCGCGTGCGCCAGGAGCGCGTCGAGCACGGCGGTGCCGGCCCCGCGGCCTCGGGCATGCGGGACGCTCGCCATGCCGCGCACGCGCCAGCCCCCGGGCTCGCCGTCGGGCGCGATGAGCCCGACGGAGATGAGCTCGTCGGCCTCGAAGGCGCCGACCGCGAACGCGCCGGGTGCCTCGTGGGCCGCGACCTCCTCGACGCTCTGGTGTGGTCGCAGGACCGCCCGGCGCAGCGCACGTGTCTGCTCGAGGGTGATGGGCCGCACCACGGGCACGGCACCCGATGCTAGTGCCGCGTGCTTACTGGAAGATCTCCGTTGTGCAGTCGCCGCCGGGCAGGTGGATCTCGTGCGGCCGGGCCCCGTCGGCCTGCTCGTGGAAGTCGACGAAGAATTCCGGGTCGAGGGCGAAGCTTCCGTCGGCCTGGCGGTCGAGCTTGGTCAGCCAGCCGTGAAGCTCGGGGTAGAACTGGTTGTCCCAGGTCGAGTAGAGCGAATTGCTGACGTAGACGCGGTCGCCGTCGAGCGAAGCCTGGAGCATCTGCGGGCCGCCGCTGAGCGCGCCCGGCGCCTTCGGATGGCCGCCGTCGCGTCCGAGCAGCCCGCCGAGCCACACCTGTGAGCGCAGCTCGGGATTACGCGGATCCGAGACGTCGTAGTGCCGCAGGTCGCCGTGTAGCCAGTTCGAGAAGAAGAGATCGCGGTCGTCGAGCGAGAGCACGAGGTCGGTGATCAGGCCCGGCACGCCTCCCGGAAGCGGCCATCCCTCGAGCTCCTCGTTGCCGACGTCGATCACCTTCCCGGCCGTCCACGAGCCGTTGTCACGCGAGAAGCGCAGGATGTTGCTCGACAGCGTCGCCCCGACGAATCCCTGGGCCGAGTCGGGATCGTGCTGCCAGCGGATCTCGAGGGGAATCAGACCGTCGTCCCCGAGATCGATGGTCTGCACCATGGCCCGGCGCTCGAGGTCCCAGAAATGGAGGCGCCGCCCATACTTTCCCTCGGCGACGTCGGCGGGGTTGAAGCCGTCCTGGAAGGTGTTGGGGGCACCCCACTCGCTCGAGACGAGCGTGTTCTGGCGCGGCTGGTACCAGAAGTCGTACATGAACTCGAGGCCGTTCGCCTCCCGCTCCCAGCGCTCGGCGACTGAGAAGTCGCGGGCGTCGAGAACGGCGAAGCCGCCAGGGCGGTTCCCGTCGGCGTCCCCGAGCATGGAGATGGTCACGATGTCGCCCGGCATGCAGTGCACGGTGTGCGGGGCGCTGAGCCCGAGCTTCTCCTTGATCTCCTCCCCCTCGATCACGTCCTTGATCCGCGGCGCCCGTGGGTCGGAGACGTCGAGGATGTGAATGCGTGAGGAGCGGAAGCCGGGGACGATCAGGGTGTCGCGCTGTAGCTGCGAATGGCACGCCGACGAGCAGGCGTTCCAGCCGAAGTGGTGCAGCTCGTCGCCCACGTTGGGCATGTCGGTGCGACCGACGATCTGGCCGTAGGTCGAGGAGTCCGGGTCGACGTCGACCACGGCGACGAAGTCGGGACGGTCGATGCCCGTACCCTCGTAGAGGGCTGCGACGTAGGCGATCTGCTCGGGCGGCTGCTCGCCTGCAACTTGCGGGGAGGGATAGCCAGGACTCGCGGACTCCTGGCTCGAGTGATCATGGGCGCTCATGGACTGACTCCTCCTGGCGGCATTTTTCGGTTCGGACACGGTTAAGACAACAATCTCAATCGAGTTTACTGGGTATGGAAGTCGGGGGGTCGGGGGGTCGGGGGGTCGGGGGCGGGTCGATGGGCGATCGGCGCGGTCGAGGGCCGATGGGCGATCGGGGGGTGCGAGGTGCGGGTCGGAGCGTGCGAGGCGCGGGTCCCGCGTAGCTCTACGAGTGCGCGCTCGCGGCCGCGCAGATGGAAGCGAGCGCGGAACGGGTGTTCGGCCAGGGCATCGAGCCGCTCGTCGATGGAATCCGTTACCCAGCTCACGTTAGCCGGGATTCCGCGGTACCTCGACCGTCCAGGTGCCGGTGAGGATGACGACGTGGCCGTCGGGGAGGCTGGTGATGAGCAGGGCGAGATCGCCGCACGCCGGACATCGCACCACCGTGCCCGCGCCCCGGTAGACGCGATGGGCGCCCAAGCGGGAGAGCGTGCCACACGACTGGCAACCGCGTTCCGTGGCGGTGAGCTCGGCCCCGAAGACCTCGATCAGGAGCCCGGCGATCGCGTTGCCGTCGAGCCACCGTGCCTCCTCACTCATGTCATTCCCCGGTCGGCCCGAAGCGCTCGGCCCGGATCGCGCTCGGCGGGTGGCCGAGCTCGACCAGGCGGTCGGCGACGTACTCGACGAACGCGGTCGGGCCGCACACGAAGATCCGCGGCTGCTCCGCGGGACTCGGGCCGACCGCCCGCAGCATCTCGGCGTCGACACGCCGCCTGAAGCCGGTCCAGCCGTCGGGCTGCTCGCGGGTGAGCGTGTAGCTGATCTCGACGCCGCGGCGCCCAGCCAGCGCGGCCAGCTCGTCGCGGTAGAGCACGCCCTCGAAGGTTCGCGCCGAGATGAGCAGCCGCGCCGCTACGGTGCTGTGCCGGGCCGCGTGGTGGCGCAGCATCGCCATGAGGGGCACGAGGCCCGACCCGCCCCCTAGGAGCAGGAGAGGACCGCCGTCCTCGACGCGCCAGGTGAAGTAGCCGCCGACCGGGCCCCGGAGCTCGAACTGGTCCCCGGCGCGCAGCTCCTCGACCAGGTAGGGAGAGACCTCGCCGTCGTCGAAGAGCTCGACGGTGAGCGACAGCCGCGTGCTCTCGGGCGCGGAGGCGATCGAGTAGGACCGCTCGGCCTGGTAGCCGTCCTCGGCGGTCAGGCGCAGGTCGACGTGCTGCCCGGCGAGGTGGCCGGGCCAGCCGGGCACGTCGAGAACGATCGTCTTGGCATGGGCGGTCTCGGACACGGTCTCGCGAACGGTCGCCGTTCGCCATACGATCGGCGCGCGCCCCCCGGTCAATCGTTCCAGTAGCGCTGCTCTTTCCACGGGTCGCCCCGGTTGTGGTAGCCGGCGGCCTCCCAGAAGCCCGGCTCGTCGGTAGCCGTAAGGGTCAGGCCGCGAACCCATTTCGCGCTCTTCCAGAAGTACAGGTGGGGGACGAGCAGCCGGGCCGGGCCGCCGTGCTCGGGGTGCAACGGCAGTCCATCGAAGCGGTAGGCGACCCAGGCCCGGCCGCCCGTCAGGTCCTCGAGCGGCAGGTTGGTCGTGTAACCGCCGTCGCACCACGCGGTCACGTACCGAGATCCGGGCTCGACCCCCTGGAGCAGGGTGTCGACAGAGACCCCGGTCCAACTGGTGTCGAGCTTCGACCACTTGGTGACGCAGTGGATGTCGACCGTGAACGTGTCGGCGGGCAGAGCCAGGAGCTCCTCCCATCCCCACGATGCCGGCGCGTCGACCTGGCCCTGGATCGTGAAGCTCCACCGCTCGAGCGGAGTGCGCGGGGTCGGCCCCGCCGACAGCACCGGGAAGTCCTCCACCACGTACTGCCCCGGAGGGATGCGCGAGGGGTCGATGTCCCGGCGCCGGCGACCGTGAAAGCCACGTGAGATCGGGGGCATGGTTCAAGTATCTCCTGCGTGTCGAGCCGCCCCTCGGCCGCGCCTCTCTTTCGCTCGCGAAGCCGGCCTGGCCGAGAATCACGCCTCCAGAGGTCAAATTAGTCTCGCTGAGCTCGCACGGGGCCTTAGAACACCGGCAGGTAAGGCCGAACTTCGGCGGCGGATCGTCTGCGGGGTTTGCGACAGCCTCGATGCCGGGGGTTAGTGAGCACGACCTCGAGTTTCGCGGCCGATCTGATCCGGCGGGGTGGGGGGTGTGCTGCGTTTGCCCCAAATGTTGGGGGTTTCGCAGCACGACCTCGAGTTTCGCGGCGGATCTGATCCGGCGCGGTGGGGGGTGTGCTGCGTTTTTCGGCCAGGCTTCGGATCGCGTCCGCACGTCCGCCGTCGAGCGCCCCACGGCGCGCAATAGACTGAGGCCCCATGTTCGTCTTCAAGGCCGCTGTCGTCGGCGCCGGCACCATGGGCGGCGAGATCGCGCAAACGATTGCCAACGCCGACATTCCCGTCGTGCTCAAGGACGTCGACGAGAAGTTCGTCGAGCTCGGGCTGGAGAAGGCCCGGTCGCTGTGGCAGAGCCGCGTCGATGCCGGCAAGCTCGCGGCGGCCGAGCTCGAACGGCGGCTCGGGCTGATCACTCCGACGACCGACTACTCCGCCTTCAGCGATGTCGACTTCGTGATCGAGGCCGTCCCCGAGCGGATGGCGATCAAGCAAGCGGTGTTCTCCGAGCTCGACGAGGCGACCCCCGGTCACGCCATCCTCGCCTCGAACACATCGTCGCTGTCGGTGACCGAGATGGGCGAGGCGACGAGCCGGCCGGACATGGTGGTCGGCTTCCACTTCTTCTATCCGGCCTCGGTGATGCGGCTCGTCGAGGTCATCGAAGGCGAGGAGACCTCGCCCGAGACGGTCCAGGACGCGGTCAACTTCGCCTCCGCGATCCGCAAGACGGCGATTCGCTGCGGCGAGGCGCCCGGTTTCGTCGTCAACCGGATCCTCAACTCAGCGGTGTCCGAGCTGTGGCGCTTACAGGAGGAGACGGGGATTGAGGTCGAGAAGCTCGACAGGATCGTCCAAGAGAGCAAGGCGGCGCCGATGGGACCGTTCTTCCTCGCCGATCTGCTCGGGCTCGACACCGTCCTCCACGTCGCCGAGTACCTCGAAGAGGCTTACGGAGACCGCTTCTTCGTTCACCAGCAGATGCGGGACCTCGTCGCCGCCGGCGACCTCGGCGCCAAGACGGGGAAGGGTTTCTATGAGCACGGGAACTGATCTCGACGCCGAGAAGCTCTTCGAGCGCTTCACCTTGAAGGCCCTGGTCGAGAGCTGCCTGGTCCTCGAGGAGGGGATCGCAACGGTCAAGGACATCGACCTCGGGATGATGGCCGGCGCCGGGATCATCCCGCCCCCCTTTGCCCGCGCCGACCAGACCGGCCTCGACGACGTGCTGGCCAGGCTCGAGCGGGCCGCCCACGAATGGGGGGAGAGCTTCGAGCCGCCGGCGATCCTGCGCCGGCTCGTGGCCCAGGGTCGCCTCGGACTCAAGTCGGGCCAGGGATTCTTCCCCTACGCGAAGCCGGACGCCGGCTGGGAGGAGAGCCCGGTGAAGCTCGAGTCGCGCGAGGAATACGCGATCGCATGGCTCGACCGGCCGCCGGCGAACTCGATCTCCCCGGAGGTCGTCGAAGCGCTCGAGAAGCTGTGGGACGAGGTCACGGGCTCCCGTACGCGAGCGGTGGTATTCGCCTCGGCCAATCCCATGCTCTTCTGCGCGGGGGCCGACATCAAGGCGTTCACGACCATGGACGCCGACGCCGGCCGGCAGCTTCTCGATCGCATGCACGGCCTGCTGCGGACGATGGAGACGTCGCGGGTGGCGACGATCGCCGCGGTCAACGCGCTCGCCTTCGGGGGCGGATGCGAGCTGGCGATGGCATGCGACATCCGCATCGCCGCCGACTCCGCGAGCTTCGGCCAGCCCGAGGTCAACCTGGGGATCATTCCCGGCTTCGGCGGTACCCAGCGGCTGCCGCGGCTCGTCGGGCAGGCGAAGGCCCTGGAGATGAACCTGATCGGCGACGCGATCTCGGCCGGCGAGGCGTACGAGCTCGGCCTGGCCCACCGCGTCGTCCCCGACCACGAGCTGCTCGACACCGCGGTCGCGTGGGCGCGCAAGCTCGCCGGTCAGCCGCCGCTGTCCATCGAGCAGATCAAGCGGGTGTCGGCCGGCGGCGCCTTCGAGGCTGGGCTCGAGGCCGAGAAGCAGGCCTTCCTCGACGTGTTCAGCACCGAGGACGCCCGCGAGGGGATCGCGGCATTCGTGGAGAAGCGCGCTCCGCACTTCGAGG
>Ga0302325_10028418_pt1 | contig 11572 bp, 11 predicted proteins | sample Palsa_T0_2_FD_201948 | JGI IMG/M metagenome (GOLD analysis project Ga0302325, IMG submission 201948) | Peat permafrost microbial communities from Stordalen Mire near Abisko, Sweden - Palsa_T0_2 | ecosystem: Environmental > Terrestrial > Soil > Palsa > Peat permafrost | place: Sweden: Abisko... | reverse complement strand
AGTATGTCGCTTTGGGCTTGTCCAACCCGCCACAGTTTCCTCTGCCCGTGCCGGTGGGCGTACAGGGCGCCTATCAAGATGTCTCCTCGCCTGTTCTCGAGGGCTGGGGCGAACTCGCGGGGTAGGTGGGATGCCCCCAACCCAGTGGGTTTGCACCGGAAGCCGCGAGAAGCTTAGCCCTCATTGGGGCGGAGTTGGAGCTTGGATTAGCCGACTGCAACCAAGAGCGAGTGAATGACAGTTAGTGCAGTTCCATCCGGGCAAACAAGCAGTTGGTCGCCAGGCGGGAGGTTCTCTCGAGCCAACGCGTTCCGTGTGCTCTCTGTACCCGCCGATGCGGAACTCAAAGAGATCTACAGGCAGCAGCAACGCCTTTTGGTTGCATTAGAGATCGGTGGGCTAGACGGAACGGGAAAGGGCGCTCCGTTACCGCTAAGCGATGTTTCCAAAGAAGAGATTCTGGAGGCAGTACATCGACTGGAGCGGCCCGACGACCGTTTCATCGAGGAGCTGTTCTGGGTTCACGAAATGGATGGCAGCGGTGATCTAGTCGATGGGCTCTTGGACAATGTGGTTGGTGCCCTACGTGGAAGTGCAGCAAGCGATACGATCCGGGGCGCAGTGGCCAGACACAACCTGGCTGTGCTTCTGAGCATCCTCGGGCAAGAGTTAGCTGGAAACTGCAGATTCGAACACTGGGAAGAGGCATTAAAGACCTGGAGAAAAGTGATTGACGATGATCTCTTCCTGACCTTTATGAAAGGCCGGGCACTCAAGTGCGATTGTCAAATATCCGATACCGGAATGACGAGAGCCACCGTGTGCCGGCAATTGAGTTCAACTTTTTCTGAGGAATTGGCCCATGCCGTCAAATCGAGGGAGTTAACGGCGGTTAATGCTCTCGCGAAAATCGCCGTGGAGCATAGGTCCTGGCTCGAATTGGATGCGGCACTCGATTCCCTGGGGAAACAAGCGATCAAGGACGGGTACGTTTCCCTCGGGGCAATCCTGGATCGTCTCTCCGGCATCACTCAGGAGGACGACGACGCCAATGTCCGGAACTCCCTCGTGGAGAGGGAAAAAGAGCTTCGCAGCGTGGCTAACGAGTATGGAGCAATCGTTCGCAGTCTCTGTGAACCGACTGACGCAGTTGGCTGGGACGACGCGATCGCCTCCTCTTATCATAAACTCTCGGTCGCTTATCTCAAACTGCTGGACGATCGTCAGCAGGCTATCCGCCTTATCGTGCAAGCTCGAGAGTTTGCTCACGATCCACAACTGCTCCAATCCATGGAGCGAGACTGGCAGCACGTTCAGCGGACAATTCTATGCCGGGAAGCTGACGTGTTGATGCGAAGAGGTGACTTCGCAGGGGCTGACCACAAGCTGGCGGCGGCTCTCGGAGTCTCCACGGAAGAACAGAAGATCGAGATCAAAGCAGTGCAAGATCGCTGTCGATGGGGGCGTGTCCTGCGTGGAGCCGATACACGAAAGACAAATCCGATCCTATATACGCTCGGCGGCGTTGGTGCGATGTTGTTCAGGAAAGGTGACTATGACCTGGGGACGCGATCGTATGTAGCCAATCATTGGCTTACATTTTTCTTTTGTCCTATCTTTCCCCTCGGGGCCTATAGGGTTACGGACGCTGATTCCCGGTCCTATTGCATCCACGGAAAGGTTCCACTTTCGAGTTTCCTCAACAGAGCTCGCTGGGCGATCCCGGCATCCGTCATGGCAGTCGTTCTTGTTGTCGTCCTCATGGCAATCAAGAGCAGAGAGAGCTCTGCGGAAACCGGAGGGTCCACTACTCCCGCGCCCACCACTCCTACAAAAACCGCAAGAGCCGCGGAGGGGCGTTCCACGATATCTAGTGGTGGTGTTCAGCACTCCGCAAGGGACGATATCGATGAAGAACGGACGGCCCTCAGCGTGCTCGCCCAATCACTCGAGGATAGGAAAAGAGCATTGGACGCCGAAGGGGCGAAATTGGACAAACAGAAGAGGTACCTTACGGGCGTTGAATCGTCCTACTCCAGGGAACGCGTGCCTAACGGCGGGCGATCGTTATATGAGGCACTCCTTGCCGACCATAACGACAGAGTGAATAAGTACAACAAGAAGCTCGCAGTATTCAAAGAGGATTTCGCAGCCTATACCGAGCGTGCAAACTCATTGAATGCACGCATCCAAATATTCAATGGATCCCGATGAAAAAGAAAATTGGAAAAAAGCGGGCCAAGAAGGTGGATCGTGCGCCAGATTCTGCCCCAGCCATCTGCGACGGATCAATGAGGGTACTGGCTCTGGAGTGCTGGCGGATCAGGAAGCTCATCCCGGAGTTTGCGGACAATCGAAAGCATCTCGTCCTGCAAACCGGCGTAGACAAAATGATCGACGCGCTGGCGGCGTTGGGTGTTGCGATCGATGACCCCGAGGGCTCGGAATTCAAGGATGGGATGACGCTGAACGTGGCCGTATTTGATAACTCCGACCAATTGGAAATAGGGCAACGCATTGTGAGCGAGACCCTTTCGCCCAACATATATATCAGGGATAAGTTAGCCAATACGGCACGCGTGATCGTGTCGGTCGGAAGAAAGGATGGCTTGCATGGGACGCAAAACGATTGATTTCGGAATCGATCTTGGCACCACCAACAGCGTGATCGCCTGCATGGATCGCGGCGAGTTGGTGATCATCAGAAACCAGGTTACAAACAGCGAGTTGACACCGTCTGCGGTCAAGATGGACGCGCGTGGATCGGTGACCGTTGGTCAAAACGCGTACAACGAACTAGAGCTTGAACCGGACAACACGGTCGGCGAGTTTAAGCGCTGGATGGGAAATCCGGAACTGGACAGCTTCACTTTCAAGAAGGCCGGCAAACGTATGACTGCTGCGGAACTCAGCGCGGCGGTGCTGAAGAATCTAAAGGGGAGCGTAGCCAGCCGTTTTGGCGGCGAGGTACTCAGCGCAGCGGTGATCACGGTCCCGGCGCACTTTCTTATCCCCGCGTGTGAAGATACCAAGTCAGCGGCTAAGCTCGCCGGTATCGAAGTGTGTCCGTTCATACAAGAGCCGGTAGCCGCGGCGATGGCGTATGGGTACAGGGCAGAGAGCCTGTCGGGAAACCTTCTTGTCTTTGACCTAGGGGGAGGCACCTTTGACACCAGCCTTCTGTCCGCTCGCGATGGCAAGCTCATCGTGATTGGGCATGATGGCGACGCCAAACTCGGTGGTAAGGACTTCGACTGGGCGCTGGTCGACGTGATTGTCCGGCGCCTCCGGCAGGAATATGGAGACATTCCCCTTTGCCGAGGTACTGAGTTAGCCAGGCAGGCGATGGCGACACTGAAATACCGTGCGGGGGAGGCTAAGAAAATGCTATCGGCCTTTCCAAAAGCACTCATCGAGATCAGCCGCTTAGGCCCTCCGTTTGAGGAGATTGATACCGCCGTTGAGCTGACCAGGGCAGACCTTCAGCGGGCCACCGAAGATCTCACGGCAAGGTGCGTATCCATTTCCAAGCGATTGTTGAAAGAGTCTGGTGTATCCAGCGAGAGCCTGGCGAACGTGCTGGTTGTGGGCGGCCAAACGCAAACCCCTTACATTCGCGAGGTCATTCTTGCAGAGTTTGGCAAAGTAGAGTGCAGGCTCGACTCCTTAACCGTGGTCGCCGCTGGGGCCGCTCTCTACGCATCGACGCAACGGATGCCTTCGAGTTCCACGCGAGTCGCAGCTCCCGGTTCGTCAGTATCCCTGAACATCGCCTATCAGCCGGTATCTTCCGACCTGGATGCCAACGTGGGTATAGCGATTGAACCGGTCTCTCCCGGAGCAACCGTCACCATCCTGCGCACCGATGGAGGGTGGAGCAGTGGCGCCATACCAGTTCCGACTTCCGGGAAGTTGCTTACGACTGTTGTGCTCCGGCCGAAGCAGGTCAATTCCTTCGAGATCCAATTGAACGATGCACGAGGGTCGCGGATCAGCACCGGCGAAAGCTCGTTCAGCGTAACCCAGGGGTTAGCCGTTGCTCAAACAACTACTTCCCGAGGGCTTGCAGTTGCGCTGGCGGACAATGTGGCGGAAGTCATAGTCCGCAAGGGTTCTCCCCTGCCGGCTAAGGGCAGCCGCAAATTCACGACAGCGCACGATGTCATCACAGGTGATCCAAAGAGCATACTGCGAACCTACTTTCTCGAAGGGGAGTACACCAGGTCGGACCGGAACATTGGGATCGGCACCATTGAGCTTCGCGGTAGTGACTTGGGCAGGACACTTCTGGCAGGAGAGGAAGTTGAGATTCGATATGAGCTGGGCGACTCCAAGACCCTCTCCGCCGAAGCATTCTTCCCTGCGGTTAATGAAACGTGCGTAATGGTGAGGATATCTAAGCGGCCCACGCTCCTGCCCGGTGAAATCGAGGTGGAACTGAAAAAGGAGAATGACCGCCTCGCGGATATCAAAAGAGCTTGTCCGGAGATCGTGGACCCCTTGATTGCCAAACAGATACTGGTAATCGAAGGGGAAGAGCAGGCAGCAGTCCAGGAGCCCGATGCAAGGCAGAAAGCGGCGGAGCAACTGCTTGAGCTAAAGGCAGCAATCGATGCGATGGAAAAGCTGTCGGAATGGGAACTACTCACCACGGAACAGGATGGCTTTCGCGGACGAGCGCGGAAGTTATCGCAAGCGAGCGGTACCCAGGAGCAGGTGCGTGTTATCGAAGAATTGATTCGCTCCGCTGAAGGCGCGATTTTCCGGAGAGACGTCGCGGGATTGAGAGGCGCTACGGAAAAACTGAAGCGTGCCTACTGGGAGATCAACTATGCACGAGATGATTTCTGGAAAGAACAGCTTGCGTGGCTGCGGGAGGAAACGGATTTTGTCGATTTCCCTCAGGCCGAGCGCCTCAAGGAGGAGGGGGCTCGCGCACTGAAGAGGAGCGATATCAGATCACTGCGTACCATCGTCTGGGATCTGTATGCGCTCTTGCCGACATGGCAAAAAGGCAAACTGGATGAGCGGTTCGACGACGCGGGCCTTCTAAGCGCACACTGACGCAATCCATGAATGCCGGCCGGCTGAGCTCGGGACAACTCATACGAGACACCTATACGATCGTTCGCCACTTGGGAAGCGGTGCTTTTGGCGATGTCTACTTGGCACGGCATCGTTACATGGGTCTGCAGGCGATGAAGATCTTCTCTAAAAGGGAAAGTCCTGATGCGCTGGAAGAGGCATACTTGCTGACCAAGCTCAGCCATCCAAATATCGTAAGGATGTTTGAGGCCAACGAATTTCAAGTTGAGGAAGAGTCGTACGGCTATTTCACAATGGAATATGTAGAGGGAGGAACTCTCGCCGATTACAAGAGCGCGACAAGTTCCTTCGCTTCCAAGCTATATCTGGCAGCGGGTCTTCTTTCTGGTCTGGCCTATGCTCACTCTCAGAATCCGCCTATCATTCATCGCGACATAAGCCCCAGCAACATCCTGGTCGATGTGTTGCGATCCGGGTCCGTTGCCAAGATCAGCGATTTCGGCCTCGCAAAGCACCTGGATACCGAATCGTTGCTGGCTAGCGCCGCTGGTAAGTATCTCTATATGGCGCCGGAGAGTTTCTTAGGTATCCATACCACTGCGACCGACGTTTATGCGGGTGGCATAGTGTTGTTCGAATTGCTTACTGGTGAGCACCCCTTCAAAGTTGCCCTGTCGCGTACAGCCAAAGAGGAGGAGGTTGCCGTTGCCATGAGAAAGTCTCGCACGCAAACGATTCCGGACGTTTGTCACTTGAACGCAGAACTCGATGCAAGATGGAGATCATTTTTTACGGCTGCTCTCGCCCACAATTACGATGATCGTCCCAGGGATGCTGGAAAGCTACTGGAACTCTTCAACTGCTTAGTCCACGGCCCGGGTACTTCAAGTGTCTCAACCGCCGTGTCGGCGATGGTATTGCGCGCGAAGGAGCTGTCGTCGCAAGTCTCAACGCTTGACGGAGCCATCGACCTGCTGGAGACGGCATGCACGCGAGATCCTATGGTCCGCGCGGAGTATGCGGAATTATTGTCTTTTTGGAAGAGAGGAATCGTCCAGTGAAGGAAACTCTCCTCCAAGCTGCTGAAAAAGCGGACAGATTAGCCCGGTGAGCGAGAATCCACGACATTCTCTTGTTCTTCGATCAGTCCGAACAGGATCGTGTTCCAAAGGATCAGCGCGTCATTCAGGCAACCCGATGCGGGAGCATGCCTCCTTGGTACCGGGCACTACACCTACTCCGTAATGTCGGAGGAGGTAATTCTTTGCAGGCGGGCCGCTCCACTGGAAACGCTGTTCGACCAGCCCGTGACGCTGGGCGTAGGTGGCTCCTATCAAGATGCTTGCTCGCCTGTTCTCGATAAATTAGCTATCTCGAAGCATGTGTGGGGATGTCGCAAGGAGGACGAGAAAATGGGTATTGAACGGTACGTCACATCTGCACCAGCGTGCGGGGCGGATTTTGAAAGCGACGGCAACTCGGCCCCCGCAATCTTCCAGGCTGGGGACACCTCTGCGCCCGATGTCAGGAAACGCGATTACGAGTCAATACGCTGGCTTTGCCGACGAGGACCCGTACCTTCCATCTACAACTGGGATGCTTGGTTGGAGGAGTAAATGCAGGGGCGCCCTCCTCTGGAAGGAACGGAGACAGATCATCATCGTCCCACGAAAGCTGTGAAGCTGTGAACAAACTCACTCAGGAACTCTCCCGGTCAACAATCCTGGGTGCCCCATCCTTCGTGGCTTTGCGAAGGGTGGGATGAGCAAAATGCTCGAGGTAGATTGGCGGGTGCTCAGGGATCGCACCCGCGTGCGTGGACGATGATGGTTCGTTTCCGGTGCCTTCCCGGAAGGGCTTACCGCCAATGCGAGGCTTTTCCACGACGTCAGGGCAAGAGCATCGGGTTGGCTTTGTCCCGTCTTCTTCGTCCCCCGTACGCTGGGGGAGATGTGAAGAAATCCCATCCTGCGTCGCAGTTCCTACTCCGAAACATTGTCCTGACTACGGATCAAGGGTGCCCCATACCCCCGGATTTCCTGTGGGTTTGGTGGAATCGCCTAACTTCATGCGGCTTTCCTCAAAGAAAGCCGCACACGCGACCATGGGTAGTACCGCGTACGGGAATCCGGGTATCTGACCCGTTTTTCGTCAGATGTGAGATACCACCGCGCTCGACCCGCCATCTTTTTGCCTTCGTTGACACCCCGAGTCTCGATGCATCGTTGGGGCGAACGTTCGAGGTTCGCGGAATCCCACATCTGGCGCAAGGTGCGCGCTCAGATATGGGGCACCCAAGACCTGTGGTCGGGACAGTGTTTCCGGAGTGGGACCGCAAGGGTTTCTTCACACCTTCAAGCGGATGGATCTGCAGTTTCACTCTCGGTCGCAATATCGTTGCCAGCGAACCCGCCTCACCTCCCGCGGAATGACGACAGCATCCAACGGCGGTTTCGCCGCGCCTTGTGAACTCCGATCAGCTTCTACGCGGCAACGAAGAAAAGCAACGAGGTCCTTGCCCATGCCTATAGTCACCTGTTCCACATACGGACCATAAGGCCGGTCAAATTTGTTGATTTGATCCTGGGCGCGCGCGATTGATCTGTATAACTTCGGTTACTTGCGGCGGGACTACACTTTCGTTGACGATATTGCGGATGGAATCGTTCGGGTTTACTCCTACTGCCGCATTGCGGCAAGGCGCAGGGACGAGGGTCCGATGCGTCTGCGCAATATCGCTTCTCAATCGAAGAGGAATACGAAGGTTTGTTGACTGGTCCGTCAACGAGTACGTGCCTTTAGTTTTGGCGGAACCGCCTCTGTTTATTCCGCCGCCAGTGGTCGTAGAGCGCGCTTATCAAGATGTCTCTTCTCCCATTCTCAATGGCCGACCTAGCCTTTAAGGAGGCGGGATGTCGCAACGACGGAGGAAAGGATGAATATGGAAGGGTACAAGACGTTCCCACCGGCCTACGAGACAGATGTTGAAAAAGGCGGCCGCTCAGCCCCAGTGATCTTTGGGGGTTCCCCCGATGGCAAGGAACGCAATTACCAGTCAATACGCTGGCTTTGCCGTCGAGGACCTGTACCCCCCGTTTACGACTGGGACACGTGGTTGGAGGAGTAGACGCGACGACTCCTTTGGGAAGGAGCGGAAACGGATCAGCATGGTCCAAGGTAAAGCTAATTCCTGAGTTAGAAGTTCGCACCATATATCCCAGAGAGCAGAGGTCCCGCAAATGACTGAAGCCGCCAGTCACTCCACTGCGCTACCCCGGATTTCCTGTCGAGCTTGGTGGGTCGGCAAACTCCACGCGGCGTTCTTTAAGGAAAGCCGCACACGCGGCGAGGTTGGTGCCGCGCTGCAGGGAATCCTGGTCCGCCGGTCGGGATGATAAGGCGCTTCGATCCGAATCAGATGCTGGTTGAGAGAAGTGCAGATCCCTCCACTTCGCTTCGCTCCGGTCGGGATGACAAAGGGGAGGGCGGCGCTTCGATCCGAATCAGATGCTGGTTGAGAGAACTGCAGATCCCTCCACTTCGCTTCGCTCCGGTCGGGATGACAAAATATATGTACGAATTAACAACTCAGGACACTAAGAAGCTGTGAACGAACCTTTTCCGCCTCTACGGACGCCGCAACATCGTTGCTCATCCTCAGGACGGAACCGCAGAAAGAGCGCGCTGGTACACCTCGACGGTGCGCGCGGCCATGGTCCTCGAAGTAAACTCTTCACCCCATTGGCGCCGCCCCGCGGTCCCCAGGAGAAGCCGCAATGCCGGCTCCGCGATCACGCGGGCGAGGGCATCACGCAGGCTGGTAATGTCCCCGCGATGCGTGAGCAAGCCGGTCTCTTCGTGGCGCACAGCCTCGGAGATGCCGCCCACATTCGTGGCCACCACCGGCAGGCCGGCGCGCATTGCCTCCAGGATGCTGATGGGCAACGCCTCGAAGTTGGTCGATAGGACGAAGATTTGCGCTTCCATGAGCAAACGGCTCACATTCGTCCCGGTTGGCAGTATGCGGACTCGGCCGCCCAGGCCGAGCCCGTCCACCTGGGCGCGCACGCGCGGTTCCAGCTCGCCTTCTCCCACCAGCAGCAAGCTCCATTCCATGGATAGCAAGCAGGAGAGCGCCTCGAGCAGCGTGCCGTGGTCCTTGGGCTCTGCGAAGCGCGCTACCATGACGATTACCGGGGGCTGAGTATCGATCGCCCGCACGCGAGCGATCGCGACCTCCGGTATGCCGTTATGCACCATGTCCAGCGTCTTTGCTGGGCATACGTGGAAATCCTGGGCGAGGGCGCGCTCAAACTCGCAAACATTGATGACGCGGGTGCCGAGCCGGCCGGCCAGACTCTCTGCCCAGCAGAAGAACGGATTCGGCTTCAGGGAGATCCGATCCACCATCGACCATCCATGCGGGGTAAACACGCTGGGAATATGATGTACCCGTGCAGCCGCGCGCGCCAGCGAGCCGGCCTTCGCCGTATGAGCGCACACCAGGTCCGGTTTCAATTCCCGTAAGACACGCCATAGTTCGACGAAAGCAACCAGATCGAGGTGCGGTCTCAGCGAGCGAACGAGGCTCCTTACCTGCAACGAAGGGATCCCCATCTGGCGGAGCTCGTCGGTGAAGATGCCGGGCGCGCCGGTGATCACGGTAACGTCATGGCCAAGGGCCCGCAGCTCCAGGCAAAGCTCGCGCACATGGGTCTGCGCCCCGCCAAGAACATCGCCTCGCGTGAGCACATGGACAATCTTCATGGGTACCTCCGCATGGGTTTTTCGCGTTGTAGCAGGGAAGAAGGGAGGAAGGTCTCGCTGCTCGGCCCCCCATACCAGCTTGAGAGAAGGGTCCAGAGGCTGCGCCACTCCGCGATCTCCGCCGCGGAGGGCACTTCTGCGTCCTGATGTCCCATCCGCTGCTCGGAACCACCGAGCATTGCAAGGCAGTTCACCGCAAACCTCGCTGCGGACACCATCAACAACTGCGTCTTCTGCCAACCGCCGGGGCCGCCATCCGGTTGCTCGCAGACGTATTTTATGAGCAGCAGTTTGTAACGCAGGAGCTTCTTGAGTGAGGCCCGCTCTCGCCGGTACCCCAGGAGCACCTGGGGGAGATTGGCGAAGCGGCTACTCCGGTAGCTGCGCAGCAGGAGTTCCTGATCCTGCGCCAACCAAGCGCTTTCCTCGTAGCGCCAACGGCGAAACCACTCGATGCGCCCCATCCAGACTGGATGCCATAAGGGAAAGCCGCGGAAAGGAGAACGGATGATTCTCACATGCGCCTCGGCAGGGCGGAAGCGCCATAGCGGACAGCCCCCCTTGCCGAAGACCATGGCGCCGGCACCACACAGGTCTACCTCTGCGTGATCGACGAGGAACGCTAGCTGGCGAGCCAGCCGGTCCGGATAGGCGATATCGTCGGCGTCCATTCTCGCCAGGTAGAGGCCGCGAGCACGGTCGATACATTCATTCAGGCGGGCTGCGAGCCGCCGCCGCTGCCCGTCGCCCCAACAGATCAGACGCGGGTCGCGGAAGGTGCGCGCGATCGCCAGCCCGTTGTCGGCAGAACCGTCGTCGCAGAGTAGAAGTTCAAAGTCGCCGTAGCTCTGATGCAGGAGCGAGCGGATGGCCAGCTCCAGGGTGGCGGCGCTGTTGTAAAAGGGCATCGCTATGGTGACGACGGGGTTTCTCATCGGCTCTAAACCATCGCAGCGGGAATGGAGGATTTAGAAGGAATGCTGTCGCGCGGCAACTCTCCGCACAACGACTGAAATACGCTCGCATATCGTCGCGCCAACTTGTGCAGGCTAAAGCGTTCCTCAACGATGGCACGGCCAGCCGCACCCATGCGGTGCCGCAGATCCTCATCGTCGAGCAGCGCGGTGAGTGCAGCGACCCACTCCTGTTCGCATGCAGCGCTCAAGCCGACTTCGCCCATCGCGAGTAGCTCGCGATTCATTCCCGTGGCCGTCACGACGACCGGCAAACCAGCCGCCATATAGCACAGCATTTTGTAACTGCACTTGCCGCTGCACCAGGCGTTGTCGGCCAGCGGCATGAGCCCGATCGACATGCGCGCGATGGCGGCCAACTCGGTGGGCGGGGTCCAGCGCTGGAACTCGACGCGAAACTCCGGAAGCAGTTTGAATTGTGGTGGACGATCCGCGACGATGAGCAGCTTGGTGCGGCTGTGGTGCTGCAACACCCGCAGCAGTGCTCCTTCGATTGCGTAGAGGAAGGGAAAGTTGCCGCTGGTGCCGGTCCATCCCAGGACCGAAGCGCCCGGGTCGCCGGGCCTGATGTCGTTCGGTCGATACCATGAAGTGTTTACAGCTGTGGGAATGATGGTGACGTTCGGGTTCCATTGGGAAAATTGGTCGGCCAGGAAGCCATTGCCGCACACCACGAGATCGCTGGCCTGGGCGAGATCCCTGGCGCGGTGGCCGCCGGTATTGAGCCACACTGCGTCATCGACGTCCAGGATTATCGGTCGCTTGGCCAGGACATGCAGGGGCAC
>Ga0302325_10028415_pt1 | contig 11573 bp, 5 predicted proteins | sample Palsa_T0_2_FD_201948 | JGI IMG/M metagenome (GOLD analysis project Ga0302325, IMG submission 201948) | Peat permafrost microbial communities from Stordalen Mire near Abisko, Sweden - Palsa_T0_2 | ecosystem: Environmental > Terrestrial > Soil > Palsa > Peat permafrost | place: Sweden: Abisko... | reverse complement strand
AGTGGTCCAGTCGGCGTCGACTTCCGTCTGGCCTTGGTTCACCGGCACGACGGTCAGGCCGTCTTCGCGACCCAATGAGCTCGCGGGCCGCCCATTCACGGTGACGCGCCACGCGGGATAGGTCCGCAATCGCAGGATCAAAAAGCCGGCGTGCGGCAAAGCAGCTTGAATGTGGAGATGTTCCGGATTCCTTATGACGGCGGAGTAGACATCGTCGCAACTGTGCTGTTCGAGCCACCAGTCAGGATTGGCTCCCGGAGTATCGAGGATGCCCAGCGGGACGCGAGGATTGGTGACGAGGCAAGCGTCCGGAAGCCCGGTCGGGACTACTCCATCGTCCGCGCCGACGGGTTCGTACTCGTAGACTCCCTCGAAGCCCGTGCCGCTGCGGTAGACCTGGACCATCGGCGCAACCGCGTCTTCATCGTCACAGGGCTCAAAGAAGTAAACGGCCGCGACAGCCGTGGAGGCGAGAAAAGCCGCCGCGCAAGCGGCCGCGACAACCACGCGCGGCCAGCGTCGAGCCATGATTCCGGGCCAGACGGCGGCGGCGAAGAACAGGCCCATGGGCGCTTCCAGTACCACCAGCCAGCGCCAGGGGAACTGCAGGAAGCGGAGCTTGGGAAGCAGATTCCAGACAGGCAGCGAGAGGGGTAGCTGGAGAAACAGGACTGCGAACGGGATGAGGGCAAGAACCGCGACTGTGTGGAATGATGCTCTCCCTGGTCTCAAAAGCGAGGGCACCCGGGTTTCATCGGCGGGAAGGGTCTTGCGACGCCAGGCGACGAGCAGGCCGGCGAGAGCGATCCCGACCATGAGGACGGCGACGAGCGATACGCGGCTCAGTTCGATGTTGTGCAGGTCAAGCGCGGCGTCGGCTGGGTGGCCGAAGAGGAAGCTGTTCTCGATTTTGAGCCCTGGGTCGTCCGTGGCCTGGCGGATGTCGACCCAGCGCTGTTCCCAGGCGGCGGGAACGAGATAAAAGCCAGCGAGAGCGATGCCGAGTGAGGCAGCGACGGAGGCCCGCACGACAGGCGCCCAGGAGCGGCGAAGAACCGCGAGAACCAACGCAACCGCAGCGAGCAGGTAGCTGGCCATCACGCCGAGCGGGGCGTTCGAGAGCCACGCGCCGGCCACAACCAGCGCCAACAGTGCCGCAGACCGGTCGAGTGCGCGCCGTCGCGTCGAGCCGTCCGGGGCTTTCTCGCGAAGGATGAAAAGGAGCAGCAGCGGAATCCAGAAGCCCGCGAGTTCTCCGAACGCAGACCGCTCGTAGGCCGTGAAGAGCGCGTAACCGGAGAAGAGGGCGGCGCAGCCGGCGAGGGTTGCGGGTGCGTCCGGGAGAGCTTCGCGGGCTAGCGCGCGTGCGGCCAGGCCGGTGGCGGCCAGCAGCAGAAAGGTCAGGACGATGGGGACCAGATGCCAGGGCAGGACGGCTCCCAGCGCAGCGCCGAGCATCCAGGTCAGCGGCGGGTAGAAGATGAAGCGGGGCTCGCCTGCGCCGTAGTTGGGGCTGGGAGTCCATTGCGGATAGAGGATGCCGTGACGCCAACTGTTGAGGCAATCGAACCAGGAGACGAGATGGATGTCGAAGTCGTGGCCGCAGGAGTTGCCGCGAAAGAGCTGGGGCGCGGTGGCGATGGCGGCGGCCAGCAGGATCACGGCCGGGCCGGCGAGGCGCGTCCGCAATCTGGGGTCGTCCGGGGATCGGGTCATGACGGCCGTGCCTGAAAGAGCCTTCGTTCCAGGAGACCCAATGACATAAGCAGCGCGAGCGCAACCAGGCTCACAGTGCGGCCGAGAATCACATCGGGCGTCGTTGTCCAGTCCGCGCTCACCTCAGCAGGGCCCTGGGCCACAGGAAGGACGATCAGGCCGTCCACGCGCGCGGGCAGGTTGGTGACGGGATGGCCGTTCAACGTGATGCGCCACGCTGGATAGCTGCGCAGGCGCAGGATCAGGAAGCTGGCCCGCGGTGCGGCGAGGCCGATGCGCAAGTGTTCCGGTTGGCGGAGGCTCGCCTTCGCTGTCGCCAGGCAACTGCCTTGCGGCGGCAGCCAGGCGGGGTTGTCTTCGGGCGTGGGGGGAATGCCCAGTTCGGTGTCGAAGTTGTCGGCGAGGCAGGCGTCCGGCAGCCCCGTGGCGACGACCGAGTTGTCGGCGCCGGGCGGCGCGTATTCGTCGGTTCCCACAAAGCCGGCGCCGGAATCGTATTTCGCCAGGATGGTTGCAAGGTCGTCGGATTCGACCCCATCGCGAAAGAAATTCCCGGCAGCAACCACCGTGGCGGCTACGAAGATCAGGCCACATAGGCCGGCGACGGCGGGGCGAAACCAGCGCCGGCGAGACTCGCCGGGCCAGACCGCCGCGGCGAAGAAGATGCCCATAGCCGCTTCAACCACCAGCAGCCAGCGCCAGGGAAACTGAAGGAAGCGCAGCTTGGGGAGCAGGTTCCACACGGGCAGCGAAACGGGGAACAGCAGAAAGAGCACGACGGGAGGGATCAAGGCCAGCGGAATCCACCATGGACGGGACATCGGCCGGTCTTTCACCGACAGCCGGCCGCGCAGCCAAAGAGTCAGCAAGCTCACCAAAGCAATGGCAAGCATGGAGACGGCCACAGGCGAGATGAAGTGCAAATTCTGGTCGCGCGCATTGAGCGCCGCATCGGCGTGGTGAGGAAAGAGCCAGTTATTCTCGATCCTGAGACCGGGGTCGCCGTGTTCGCCGGAGACCTGGAGAATATCCACCCAGCGCTGCTCCCAGGCGGCGGGAATGAGGTACAGGCCGCAGAGCCCAACGCCCAAGGCATACGAAATGGACGCGCGGATGACCGGGAACCAGGAGCGGGCAAGCAGGGCCGCGGCCAATGCGACGGCGGCCAGCAGGTAGCTGGCCATCACGCCGACCGGGGCGTCGGAGAGCCACGCTCCAGCCACGGTCAAAGCCAGGGGAAGCGCCGATCCGTCGAGGGCGCGCCGCCAGACGGAAGCGGCGGAGTTGCGGTCGCGCAGCGCGAAAAGTAGCAGCAGAGGAATCCAGAAGCCGCCGGCGAGCTCCGCAAACGCAGTGCGGAAGTAGGTGGAGAACAGGACGTATCCGGAGAAGATGGCGGCGCAACCGGCCAGGGTTGCGGGGGCGCGCGGCAGCAGTTGGCGGGCAAGGGCGCGGGTGGCGAATCCGGTTGCGGCCAGGAGCAGAAATGTCATGGCTACCGGAACCAACGTCCAGGGGAGAACCAGGCCAAGTGCCGCGCCGAGCATCCAGGTGAGGGGCGGGTAGAAGATAAAGCGGGGCTCGCCGGCGCCGAAGTTGGGGCTGGACGCCCAATGCGGGTAAGGAATTCCGTTGAGCCAGCTCTGCTGCGCATTGAGCCACGAGACGAGGTGGAATTCGAAGTCGTCTCCGGCGACGGGGCCGTGGAACCAGATGGGGAAAGACGCGATGGCGGCTGCGAGCAGAATGAGTGCGGGGTGAGCGAAGCGGGTCCAGCTCGCGGGTTTCCCAGGTCTCTCCGCCGCGGCGGACGAAACCTGGGGCGCCCGTGGATCCTCGGGTACGCGGCTCGGCTTGGATACGAGGCTGATAGGGACCATCGGGAATCCCCTCATCATAACCGAGGCGCGGTTCGCTTTCTTTCGAAGAAACCCAGCCCGATCAGCAGCAAGAGGGCCACCGCGCTTACGCAACGTCCGGCGACAACATCCGGAGTGGTGGTCCAATCCACTGCGAGCACGACGTGGCCCTGCGGCACGGGAACAGCGATGAGGCCGTCGTCGCGCGGGCCGGCTTGCCGCACCGGCTTTCCGTTCACGGTGATGCGCCAGGCAGGGTAGCTGAGGAGGCGCAGAATCAGGAAGCCGGGGCGGGCTGTTTGCGCGGCAAGGGTCAGGTGCTCGGTTTGTCGACCCTGGGCGGTGGCAGTCGCTTCGCAGGTTCCTTGCTCCGATTGCCACGCGGGAATCGCGCCGTCGGGAGCTACGACCCCCAGTACGGTGTCGGAATTCGGCGAGAAGCAAGCATCCGGAAGCCCGGTTGCGATCTTCCAGTGATCGGAATCGGGCGGCTCGTACTCGTCGGTTCCCTCCAGGCCGCCGCCGCCGCGATAGAGCTCCAGCAGGTCAGCCATCGTGTCTCCTTCCTTGCAATCGCGGAGAAAGGTCCTGGCGGCGAAGAAGGTTGCGGCAAGAAACACCAGGGCACAGAGGGCAGCTACGGTTCGACGCAGCCAGTGCGTTGATGACTTGCCGGGCCAAATGGCGGCTGCGGCGAAGATTGCCATTGGAGCTTCGACAGCCAGCACCCAGCGCCAGGGGTATTGCAGGAAACGCAGCTTGGGGAGCAGATTCCAGACCGGCAGGGAGATGGGGAACTGAAGGAACAAGGCTGCGAAGAGGATGAGCGCGAGGGGAATCCACCACCGGGTGGGGATGGGAACGCGGATGATCTGGTTCGCATACCGACGGCGTAACAGAAAGATCGTGAGGCCCAGCAGAGCCGCCCCGATCGTCACGACGGCGATGATGGAGGCCCGGTGCAGGAAAAACTGAAACGGCGCGAGCTGTGGGTCGGCGTGGCGAGCGAAGAGCCAGTTGTTCTCAACGTTGAAGACGGGATAATCTGCTGCGGCGCGGAGATCGACCCAATGCTGCTCCCATGCGGCGGGCAGCAGGTAAAAAGCGGCCAGCGCGATTCCCAAGGCGGCGGCAATGGAGGCGCGAAGCATCTGCGCCCAGGAGCGAGCGATGACCGAGGCACTGAGGGCAATCGCGGCCAGTAGATAACTGGCCATGACGCCGACTGGGCCGTTCGAAAGCCAGGCGCCGGCGAGGATCAACGCGAGGGGTAACGCCGATCCGTCGAACACGCGACGCCAGAAGCCTGCGGACGGATTGCGGTCGCGGAGGGCGAAGAGGAGCAGCAAGGGAATCCAGAACCCGCCGGTGAGTTCGGCGAAGGCGGTGCGCTCGTAGGCAGTGAAAAGGGCGAAGCCGGAGAAGATTGCAGCGGAGCCGGCCAGGGTTGCGGGTGCGTCGGCGAGTGCCTCAAGGGCCAGCGCGCGGACAGCGAGGCCGGTGGCGGCCAGGAACAAAAAGATCAGCGCGACGGGGACGAACGGCCAGGGCAGGACAAAGCCAAGAGCGGCGCCGAGCATCCAGCTGAGGGGCGGATAGAACATGAAGCGGGGCTCGCCGGCATTGTAGTTGGCGCTGGGCATCCAGTGGGGGTACGCGATACCGTGCAGCCAGCTTTGCTGCACGTCGAACCAGGAGACGGCGTGGAATTCAAAGTCGTCGCCGCAAAAGGAGCCGTGGAGGAGGATGGGGGCGGTGGCCAAAGCCGCGGCGACCAGAATGAGCGAGGGGCCTGCGAAGCGGCGCAGGCCGTTCACGGCAGCAGGCGCAGCGTGTGCCTGGTCTGCGCGGCAACGGATTGCGGAGTGAAGGGAAGCGCAAAGGTGGTTCCGCCGTAGTAGTCGGCCCACTGGTCACGGAAATACGGGCTGTAGGGGTCGCTGCTCTCACCGAGGACGATATCTTCGGTCGAGCCGTCGATATTGCTCCAGTCCATGGTGAAGCGCTGCGAGGGGCCAAAGTCGCGGCCCACCTGCTTGACGGTGGTGGTGTCGCCGCTGAGGGGCTGCGCGCCGGTGCCGGCGATGCGGCCGACGATGGGCAGATAGCCGGCCAGCGGATGCTCGATGTCAACGACGTGCCAGCTTCCATACGTCCACCGAGAGACATCGGACGGAGCCTTGCCGTCCTTCATGCCCTGGCGGACTAAATCCGTGAGCAGCGCGTCCCAGTTCTTGTCATCGGGCGGAAGCCAATCCGTGCTGCCGTGCATGATGATCTCTTCTTCGGCGAAGTCGGACTCCGACCAGCGGTAATCTTCCGCGTCCTTGCCGAGCTTGGGCTTGAGAATCATCGGCCAGAAGGCGGAACGCGCCTTGGTCACCAGCGAAGCGGCGGCGGAGTCGGTGGTCAGGCGGCCGTCCCAACTGCGCATCAGGTCCGCGGCCTTGCGCAGGCGGTCATCCGCGCTCGGGGTATGGTCGATGGCGTAGGCGAGGCGATGGCCGATCTCCTGATCCACCTCGCTGTAGATGTCGGTCTGCATGGCGAGCATGTCTTGGGGGGTGAGTTTGTCGCGGCCTTGCAGCGTCTTGTAAATGCGCTCGATGCGATAGGGGTCCATCCAGTCAAGGGTGAGGGTATTGGGTGTGTTGTCGGCGGTGACGCGGGAGTTGGCGGTGGCCAGAAAACCGGATGGCGGATCGAAGGTGTTGGGCATCTGCTCAAAAGGAATGTACCCCTGCCACTCGTGCTTTGGCTGCCCGCCGGGTGCGTCCTGAATGGGAACGCCTGCGAGGCCGGCCGGACGCAGCGGCACGCGGCCCACGGCGTGGTAGGCGATGTGGCCCTGGTCGTCGGCGTAGACAAAATTGAGCGTGGGCCAATCCCATGCGGCGAGTGCGGCAGAGAACTCCGTCCAGTTGGAGGCGGTGTTCAACTCGTAGAGCGGCAATGAATTGAGGATCGGGTCGTCGATGGTCCACTTCAGAGACATGGGAGGCGGCGGTTTCATGAACATGGGGCCCATCAAAGGCCCGTGATCGGTGGACTGCACATCGAGTTCCACATCTTTGCCGCCGCGCACGTGAATCACTTCATGATCGATGGACAAGGGCTTCCAGGTCCCGTCGGAAGACTGGTAGTTTCCCTTGCCGTCCAGCGTTTCGTGATACAGGTCCTGGACGTCGGCGTAGAGAGCGGTAATGCCCCACGCAACGTGCTCGTTGTGTCCTGCGACGACGAAGGGCACGCCGGGCAGCGTGACTCCCGTCGCATGGTAGCCTGGCGCGCTCAGGTCGGCCATCAGCCAGACGTTCGGCTCGGTGAGGGGCAAGTGCATATCATTCGAGAGCAGCGGCTTGCCGGACGCGGTATGCGCTCCAGCGATGACCCAGTTGTTGGAGCCGGAGGCGCAGTTGGGGCAGGTGGGCAGGCCGAGCGTGGCGCGCAGGGTGGCGAGGTCTTCGCGCTGGGGCGTCCCTGTGGCTTTGAAAGGGCACGACTTTAGTCGTGCCGCGGCGGGCTCAAAATTGGCGTGGGCTTTAGCCCCTGCGGGGATCTTTGCCCGGTTTGTTGCATTCCCTCGGGGGCTAAAGCCCATTCGCTTCCCGGGCATTTCTGCGGCACGGCACCCAGAGGGTTCCCGGCCGTGCCCTTTCAAAACAACAGATTCCTCCGCACTCGAAGGGAAAGCAAGACGCGCCTGCGAGCGGTCGTCGTCATCGTCGTCGGCTGAGCTGGAAGGCGCGGGGTGGGGCTGGCTCCAGTCGATGACGGTGCCGGTGGGCGGATGGTCCCGCCACGAGCCGACCGGGTAAAGATCCCTTTCGAGTTTCGGGTTGTGCAGGTCGGCGGAAATCTCCTCGCGCACCAGCTTCGCGTCCCAGTGCGTGTCGAGCATCTGCACCATCATCATGCCGATGGAGAGAGAGTCGGCGCCGGTCCAGGGCTGCGGGCGGTAGTGCAGCAGGCGGAACTCGGCGGGCAGAGAATCGGCGTGCTGGGCGATGTAAAGATTCACGCCGGCGGCGTACTCGTCGAGGCGCTTGCGGTCGGCCGGAGACAGATTCGCGTAAATGCGCCGGGCCGTCAAGCCGAGTTGCAGGACGCGCTGGGCTTTGTCGCGCCGGAGAAGCGACGAACCAAGGATCTCGGCCAGCTCGCCATTGGCGTTACGGCGGGAAGCGTCCATCTGCCACAGGCGGTCCTGCGCGGTGACATAGCCCTGGGCGAGGAACAGGTCGTCCTGCGTGGCGGCTTCAATGTGCGGCACGCCATGGTCATCGCGGCGGACAGTGACGGGCGCGGACAGGCCGGATACATGCAGATCGCCGTCGAGGACCGGCAGCGCGGCCAACTCCGCGGAACGAAGCCACACTATGCCTGCGCCAACGCTGAGCGCGGCAATCAAAACCAGGCCGGCGAACGACCACAGCAGAATGCGTGGCCAGCGGCGTTTGCGGCTGCGGTCGGAACCAAGGATGGCGGCGTAGGAAGGATTCATGAGGTCGGCGCGAAGCAACGTTCCACTTCAGGATAACGCCGCGATCGGCTTTTCGTATTTGCGCTCCACTCGTTCAGGGATTCAGCCCTGAAAGCGCTGCTTCCATTGCCCGCAACGGCGCAAGGGAAGCTGCGTCGAGCAGTGTGAAGCGCATGGGGAATACCCCCGAAGGTAAATCAAGCGCGGTGACTGAATCGCAGACCACGCCGGTGGTTGCGTCCAGGCCGCGCTTCCATCCCGGCTTGGTGGGGTCGCGCACCAGCAGGCTCTCCGGGGACATGCCGGCGGCCACCAGCATGGTGCGGCCGATGCGCTGAAACTCAGCCCAGCGCGAGGCGATGCCAATCAGGTCTCCGGCATGTTCAGGCAGGTAGCGCTTGAGGTAATTCTGAAGCTCTGGGGCCACGGGATGGACTTGCAGCGTGGTCAGCTCCGTGCCCGCGGGCAGAAGTTTGCGAACGGTTGCCGCCTTGCTGGGCAGCACCACGGGCATGGAGCCATCAAGCACGGCGGGTGCGGCGCATTCTTCAAAAGCGCAGCCAGTGATGGGCAGCGCCAGGGCCTGTGCCATCTCATGAACGACGATGCTGCGCAGTTCGGGATCGGGCTCGACGACCAGCCAGCGGGAGGGCGGCTCAAGCGAAAGCCAGCGGCGCAGGCGGCTGCGCAGAAGGGATTCCGTCGCTCCCTGCTTGCGCGCCTTGGCCACCAGTTCGCCGATCAGTCCGTCCATCACAAACTCCGCGGCAATCTGCGGAGAGAGCGGGGCGGTGGGCTGGCTGGCGCGCACATAAACGCCGCTGCCGTGGCGGAATTCGAGCCAGCCCTGGCGCTCCAGCTCACGGTAGGCGGCCGAGGCTGTGTTGGCGTGGATGGTGAAGCGGCGGGCCAGTTCGCGGGTCGAGGGCAACCGCTGGCCGGCGATCAGCTCCTTGCACAGGATGGCGAGGATCACCTGCGTGATCAACTGCTCGCGCAGGGAAACTTCGCCCGTCTTGTTCAGCCAAAGGCGCATCCGGCTAGCCCGCGACCAGCTCCGACGCCGGTGCGGCCACCATGGCGGGCTTCCTGCGCCCGTAAATTGCCACCAGCGCAATGAGCAGCAGGAAAATGATTGCGATGACCAGCACGCTGCCTTCCGGACCGTCCGTTCCGCCGCTCCAGAAAACGGAGCCGGCAGGGGTAACGGTGAGGTAGTGGCCGCTGGCCACAAAGCCGCTGTCGGCTGCGCCGTAGAAGAAGGTTTCCGACCAATCCCACGCGGCGTGGCAGCCGATAGCCCACCAGGCTGAGCCGGTGACGCGAATGCTGACCACAAAGACGAAGCCGATGGCGCCGGCGGCGAAGATGCCGATCCAGTTTTCGCCGTTGTTGCCGGTGTGGATGAAGCCGAAGAGTGTGGAGGTGACCCAGGAGGCTTGCCAGAAGCCGGAACTCTCCGCCTTGTTCAGAAACAGAAGCAGACAGGGGACAAGCCCGAGGCCGGCGAGGATGTAGACGCCCCAAATACCGTTGCCTTTGCCGCGCAGCACCAGGTCGAGGCAGACGGCGCCGACAATGCCGAGAGCCCACCAGAAGTTGATGCTGCGCGCCAGCGTGAACTGCAGGTAGCAGCGGAAGAGGCCCTCCTCGACGCAGCCGACCAGCAAAAAGGCGATGCCCCAGACGGCGGCATACTTGAAGATTTGCGCACCGGACAGGGCGATGGGGCCGAAGTGCAGCCATCCGCCCCAGGCAAGCGCGCCGATGAGCGCAGAGAGCGCAGCGAAACCCGCGACGTAACCCTCAACGCAGCGAAGCCAGCGGCGAGGGCCGATGAGGTTGAAGGCCAGCAGGTTGCCGCTGCGCCGCTCGACCAGGGCCACGATGGCGGCCGCGCCAACCATGCCCAGGAAGGGAACCAGCTCGTTGAATAGAGCACCCCTGGCCGTGAAATGCTGCGCCTTGGGATCGACCAGGTGCAGCGTGACCAGCAGGAATCCGGCAATGGCGCTGAAGAGGGCGAACAGGAGGGCAAACAGAGCCACCGACCAGCCCCCGCGCAGGCCTTGCGGACCAAGCAGGATCTTGAGCAGAATGCGGGTTTCAAACGGCTCAGGCGGCGGAGGAGCGTGTTCGAGTTGCACGGTTGATTCCGGCGCAGCCTGGACAGGAGATGGATCGGGGATGGCGGGCAGATTCTCTGGAACCTGGGTATCGATGGGGTCCATGGAGCCTCTCTTGAAGTTGCAGATTTCCTGTCCGCGATTCTACAAGCCGAGATGGGGTCCATGGGAAATACCGAGGGGGAGATCAAGGACGAAACGAGTCGGGCGATTTTGCAATCGCAAAAGCAAAGCTGGCGCGACGCCGTCTCCGTTTGAGTGCGCATGCTTTCCGGCAACCAAGAGGCGTGTTGGTCCTACGGGGCTGCTGGCGCAGTTTTACTTTCGTACTTCAAAACCCAGTCAAGCACCGGATCGCGTCCTTGGCGGTAGTCGTCCCAGGTGGGAATGATCTCCTGATCGGGTCGAATCAGGTTCTCGCCTGTCTCGACGAATTTATAAAACTTTGTCGAATAGCGGACGGTCCAATGGGAGTTGGGCAGATTCATCTCGCGCGGTTCCTGCCAACTGTTCGGTTTTTCGCCGATCTGCTGGCCCACCAGGATGGCGTTGGTCTGGTAGCGGAAATGCGCGGAGTTGGACATGGCCGCGGAAAACGTGCCGGTACCGATGAGAACGAAGAGGTGGCCTTTGCGGTTGATGTTCGCGAGATCGCGAATGGGGTGAACCAGGTATTTGAGCCCTTCCGTATAGTCGCCGCCGCCGTTGAGGCGCATGTCGATTACCAGCTTGTTCGGATGTTGCTGCTTGATCAGGTCGAGAAGTCCCCTGGATTCCTTACTCAAATCTTTGTAACCACGAAAGCTGCAATAGAGGGTGCTCGAATCGGGGAGGTAGACATACCAGAAACTTTGCTCGGGCTTCTGCCGAAAGAGCGGGGGCTCCCTATACGCGTAGATCCAGTTAAGCTTTTGGTTCGGGGCAACAGAATGCACATCGATCGTGAATTCATGTCCGTCATCGCCAACGATCGTGTAACGCACCTCGTCCCGCTGTGGCGTGATACGCATTCCGTGAAGGAAGATGCCGCCGGTAAGGAAGTCGATGGCCCGCAGATTCTGCAATTCGCGCGTTTCATCGCCAGGAGTGAGTTGCAGCATCAGCGACCGGGCTTGATCGATAGGAAGATTTTCAACCTTGAGGACGCGCGCTCCCAGTGCTTTCTGATTCCCATCTGCTACCGCAACCAGGCAATAGTCGTCCCCGAATCGCTCGATATCGATGGGCAAATTTGCATCGTCCGCGGGCACGCGGATGTAGGTATGGCCGTCGCCGATGAGATTCACGATCCGGTCCATGCCGACGTAGATTTCATCTGCATTCAGCCCGTCCAGCTTGTGATCGAGCTCGCGCACGGCTTTGTCGAAGGTGAGCCGGACAGTGAAGTGG
>Ga0302325_10028413_pt1 | contig 11573 bp, 8 predicted proteins | sample Palsa_T0_2_FD_201948 | JGI IMG/M metagenome (GOLD analysis project Ga0302325, IMG submission 201948) | Peat permafrost microbial communities from Stordalen Mire near Abisko, Sweden - Palsa_T0_2 | ecosystem: Environmental > Terrestrial > Soil > Palsa > Peat permafrost | place: Sweden: Abisko... | reverse complement strand
GTCGCGGTCATAATCCAATTCACGCACGGCTTCCCCGGCCGCTTTTCGCTAGAAGCGCGTCAAATCAGCACGTATATGGATGTTCCTCCCAGAATGCAGACCGGCAAATGTTTCATCGAGACGGGATTCGCTGATTTTAACAAGGCGGCGTGTCTGCACAAAGTCACCAACGAGAAGAATATTCTGCTGTTCGGAGACAGCCATGCTGCGGATCTATGGTGGGGGCTCAAAGAGAACCTGCCACATGTAAATATCCTGCAGGCAACTCTGGCGGCGTGCCCGCCAACTTTCGGTAGTTACAGGAGGTCCGGCTGTTCGCAAATGCGCCGATACATCTACCAGACGTACCTGCCGCAAAATAGCGTGGACGCTGTTATCCTCAGCGAACGCTGGACTTCGATTGAAGACCTCAAACCGTTGCTGCCCGCGCTTGATTGGTTGCGAGATCGCGGCATTCCGGTCTTCGTGATTGGGCCGGTCCCGGAATACACCGCACCCCTCCCGTTTCTTCTTGCCCTCGGCATCAAGTGGAACGATTCTGGGCTTGCGAGTCGTAATCGGATAGATGAGATGCAACAGCTTGACGGGGAGTTACGCAGCCGCCTCCAGGGTAGACCTGGAGTCAGGTATGCCTCAGTCTGGAACGCTGTTTGCTCTCAGCGATCGTGCGCGGAATATGCCACCGGATCCGGTAGGGTGCCCCTGCTCTCCGATGTCGATCACCTCACAAATGAAGCATCGGTCGATGTCATACGGACGCTGCAGCAATCCGGAGAACTTCCACCCGGTTTAACGCCACACGGCCGAACTCCCGGAGAAACCACAAAACTTTTGTTTGACATCTACCCTGTTCACAGGTAGATCCACTGTTTGAAAGTCTGATCATGGAAGCTTCCGATCGCCTTCTTGAGGCACCAGCCACGGATTGAGAGGCGAGTAACCAAAAGATCGGCAACTGTCTCGTTCGGTTCGCAGTAACGTTCAAGCAGCGCGGAACATCCGCCGACGAAGGTTATACATTTCTGCCCAGCGCCGATTTCGTGCTCCAACAGGAAAGCCCTCATGACGGCTGACAAGGATTCACGTTTGAATCCGGAGTGGTTCAGCTGCATATCTACATAAGTGGTCCCGTTTCGCCGGCATCCACTCAGGACGCTTAACCAGGTACCGTCACAAGATCTGAGCGCCATCGCGAACGCATCCGCACGCGACCGTAGGAACTTTCGGCGCCTCTTAAAATACCACATCGATCGGGTCGGCAATATCGATCGTGAGCTTAGATAGCACATCGCGTCAAATGCCTGCTCTGGTGCGAGATTGGAGAAGAAATCCGGTCGGAGAGCTTCCTCAAGTTGGCGGCGTTTTGTCCTGAGGCTTCTTCTTGTGCGTATCCCGAATTTTGACAGCATGTCCGCGTAGCTACTCGCCAGCGGCAACCTATGCTTTACTGTATGCTCGATGAGCTTGCTTTTGATACCCGCCTCGTACTCTACCAACGTTGCACTAGCTTGCGTCTTCACCCGAAGTCTTATCGTGTGAAATTTTTTGTGAACGTTGACGAGTTCCTCGATGGCGCTCCTGAGCAGCAAGTCCCTCTCCTGGGCCGGCGCGATCAAGAGACCCTCTCCAGCCGAATCTCCCCCACAACACAGGCCTGTGCCTAGCCACAAAAAACAGACTTGATAGAGGAAGACTGCGGCTGCCGGCCGCGACTCGTTTCTAAAAATCAGAATCACGGGACGACAATTACGGGCATGCTTCCAACTTAGGAAATAATCGATATCGGTGGTAAGGTCATCCTGCTGTTTACAGAGTGACCGCAGTTCTTCGAGTTCAGCCTTGACGGATAAGATCGCGGCCGCCCCAATCCGTAGATCGGTTGAGAATTGCGCGGATGATCTGGCGGGAGATCCAAGCGCCAACAGGGGATCGAACGGGGAACAAAGGGGCGGATTATGCGAATCAATGCGCTGACGTAGTTCGCCGGCGGAGGCGGTATTCGGTACGCTAGCGCGGATATGCATGCTTCCTCGCCAATCAGACTATACGATTTCCCGGTCGACGCTAGCGGCACTGTTGACTGTAAATTCCAATGTATAGTTCCCCAGGACGAGATGGGGAGTTGGGGTCATGCGTGAATTCCTCCCTGCACTGATGCCAGTGCAAGATCGGCTGTCGCGGCGTGGGGGGTTGGGTTGAATGGCAGAAACGCTGTCTCCGGCACGGGCGCGCCGACCTTGGCCAGAAAAGCGCGAAGGCGGCCCTGGAAGACATCGATACCAAAGTTTTCGGCGTGTCGACGGAGAACCGCCGGCGACCACTCGATGCGTTCAAAGCGGGTGATAGCAGCGGCCAGGTCTCCAGGCTCCTGACGATCGAAAAAGATGCCGGTGACTCCGTCCACGATGGTCTCCACCGCTCCGCCGGCGCGATAGGCAATAGTTGGCCGGCCGGCGGCGGCAATCTCCAGCGCCGCCATGCCAAAGTCCTCTTCGCCGGGAAATATGAGCGCCCGGCAACGGGCGGCGTAGTGCTCCACTTCCCCATCCGAGAGCCGCCCCAGGAAAGAGACGGACGGGCCCGCATTCGCCATGAGACGTGCGCGATCCGGCCCATCGCCGATGACCACCAGCCGGCGTCCGAGCAGCGTGCAGGCCTGGACGGCAAGGTCGATGCGCTTGTAGGAAACCAGCCGTGCCAATACCACGTAGTAATCGTCCTGCTCCAGCGAAGGGTGGAAGCGATCAAGATCAATCGGTGGGTGAATAACCTCAGCGATACGCCCGTAGGCGTGGTGGATGCGTTCCGCAACCGTTTGCGAGTTGGCGATGAAGTGGTCGGGCTGGCGCGAGGCGCCCACGTCCCAATGACGGAGCCCGCGGGTCGCGTGGCTCAGTAAGAGCCGTTTCGCGGTCCCCATCTCCTCGCGCGCCGAGTAGCTCTCGAAGTTCCAGGCCCAGCGCATGGGCGTATGGCAATAGCAGACATGGATTGCATCGCGGTGAGTGCGCACACCCTTTGCATATCCCGAGGAACTGGAGAGGACCAGGTCGTAGCCGGAAAGGTCAAGCGAAGGCAGCGCCAGGGGATAGAGGAGAAAGTAGAAACGGTAGTAACGACGAATCCCTGGCAAATTCTGCATCCAGGAGGTGGTAGTCGGTACACCCGTGAGGGCCTGGGGCATGCATTCCGGCAGCGCGACGGTCGCATGGAGTGCAGCATCGGGAAACATTCCCATCAACGCCGCGGCTACTTTCTCCGCGCCGCCCATTTGCGTGAAATAGTCATGCACTACGGCTATACGCATCGTTCCATCGTTTCCCCCGGAAGTGTTCAGGCCGCGCCCGACCGTTTTAGAACGGCCGGCACGGTGCGAGCGAGAATTTTGAGGTCGAGAGCGAGGGACCATTCGTCGATGTAAGAGAAGTCCAGCTTGATCCACTGGTCGAAGCTTAGAGACCCACGCCCGGTCACTTGCCACATACCGGTCATACCGGGCCGCACACTGAAGCGGCGCATCAGTTGAGCTTCTTCGAAGTGAGAAACATCGCGCAGGCTCATCGGGCGAGGACCGACCAGGGACATATCGCCCAACAGCACATTCCAGAGCTGCGGCAACTCGTCCAGGGACGTTCGGCGAAGAAAACGCCCAAACGGCGTGATTCTTGGGTCATTCTTGATTTTGAAGATGGGACCTCTGGCCTCGTTTTGAGTTTCCAGGTGGGCCATCAGTTCCTGTGCGTTTGCCACCATGCTGCGGAATTTCCACATGGGAAAGCGCCGGCGCCGATATCCATATCTCGGCTGCACGAAGAACACGGGCCCGGGGCTGGTCAGCTTGATTGCCGCAGCAATGAGCACGAAGGTGGGCGCCAGCAGCACCAAGCCGGCCAGCGAAGCCAGAATATCGAACGCCCGTTTAAGGGTTTCGGCCCCTATGCGCCTCTCATCCTTTGGAGCGAGTTCGAGGAAAAGGGCGTTTCGCTGGCGCAGAGCCTTTGCATGAACAAGGTCAAAACGATCGTTCAGGCACACGATGCGCACACCTGCGGCTTCAGCCAGAGTGACCGCGCGTTGCGCAAGGTCGTAGCAGGAACGCACGGGAACCGCGATGAATAGTTCATCGACGACGTGGTTGAGGAATAAGTCGTGGAGCGCGTCGACCGGACCAAGGAACCGCCCCGCGATGTCCGGTGGCATCAGAGAGGGGTCGCGGTCATCGACGAAGCCCACGAGGGATTTAGTGCGATGATGCCGCGTTCGCAGTTCGCGCCAAACCTTGGCTGCGCGGCGGCCGCTGCCCACAATGACAACTCGTTCCGAGTCCCGGATCTTCCAGCGCAGTTGGGGGCTGGAAATAAAAACGCGCGCCATCTCATAGGTATAGGCGGCGATAAAGAAAGTTGTTACGGCGCGCCCTATCGGACCTTGCACGCGGCTGGCCTCAAGGTAAAGGCCCAGTACGCCGGCCATGATGCCGCAGCCCGTCGCTACCCTGAGGGCTGGGCGGAGAAGCTCGGTAAAGGTTTCGCGGTACAAGCCCAACTTATCCAGGCACTCTTTCCAAAGCACCGCAAATACGATAGCAAAGGAAGCATTCAGCAGTGTGACCCGCATCTCCAGAAATTCTCTGGGGCCACCCTGCGGCATTCTGCGCTGATTAGCCCAAGCAACTGCGCCGACCACGATTGCGAGCGCAACCAAGCTGTCAAGTGAGGCCGCAAGTGTAGTGGAGTTTCGTTGCCTCATAAACAGATCTCCCGCACTGGGTTGCTTCTTTTCGTTGCCGAGCGGAGAAAACCGTCCGGAGTGACGGTCGGCATCACGGTATTTTCACGATACTTCAATAGCAATCTCCGCCATTTAGGCTGCTCATATCACAGGTGTGACGTGGCCCGAAATTATGGCCCCAAACGCGAGATATTCACGACCCGAGATCGTGTCCCGTGCTGGCTTGCTGAACAACTTCCTGGCAGTTGGGGAGACCAACGGTCAGCGGACTGAACCATGCTCTGAGTTCGCTTGTAGCGAGTCAAACTAGAGATTATGGAGTCGCGACCGTAAAGAATATTCTCTGTTGCCGCTCTAAGCCGGAAGGCCTCATGGCAGCTACAGGTCTTCGCAGAGTGAAGCCCTTAGCGCAACGTTTTGGCAGACAGACAGAACCAGCAGGTTCAGCGGTCTGGAACATAAAAGCTGAGGACCTGTTCAATTCGGGCCGCCTGAAAGTTGGATAAAAATCCAGTTCAACACATCACATATTGGGTGGAGAGAGGGCCGAACTCGACCGTAGTACGCTATCGGTTAATACAAATATTGCTAATGCCAAGATAGCTTGAGCCGACAGGCACTGTCAACCGGTAAGGCCTTCTCGCGGTCTCAAATTCGGCAACCCGCTCGAATTCCTAATCATCTACAAGGCCCTATCAGGTGCTATCCCGATATCTCTTTGAGAAGCCTCGGGGCTGAATGGCCGCAAGCCGAATTCTTTCGATTAAGACGTGTATGCGAGATGATTGGCCCTTTCACGTGACTCAAACATTGGCCGAGGATTGGATGCACAAATGTCGCGAGAATCCACGAGACGTATCTAATCTTTAAATGCACGCAGCATTTTGGTAACACGAGCTCCCTTACTTCGGAGCCTGGGCAGTAACAATCTGACGAATTCCGGTGCTACGCTGTTCTTGTCTCGGAGCCGTGAAGGTGACCCGTCCCCATCAACGCATTGCCGCTGCTTTTGCGGTGCACTGCAGCCCTCACGCCTTCTTACAGGTCATCTCCCCAGCACCGCTTCCTTATTAAGGACAGTGTCCCGCCGCGTGGTCCCCGCTTCGAGGATCAAGGACAACTCCATCTGGTTCGGGGGAGTGAAAACACGGATCAAGCAGTCGAGGATCAACGCAGTTGGAAAGCTGATCAACGCGGCTAACCCTAGAGCGATAAGTAGGATCTCAACTCGACCATGCGCTGGCAATACGGGTATGGTCGGCGGCGTGGAAAGGGCACCACTCACGGTTCGGGGCCGGTCGAGTGCACCGGCTGCGCGTTCCTGCGCTTGGAGAGATATCATCAGTAGTTTTGCTCGTCGGCCTTGGCCTCGCGTTCGAGGTCAGCCTCCCTTACGGAGTAGACACCAGTTTGATCATCTGTGCTGGCCTGCAATACTTTTTGCCTGAAGAGGGCTGAATCTGCATCAAGCGAGCACTAAAGCATGCTTAGACTAGGAGAGGAGCGATGCAGCATTTACCGCAAGCCGCGATATACGTTCAGACATATAGGGTGTAGGGCTTAACTGACTTGAAGATGACTTACAATAACTGCGACACTTACCGAACAATGTTTCCCACTCGCGTGGGCCGCATAAGCTGCAGCCACATTAGCATTCAGATCCGGAGTATCCTCACGAGTTGAGCGGCAGCAGATTGCCGGATGCATCGAATTGCATTTCGCGGGCCGTACCATTCGTCGTCACTCCCGTTCGCCCGTTGATTCCGTTTACGCAGGATTCGGAAACCAGGAAGCGGTCGAGGTTGAGGGTGTCGGCAATGCGCACCACGCGCAATTTCTCCGGGCTCGGCTCGGCTAAAGAAGCTAACGCTGCCTGGACAGCCTCGCGGTCATTATCGAAGTAGATGGGAATTTTCGCCGGAAGCAGGCCGAGCGAAGTGAGCGCATTCATATAGGTGTATTGCAGATTGAGAGACTTCACGAAACGAGCGGTGGTAAAGTCTGCCATGCCGATACCGATGCCGTTACCATTGCTCGCCGGGGTCAGATCGCGGACAAAGATACGCGAGACGCGCGGGGTGACGGGACTTTCGGAGCGAAGCGAAGAAGTGTATCCAGTAATGTCGCGGCCGATCACGTTGGTGTCCATACCGGAGCCGCTAATGTCTTTCCCGATGCGGTCAATGATCAACAGATCAATCTCATCAAACGGCAAACGCGCCAGCAGCGACTGCGCTTTCTGAAAAAGCCTGCCCTCCTCCCGAACAATGGTCTCCGGTGGGATAACCTCGATCACCGCGGTCTGATGATGCTGATCCTCCAGCAGTGCGATTCCACAGAAAATCGGTGCGGCGCCGAGGATGGTCTTCGCGAATTCACGCAGCACGACTTCGTACCCTAAATGGGCGGCAGCACAATGAGCATTGTTGGCGCCCACTTGCTTGCCAAAGCCAATTACCAGCATTTTTTGGATGCCGCTACCCATCGTCCCACGGAAGTCGGTGTGCGGCTTAACCCGGTTGAGGACCACAACACCATCAGCCGCAAACGCCGGAACACTGAAGACGACATCGAGGCCGTCGAAGGCGGTGCCGATCTTTCTCACCTCCATGCTGGCTTCAATGGGGACGCCCGTGCTCTCGGTCGTAACCCCGTACCCCGCCAGCATCTCGATCTGGCCGGCTGCGGTGGCTCCCCCGTGGCTCCCCATGGCGGGCAAGATGAAAGGCCGCGCACCCGCTTTGATAAGCACCCCCAGGGTGGCCTTCACAATCTCTTTGAGGTTGGTGATGCCACGGCTGCCAACACCGAGAGCGATCTTCATGCCCGGCTTGATCTTTTCCCGCAGCCCGGTTTGTGTGAACTGTTCCTCAAGAAGGCTGGAAAAATCCAGTTTTTCGGAGGGCGGATAGCTCTGCCCCATCTCAAGCATTTTGGGGAAGTGATTGGACGTATTCATCGCGGCAAGAACCCCTTGATCGTACTCAATAAACAATACACGCGAGCAGCTGCAAGCATTCGGATTGCGAGGGTGCGCTCCTTCTTAGTACACTTTGCGTTTGTTCTCCAGCCGCTATCCAGAAGATGCCCTATCACTTGTCTGCCCGCAAAACAAAACGTGGCCTCCTGGCTCTCACCGCCGCCGGACTGGCGCTCATAGCTCTGCCCTGTTTCGCAGATAACTGTGGGAGCCTGGCAACGCTGCAATTACCGCACACCACCATCACCAAGGCAGAAGTTGTGGCAACGGGTACGTTCACACCCCCGACCGGGAAACCGCTGCCAGATCTCCCTGCGTTCTGCCGCGTCACGGCCGCAGTCAAGCCAAGCGCCGACTCCGACATCCTGGTCGAAATCTGGATGCCTCAGGCGGGCTGGAACCAACGCCTGGAAGGTACGGGTAACGGCGGCTTTGCCGGGAAAATCAGCTATGGCACCCTGGCAGAAGGGCTGAGGCGTGGCTATGCAGTGGCCAACACCGATATGGGCATGGCGACCCCCGCCGGCGCCACCGCCGGCATTTTCGTGAATCGCCCGGAACGCTGGATCGACTGGGGATACCGGGCCACGCATGAAATGACGCTGGTGGCGAAAGCAGTGGTGCGCGCCTACTACGCGCAAGATGCCAGGCGGGCGTACTTCGTCGGTTGTTCCACCGGGGGCGAGCAGGCGCTGATGGAGTCTCAGCGATACCCGGATGATTACGATGGAATCGTCGGCGGGGCCGCGGCAAACAACCGCACCGGCGTCCACGTCAGCATCCTATGGAATTTTGCCGTGAATGAAAGGACACCGGCATCCTACTTGCCCGCCGCCGCACGGTCGCTGCTTACTCAAACGGTAGTGAATGCATGCGACGCTCTTGACGGAGTGAAAGACGGAGTCATCAACGATCCAGGCAAGTGTCATTTCGATCCCGCGTCTCTCCAGTGCAAAAGCGCAGGTCAGGAGAGTTGCCTGACCGCCGCACAGGTGGAAACCGCGAAAGAAATCTATGCGGGACCAGTCAATCCGCGAACCGGGCAAAGCCTCTATCCCGGACTGCCCAAGGGCAGCGAATTTGCCTGGGACGGTCTGGATCCCACCCCAGGGGGGACCCCTCCCTACGCTCCCATCTTTCAATGGGTTTTCGGGCCGCAATGGAATTGGCGGCGGTTCGATTTCGATCATGACGATGCTCTCTATACGCAAAAACTTGCGGAGATGGTGAATGCGACCAACCCCGACATCGACACCTTTCGCGCACATGGCCACAAACTGCTCATGTACCACGGCTGGAGCGACTGGTTGGTAGCTCCCGGGGAATCGATCAACTACTACAACGCCGTGCTTGCACGAGATGGCTCCGCTCGCTCGAGTAAACCGCAGGATGCTCTCGATCAGTCGTTCCGTTTGTTCATGGTCCCGGGCATGGCGCACTGTGCAGGAGGCCCGGGTGAGACGCATTTCGATGCATTGGGCGCTGTGGTCGATTGGGTAGAGCATGGCGTCGCGCCGGAAAGAATCATCGCCAGCAAATTGCCCATGGCTCAAACAGGAGCTGCGGACAACGTGCAGCGACCACTATGTCCCTATCCTCGCGTTGCCCAGTATCAGGGTTCCGGTAGTACCAACGATGCTTCCCGTTTTGTGTGCAGGTGAGACAGGTGCGCTTAAAAGGAAAAACAGCAATCGTCACCGGAGCGGCCTCCGGCATCGGCCGCGGGATTGCGCAACGCTTCGCCGCGGAGGGCGCGAACGTGGTGATCGCGGATCTGGAACAGGCGAGCCCTGAAGCAGCCGCGGCTGAGGTCGCCAGGACGACACGCGGCAAGGTGCTTGGAATTGCCACGGACGTGATCGATGAACCTGCTGTCGACGCAGCAGTGGAAAGAACTGTTCAGGAGTTTGGCGGCGTCGATATCCTTTGCAGTAATGCCGGTATCCAGATCATTGGCGGTATTCACGAGCTCGAGTATAGCGATTGGAAAAAAGTACTGGCGGTACACCTCGACGGAGCTTTTCTGACCACGCGAGCCTGCCTGCGGCATATGTACCGCTCCGGCCATGGCGGCTGCATCCTCTATACCGGCTCCGTTCATTCCAAACTCGCCTCTGTGCTCAAAGCACCCTACGTGACTGCGAAACACGGACTGCTCGGGCTGTGCCGCGCTGTGGCCAAAGAGGGAGCCCCCTACGGCGTGCGGGCTCATGTAATTTGCCCGGGCTTTGTTCGTACCCCACTGGTCGAGAAGCAGATCCCCGAACAAGCGAAACTACTCAAGCTCGATCCGCAGGAAGTGGTGGAAAAAGTAATGCTGAAAGATACGGTCGATCAACAGTTCACATCGATGGATGAAATCGGAGCAACCGCAGTGTTCCTGGCGGAGCAAACGACACTGGCGCTGACCGGGCAGTCGATCATGGTGACCCATGGCTGGTTCATGGAGTAGTACTATTACCCCTGTTGCAGGAGGATCGAATTGTCCATTACCAGACGCACCTTTTTGAGCTCCGGGTCCGCGGTCGCCGCCCTCATGGTGACCCGGGTGGGCCGGGCTGCATCCCTCGGGCTCCCCATCGGCCTGCAGCTCTACTCCGTGCGCACTCTGCTTCCCACGGATTATGCCGGCACTCTCAAGCAGGTCGGTGCCCTGGGCTATAAAGAAGTCGAAGCTGCCGGGTTCTTTAACCTGCCGGTCGAACAGGTAAAGGCCGCTATGCAGGCCGCCGGCTTGCGCTGCGTGAGCGCGCATTACCCGCTGCCGCTGCTCAGGCAGCATCTCGACGAGATCCTGCCGTTCTGCAAATCGCTGGGCGTAGGATTTGTGGTCTGCTCCTCGCCTATGCATCAACAGGAAGGCGTGAAGGGTCCGCTGACGATGGATGACTGGCGCTGGAGCGCTGAGCAGTTCAACCAGGTAGCTACGAAAGTACAGGCTGCGGGGATGCGTTTCGCTTATCACAACCACGTCGCCGAGTTCGGCGCGATTGGGGGCGTCCTGCCGTACGACGAGCTGTTAAAGAATACAGATCCGGCAAAGGTCAGCTTCGAGCTTGACTGTGGCTGGGTGATCGTGGGCGGCCAGGATCCTGTGCATTATTTGAAACAGTATCCGACACGTATCGTGATGTTGCATGTTAAGGACTTCAAGGACAATAAACCGCCGTCAGTCGAACTTGGCACCGGATCGGTGGATTACAAACCCATCTTCGCCGCAGCGGCAGCGACTGGACACATACGCCACGCTTTCGTGGAGCAAGAAGAGTTCCAGGGGCCGATCATGGAAGCGCTTAAGGTCGATGCGGATTATATGAAACGGCTCCACGCCTGAAACTGCAGATCCCTCGGCTTCGCTCGGGGTGACAAAAGGGAGACCAACTGAGTCCCGCAGGGACGGCTGAGCTTAGCCCAGGACGCAGTCCTGGGTTGGCTTGCGCCCTCCAGAAGTCCCGTAGGGACGACTGAAGGTTACCCGAGATAAGGTTGTGGTTGCGGGGGCTAGATTGAGAACACTCGATGGCGGGATATGTCGAGATTGAGTGACCAGGATTGCATCCTGGATAACCTCCAGTCGTCCCTGCGGGACTGGGTCTTCTCTCGAATCTCTTCCCAGGACTACGTCCTGGGCTAAGCTCAGCCGTCCCTGCGGGACTCAAGTTGGTCTCCCTTTTGTCACCCCGAGCGAAGCCGAGGGATCTGCAGTTCGCCACAGCGGGCCACGAAGACTAGTGGGCAGCCAGCTTCTGCTCCAGTAGCGGTTGCATAAGCAGGAGTGGCCCTTCATCAAGCGCAGCACCGTTGAAGTGCTTAAGAGAGAGGATCACGGGGCGTACTTAGACAGTCAGCCGGTCTTTGGAAA
>Ga0302325_10028411_pt1 | contig 11573 bp, 4 predicted proteins | sample Palsa_T0_2_FD_201948 | JGI IMG/M metagenome (GOLD analysis project Ga0302325, IMG submission 201948) | Peat permafrost microbial communities from Stordalen Mire near Abisko, Sweden - Palsa_T0_2 | ecosystem: Environmental > Terrestrial > Soil > Palsa > Peat permafrost | place: Sweden: Abisko... | reverse complement strand
AGCCCCATCACGTAGGCGAGGATGTGCAGGCATTCCAGGGCCTCGAAGCTCGATCCGGGGGCGTAAATGGAGTCGGCGCCCGCGCGCACGACGCGGGTCACCACCGACATGAGGTTGCTTTCCGGACCGAAAAGGGAGCAGCGCTGGTCGTCGACGGGGATGTCGGCCTCCGACATGGCCTTCTTGAATCCCTTGAGCCTCTCGCCGAACGCCACGTAGTCCCCGCCCACGAAGGCCAGCCTTCGCTTGCCGCGCTCGATGAAATGGCGCGCCGCCATGTAGCCGGCGCCGTAATGGTCCGAGCAGATGACGTATTCGTCCTTCGCGATCAGAAACTTGTCGATGTGGACGACGGGCATCCGCTTCTCGAGCTCGACGACCAGCTCGCGCAGCGCCTTGGCCTCCGTCACCACGACAATTCCGTCGATGAACTTCGTCGGAAGCTCCGCCAGCGGATTGAGTGGCAGAAGCACCCCGATGTTGCGCCGCGAGAAGGCGAACGAAAGGTGCGCGGTCAGCGTGCCCGCATACCCGCCGAATCGGTCGGGATAGGTCGGCTCCGAGAGTATCGCCACCTCCCGGTTGCGCACCGAGGCCTGCGGCTTCAGGTTGAGCTCCGCGGCCGCGCGCAGCACGGCCTCGCGCGTCTCCGTCTTCACCCGGTCCCGGTTGTTCAGGACGCGGCTCACCGTTCCCGGCGACACCTTCGCAATGCGGGCAAGATCGTAGATCGTCGCCCTCTTGCCCACGCCGCGGGTGCCGTCGGCGTGTTTTGCGCCGCCTGTGGAGGAGCCCGGGTCGGAGCCGGGGTTCGGCGTGTCCTTTGGCTTTGTCACGATGATTGGGGTGAAATGGTGTGTTTTTTCAGGCCGGTGTAAAACAGTTCATATTCACTCATTATGCTCCCAAAGTGTCACCCTCGAAACGCGGTCATATGGGGGATAGAACATGAAGGCACCCGTGACCAACTCGATGCGCCCGTCGTTGAACATGTCCGCGGCCTTCACGACGATGAGGTGCGTCGGGGCGTGCGCGAGGATTCGGGGCGTGAAGTTGTCGTGGCCGTCGTTCTCGAACGCCATGAGGGAAACCGCGTCCTTGTCATTCCAGTCATTGAACCCGCTGCAGCTGACGATGTCCTGGTGGCCGTCGCCCTTCAGGTCGGTGACCACAGGGCTGTAGGCCCCGGGAAAGTCCCCCACCCGGTGAAAGATGAATTTCCCCCCTCCCCTGTTCTCCAGCCACTGCACCCCGTGCCAGGGCCGCGCCCCCGGCGTGGCGTAGTCGAATCCGTCTCCATTGGTGTAAACGATGTCCGGCCGTCCGTCCTGGTTGACATCCGCCAGGGTCAGTCCGCTGCTTCCGTAGTCCTTGTTCGTCGATCCGTAGAGCACCCGGTCGCGGAAGTTGCCCGCGCCGTCGTTCATGAACGCATGCACCTCCTGCGACCCGTGCGACACAAGCGCCACGATGTCCATTTTGCCATCCCCATCCAGGTCGGCGACAGGAGCGTGGATCGTTCCCGGCAGGTCAAGCAGCTGGTGGCTCTTGAACTCCCCGCCGCCCAGGTTCTCCATCCAGCGTATCTCGCCCTCCGTGTATCCAAACTGGCCCACCACGAGATCCAGCCGGCCGGACTGGGTGAGATGGGCCGCCTTGACGTAGGTGACGCGTGCCACGTTGTCCAGCAGGACATGGTTCGTGAAGTGGTTCGTCCCGTCGTTTTCCAGGACGACCACGGATCCGATCTTGTCGTTGTCCGGGGGGATGACTCCCATCGATGCCACCAGGACGTCCAGATGGCCGGTTCCGCGAAGGTCCGCGACCTCGATGTGCGCGGGTCCGGCAACGGGGCCGCCAATGTCCTCCTCCTCGAAGACGCCGAGGCGCACCTGCCGGATCCACGAAACCTTGTTTTCCTTGCCGTTGGCGACAATGACGTCCTTCAGGCCGTCGCCGTCCAGGTCGGTGATCAAGAGGTCGGATATCCACGGGAGGCCCTCGGGGGGCCTGCCGATCGTCCGCTGCGTGTAGAAGTTCAGGTCGAGGGGTGCCTTTTGGAGCGTGCGCGCCACGCCGGGGGGTGCCGCCGGCCCTGGCACGCGGGCCGGGGCTTCGGGGGCGCCCCTCGTCAATAGGTACGCGGCGGTCGCGACCGCCAGGGCAACCGCGGAGACGAGGATTGCCCTTCTCATTTGAACGTCTCGTCTGTGATGGGTCCGCTCAGCCTCTGCCCGATCGCATGGCGCAGCTCGGCGTCGCCGGCCGCGGTCAGCTCAAGGGCCCTCTGCCAGTCGCGGCGCGCCTGATCCCGGTCGCCGCCCTGGTAGAGGACGTCCCCCAGGCTGAGGTAGACCGTGGGATTTCCGGGTTGAAGCGCCTCGAGCTTGACCAGGGCCTCGGCGGCGCCGTCGAACTGCCTGGATTGCGCGCAGACGACCGCCTTGCGCGCATAGCCGGCGGGCTCCTGCGGCATGAGCCGGGTCGCCTTGTCGTAACGGGCCAGCGCCTCGTCCGGCCGCCCCTTCCCCTCCTGGACGCGCCCGGCCTGGATGTCGGCCGAGTACAGCATGAGCTCAAGGCTCCCGTACTGCGCCGTCCCGGAACCCGCGTGGGCCAAGGCTTCTTCTAGCGGCGCCATCGCCGACTCCGGATCGGACTTGCCCATGTAGTATTCGCCAAGAAGGGCCCGCGAGGGGATGTCGGCCGCCGACGCCTTGGCCGCGCGCTCAAGGCACGCCGCAGCCTGGTCGCGCTCGCCCGAGGCCCAGAGTATGCGGGCGAGGCTCATGTTCGCCGAGTAGAGGAACGGCTCCTTCTCGAGCACCCTCGAAAGGAGCACCCTGGCCTTGGCGTTGTCGCCCTGCTTCAACGCAACCTCGGAGTACGCGATAAGGATCGGCGCCGAGTCGGGCTTCCTCGCATAGTAGCTGGCCATCAGCGAAGCCGCCTCCTGGACCTTTCCAACAGCGAGAAGCGATTGCACGATGTAGGGGCAGATCTTCTCCGGGTCTCCGCCCTTCTCGAGCGCCAGTCGGTACTCACTGACCGCCCCAGCGTCATCGTGGTCGCGCGCCTTCGTCCATCCCCTGAGCAGCTGGGGAATCGGGCTCTTCGGGTCTAGCTGCTCAACCCTATTGAGGAGAGGGACAGCAAGCGCGATCTGCCCCGAAGCAAAGTACTCCTCAAACCTGAGGCCGAGGCGCTGGAGGTCGTAGCAGTCGGCCAAGAGCGAATCCATCCACGGGTCCTCGGGCACGGGCTCATGCTGCTGGCGGCTCCACTGCGTCATCGCCGCCGCGCGCTTTTCCTCGCCTCGTCTGTCGAAGATCTGCGCCAGGAGCGCCGCGCCCGAAGTCATCTCGGGATGGGCCGCCAGGAGGCTCTCCAGGCCCGCGATGGCGGCATCATCGTTTCCCCTCTGCAGTTCGATCCGCGCCAGCGCGAACATCGCCTGCGGCTGGTTTGGGATCGCCCCCACGATAGCCGTGTACTCCTTTTCGGCGTCTTCGGGCCTTCCCGACTTGAACAGAACCTCGCCCAGCGCCAGGTGCGCCGGAAGGTACTGGGGGGCCTGCTTTGTCGCGCCCCGGAGCTCGGCCTCGGCCTTCTCCAGGTCGCCCTGGTACTGCGCGATGTCAGCCAGGTAGTAGTGGTCCCTCGCGCTAAGGCCGCCTGGGCCCGGCCGAAGGATTTCGTAGCAGGCGCGCGCCTCCGAATTCAGCCGGTTCGCCTGATAGAGGTGGGCCAGTGCCCTGACGTCGTCGGGCTCGTATCCCCCGTTGCGGGCGCGGTCCCGTGCGCTCCTCAGGGCCACCGCGAATGCCGGCGGCAGGCCCGCGTAGCTCGCCTCAGCGCGCAGCCGCGAAACGGCCCTCCTCTTCAATTCAGCCGCAGCGGCCAGCACTGCAAGGCACGCCACGCCCAATGCGAACCAGAGGATCGCGCTCCCACTCTTCTTCATCTGCTTCGGGCCCTCACCCTTGGGATGTTTTCGCACGACGCCGAGGGCTGTCGACTCTGAAACCTCGGGTCCCTGGGCGCGGCGGGCTCGCGGCATGCCACGAAAAAGGGAAGCCCCCCCGGTTGGGTCCAGGGGGGCTCTGGAATGTTCGGCGCGGTTATACACCTCCCGCGCCGCTCACCCTAAAACTTCAGCTCCGTCGTGAAGTAATACGTTCGCGGAGTCTGAATTGTGAACAGCTGGTGGGTTCCGTCCGAGTTGGCGGCAACCGGCATATAGCCGCCGCCGGTCTGGAGGTTGTCCACCTCAAGGCGGAACGAGACGATGTATTTGTTGGCGTACACCTTTCTCGAATACGTCGCCCAGGCCTCCACGGAGGTCTGGCCCGGGACGGTGTAGGGATGGGCGAGGTCCAGTCCCGTCACCGTGTTTACGCCGTTCTCGAGCGTGTAGATGGCCGGGTTGCCGATGATGGTCTTGTCGAAGTACCTCAGCCCGGTGCCGAAGCCCAAACCCTTGACCACTCCCTTGTCGAAGGTGTAGTTGGTGACGAGAGTCGCCTTCCACTTGTGGAGCTGCTGGGAGGGCGTTCCCGATGCCGATTGGTAGGCGACGAACGGCCCAAGGACGTCGTTGTTGAAGACCTGCTGGCCGGTCTCGGGGCATCCGCACCAGTCCTGCTTGGTCGTCACCGGGCCGTTCCACAGGCCGTTGGCCTGCCAGTAGGCGACCCGCTGGTTGATGAACGTCGTCAGGGCCGGCGCGATGTTGGACTCCTCGGCCTGCTCGCGGGTCACCGTTCCAAACACGCGCCAGTTCCTCGTGACGTTGTAGGTGAGCTCGAACTCCATTCCCTTGGACTGCTGGCTTGACGTGTACGCGTTCGCGAGCTGGGCGTCGCCCGTCGTGATCCCGGGCGCAAGGCCGGACGCGTAACCCGTGAAGCCCACCTGGCGCGCCAAGTCGGCGTAGGCCCCCATGCCGTTCGCGTTGTTGTTCACCAGCGTGATGAACGGGATGCTCCATTGGACGAGCGGGAAGTTCACGGTCGCATCCGCGGCGTTCGCCGCGACGCTGGTGAACCAGTCTATTTTCGCGTTAAGGCGGCCGCCCAGGAGGTCGACGTTGATGTTGTAGTCCTTCGTTGTGCCCGTCGGATCCGGAGTCGGGTTGCCGAGGAGGTCGATGGCGCCGGCGTTCGGGATGAAGTTCTGGGACTGGCTGTAGCCCACGCTCAGCCACTTCAGGTCGACGGCTCCGATCTTCGGACCGTGCAGGACCACGCCATAGGTCTTCGTCTGCGCCTGCACCGTGGTCAGCGCCCCGTCCGAGAACTGGTTCGGGGCAATGGGAAGGATGAGACCCGACGTCGCATCGCTCGTGCTGCCGAGGAAGCCCGCCTTGTCCACGTCGCGCCGCAGGCCGAACGTGCCCACGGCCATGTTGTCGAGCAGGTAGGCCTGCACGACAAACGCGGACGTCGTCAGCTTCGTTATGTCCCTCTCCTCCTCCTTGAGGGCGAGGACCGTCGTGTAATTGTCGGTCGTGGCGCCGTTCGTGCCGAGGAAGCCGAGGTTGTCGTAGAGGCTCGGCACCTGTGCGACGGTCGTCTGGTATTCGCCGTTCGCCAGCGTGCCGCCCGTGTAGGACACGACGCCCGGGCCGCCGCCCACTCCGGTGCCGGTGCCGGTCTGCTGGGCGTTGTAGTCAATGAAGTCGTTCGTGGTCTTGCGGTCCTCGAGGAAGCCGGTGAAGACGAACCTGCCGAACCACTTATTGTACTTCGTCAAGTCGAGGTCGTAGGTCGCGGTGGCGCGGACGACATCGTTTCGTGAGTAGGTCGCGTTCTGGTTGTCGAGCCCCGAAAAATACATGAACGTGTCGCCGTAGTGCGGATTCGGCGCGCCGTCGGGAAGCGTCTCGTTGACGTCGATCTGGTCGGCGACGAAATCCGGGCGCCCCAGGTTGAGCTCCGTGTAGTTCGCGATCTCGTGCATCAGGGAGGCGTTCAGGACCAGCCCGGGAATGACCTCCTGGTCGACCGAGACCTGGAAGTTTTCGAGCGTGTTGGCCTGGTGGGTGCCGTTGGTGTTCAGCTTCTCCCAGTCGCCGTACTCGTTGTTCGACATGCGAAGCGGCGCCCAGAGACCCACATTCGAGAGGTTCTGCTGGTAGAACGAGTACTGCGTGGAGTTGTTGTAAGCCGCATAGACGCTCCCGTCCGCGTTGTAGTAGACGTTGGGGCCGCCGTTGGGGCCGCCCGTGTTCAGCACCGCGGTCGAGTTGGCTATCGGAATCGAGCTTGTTCCGGGCGCTGCGGCGGCGGGCTTTCCCAGCTGGATCCACTGCGTGATGTCATCCTCGGGCGTGAAGGTGGCGGGCAGGTGCTCCCGCACCTTGACGTCCTCATACGAAGCCCGGATCGTCGTCTTCTTGAAGGGCTTCCAGGTCGTCGCAAAATAGAAGCGCCTGTCGCGGTCGTAGGCTGGCTGGGCCTCGAATCCCTCGTCCTTGTAGACGGCGGCAATGCGAAAGGCGAGGACCTGAGGAATGGCGACGACGTTGACATTGAGCGTGGAGCGCTGGTCGCCGTAGCTGCCGAACCGGTACGCGAGGTCGTAGGAGTCCCTCTCGAGGCCGGCGAGCTGCGGAGAATAGTTGATGATGCCCGCGGGCGAGCCGAGGCCCGCGAGGATGGAGTCCGCTCCGCGGACGATCGTGACCGAGTCTAGGTTGTACGTGTCGAAGCCCACCGATTGCGAGCTGTAGCCCGTGATCACGTCCGAGAGCGAGTAGAAGTAGTTCTGCGTGAAATCGAACGGCGCAAGGCCGCGTCCTCGTGTCGCGCCCGCCGGGTCCTGGGCGGCGTTGTCGCTCGTGCGTCCCAGCTGCGGCGTATTGGAGGAGAAGTCCTTCGTCCCTTCGGTGCCGACTTCATACGTGAGGATGTCGTTTACGTCGACGGCGCCGATGTCGTTAAGGAAATCTTTTGTGACGACAGTGATCGGACTCGCGATGTCCTTGAGCTGCGTGTTGACGCGGCTTCCGGCCAGCGTGTTGCGGGCGCGGTATCCCGTGTCCTCCGTGGAATCCACCTCGAACGGAGTCATCACTGTCGGGGTCGCTTCCGCAGCCGGCGTCGTCGCAGCCGGTGCTTCGGAGGTGGTCGTCGTCGTGGTGGTCGTGGTGGTGTCCGGAGCCGCATTGGTGTTGGCGGCCTGGGCCATTCCTGTGTTCAGGAGCAGCGAAAACGCGGCCGCCGAAACGAGGTAACGAGCTTTGAGGGATAGGAGGGTAGCTTGCATGTCTAGGTGTTCTTTTGCAGGAAATTCGAAGCTAAACCGAGGGAAGGTTCCTTGGGTCAGCTCGGGGCAAAACGCGGGAATCTGGGGGCCAAGAGCAGGGGACTGCGGGTAAAACGAAAAAGTTTCTGCTGTCGGTGCCGAATGGTGTCAACAGTTTTTCATCTTGTGAAACAATTTTTCTCACGGACGGTATGTGCCACTCCGAATCCTGCGGTAGCGGCTATTTATGAAGCCGTTATAACGAGCGTTTTGGACAGCTCCGGAACCCCATGGGTCGACGTCCGACCCGACGGCCAACGAACATTTATCTGCTGCGGCGGGTTGGGATCGGCGTAGCCAAAAAAGCATGCCGGGGCGGACTGGGAGTAGTATCCCGAGCCCGCGTACACCTCCCCCATCTGGATCGAACCGTCCCGCATCGTCGCTGTGATCCGCGCTCCGACTGCGGTCGGATTTCCCGCGGGGCCCCGCAAAACCACACTCAATGACGAGCGCCCTTGGACGCCCTCGTTGCGGTACGCGAGAGTCGTGTTGTCGTTCCGCGTCACCAGAAAATCGGGCCACCCGTCCTGGTCGACGTCGATCACGGCGAGCGCCTTCGCGTCGCCCGGAACGATCAATCCGCTCTCGGCCGCGGGCACCGGCGCGAATCGACCGCTTCCATCGCCCCGGAGCATCTGGCTCAGGCCACCGTCGAACCGGCCGACAGAGGGGATCGGCGCAAACGAGTTCTGCACGGCATAGATGTCGGCATGCCCGTCGCCGTCAAAATCGCCGGCGGCGATCCCCTGGATTGGCGCAATCTGCGCGAGGCGCGGCAAGGGCTCGAAACGGAACGTCCCGTCGGGCTGGCTCAGGAACACGCCGCTGCGAAGCTCCGTGGCCTCAAATCGCCGCGCCTTGGAAAGGCTCCCCTCGCCCAGAATCTCACCCAGCGTCGCCCGGGCATAATAGTCGTTCCTGGGAAATCGCTTCAGGATCGAGGGGATCGACGCGCCGAGGTCCCTTCGCGTTCGCCAGGGGTACAGCTTATCCCCCTCGTAGTAGGCCTCGATCAGCTGTTGCGCGCCGTCGCCCGTGAAGTCTCCGTAGAAAAGCAGCGCCGGATGCTCCGGGGTCGCATGGTACTGGGTGTTGAGGCCCACATTCCCGACGGCGTAGTCGGTTCGGCCGTCACCGTTGAAGTCGGCCGCCGCGATCGCCGTCCACCAGCCGGTTCCTGCGGAAGCGAAGCCGGACCTCTCGCTCCAGTCCTCCAGCCCCCTTCCCTGGTTATTGTGGAAATACTTCACCTGACCCCACTCGAGCGTTACGAGGAGGTCGGGCCACCCGTCCCCGTCCACGTCGCTCCAGAGCGCGGCGGTCACCATGCCGACCTCGCGAAGCGCCGGGGCCACCCGGTCAGTCACGTCCTCAAACCGTCCCCCGCGGTTGGCCCAGAGCGCGCTGCGGGGCGCCAGCGGGTACTGGCCCGGAAGGACGCGGCCGCCGACAAAGACATCGAGCCTCCCATCCCGGTCAAAGTCCGCCGCGGCCACCGCGCCGACGCTGACGGGCAGGGACGGCAGCGAATCCTCAGGTGCGGCTCGCAAGCCGCCACGGCCGTCATTCAGGAACAGCCGCGGCTGGTATTGCGCCGCACCGGCTGGAAGGCTGCTGCCGCCCTTCGTGATCAGCAGGTCGTTGAACCCGTCTCCATCGGCGTCGAACAGGAGAATGGGCCCGTCATCAAGCGGTCCGCCGGACGCGAGCATGCCGGAGTCAGCGTCCGAAAACTGCACCGCGCCCGAGGCGATCAGGATTCGCGCGGGATTCATTGGCGTTCCCCCCACGACCACGTCGTGCTTCCCGTCGCCATTCAGGTCGCCGACCGCGAGGGCCGGTCCCCTCCTGTTCTGGCGCATCGGAATCAGGGGCTGCTGCACCGTCTCGTCGACGACCGCTTCCCGCGAGACGAGGGAAAAATTGGCGGTGCCGCTGACGTCCACGAACTGGCGCCGGGACGGCCTCGGTGCAGGCCCCGCCCCTTCGGCTGCCGACGGCTCGGTGATCGTGAATTTCCGGTCGACCCCGAGATCGGCGAAAGACTGGCTGCGGCCGCTCGGCCAGGAGACCGTCAGGCGCGCGATGCGTGTGTCGCCCCCAAGCCCGAAATGAATGATCGGCTCGGAACTGGAGAGAACGCCGCGCTCGAGGACAAGCATGCGGACCTGTACGCCCGAGGCGGTTTCGATCCTGACCGTGGCGCCCACACCGAACCGGTTCGAGAGCGTGCCCCGCAGGGCGATCGTGATCCGGTGCCCGGAATCCGCGTCGTTGCGCAGTAGGGTCACGCCCTTCCGATAGTTCGAATAGACGATGTCGAGGTTGCCGTCACCGTTCAGGTCACCGAAGGCGGCGCCGAAGCTCACCCCCCTCTGGTTCAGGCCCCAGGCCGCGCTCACGTCCTCGAACCGCAGGTCTCCGAGGTTGCGGAAGGCCAGGTGCTGCTCGGCGAGGACGGGGCTCGCCCGCTCAATGCGCACCTTGTCATCCGGCGTCTCCGCCATCTCGACGCGCAGGACAAGGTCGGCGTTGGTGACTTCCCGGTGCATTCCGTTTGTCACGAACAGGTCCAGCCTGCCGTCGTTGTCCAGGTCCTCGAGACGCACCGCCCATGTCCAGTCCGTGGCGGAAAGTCCCGCAAGGAACGCCCCCTCCAGGAAGCGCCCGGTGCCCGTGTTGATGTAAAGGGCGTTGCGCGAATACTGCGGCGCCTGGGTGGATCCCTCCGGCGGGTCGGTGCCGAAGCTGCGGGCCACCGCCATCGTGCGCTGGTCCTTCTGGTGGGTGGTGGCGGCCATGTCCGCGACGAACAGGTCCATAAGGCCGTCATTGTTCACGTCGCCCAGGTCCGATCCCATCGAGGAAAACGGCATATGCGGCACCACGGAGTCTATCGTGTCGGTGAAGGTGCCGTCCCGGTTGTTGTGGTAGAGCTTGTCCGGCGCGGCAAAGTCGTTCGCGACATAGAGGTCGGGCCAGCCGTCGCCGTCGTAGTCCCACCAGATGGCCGAGTGGCCCTGCGCCTCGCCGCTGATCCCGGCCCGGTCCGTCACGTCCGTGAAGGTGCCGTCGCCGTTGTTGTGGAACAGATAGTCCCTCTGGCCCTTCGGGTGCTCCGCGGCGTCCAGCATGTTTGTCTGGACGAAGACATCGAGGCGCCCGTCCCTGTCGTAGTCGCAGAACGCCGCCATGACGCAGGCGTCCTTCACCGCGAGGCCCCGGGCCGCCGCCTCCTCCCGGAAGGTGCCGTCGCCCTGGTTCATGTAGAGCAGATTGGGCGCGTTGAATCGGCAGACGTAGATGTCCAGGCGCCCGTCGTTGTCGACGTCGACGAATGTCGCCCCCTGCTTCCAGATCGCGGCCGCGTCGCCCTTGTCCCCCACGCCCGCCCTTTCCGTCACGTCCTCGAACCTCCAGTCCCCAAGGTTGCGAAACAGCCTGCAGCTCTCGGTCTTGCTCACGACGAATATGTCCGGCCTGCCGTCGCCGTCATAGTCCCCGATCGCGATCCCCGTGCCGACGGCGCCGACGTCGAATTCATGGATCCGGTCGGCCCAGAGCCTCGGGTCCGTCCGGCCGCCTGAGGTGGCGACGGGATCGGCGTAGGCGTTGACGGTCACGACGCCTGTCAGCTCGGGAGCCAGCTCCGCGAACATCGTCGCCCCGCGCGGGCTCGGGCGCCGGGGAAACGGCTCCTCGGATATGCCTGCAGGGGAATTCGGGGGAGACGCCTTGGCCTCGGGCTCCGGCGTGCCTGCAGGCGCGCCGCCCAGGAGCGCAAGGGGTCCCCCGAGAACGACGACACCCCCGGCGGCCAGCATCTCGATGAACTGTTTGCGGTTCACGAAGAGATATGGGAAAGGACCAGGCCCGTCGAATTCGGCGGGACGGCATGCTCCGTCTCGGCTCCCGACGGCCACCGCACGCGCATCCGCCGGGGCGGATTGGCGTCGAGCCATCCGAAAAAGGACGCGGCCGTGGACTGGGTGAAATAGCCCGAACCCGCATGCACCTCGCTCGTCTGGAGCGAGCCGTCGGCGAGTTCAAGGGTGATCCGGGACCCGACCGCGGTCGGGTTGCCGGAGGTGCCGCTCAGGAGTACGCGCAGCGAGTGCCGCCCCGGCACGCCGTTGTTCCGGAACGCGAGACTCGTGCTGTTGTTGCGCGTGACGAGGAAGTCCGGCCAGCCGTCCTGGTCGAGGTCGGTCACGGCGAGGGCCTTTGCGTCCCCGGGCACGACCAGGCCGCTCTCCGCCAGC
>Ga0302325_10028409_pt1 | contig 11573 bp, 15 predicted proteins | sample Palsa_T0_2_FD_201948 | JGI IMG/M metagenome (GOLD analysis project Ga0302325, IMG submission 201948) | Peat permafrost microbial communities from Stordalen Mire near Abisko, Sweden - Palsa_T0_2 | ecosystem: Environmental > Terrestrial > Soil > Palsa > Peat permafrost | place: Sweden: Abisko... | reverse complement strand
ATCTGACGAGGTAAATCCAACATCGGGAAGTACTTTGGCGATCAGATGCATACAGAGAATCCATGAAAATCCGCTTCAGTTCGAATTGACCAGATCAGAGTATCGAACCGCCTCCCTGAAGTAGAACTCCTGAATCAATAATCCGCAAAGAAACTATCTCGTAAGTACCAAGATTAGACGACTCGGGAACGTACCGGAGGACATAATCAAACTCCCGTTTGACTTCAGATGAGCCTGTCTCCTGCTCAGTATGAGAATACGCATCAACAAGCTCATGGCCCAATAAAATACAACAATGCATGAGCATAATAAGCCCGCAGGAGACGAGGCCTGTGAAATAGCGCGGCTCCGGCGTAGATGTGTTTCCGCCCTCCAATTCCAGGCTCAAGCAATATCTTTGTAGCTGCAAATCGGGTGAAACGTTTTTTCTTTCACCAAAATGCATCTTTGCCAAAATGAATCTTTTCCCCATCTGAAAGGACCAAGTAAGATAAGTATACAACCAACTCCTTCAAAAACTCTCAGAAAAAACCGGTGAAAATATGATAACTTCCGGAATAGCTCGTTTTTGGTACTCGAATTGGTATTTCACGGCAGGGCGTCTCATGAAATTGAATACCTCCAACGCGAAACCATGAACGGGAATCAGATCGTATTTTGCGTTCCGGTCTCTCTTGAATAGTTTGGCAAAGAGCGAAGAGAGCGAATAGAGCCCGACTTGATAAATCAGATGAGAATTCGCACCTAGCTTTTGTCCTTGAGATTCCGAATATCCGAGGTTGACCATGTTCCAGACAAAGTGAAGCGAGAGAATTTCGTTCCTAGGTAACTACAAGGCGGGATGGCTCAAAGCCATTCAAGGACTTGAGGGGAATCATGTTTGTTGCGTTTTTCTGAATGGTTGTAGTGGAGGGGATGTGTGCGCGCAGTATCGCGATGCGATGTTGCCGAGGCCATGCAGATGTGCGTTTTGGAAATTGGGAAAATATGATAGTGAGAGTGATGGAATAGGAGAATACTGAATGTTTGTGTAGCGTGGGGATACTTTTCTGGACTTCCGTCCACGAAGATAATTGCTTGACCGCATTTTGAGGAGGGGAATAAGTTTTGATGGACGTGGGATGCACGAAAACCCCTTCTCGCTGATCAAATTAGATACCTGCCGGCAGCTGTACAATCTCCTCCCTCATCCAAAGGAACAACCAAATCCTTTCCACTACATCCAGAGTCGACATACAACTGTGCAATTCATGTATTGATGTCATGTTCTATGAATGATACCTCCTAATGACTGTTCAATGCAAATGTACCTTAACGCTCCGACCAATGAAAGCACCATGCACCGATGCACCTCCATAAACAAAAGTCTGCGTAATGACTCTGATGATTCCCAGCAAAAACAATCGACATGCATCCAGACCTCTCGATCCAGTATATAACTTCCCACCTATCCATGATGCAATTCCATACTACATCCCATTCGTGATCCATTATAAATTAATCATTCCGTATTATGTGCCATTTCATTTCCGTCACTTGCTCGATCATCGCTGTTGCCGTCATCCTTCCCTTCAAGACAGAACAAACACACCGGATCCCCTTCCTCACCTCTACCAATCAGCATCCTTCTCACGAGACAGCTCACGAGACAGGGGAGGGGGACTCACTCTTCCACACAACACTTCGAGCACCGTTCGAGGTCACAGAGGATACATACCCGAGTACAAACCTGACACATCCCCTGCTCGCAAATCTGACACTGCGCGATCCGTAAGCTGACGCCCTCGGGACGTTGACAAATATGACATCTCTTGGGTCTTGCGGGACCGCCCGCGGAGCTGAATACGGGGGACGTACTTGTCTGAGGAGATTGGAAGGGTGTATTTGGGAGAGAGGTCGATGTCAGGGCAGGTTGATGGCTTGAGGAGATCGATCTTCTGCGTTTCATCGTGGGTTTCTCGTACGATGTCCGTCGGCCTTTGCCTTCTACATCTCAACAACGCATCAGCCATTTGTCCGCGCAATCCATCAAGGATGCCGCACGAGCGAAAGGAAAGGGATCAAACGGGGGATACCATATCTTGTGTCGAGGGGCTCGGGTCGCCATGCCTGGGCCAAGCGCAAAGCATTCTCCTTGGCCCAAGGATCGTCGCGTTTCCGCTTCTTAGGCGACTGCGGTTCAACAGGCGAAGGGGTGGCCGTCGCCGGAGTGGTCGTCGCCGACACCATCTCGCCAAAGATATCTCGGCGGATACAGCTGTGAAGAGAGGAATGCGTGTGGATGGATCCAAGGATGCTGGGATGGCGGGTGGTGGCAGGCGGTGTGTTGGTTGCAGCGAGCTTATCCGCGAGTGGTGGTGGTGTGCTCCGCTAATGGCGCTGGGAGTGTGATGTTGGCTGATCAAATCTTTCGCCGAACACAGTCAAAAAAATCACGCGCACGGCCGATCAGATCAATCAATCGGAATCGTCAGATCACCCTTTCGCCGTTGGTTGAGTTGGCAACTCTGGGGATGATGCACTGTAGACTCTTGAAGAGACAAATGGAACGCTCCTTCAATCCTCTGCTCTGCGTCTCGCTCTCGTCATAGTCCCGGAAACATTCGGCGACATGTCGTCGCACTTCAATGAACGTTTAGTTGAATGTCTATCTCTTTATTGTCTACTTCTTGCCGGCCTGGATGTTACATCTCACGTAGGTAGTGTACAAAAGGGTGTGGCGATAAAGGGACCATCATCGCCATGGCAAGGGGAAGAGTTGAGGTGGCGGAAATGGTCCCTCAAATATTGCTAGATACCAGCTCTAGGCAGAGACATTTGAAAGAACATACGGCGGATCATTATCATCATCGAGACCCTATACAACATGTTAGCAACGACAGATACAGGACTGATATACCAAGGTTAAGAGGTCCGTGGGAACTTTGTAATTTTCCATCGTATCAAGTAAAACCCCGGTATGAGACGGATGGGGTGGGAATTTAGCCGCATAGAAGGTCGTCATGACGAGCCCGATATCCATAGCCAATTGCATTTCCTTGAGCAAACCACGGGCTTCCCTAGGCGCGGCCTGGAACAACGACTTCCAAAACGCCTTCTCCATCTCCTCAGAATAAGGACGTTTGGACAGCACTCCGCGGTGATTGTACGCGGCCAATTCGGCAATGCGGCAGGCGTTCAGACCAAGCGGCATCCAGTAAGGCCTCCTCCCAATCCAAGATGCCGCATATATCCGCGTTGTCATTGACCATAATATTCATCATATTGATATCCCAATGCGTGAAACATAATGGCAATTTGTACAACTCATGCGCCCGCTCGAGGAGACCTCTGATCAGCTCTTTGTATGGTGCAACCCCCGGCTCGTCCCAGTCCAAATACAGCTGAAGACTGGGGATGATGAAGGTGTCGATGACGTGCCCTTCAGAGCTGCTTTGAGGCGCGCCAATCATGTCGCCAATTTGTCCCGCCACTTTAGCATGGTTCGCAGCTGGCCAGTCCGAACGCCTGTCTTTGATCACCCATGTGGAGCCAGGAACACAAGGCATCACATACGCGAAGGGGACCGGGCTGCCCTCTCGAACGACGCGAACGGGTACAGGTTACAGGTACTACATCGCCCAGGATATCGTGTGCCCGCTGAGCGTTTTCCTCGTGGACCGATTCCGCCCGTAACTGAACAACATATTTTTTCTTATCCTTCATGGCCACTTCGACCGTGCGGCTGAACATCCCTTGGAATATACATTCCTTTGCTGAGGCAATCTGGCCACCGAGGTGGTACGTTGCGATTGCTCGCGCTTCTTTGAGCACGGAAGCTTTTGTCGATAGGCCGATTTCTGAGATATTCATTGTTCGGGCGGAAACAGGACGAGCCTTTGATACGCTGTGAATGATGTATGTACGTAGGACGCGTTCCCACGGTGGCACGGCGTTCTTGGGCGTGCGTGGATTGAATCGGACTAAACCGCGCCTGCTCTCGTGCTAAGGGCTCCCGACTCGTGAGCTGCATGCTCTGACCCCCACCTCGGATGGGATTTCATCTCCTTGACCATAATGGTGGGCGGTTTAATGATTTTGGCTTTCTAACCTGTGGGTCCCATCCCCAGCTTATAACCCACTGGACCTTCGTCCGGACCCGTATATTAGGTGGTTAAGAGATTGCCGCGATGAGTATTACGGATATGGCACTTCTCCAACCCGCAGAAACCCTCATTGACGAGCTTGCAAAGAGTTTAGAAGATTGCGGACTTACTGAAAAGGTAGTATATACCTTTCTTTGCGTGCTAATCACCGCAGACCTTTCTCAACCCATCAGATCTCGTTCAGGAAACGCTTCGTGAAGGGTTTCTCCTCAGATTATGCACAATTTCCGACATTTAATCTCAATGTCGCGGGTTCGAGCCCCGCCTCGGACCAAAGCATGAGCTCTCCTCACAAGTACAAAGATCAATCTGAATAGAAAGAAAGCGGTAGCGAAAGGCTTCGACTTGCCGCCCAATTTCGTATCTGATCCTCAGAAGATAATCAGGGAGAAAAACTCGAAGCAAAAAGAAACGTTATTGTCCCTACAACAACAGAGCGACGAATTACTGGAACAAAGCAGCCTAATTCAGAACAGGCCTGTATACACGAGTAGTAGCTCGAGCACTTCGACATCTGCGGATACGACAAATACAAATTTGTCAGAGTCGACACCAGATCCGGTGGTTACAGATCCGGTTGTTGCAACAGAAGTACAGAGCGACCCTACTCAACAGCAGACCTTTCTCAACCCATCAGATCGCGTTCAGGGAACGCTTCGCGAATGGTTCCTCCTCAAAATATGCACAATTTCCGAGAGCCTCTCCAAGGTTAGCAAAAAGATGCGAAGCAAACATATCAACCTCTTTGACAAAGCTGAGGAACTCCGTGGGCAACGAAATCTCCTTGCGCACGAGTATGGGCAGCCGGCGGCCGTGATCGATCATAAGAAGGTTTGGAAGACGTTGACGAGGATGCTCCCGCATGAGATCTTGCCAAAGCTCATAAGGGCAATTGAAAAAGAGCAGCGGGAGCTTGGAGAGAATTAGAGTGTTCAAAACTGGCATTTGCTCGGATACATTAGCATGGTATTTCTTAGTAAATTTATGTATGTTTATATTTGGCTCTATTACTGTGTGGAAGATCTGGCTTAAAGTCCCCCCGGGAGGTCCATTCGTACGATGGTTCCGCCGCAGACTCAATTCACTGCAATAAAGAATGCCTTTCACGACAATAATAACCTGCTGCACAGATTCTCTATGGCACACTGGACCCTGAATTCCAATTTGGCGGTTGCACTAAGCCTGGACTTAAGGGTCGAGTGTCTGCAATCACCCGTGGAGGTGAATTAATTGTCCTCTATGACCCACCAACTCAACAGCAATGCAAGGTATCCCATTTCCCGGCCTCTCTCAGTCCTCCCTCTCTATAGAATCCATAATCCCCATCACCAACGGAGCAATCTGTTTCCTACTAGCACTCAAATCCCTCATCTCAAAAGCGAAACAATTATACATCCCCCTCCCTCCCTCCTTATCCCTCTTGATGCCATACTTTTCCCCTCCCTGCACCTTGAACGCCTCAATCACACTGGCATATTTATCCGTGACCATCATGCCTCCTCTGCGAAACTCGGCGCCCTCCCCAGAAACAGTCAACACAACAAAGACTTCCAAAGAGCGTTCCTCGCGGTACTGTTTGACAGTCTTTTCGAAATTCTCGAATTGAGATTGCAGAAACGAGATCGGTCGGGTGATGGTGGACATGCCCAACTTGCCGATCTTGGTATCGAATTCTTTGTAATCCCTTCGTAGTAAATCATGCAGACTCATCCCGCCGATACTGTCTTTTGCGGACTTCATGGCGCGGTAGTAGTTTTCCAGGACAAGCTCAGGGAGATACTGTGCGAGAAAATGGCTTGCTACGCCGTCGGGGGGACTCACTTTATTAGTGAAATTGGAGGTATCGATCAATATTGCGCTCATCAATAATCGTGCGACACCTTTTGTCTCGGGGATATTCTCGTTCAACAGGTCGAGTCCTCCTTTTGCATTGGGCGAGAAGGATTGTTCTGAGGGAAGACCCATCATGTACTGCGTGACAAGAGAGGCACAACTACCTGTTGTGCGGATATCGTACCGTTTTGGGGGGTTCTCCTCGAATTGCGATTTGAAGTATTCTTCGTCGACGTGGTGGTCAATGATCCCTTCGACGAGAGCTTTCTGTTCGGGATGTCGGTCGAAATCGTAGAATGTAGCGATCGTGCCGCGGGGACGATTATGGTCCACGAGGAATAAACGTGTTTTATCCACATCAATCGCCGAAATATCATCCAATGTGCATATATCCTCGGCGTCAATTCCCGTGGTCGAGAACAAATGCAGCAGCTCAGGACGCAAGGAGAGGTCTTTGCGTGGGATGGCCAGGAGGGGGATATATGTGCTGACATGGGAGGTCAAAAGCGAGGAGAACCAGGCTGTGGCAATGGCACAGGTCGCGGAATCGAGGTCTATATCGCATTAGCCCAGAGGATTGGGATAGGACCGCAGGATTCGTTGCCTGTGACCAGGGTAAAGGGACGTTGAGGACGAACGAAACATGCTGGAAGACGGATTTGTTTGGCGTGGTGAAGCCATTTCCCAATCGCAGAAGTCATTGAAAGCAGAAGCAATGAAGAAAAGACCGTATGAAATGAAAAGATAAGGGCTTCTTTGGCAGTGACACAGTAGTGTTTGACGTGTGTAAGTATCAGCAATGCGTCGCGAAATCAAGGATCGCCGTCTCGCCCTGGCTCACCTTGGGCGCACAAATCCGCCTTCCCGTCGATCCATAGTCAACATTCGTTGCCATGAAACCAACCGAATGAAATTCTTCACCGAAGGTCTCCCTCGTCTCGGCGTCATAAACCTGCAACTTGATCTCCAATCCGCTTCTAACAGGTCATCAACCCTGTCAACAACCTCAGGCAATGCAACCGCCACTCTCCATCACCAAGACGAGCAGGAGGCAGACATCGTTCTTCCCAGCCCGGCATCCGTAACACAGACATTTACCTTCTCCTCAGGACAATCAATCGTCACAGCGCGAATACCATGTCTACCCACGACAGTTGCTGAAGACCTCCTGCCGCTGGTATCGGCTGATGATATTCAAGCGCGATGGAATATGAAGGCTAGGATACGATGCTCAGGGTGTCTTCGAGAAGTCGTCGGAAATAGGGAAATGCGCTGGAAGGATTTACCTAGTGATTCATGGGTCGAGTATTCCGATTACTGGCTCTGTCATCCTCATACTTCTACAACAGACAGTCACTCTCATGGACACGGTCACACCCACAATCACTCCCACGACCATTCCCATGCTTTACAACTCCCGACAATCAAAGCTATCCTAGGAATAGGATTGATAGGTCTAACGTCCCTTCTCATGCACCCTCAGGACATCTTCCAATTCCAGTTAAAGGTATCTCCCCTCCCTCGGTACGATCGTCCCTCCCCCCCCCCCTGGCTTCTGGACTCAAAGAAAGTATCCTCCTGCAACACACTGGAGGACGCTGATACAAGTGTCCTAAATCAATTTCCTTTTCTTTTGATCCCAGTGGATTCGTCCCGGGATAAATACAAAAGAGATCTCAGATATATCCATCGCGAATACAAAGCCCTTCGTATTCGCGAATATGACGAGATCACATCGCTCCAGAGGGAGCTTTCAAAGCTGCGCGGGGGAATGCTGTTGTTTATGGTTTTGAGGGTGGTGGTGTTGATTGTAGGGTGATGAGGTTGTTTGTGAGTGTGGAGCGCGGTTAGGGAGGGTCAATGATATTGGTCTTAGTATCGATTTATGGAGGATATCTATTTGCAGCGGTGGTGTCGACCCAAAGTGCATTGAGGCTTGGTAATTTGTCCTCGACGTGAAGAGAAGTTCTGACAGTAGTGTGCGATTCAGTCCCACAGAGGTGTTGGTTTGTTATATGTTGCACCACATCGCCCAAGAAGCAACTCATAAATTTGCCTTTATTTCGCCCACGGGACAATCATTATTGGTACCCCTCATCGGCGTCGAGGGGTTAATTTAGGTGTGGGTGTTTTCGACGGATGTAATGATTACGCGCTCTGCAGTAGAGGGTAAAAGAAAGGTGATTAAAGTGTTTTATAGAGAGGCCACGTCGTCGGTGACTGAGGAGTTTGAAACGCTGAATGTTGGGGAGGATGTAATTATGCAGATGAGGAGCGAGTTACTGGAGATGGATAAGTGCATTATAGAGAAGACGAAGATGGGGATATGGAATGTAGGATATCTACCACGACATTAAGATTACTAGCATGGAAAATAGGTCAACTATGATAATACTTGGACTTTGAATCGTGTTCGCTAATTGAATAACGATCGCGAAGGTGGCTATGGCGCAGCAAAGACTGTCAAGTACCGCTTGTCGATCCCCGCTTCCTTATGCCAACAATTACTTATGACTACACCTCCCAGTACTGTTCCTCCCTTTGCCTTTCCCTGCTTATCGCTTCCCTTGGTCTTGTCTCTCGTTTCCCAATTCTTCGCTAGAAACCCGCTAATCCCAGCTACTGCGAAGAAAACATCTACCGCCTCCTCCGTCCATTAACCACCCAGCTTCCTAACTCCCTGTCCTCCCTCACCGTCATCTTCATCTCCAATCCCTCTCGACTGGTCCTCTCCCCGTCCCTCCGTGCTCGTTCATGTATAGTATTGACAATAGATCCCGCTGTGGAGTCAAAAGCTGCAGAAAGAAACGTCCGTGCCAGTGATATGGGATTACCATGTCATTCTCCATTCCCGTCGTGGTGATATGATTTACGATTTCGATTCACGTTTGGGATTTCCGTGTCCTGTGGATGTATATGTTCGGGAAACAATGCATCCGGAGATTCGTCTGAATCCTCAGTTCGAACGGTACCTGTTCCTACTACATACAACTTTGGTCCGAGGCAGTGCAGTTACGCCTGTCGCGGTTGTCTTCTTACGGGTACTTACTACGTTTGTTTAGGATGTATCGATTGATTCCGGGGGATGAATTCCTTGCCAAGTTCAGTAGTGATCGACGACATATGAGGAGTGAGAATGGGGACTGGTTAAGTCCGCCTCCTCCGTGGGATATCATTCAGAATGGTGCAGCAGGGGAAGGGACAAGTCGGGTGGTGGATAATTTGCAAAAGTATATTGAGATGGACCCTTGTGAGGAGGGCTTTGGACGCGTTTTGGAAGAGCGGGAGTTTTTGGAATGGTGTGGTTATAAGGGCGATGATACTATGGAGGAAGAGGCGCTGGCAGTTGGATAGTTAGGAAGCTGAGGGGGAATTAGGTTGGGGATGTTCAGCAGAATTGCGTAACGGTACGGGGACAGCATGGTTTTGGGAATATCGAGGGATGATTTGCATACAAACTTGGGTAGAAAGATAGTCCTCTCTTAAAAGGCGAGGAGATTGGATCTGTGAGGGACCTTGGCATATGATATTTGATAGAGGCGTCATTCAATCAATCAATCAATTCTCAGCAAAACCGCCGTGTCACCACTGTCCGTCAATATCCGGGTGAGCATTGCCTTCGGCTCGCCGGCCGATTAATTTAGGTAGTTTCGGGTTACATGGGACATTTCACGAAATTGTGAGGTGCGCCTCATACATATGTACTGTACATGCGAATTGAGTAGGGATGCGGTATGTGTACTTATTTACTATGATATTATGTAGTTTGATGTAGCATTCATAGTAAGATCGTAAGCGCAAATGACGCAAAGCAATTTCTATGCGTGCAGCTTTCCAATTTTCCGCGCCTTCTTTTCCTGATTCGGCGACCGGACTCGGCCGGCAATTTTACCCGTGTCCCGAAGTCTCCTTCGTATAAATAGGCATGTTCATTTTATTCGCTAGCATTGTGCGTGCCATCCACTCGGTGCGGAAATTTTGTCGGACTGTAATTAATAAAGTTCATGGGGGCGTCTGTCGCACTGACCTCCAGTCGGCAAGCAGACCAATCATATTTGTCCACGGACTTTGAGTTTACCCCTGAAACGGTTTTGCTCAACCCCCTTTATGCCTAAGGCAAACCTTCTTCCACGGACTCAAACCATAACAATCCTCAATAGCGTCACTACGGAGTGCAGTATTCGTACGAGACAGAGAGCTGTGGGAACCCTTTTATACGTAGCCGTCTTTCCTTGATGTCGGAATGTTCTGCCGAGAAATTGTGTGTTTTCTTTGTCGACGGCAGCAATGTTTCTCAAAATAGTCCGCCTGCAATTTTAGACGCAAGGTTAAATTGGGTCATTTCCTCAACAAAAGGTCCAAGCGGCCGAGAGAGATCCAAGCCCTGCTCTGGAGCCGTGGCGGCGATGTCGCCATGTCATAAATACCCCCTACCGTTTTCATAATAGTCCCCGAGCCAAAGTTCACGTACTATCGCCGCGCTTTCACTCCAGTCGTTCCTTACCCACCATCTTTCACGCTCCCTCTACAACTCTCTTCAGAGCTCACTTTCGTTATTGTTAAAGTCAGAATGTTGGGGTTTTCAGTTTCCAATGTTTTGAGGATCTGGGTCATTTTGAGTATTGTTATTGCTGTCGTTGCCAATCCGGTTCCTCAGGCCAATGCCCAACCGCGTAAACGACATGGAAAGGGACACAAACATCATAAACACGGACGACGTATGAATCTTTCTTCCTAACGTGAGGCTGATGGGGTTTGTAGGTCTGTGTCCCAAGTCGAGTAAACGGTTTTCAGTGGTGTCTACTCCAGTACATACTACTCACGGTGTATCGTCAACGACACATGTTAGCATTGTTTCTTCGACGCTAGTCACGGTGCCACTTTCGTCGACTCCGGTTGTGCACGTCTCGTCTTCGACACCCGTGTCTTCGGTGCCACTTTCGTCGACTCCCGTTGTGATTGTCTCGTCTTCGACACCCGTGTCTTCGGTGCCAGTGGTCCACAGCAGCTCTACGCCAGTGTCCTCAATTCCAGTATCCTCGACACCAGTGTCTTCGGTGCCAGTGATTCACAGCAGCTCTACGCCAGTGTCCTCAATTCCAGTATCCTCGACACCCGTGTCTTCGGTGCCAGTGGTCCACAGCAGCTCTACGCCAGTGTCCTCAATTCCAGTATCCTCGACACCAGTGTCTTCGGTGCCAGTGATTCACAGCAGCTCTACGCCAGTGTCCTCAATTCCAGTATCCTCGACACCAGTGTCTTCGGTGCCAGTGATTCACAGCAGCTCTACGCCAGTGTCCTCAATCCCAGTATCTTCGACACCAGTGTCTTCGGTGCCACCTGTTTCTTCGGTAATCCCTGTTTCTTCGGTTCCGGCATCTTCAGTTCCACCTGTCTCTTCTTCTCCTGCAAGCTCTGCCCCTGCAAGCTCTGTGCCTCCAGTCTCGTCGGTGCCAGTTTCGTCAGCTCCAGCGTCTTCAATCCTACCTGTCTCTTCTTCTCCTGCAAGCTCTGCCCCTGCAAGCTCTGCCCCTCCAGTCTCGTCGGCTCCAGCATCTTCGGTCCCACCTGTCTCTTCGGTTCCTGCAAGCTCTG
>Ga0302325_10028408_pt1 | contig 11573 bp, 8 predicted proteins | sample Palsa_T0_2_FD_201948 | JGI IMG/M metagenome (GOLD analysis project Ga0302325, IMG submission 201948) | Peat permafrost microbial communities from Stordalen Mire near Abisko, Sweden - Palsa_T0_2 | ecosystem: Environmental > Terrestrial > Soil > Palsa > Peat permafrost | place: Sweden: Abisko... | reverse complement strand
TCATGCGCGCCGACCAGGTGGAGGCGGCGTGGCAGTGGCTAATGCCGGTGCTCGACATCTGGGCGGAGGCTCCCCCCAGTGATTTCCCCAACTACGCCGCCGGCACTTGGGGGCCGGAGGAGGCCCAGGGTCTGCTGGCTCAAGGACAGAGTTGGCCGTTGCCTACGGAATGGGTGGGTCCGATGAAAACAAAGCCGAAAGCCAAATGCCAAAAATAATTTATTCCTGGGGGCGAGATTCTCGTGTCACCACCCAGGATAGTGCAGCCATCGCGAGGGCTGCGACCGCCGTTCCGCCGTAAATCGAATCCAAGCCCAATCCAGCCTCTGTTTGTAATGGGCCTACACCAAAGGCGGCCACGCCGTAGCCAACCTGGTAAAAAGCAATCACCCCGCCCGCCACCGATGTGGCGATGGTGGTCAGTTCCTCCTGGGCAAAACTGATCGTCAGGGGCAACAAAGCCGAACAACCAAGACCCGCCAGGGCAAAAGCCAGAATGGCAAACGAAGGCTCGGATTTCGGCACGCAGGCGCTTGCTACAAAAGCGGCGGCGACCATGAGCGGCAAGACCCGGCAAACCAACTTTTCGGGAACCCATTTCTGGATGGCCGCGAACAGGATGCGACCGGCCGTGACCATGCACCAAAAAATGGCCAACGAGATCGAAGCCAGCGACGCGCTGGCGCCAAAATGTTTCTTCATGTAAAGCGAAGCCCAGTTGCCGTTCATGGTTTCGCACACACCATAGAGCAAGGCAAAGGCGGCGAAAATCCAAAACCGCGCGGGGATTTTATTTTTGCCTTTGTGTGACTGGGCTGGTTGAGTCTTTGCGCCTTCCTGCAGAGCCTGACCGAAACTGAACAACAACAATCCGAAAAGCAGCGAACCCACCAGCAAAGGCAAACCCCACCAGATTCCCAGCCCCAGAAACAACGCGATAAAGACCGGCGCCAAGGCCGTCCCCAAACCTAAAAGCGCATTGAGAACCAGAACGGCCTTATCCATCTTTTTCGGAAAAAAAGCCGCGGCAAACGTATTGAGCGCCGGCACCGTAAAGCCAAATCCAATACCCATGCAAGTTGTGGCGCAAAGCAATATGCCGTAAGCCATTGTATGTTCGCGCATCACAAAGCTGCTTACGACCAGCATCACCATGGCCAGCAGATTGGCAAACAGTCCAAACAGATAAATGCGTTTGGTTCCGAGCCGACTTCTCAATCCCGCGCCCAGCAGCGACGAAGCAATGGCCATGATCGCTTGCGGCACAAACATGCCGCCGTATTCCGTGCTCGAAAGGCCGTAATCCCTGGGGTTGGTCAACACGGCGCTCGCGGCCGGAAAAGTGACCAGCGCCACGCCTTGAATCAAGGCGGCGGCATACACGGTTGTGATTTCGCGGCGTTGCGCCATTTGAGTTTCTATTTTAGGCGTTGGAGCAGATGATCACCGACGCGTAAAGCGTTGGCGATCGCGGTCAATGATGGGTTTACCGCGCCGATACTGGGAAAGAAACTGGTATCCACGACGTAAAGGTTGTCCAATTCATGCGCCTTGCAATTTGCGTCGAGCACGGAATGTTCCGGGTCCGTTCCGAATCGACAAGTGCCGGATTGATGGCCCACACCTGCAATGGGAATTTCTTTTCCCATATAGGCCGAATTGGGCATGAGATGGTGATGCTCGCCGAGGAGTTTGAGCAAAGATTTGAGCTTTTCAAAGAGGCGCCTGGTCGGCACCTGGTTGTTGAAGGTGTAGTTGAGAACGATCTTCTTATCCCTATCCAGCGTGATGCGATTGTTGGGGTCAGGAATGTCCTCGGTGGTGAGCCAGAAGTCGACAGCGTGTTTGGCCATTTCCTTCAAGACAAATGGCGGGGTAAAAAACGGGGCGTCGGCGCGAAACATCGGGCCTTTCGACTTGCCGATCATCTGGATGTTGCCCAGAGGAAAATCAAAATCTTCATCCCGAAAATAGAAGTCGTTGAGAGAAATTGTTTTTTGGAAATGGGTCAGGTTGGGTTCAAGGGAAAGCGCCACAACCGCCTGGCTGTTGTGGAACATGTAATTTCGACCTACTTGATCCGAACCATTAGCCAGGCCGTTCGGATGTCTGTCATTTGCCGACAAAAGAAGAATCCGCGCGCTATTGGCTGCGCCGGCTGAGACGACAATTATGCTGGCTTGATAAGATTCCAGCGTTCCAAGCTGGCTTACCACGACTTCAGTCACCTCTCGGCCGGAAGCGCTGGTCTTCAACTGGATGACCTCGGCGTTAGTGAGGAGCGTGACATTTGAATGCAGCAGCGCGGGCCGGACGGCAATCACTTCCGCATCGGCCTTGGCGTGAACCAAGCAGGGATACCCATCGCAGGTGGAACATTTCAAACAGTGGCTCTCGGCACGATCGGCCTCATTCAGCATCACGGCGGTGGGAGCATGGAAGGGATGGTAACCTGCTTTGAGCAGATCGTCGTTGAGCCGCTGTATGCGGGGCTCATGAGCGATGGGCGGGAAAGGATAGGGTTTGCTGGCGGGAGGTTCCGAGGGGTCTTCGCCACGCAGACCATGCACTTGGTACAACTCTTCGGCTTGACAATAGTAATGTTCAAAATCTTCGTAGGCAAGAGGCCATCCCGGAGAAATGCCGTCGTGATGCTTAACTTCGGCGAAATCCTCTTTGCGTAGGCGAAAGAGGGCGGCGCCATACATTTTGGTTGCGCCTCCGACGACGTAATGGATGCCAGGCTGGAATTCCTTTCCTTGTTTATCGTGCCACTTGTCGTCGGCCACATACCGGTTGTTGACGAATACTTCGGTGGGATCCCAGTTCGCTTTTTCACGGGGTAAAAAATTTCCTCTTTCGATGATCAGGATGCTTTTGCCAGACCCGGCCAACTTGAGGGCAAGAGTGCCGCCACCCGCACCACTACCGATAATTATGATGTCGTATCTGCTCATTGAATTTTCCCGCGGTTGATCAGGTCAAATTGATGATCTGAGTGATGCGTCAGGGAGTTAAACTTGGTCAATCGTATATTCATTTTTCCACGCCGCATGTCTCGAGCCAGCCACCACCAAAATTCGCCCGCTGAAGGCCGGCGACCAGATATGGGCATTGACGCATCAGCCGCCACAGCAGGCCCGACCGGTAATTTTCAATCATCAGCACGATGGGCCCCTGGTCGAGGCCATAATGGTAGGGAGAAACCCACGGGCGGGATAAATCGGGCGTCTCCGCGAAGGTGGGATTGAAGGTAGCTTTGAAACCGTATGGGTTGTTTTCGTGCAACTTTAGCTTCTGAAAGTAACCAAGCGTCGGTAGCACAATCTCGGGCGCAAAAGGGAGTGAAGCGATCACCGCCCAAGGCGCGATGCTTCCGTCATCGGGGCCGTCTGGCACGCCGCGCGCTTTGTAGCCAAAAAATTGGCGCTTCCTGCTCTTGATGATTCGCTTCGCGGGTCCGGGGCCGTCACTCGCGGTGATGCCCCAGCATTTTTCGCTGTAGCCATCGAAGTTCGCGGGATTGGCAATCGCATACTGCTGCTGGACGCAGGTTGCGCGGCGGCTGTTCTCGAAATAATCGATGTTCTTGCCGCGCATGTAGTCGTCCTGGATTCCACGAAAATCGATCCATAGATGCGATATTTGGTGAGTAAAGAGCGGCGCGGAATACAAGAACCCGTATCCGTAAAGTTCTCTCCACTCGTAAGTGGAAACCCATTGAAAATAGCTTTCCTTTGGCAGCGGATGGGTCGGTGAGCCGAGGCCAAGCACATATAGAAACAGCGCCTCGTCATACCCCTGCCAGCGATAAGGCAGAAAGCCGCTTTCGGGTTTCCAACCATGCGTCACCGTTCCTCTCCCGTTTTGGGCCCAATTCCAATCGGCGCGCCGGTACAACTCGTCGGCGAGTCGACCGATTTCGGCTTCGCCTGGAGTGCCGGCGGAAAAATACGTCGCCGCCGTCAACATGCCGGCCAAAAGAAAGGCGGTGTCGATTGTGGACAATTCGCATTTCCAGACCCGTTTTCCGGTCTTCATATCGAGAAAATGGTAATAAAAACCCTTGTAGCCGGTCGCACCCGGGGCGGTGCCTTGCACGCTTTTATGAAAAAACCGCAAGGTCGCCAGGGTGCGCTGAATGGCATCGGCGCGACTAATGAATCGCCGTTCAACTCCGACGGGGTAGGATGACAGAGCCAACCCAACAGCCGCAATGCTCGCCGGGGCTCCCGGGGCGGTTTTATCAATGACCAGACCGTTAAGCGGGTTCGCTTCATGCACGAAATAGTTGAACGTCGTACGTTGCAACGCCTCCAGCACCTTGGGATCGGCTTCTGTGTCATTCACGATGGACCTTTTGCTTGGGTCGTTTCGGTGTCAATTCCACCGTGATGGCAGCGATGGCCTGCGCCGGCATCGGAAGTTTCAGATGCAGGGTCTTGGCCTCGTATTTCCAGCGCAGGGGCTCTCGCACGATTTGGGAGGCCACATGTAACTGTTCGACTTGGCGCTCCGTGGGCAGGGCAGGTTTGCCCATTTCGATCCAGAGCCGTTTGGCATTTGCGTGATCGTTGTCGATACGCTCGACGTACACGTTGGCCGGCGACAGAAGTCCCGTCAGTTGGACATGCACAGACTGAGTTTGGATCGGATGCCGCGGCAGCGCGTGATTAGTGAGCAGCACCGTTACAGAGTCTCGGTGCCGCACCACCCATACATCCACCGTTTTGTGTTTTCCCGTAACGGGTAATTCCCCGACGCCGAGGCGATGCAACAGTTCGAAGGCGCGATAGGCAGGTTTGGCGACTCCTTGAAGAGTCAGCAAACCAAAGCCGCCTTGGAACGCGTTCGCAGGCATGTAGTTTTCCTCAAAAATATCACTAAACGTCCAATAGCTGTATCCCTTAACCAAGCCTCTGGCCTCCATCATGGTCTTGATGATCACGGCTGCGGTGTAGGGCTCATCGTGGAGGCGGTCGCGCGGGTTCGAGGAGGAACTCCATTCCGTATAATAGAGCGGTTTGCCGCGCGCTTTGCGCCGCGTCTTCTTTGCCCACTCGCGGAGAATACTTCGCCTACTGTGAGCGAGCTGCGTCTCGGTATCCTCACCCAACGAGCCCAGCGCGTCGGTCGGATAATGATGTGTGCTCACGAAATCAACCGGCGCGTCATTTTTTTTGCAAAAATCCAGAAACTCCGTGATCCAAGCATTCTTTGCCGTTGCCGGGCCCCCCACTTGTAGTCGCTTGTCCACCTTTTTGATTGCCTGCGCAGTGAGGCGATAGAGCTTGAAATAATCGGTTTGCGTTCCAGTCCAGAACACCTTCAAGTTTGGTTCATTCCACACCTCGAAAAACCATGTGCTGACTTCGTCAATTCCGTAGCGTTGGACCCAGTGAGTTGCCAGCCGGCCGATAAACTCCGCCCATTGCCCATAATCTTTAGGCGGCGTCACATTGGCCGCATAATGGAAAACCGTTTGACCGCCCGAGGCGAGGGTGGACGGCATGAAGCTCAATTCGACGAAGGGCTTCATGCCTATCGACAAGAGAAAATCGCAGATTTGATCGGCGTTGAAGAACGAGTAGAGTAACTGATGGCGCTCATCCATGAGCGTTCCCATGTCATCACTGAGGAGATCGTGGAAACGCACATGGCGAAAACCAAGTTGCTCATGGCATTGCCGCAGCTGCCGTTGCCAGTCGGCTCGCAACGCAAGCGGCGCGTGCCCGCTGCCCACGGTATGCTCCCAAAAATGCGGCAGTGCCACCGATTTTGCTACGAGACTACTGCTAAACTTCACTTGCTTCATGCCGTGTTGTTTTCATCATAGCCGGGCGTAGGCCATGTATTTTCCCACCGATTTTGAACCGGCGTCGGCCCACCACCTTCGCAGAGGAACCAATCCACACCAATTATCGAACCATCGTTCCTGCCTGTATATGGGGTAAAACACCCCATACCAAAGAGTCAGCCTTCTGCTTAATGTTTCTTCAGTCGAATCAATGTCCGGCCTGTGATCGCCTGGGAATTGGTCAAACGATTCTCTCTGATTTGCATGCCAGGAAGAAAAGCGATGATTGGTAAGTCATGAAAACAGACCTGACGGAAAGATTTGTAATTGTGGGCGGCGGTTTTGCTGGAGTGACCCTGGCTCAACGCCTCGAACGAGTGCTGCCGGCGGAGACGGAAGTCATCGTCCTGAGCGCTGAAAATCACCTGGTCTTCACTCCCATGCTGCCGGAAGTCGTGGGGCGGACCATCTCTCCCCTTCACGTCGTCGTGGCCGGCCGGCAGTTGACCCGGCGCACAAAGTGGGTGGAGGCACGCGTCAGCCGGATCGATCGCGAAAACAACGAAGCGCATTATGTTCGCAGAGACGGAACGACAGCCTCCATGTCTTACACTCATTTGGTGCTGGCTTGCGGTTCGGCGGCAAATCTGGAGGAGATTCCGGGGCTGGCTGCGCGGGGCTATCCGTTGAAAACCGTCACCGATGCGATCGTCATGGGCAACGATTTGATTGGCAACTTCGAAGCCGCCTCGACCGAGACCGAACAGGAGGCGCGCCAGCGACTGCTGACCGTTGTCGTCATTGGCGGTGGCTTCAGTGGTGTGGAGGTGGCGGGGCACATTGCGGATCTGATGCAGGCCATCCACCGGTTCTATCCAGAGCTCAGGAATGTGACCCCTCGCATTGTTCTTTTGCAGAAAGGCGAAAGCTTGCTGCCGGAATTGCATCATAAATCGTTGTCCGAATTTACGCTGCGGAAACTACGGCAAAACGGAATCGAGGTACGGCTGGAAACATCGGCCAAGAAAGCTGATTCCGTCGCGGTGCATCTAAAATCTGGCGAACGGATCGAGACGGGGATGATCGTCTGCACGGTGGGCACGGCGACGCATCCGCTGATCAAGAGCTTGTGTCTCCCGCTGGAAAAAGGACGGCTGCAAACCGACCCGGAAATGAAGGTGGCGGGTACCACCAATCTCTGGACACTCGGCGACTGCGCAATGGTCCCCAACGCCTACGACGACCGGCCCTGCCCCGCGACCGCACAGTTCGCCACACAGCAGGCCCGGCAATTGGCGGAGAATCTTGAGCGCGCCTCGCGGGGCGTTGCGACCAAGCCATTCCATTTTCGTTCGCGAGGCATGCTCGCCTCCATCGGCCATCGCAACGCCGTGGCGGTTATTTATGGTGTTAGGCTGTCCGGCTTCGCCGCCTGGTTTTTGTGGCGGGGGATTTACCTGGCCAAGCTGCCGACGTTCAGTCGCAAGCTTGAAGTGGCCATAAGCTGGGCCTGTAGTATTCCGTTTCCGCCGAATATTGTTCAGCTGGGCCTCTCGAAACAGCAAACGGTAAAGGCAGAAAGCGAGCGAGCAGAGGCGCAACCCAAAGACACGAAACAGATTCATGAATATCAGACTTGAAGGCAAGCGCGCCCTGGTCACGGGCGGCAATTCCGGCCTTGGCGCGGCCATTTCATTGGCTCTGGCCGAAGCTGGCGCAAAAGTGGCGATCAACTACATGACCCATCCCGAAGCCGCAGACGCGCTGATTCAGACAATCCAACAAAAGCAGGGCGAAGCCATCTCCATTCAGGCGGATGTTTCCGATCCCAAGGCCGTCCGAGAAATGTTCCGGCAAGTGGATGCGGCGTGGAGCGGGCTGGACATTCTGATTAACAACGCCGGCATGGATGGTCCTCGCGCCATGGGCTGGGAGTCCGATATTGAAGCATGGCGAAAAGTGATCGAGGTGAATTTATTTGGCTCCTTTTACTGCGCCCGCGAGGCCCTCAAACACATGGTGGCGCAGAAAAGCGGCGTCGTGTTAAGCACCACTTCGGTGCATGAGAAAATCGCCTGGTCCGGTTATAGCGCTTACACGGCCAGCAAGGCGGCCGTGAGCATGTTAACCAAGACGCTGGCCCAGGAAGCGGCGCCTCATGGAGTGCGCGTGCTGGCAATCGGCCCTGGGGCCATCAAGACCTCGATCAACCAATCGGTTTGGAGTGATCCCAAGGATCTGCAAAATTTGCTGGAGAAAATCCCGCTCAAACGGATGGGCGAGCCTGAAGAAATCGCCCGCATGGTCGTGGTGCTCGTTTCGGACGCCGCTTCCTACGTGACCGGCCGTACCGTCTTCGTCGATGGCGGCATGACGGATTATCCCGATTTCGCTCACGGGGGCTGATTCAAGAGTCAAACGAAGAAGAATTATGCAAACATCAGATCGTAACGCGCCTGGCGCTCCAGGCATCACGCCACGCTGGACCTCCAGCGCCAAAGACGGCCTTGGCACGGCCTATAACACCAGTTCCCGCCTCTGGTTCACCTTGAGCCACGGCATCGTCAACGAGGTCTATTATCCCCATGTGGATACGCCCAACACGCGCGACCTGCAGTTCCTCATCACCGATGGCGAGACATTTTGCCACGAGGAGAGACGGGACCTGGACCACCTGACTGAAATGCCGGAAAAGAACGTGCTGCTCTACCGGCTTACAAACTCCGACCGCAAGGGCCGCTATCGCATTGTCAAAGAAATTATAGGAGACCCGCATTCGCCGGTTTTGTTGGTGCTTAACCGCCTTGAAATTCTGGATCCGAAGTTGCGCGGCAAATTGCATCTCTACGCGCTGCTGGCCCCCCATCTGAAAGGCACGGGACAACACAATTCAGGACGCTGGCACGACACCGATGGCCGAAAGCTTTTCCGGGCCACACGCGAGGATGTTCACATGGTCTTTGGCTGCGCGCCCGATTTCTTGCGGCGCTCCGTTGGCTACGCCGGACATAGCGACGGCTGGCAGGACTTGATGGCCAACTTCAAGATGGATTGGGAGTATGAAGAGGCTCAGGATGGAAACATCGCGCTGACGGGCGAGATTGATTTATCACAGGGACTGGAATTCGTGGTTGCAATCGCGTTTGGGCGCAGCGCCCGGAGTGCTTCGACCGAGCTTCTGCAAGCCCTGGCCACGCCGTTCGCGCAGCAGCGCGAAAAGTATGTCAAACAATGGCAGCGCACTCATTCCGAAAGCGATTTGAGCGCGCAGACCAAGGATGGCGCGCACCTGGCGCGCCTGAGCCAGTGTGTTTTACTGGCGCATGAGGATAAGACGTTTCCCGGCGCGTTTGTGGCCTCGCTGAGCATTCCCTGGGGCGAGACCAAGGACGACAGTGACCGCGGCGGATATCATCTGGTCTGGGCGCGGGATATGGTGCAAACGGCCACGGCGCTGCTCGCACGTGGCCGCACCGAATCGGCCTTGCGCGCCCTTATCTGGCTGGCGTGCATCCAGGAGGCCGATGGCAGCATGCCGCAAAATAGTTCGGTCACGGGCGAACCCTTTTGGAAGGGCATTCAACTGGATGAAGTGGCCGTGCCGATTCTGCTGGCGTGGCGCTTGCGGCGGGCGGGCGCGTTGCGGCAGTTCGATCCTTGGACGCTCATCGCGCGAGCGGCCAGCTATTTGATTCTCCACGGACCTGTGACCGCGCAGGAACGGTGGGAGGAGAATGCAGGCTACTCGCCCTCGACGCTGGCCGCGATCATCGCCGGCTTGGTCTGCGCGGCTGAATTTGCGCGGGATCGAAAGGAACAAATCGCAGCGGATTTCCTGCTCGCCTACGCGGACTGGCTTTCCTCGCGCCTCGAAGCATGGACGGTCACGGATCGAGGTGAGCTCGTGAAAGGCAAACCGCGGCACTACGTGCGCATCGCGCCCGCCATCCCGCAGCAGGCCGACGGGACGGTTGATCTCAATACTGCTCTCATCGAAATTGCCAACGGCGGGGGCCAACACCACGCCCGAAATATCGTCGGCGGGGATTTTCTGCAGTTGGTCCGGCTGGGAGTCCGTGCGGCCGATGATCCGTTGATAGTCGATTCCGTCGCGGTCATCGATCATGTGCTCAAACACGATCTGCCGCAAGGCCCGTGCTGGCGCCGTTACAATCACGACGGTTATGGGCAGAAGGACGATGGGAGCGCCTTCAATGGGACAGGTGTCGGCCGCTCCTGGCCCATTCTGACGGGCGAACGCGGTCATTACGAGCTGGCGGCCGGACGCAATCCCATGAAGTTCATCGAGACTCTGGAGAAATTCGCGAACCTGGGCGGCATGTTGCCGGAGCAGCTTTGGGATGCGGACGACTTGCCGAAAAAACACATGAAGTTTGGCGGCCCCACTGGTTCAGCGATGCCATTGTGCTGGGCGCATGCGGAATACGTTTCGCTCGTGCAAAGCGCTCACGACGGCGTTTGTTTCGATCGAGTCGAACCGGCCTTCCAGCGCTACGTCGTCAAGCCGGTAAGAAATGCCCATGAAATGTGGAGTGCCTGTCATCCTATTCGCCATATTCCGCCGGGACAAATCCTGCGCCTTGTCGTCGCGGCGGACGCAACCGTCGTCTGGTCCGCCGACGGCTGGGCAAGCACCAACAAGGCGGACAGCACTCGGATAAGCGCGCTGAATGCGTGGTTCGTGGATATTCCCACGGAGAACTGCCTGGACGGTTCGGTCATTGAGTTCACTTTCTTCTGGAAAGAGGCCCGGCGTTGGGAAGGAAGGAATTATTCAGTCGAGATTCGCAGCCAACTTAAGTTGTCGCCGGTGATGAGGAAATCCCAGCGGGGCGGCAAGGCGCCCGTGCTCGCAAAGGCGAACCGCAATGTGGATAAAACATAAGCAGTCCCATCTTTGATCCTGCTTCATCGCAAGATGCTGCGATTTCTGAGCAGTTCATGGTGGTGCTGGTTATATGCGCGGTCATTCTGGCGATCGTCGTCGGTATGGTGGCAGTCGGCTAGATTCGCTTCCCGCAGCGGCCAGGGTCGCACAAGCCGCCTTCATACTTTGGAAACCGGAAGCTGGAGATTACTTGGACCGTCGGACCGGCACTGATCATCGTCTGGCTCTTCGACCTCACGGCGCGCGGGATGCGGCTGTCTGATCCTCCCGCCAACCATGGTCATCAGCCATCAATGGTGGTGGGAAGAGCGCTATCCGCAAACCGGCCTGGCGACCACCAATGAAATTCACATTCTCGCCGGCACAAAGTGGCTGGTGCGGTTGGAATCGGCCGATGTCATTCGCGATTTTTTGGGCGCCGCGCATGGCCAACGAACCATATTTGATCGTCGTCACGATAAGCAAGGTCCAGATGACAAGCGAGAGAGTTCCGAGTATGATGGCGCGATCAGGCTTCCCGCCGGTGAGGGCAAGCACCGTTTTCAAGGTGTAGGGCGGACTCATTCCTATATCGCCGAAAACCACACACAATGCGGACAGGATGCACTTTCTTATTTCCAGCCACGCGTCAAGAAATCGCTCATTGAGAGGGCGAACATGATGGCAAGGAAGAAAAATCCCGTTCCCAGCGCGAGCCAGGTTAACGGACTTCGTCCCTGAATCCCCATGAAAAACATTACAATGAGCGCCGCCTTTGCAACCGAAATTGTTAACGCTGCGATGATGTTAAAAGGCCCGAGGTTCACGCAGGCGACGCCGACGGTGAGCGCGAGCAGCCCTAGCAGGGCCGCGGTGGTGAATAGAAAT
>Ga0302325_10028406_pt1 | contig 11573 bp, 9 predicted proteins | sample Palsa_T0_2_FD_201948 | JGI IMG/M metagenome (GOLD analysis project Ga0302325, IMG submission 201948) | Peat permafrost microbial communities from Stordalen Mire near Abisko, Sweden - Palsa_T0_2 | ecosystem: Environmental > Terrestrial > Soil > Palsa > Peat permafrost | place: Sweden: Abisko... | reverse complement strand
ACGAGCTTCGCCTCCAACATTCACCGTGTCCAGCAGGTCGTCGACGCAGCCGCCGCGCTCGGGCGCAAGGTGGCGTTGGTCGGGCGCTCGATGCGCAAGAACGTCAACATCGGACGCTCGTTGGGTCACATCGAGTTGCCCGAGGGGATGACGATCCAGCCCCAGGAAGTCGAGGACTGGCCCGATCACAAGGTGGTCGTGATCTCCACCGGCTCCCAGGGCGAGCCGCTGTCGGCACTGCGGCGGATGGCTCACAATGATCACCGGCTGATCACCCTGCGCCGCGGCGACACGGTCGTCTTCTCGGCCACCCCGATTCCCGGCAATGAGCGCGCCGTCAACGAGACCGTCGACCGGCTGTACCACATCGGCTGTGATGTGATCACTCCGCGTGACGCACCGATCCACGCCTCCGGCCACGGCTTTGCCGAGGAGCTCAAGCTGATGCTCAACCTGGTCAAGCCGCGTTATGTGATGCCGGTCCACGGCGACCACAAGCGGATCCATCTGCACGCGGAGTTGGCGGAGGCCGTGGGGATCGATCCCGACGACGTGTTCCAGGGCGAGAACGGCCTCCCGCTCGAGATCGATGCCCGGGTGGCTCGCTTCGGCGCGCCTGAGCAAGCCGGCATGATCTTCGTCGACGGAGTCGATATCGGGGATCCGGCCGACGTCGCGTTGCGAGACCGGCGGATGCTGTCCGCCGATGGGATCTTCATCGTCGTGGCCACGGTGTCTGAGCAGACCGGCGAATCGGTCGTCCCGCCCGAGGTCATCTTTCGCGGCGTCCCGTTCATCGAGCAGGCGGACAGCCTGGTGACCGACATTCGCCAGGAGATCGAGCGCTCACTCGCGCGCGCGGCGCACGACGGCATCCGCGAGATTGACCTCCTTCAGCAGGAGCTCCACGACGATCTCGCGGTGTTCGTTTACGACCGGTTGCGTCGTCGACCGATGGTGCTGCCCGTCGTCGTCGAAGTGTGATCGTCGCCCGGCTGCGCGTGGGCCGGGACGCTTCCCACCGCGGGGATTTGGATCACGAACCGGGTGCCGGTGCCTGACTCGGGGCGCTCCAGCGCCACGGTGCCCCCGTGTGACTCGGCCACGGCGCGAACGATGGCCAGCCCCAGGCCCGACCCGCGGCCCCCGTCGCGACCATCGCGCACGAATCGCTCGAACACCCGTTGTTCGAGCTCGGGCGGGATTCCGGCCCCGTCGTCCTGCACGACGAGGATGGCGTTGCCATCGCGCGTCATCGTCGAGGCCTGGATATGCGTGCCCGGCTGGGTGTGGCGCAGCGCGTTCTCGATCAGGTTGAGCGCCAGTCGATGCAGGTCATCCCGGGCACCGTCGACGATGGCGCTTTCGGCGTGAATCGAGAGCTCGTGGGAGTCGGCCATCGGCCCGAGTTCCGACGCAGCTTCGACCAGCACTTCGGCGAGGTCAGTCGGCCGGTATGGCTGCAGGCGCTTGGCGTCCGCGCGGGCCAGCAGCAGCAGGTCGCCCACCAGGCGGCGCATTCGCCGCGTGGAGCGAAGCGCCGCTTCGGCGGTCTCGGCCTGCTCACCGCGCAGCTCCTCAGACAACAGCTCGAGGTTGGCCAGCACGCTGGTCAGCGGCGTGCGCAACTCGTGCGAGGCGTCGGCGACAAACTCCCGCTGGCGGTCAAGCGTCGCCTCGGTCTCGGTGCGGGCATCGTCAAGCGCTCCGAGCATCCCTTCGAGCGTGCGCGCCAGCTCGGCCACCTCATCGTCGGCCTCGGGATGGGGGAGGCGCAGGCTCGGATCGCGCGTGCGCTCGATCTCGCGCGCAGCGTCGCTCAGCTCGGCGATCGGTCGCATCGCTCGCTGAGCCGTCGCGAGCCCCGCGAGCAGCGCGAGAACGGTGCCACCGAGAACGCCCAGCCACAGGAACACGCGCACCCGGGCCAGCGTGTGATCGACGTCGGACAGGGGGCGGGCGTAGAGCAGGGTGACCTCGCCCGAGGGCTGCACTCCCAATTCGCGCACCACCACGCGGTCGCCCAGTTCCTGGAACGTGCCCGTGCTCTGCGGCGGCGGGAAGACCGGCGTGCCCAACGCCGGCGTCGCCGCGCCCTTGATCTTGACCTGGGTCTGGCTCTGCGTGCAGAGCAGCGCCCCGCCGTCGTCGTAGATCCGGATCTGGGCGTGCTCGGCGCTCGCGTAGTCGCTCAGGCGGATCGTCTTGTTGCAGTCGAGCTCGTCGCCCTCCGGTCCGATCCACTTCAGGTTGAGGCGGCTTTCGAGCTGATCGACGGCAGAGCGCACCTCGTCGTTGAACTGGCCGCGCACCTGCCGGTCGGTCAGCACGCCAACGATGGCCGCGAACCCGGCCAGGATCACCAATGTCAGTGCCGCTGATCCGCCGGCCAGCCGCCAGCGGATCGGGACCGACCTATACGCGGAGAACGTACCCCGCGCCGCGGATCGTATGTAGGAGCCGAGGCTCGCTACCGGCTTCAAGCTTCCTCCGTAGGTTAGAGACGAATACCTCGATCGTGTTCGTCATCGAAAACGGGTCATAGCCCCAGACCTCGTCGAGCAGGCGCTGCCGCGAGATCACGATCCGCTCATTGCGCATCAGGTACTCGAGCAGCTCGAACTCGCGCTGGGTCAGGTCGATCGGACGGTCCCCGCGCGCCACTTCGTGGGTGTCAGGGTTGAGCTTCAGGTCCCCGACGGTCAGCGTCGCCTGTCCGCGTGGAGGGCGCCGCCGCAGCAGCGCCCGCAGCCGGGCGAGCAGTTCCTGACGCTCGAACGGCTTGACGAGATAGTCATCGGCACCCGAGTCGAGCCCCTCGACTCGGGCTTCGACCGCGTCGCGGGCCGTCAGCACGAGGATCGGAACGTCATCGTCCTGGCTGCGCAGCTGCTTCGCCACCTCGATCCCGTCGAGCCGGGGTAGGCCGAGGTCGAGGATCACGAGGTCGGGCAGGAAACCATGAGCCAGATCGAGGGCACTGATCCCGTCGCCGGCCACCCGGACCTCATACCCCTCCATGCGGAGTGAGCGCTGGAGCACCTGAGCGATCGCATCGTCGTCTTCGACGACCAGGACACGGGGTGGGCGCTCGAAGTCGGCCATCGCTGGCGCAAATGGTAGGGGGCCCGGGATCAAGCCGCGACGGGTTTTAGTGCGGCTTGATACACGAGGTCGCTGCGGCAGGAGCCGCGCGCCCGCCGTCGAAGCCACCTGATTGGACATGGCCGCCCGTCAGAAGCGCAAACCGAAGGCGCCCCCGAAGCGCGCCAGGCGCTCGCTGCTCGCGAGACCGGTTGGCCTGCCCACAATCGAACTCGAGGCTCATCACGTCGACATCATCGGCTTGGCGCTGATTGCGGTGGGGATCTTCTTCGGGGGAGTGGTCTACCTGCATTGGGCGGGCGGGGAACTCGGCGGCGGAGCGCTGCGGGCGACCAGGTTCGTGTTCGGCGCGCTCGGTTATGCGGTGCCAGCGGCGCTCGTGGCGGGCGGGGCGCTGATTCTGATCCGCGAGCTGCGCCCGCCCGCCAGACCGCTGCGCACCGGGATCGCGTGCCTCCTCGGCGCGCTGACGTTGGCGTTTGCCGCCGGCATGCTCGGACCCGGTGCCGCCCCGGCGTCCGAGTTCTGGCATCCGGCGACGTTCGAGGCCCGAGGTGGAGTGGTCGGCCAGGCGGAGCTGTGGGTGAGCGCCCACCTGTTCTCGAGCCTCGGCGCCCACATCCTCGCCGTGTTCATGTTCATGGCCGGGCTGATTCTGGTCAGCGGCGCGACCTTGGCGGGGATCGTGCGGGCAACCGGGGCGGGCGTCCTGGGCACGTCGCGCGCGCTGCGGCGCTCGACCGAGGAGTTGGCGGCCACGGTCGCTCGTCGGCCGGCCACCGCGGCCGGACGGGCCAGCGCCGCCGCCGAGCGCGAGTACGAGGCGATCCTGCCTCCGGAGCCCGACACCGCAGAGTTGATCGTGCGCGCGACGCACGTCGAGGCGCCGCCGATCGAGACGGTGGACGAAGCCGAGCCAACCGACGAGCAGGGTCAGGACATCGAGTCCTCAGAGCATCACGCGGGCGCCTCCGAGCCGCGCGACGAGCCCAGCGAGCGGGGCCCGCAGATCAGTGTGAGAGCCGAGGACCTGACACCGCAAGGACGCTATCGCGCCTCGATCACCGAAGATCCCGACTTCCAATGGCGGGTTCCCGGGCCGCGCTTCCTGACCCGTTCGACCGGCGAGGCGGCCAAGCCTGATACCGCGGGCCAGGAGCAGGTGGCCAGGACCTTGGTCGAGACGTTGGGGCACTTCGGGATCGAGGCCAAGGTGATCGGCCGCGTCACCGGCCCGCACATCACGCGCTACGAGCTTCGCCTCGCGCCCGGGACCAAGGTGTCCAAGATCGCCCAGCTCAAAGACGATCTCGCGTACGCGCTCGCAGCCACCGACATCCGCATTCTGGCCCCGATCCCGGGCAAGCAGGCGGTCGGAGTCGAGGTCCCCAACGCGCGCCGGCGGATCGTCCACCTGGGCGACGTGTTCCAGGACCCGCCACCGGACTGGTCGCCGCTGACCGTCTGGCTGGGCAAGGACATCGGGGGACGCGCGATCGGCGCGGACCTGGCCAAGATGCCCCATCTGCTCGTCGCGGGAACCACCGGCGCGGGTAAATCAGCCTGTGTTAACGCGATGCTCTCGAGCATTCTGCTCCGGGCGACGCCGCACGAGGTTCGGCTGGTGCTGGTCGACCCCAAGCAGGTCGAGCTCAACCACTACGAGTCGATCCCGCATCTGCTCACGCCGGTGATCACCAGCCCCCGGATGGCTGCCAACGCGCTCCAGAACCTGGTCAAGGAGATGGAACAGCGCTACGGGACGATGTCGCTGGCGCGGACGCGATCGCTGCCCGAACTCAACCGGACGCGCGAGAAACGGGGCGAGCCGGCGCTGCCCTACATCCTGTGTGTGATCGACGAACTGGCCGACCTGATGATGGTCGCTCCCGCCGACGTCGAGGACTCGATCATCCGGCTGGCCCAAAAGGCGCGGGCGGTCGGGATTCATCTCGTGCTCGCCACCCAATCACCGCGGGTTGACGTGATCACGGGCATGATCAAGGCCAACGTCCCATCGCGGATCGCCTTCTCGGTCTCCAGCCAGACCGACTCGCGGGTGATCCTCGACCAGAACGGCGCCGAGTCGTTGCTCGGACAAGGCGACATGCTGTTCTCACCTGTCGGCTCCTCGAAGCTGCAGCGGATCCAGGGCGCCTACATCGACGAGGAACAGATCGCCGACCTCACCGATGCCTGGCGCCGCCAGGGCGAGCCGGAGTTCCACGCCGAGTTGCTCGAAGAGGTCGAGAGCGAGGATGGTCCGGCCGAGGACGACGAGATCCTGCGTCCCGACGAGGACCCGCTGCTCGAAGACGCGATCGCGCTCGTCGCCCAGATGGGAACCGCCTCGACCTCGATGCTGCAGCGCCGGCTGCGCCTGGGCTACACTCGCGCCGGGCGCTTGATCGACATGCTCGAGCGCCGCGGGATCATCTCCGGCTATGAGGGCTCAAAACCGCGCCAGGTGCTGATCGCCGAGGCTGACGTGCCGCGAATCCTGTCGCATCTGGCCGAGGTCGACAACCCGCCGAGTCCCACCCCGGCGCGCGCTGCGGCGCCACCCGAGGAGCCCGAGAGCGTGTCGGCAGGACACAGCGATCGATCCTGAGGCCCGCAGTTTGCGGCCGCTTTTGGCCATCCGCGCGTCTGTAGCCTTGAGGACGGATGGCTGACATCGGCGCCACGCTCCGAGAGGCCCGCATGCGGGCCCGGATCGACATCACCGAGGTCGAGACGCGGACCAAGATTCGCGCCAAGTACCTGCGGGCGATGGAGAACGAGGAATGGGATCTGCTCCCCGGAGAGGTGTACGTCAAGAGCTTCCTGCGGACCTACGGCGAGTTCCTCGGGCTCGACACCCGCCAGCTGATCGACGACTTCAAACGTCGCTATGAGCGTCCCACCGATCATGAGCTGCGACCGATTGCGCCGCTGGGGCGCGAGCGCCCGCCTCGCGGACCGCTGATACCGCCGTGGGCGGTGATCGTTGCGGTGCTGGCCGTGGTCGTCGTCGCCCTGTACTTTGTCGGCAACTCGACCAATTCGAAGAACACACCAACGTCACGGGTCAACACCAGCGTCGCCCACCACCCGACCCGTCCCCGCCGCCACCCAGCCAAAGCCCCAGCCGCCCCGAAGCCCACGACCGTCAAGCTCCAGCTCGTTCCCACCGGTGCCGTGTATGTGTGCCTGGTCGACGGCAGCGGCAAGCGGCTGATCCCCGGCGAGATCTTCAGCGCGGGGCAGACGATCCCGACGCAGACCGCCCCCAAGCTGCTGCTGACGCTCGGCAATGCCTCGGTCAAGCTGAAGGCCAACGGCTCGAGCGTCACCGTGGCGCCATCCTCCACCTCGATCGGGTTCCTGTTTGAGCCGGGCGGACACCGTTCGCTGCCGGTGTCAAAGCAGCCCACCTGCTCATGAGCGGACAGGGCCCGCATCCAGACGCGCACACCACCACCGCTGAGGGGGGTCCGACTCGAGCGGGCATCCTCATCACCGGCACCGAGGTGCTGACGGGGATCATCTCGGACCGCAACGGTCCGTGGCTGTCGGAGCGGCTGCGAGAGATCGGCGTCGACACGGCGATCATCCAGATCGTGGGTGACCGGCCGGAGGACCTGCTCGCGGCGCTCGAGTTCATGCAACGCGAGGGAATGGCCCTGATCGTGACCAGCGGCGGCCTCGGCCCGACGGCGGACGATCTGACCGCCGAGATCGTCGGGCGCTTCTGCGGGCGAGAGATGGTGCTCGATCCCGGGCTCGAGCAACGGATCGCCGAGATCCTGCGCCCGCTGTTGGCGCGCTGGCCGGATCTCGACCCCGACGCAGTCAGGGCGTCCAACCGCAAGCAGGCGGTGATCCCGCAGGGCGCCACGGTGCTCGAGCCGGTCGGGACCGCCCCGGGCTTGGTCGTGACACCACTGCAGGGCACGCCACCGACGGTCGTCGTTTTGCCGGGCCCCCCGAGCGAGCTCCAGCCGATGTGGGAGACGGCGAGTGCCACCGACGCGTTCCGCGCCGCGATCGCCGGGGCCACAACCTATCGCCGCGGACTCGTCCGGCTGTTTGGGATTCCGGAGTCCGAGATCGCGAACACCCTGAGAGCGGCCCAGGACGCGGGCCTCTCGCTCGAGCCACTGGAGATCACCACCTGCCTGCGCCGGGGCGAGATCGAGGTCACCACGCTGTACGAGCCGCCGGCCCAGCCTGCCTATGACGCCCTGATCGAGTTCATCACCGCCCGGCATGCCGACACCCTGTTCTCGTCCGACGGGTCGACGATCGACGAGCAGGTGGCGGCACTGCTGACCGGCCACACGATCGCGGTCGCCGAATCGTGCAGTGGAGGACTGCTGGCCGCACGGCTCACCGACCTGGCGGGGGCTTCGGCGTACTTCGCCGGCGGCGTGGTCGCGTACTCCAACGAAGCGAAATCCGCGCTGGTCGGCGTGGACCCCGGCCTGATCGAGCGCGTCGGCGCCGTCTCGGCCGAAGTCGCCGACGCCCTTGCCGATGGGGCCGCGGCGCGCTTGCGCGCCGAGGTCGGGGTCGGGATCACGGGCGTCGCCGGTCCCGGTGGCGGCACCGAGGAGAAGCCCGTCGGACTCGTGTTCATCTCGGTCTGCGGACCGGGGGGGGCGCGGGTGGCCCGAAGCCTGCGGCTGCCCGGCGGACGCGCCGACGTCCGCGAACGCTCGGTCACGGTCTCGATGCACCTGCTCAGAGCGCTGTTGCGAGGCGAGGCCGACCCGGGCGCGACTCAGCAGCGTCGGTGAGTCCAGAGCGGGCGAGATTGTTCGTCGGGCTCGACCTGCCCGACGTCGCCCGATCGCTTCTCTTCCGCTGGTGCGCGAATCACCTCTCCGACGTGGCGGGGGCGCGGTGGCGGTTGATCGAACCCCAAGCGCTCCATGTGACGCTGTGTTTCCTGGGCTCGCGAGCGGCCCGCGACATCGATTCGATCGCGGCCGCCTGCGAGCGGGCCGCGCCGCGAGCCACGATCGAACTGTCGCTCGGCGCTCCCGTCTGGCTGCCCGCCCGCCGCCCGCGCGCAATCGCGTTGACGCTGGTGGACGCCCGGCATCGGCTGTCCGGGCTGCAGCGCGCGATCTCAGACACGCTGCAGGCCGAAGGCTGGTATGAGCCTGAGAACCGGCCTTTCCTGGCGCATCTCACCGTGGCGCGGCTTGGCAGGGGGGAGCGCGTGCGAGCCTCCGAGCTGCCGTCGGCGCCGCCGTCGCGGGCAATCTTGTGCTCGACGGTCACCCTCTATCGCTCCCACCTGGGTTCTGGCGAGGCCCGTTACGAGGCCCTGCACACGATCCAGCTGGGCCGCGGCTGACGGCCGCAAGCCCGGCCAGGATCTCGGTTGGAGCCCTACGGAAGCTGAGTTTCGATCCAGCTCTCGAGCGCGGGCCCGCTTTCGAGGCTCACGATCACTGCATACCGCGTACCCGGACCATGGTGATAGCCGCCGTGATAGAGGAGCTCGGAGTCGACCACCACCTGTTGGTAGCGCGGCAGCGCGATCCTCACCTCGCCTTGGCGGTCGAACTGCTCCTTGCGGACGACGAGCGCGCTCGAGTCGTCATCGGTCAGCTCCAGCCACAGCCGCACCACCCAGCCGTTCTGGTCGGGATCGTTGGCCTGATTGTTGTTGTCAAGGTGTAGGCCCCAGCGGCACTCGCGCAGCGAGTTGGGCGTCATCCGCAGCAGCTGAACCCGTCCGAAGCGCGCGCCGATCGACTCGACCCAGCTGACGATCGTCGGGCACTTGGCGGCGTTCTCGGTCCAGACCCCGTCGAGATCGGGCTTGCCATAGGCCCAGAAGCCCTTCAGCTCGAGCTCGCCGGTTCCGGAGGTGATCGGCGCGAACGTGGTGGCCGCGTCGGTGATGTAGGTCGTGTAGGTGAGATCCTCGTACTCGTGCTTGGGGATCTCGGGCCCCTCGTACTTCTTCAGGGGCAGATAGCCGCCGTTGGCCACGACTTTCGGCATCCGATAATGGGGCGTCTGGCGTTGCGTCAGGGATGGCCGGCGAATCCCGGTGGCGTAAAGGATTCGCTTCGTATGCTCATTCTTGAGAGCTGAGGTGAGAGTGGACACGGGCTCCAATGGGTTCGTTTACGCAGTGATCCGTGGCATTCTCGCATCGGCCACGGCGATATGAAGTTCTACAGCGGGTTGCTCGAACCTGCCACCACAGCGTCCTCTCGATCGCGTGCGCGGCGGTTGCGACGAACCCCAGCCTAGGGTAGCCAGCCCGGGCGTCGCGGGCACAATCGGGCACGCAAGCACCAGTTCGTCGTTGGACGTGCGTCGTGTCCGCGGGGGCGAGTGGGCGAGTGGGCATGCTGGCGTGCACCTGCGCCGCACGAGTGGGACAAATCATCCCCACCCCCCCGGTTCACGGCAGGTGCGTGTGCCAGAGCCCGCTGAGCGGGCCCTATCATCCCCACCCCTCCGGCTCACGGGGGGTGGGGCGATTTTTGTTCGCTCCCGCGCCGGGCCAACGTCCGCCTCAGCGCACCCAGACCCGCCTGAGCCCCATCGCCGGATCCCGTCAGCAACGCCGTCGTCCGCCCCGCGTTACACCATTGGCACGCATTTGTCCGCCTGCCGACACGCATGCGTCTTGTTCTGTGACAGGCGCTGGATCTAGGTTGTCGGTTCCGTCCGCCACCCGTTTTACCGTGGAGCGTTCACAGCGCATGAAACAAGGAGCCGAACCGAAAATGAGCGAGCACGACAAGGGCGTGAAGGGTGTGTCTGACCCGAAATCGGACGCCAAGCGTCAGGCAGCCCTTCAGGGCGCGCTGACCCAGATCGAGCGGCAATTCGGCAAGGGCACCGTCATGCGAATGGGCGATCCCGGCGCGCGCGTCGCCGTGGATGCGATTCCCACCGGCGCGTTGTCGCTCGATCTCGCGCTGGGGATCGGTGGCGTCCCGCGCGGGCGCATTGTCGAGATCTTCGGCCCCGAGTCCTCTGGCAAGACGACGCTGGTCTACCACATCATCGCCGAGGCGCAGAAGCTCGGCGGGATCTGCGCGTTCGTTGACGCCGAACACGCGATGGACCCGCTCTACGCCCGGCGGATCGGTGTCGACATCGACGAGTTGCTCGTCTCCCAGCCCGACTTTGGCGAGCAGGCGCTCGAGATCGTCGACATGCTGATCCGGTCCGGAGCCGTCGATGTCGTCGCGGTCGATTCGGTCGCCGCGCTCACGCCGCGCGCCGAGCTGGAGGGCCAGATGGGCGATCAGATGGTCGGCGCCCAGGCCCGGATGATGTCCCAGGCGATGCGCAAGCTCGCCGGCAACCTCAACCGCGCCCAGACGCTGTGTGTGTTCACCAACCAGATCCGGGAAAAGGTGGGCGTCATGTTTGGCTCGCCTGAGACGCAACCCGGCGGTCGCGCGCTGAAGTTCTATTCGTCCCAGCGACTGGACATCCGCCGGATTGAGACGCTCAAGGACGGGACCGAGGCGGTCGGAAATCGCGTGCGGGTCAAGGTGGTCAAGAACAAGGTCGCGGCACCGTTCAAACAGGCCGAGTTCGACATCGAGTTCGGCAAGGGAATCTCGACCTCCGGCTGCCTGATCGACCACGGGATCGAGCACGACATCATCACCAAGTCGGGCTCGTTCTTCTCCTACGGCGATGAACGGCTGGGACAGGGGCGTGGCAACGCAAAGGCGTTCCTCGACGAGCATCCTGAGACCGCTCGTGAGATCGAGATGAAGATCTACGCTGCGCTCGGGCTCAGCCGCGAGCTCGTCAAGCCGATCGAGCACGAGGAACCGCCGCTCGCGGCGGTGCAGCCGATGGGAGTCTCAGGCGACCGAGCGGCCTAGCCAGAGGGGCAGGGCGTGCTCGACACCGACGACCGCCTCGAGCACACACTCGAGCTCTCCTACCGCTACCTGAACCGGAGCGACCGCACGGTCAGCGAGATCCGGCAGCATCTTGAGCACAAGCGGGTGGAGGCCGAGACGCTGCAACGCGCGATCGAAACGCTGATCGGACAGGGCTACCTCGACGATGCCCGCTTCGCGCGCCAATTCGCCGCCGATAAGCGGGAGTTCGAGCAGTGGGGAAACGATCGCATCAGGCGCGGCCTGCTTTCGCGCGGCATCGACCGCGAGCAGGTCGACACCGCGCTGGAGGAACCGGCCACCGATGAAACAGAGCTCGATCGAGCGCTCGCAGTGCTGCGCATGCGCTTTCCGTCTGCGCCACGCGATCGCCGCGAACGTGATCGGGCACTCGGCGTCCTGCTCCGCAAGGGCTATGACAGCGAGATCGCGCTCGATGCGCTCGCCGCGCACGTCCGCCCGAACTGACGCCGCGCAAATCGGTTTGCGCCAGCCCCCGCCCGGTACTACGATGCCGGGAGCGAACGAACGGCCCCCGGGCCGCAAAATACCAGCAAATTTCACTATATCTCGGATTCCGGACTC
>Ga0302325_10028405_pt1 | contig 11574 bp, 10 predicted proteins | sample Palsa_T0_2_FD_201948 | JGI IMG/M metagenome (GOLD analysis project Ga0302325, IMG submission 201948) | Peat permafrost microbial communities from Stordalen Mire near Abisko, Sweden - Palsa_T0_2 | ecosystem: Environmental > Terrestrial > Soil > Palsa > Peat permafrost | place: Sweden: Abisko... | reverse complement strand
GGCCACTACGACCCGCGAGTGTGCTGCGGTGACGGGGGCCTGCCTGGCCACCCGGCGTCAGGTCTTCACTGACCTCAACGGTTTCGACGAATCGCTGGGCATCGATCTGAACGACATCGACTACTGATTGCGGGTACAGGTGGCGGGTATCCGTGTGGTTTACGAGGCCGCTGCGGTGCTGACGCACTACGAGTCCCCCAGCCGGGGTACTGCCGGTGATGTGCGCGACATTCTGCACTTCATTGATCGTTGGAGGTCGTCCATAATGGCGGGTGACCCTTATCTGAACGCCCATCTCACCAGGGCGGACTCCTCGTGTGCCCTCCGGTCCACCGACGAGGCGGATCGGTGGAACCAGTGGGTGGCCGACCTTACGCGCGCATGACCACCGACCATTCCCTCGGCGATGAGCCGGCCATGTTCGACCGTCCGTCTGAAGCTCCTGCCCCACTCACTCCCATCCGCAGCGGCGAGCAGGTGACCCGGCTCCACTCGGAATGGCGTCGGATGGAGTCTCATCCGACGAACTCGAGATTCAGCCGGCGGCGGCGCCAGTTGACCGGGCTGGTCAACCGCGCCCTGGGTCGTGGTGAGCATGAGTTCCTGGCCGACCTGGTGCGTGCCATCGATGCCGTGGCCGAGCGCTGCGACGAGATTGCCGAACGCTTGCAGAACCAGCAACGAGTCACTGAGCAGGTAGCGACGACGTTGGGCACGGAGGTCACGCAGCTGCGCGCCGCCCTGCTCGACGTGGCGCGCCGGGTTGCCGGACCGCATGGTTGATCGGTCTCACCACCCGGCCATTCTGTTCCTGACCAGGCACTGGGCTGCCGAGGGTTCGGAGCTGGCTTTCGTGATCCGTTCCATGGCGGGTGCCGTGTCTCGGTCCAGGCACGTGGTGATCCTGACCCCTGGCCCAGCGGGCCGCACCGATCACGATGGCGCTTTCGACCTGGTAAGGGTCGGAGAGGGGGTTTGCGGAGGGTGGCCCGTTCCGAGCGAAACCGTGTGGCCCTCGAAGGTACCGGGGAACACGAGCATCGTTGTCGATGAACTTGATGACGCCGCACAAGGCCTCCTTGACTCCCGGGAGGGCGATGGGCGCGTCTTCTCCGTCTACTCATCGGCCACTGGCGGGAACTCGGTCCCCCTCCAATTTGTCCCTTCCCCGGCCACGGGCGATTGCATCAACATATTCGTGCCCGTCAATCCACTGGCTGCGGCTCACCGCCACAATGGGCTCGGGTTCACGGGGTACGTGCTGGTGCTGTCCGACAGAGCCGGCAACATCACCGTCAACCCACCCGCTCCCACAGTGGCCTGGCTCACTGCGCGATTTCCAACGCTGGACATCGTTGTGGTTGAGAACGGGGCCGCCGCGGCATGGCGTGGGCGGGTCCTGCGCGGCATCATCGGGATTGACACACGGACAGACCTGTGGCGACTATTGGCCCATGCGCGCGTCACTATCGACTTGGCGCCCGGCCCCATCATCGCCCGGGAATGCATCGAATCGCTCCTCTACGGCACCCCCATCGTCGTCCCCGCGGACAGCTCAGCGGCAGCGCACGCTCGGGCTGGCGGGGGACTCACCTTCACTGACATACCCGGCCTCTTCGAATGCATGGAGGAAGTAGGAGATCCAGACGTTCTGTCGGGATTGTCGACGGTGGGTCGGCAGCACGCGGAGAGCCACTACGGCGATCCAACCCGGTCTATTGCCAGCATGGCCCCGGTTGTAAGCGGGTGATGGCCCGAGCTACGAGCTGGGGACCCGGGTCGGCCACGAAAGTGTCGCGTCCTCACGTATCAGTGTGAGATTGGGATTGTACGCCGGGTCATTCCTGAGAATTGATGACCACCGCTGCTTCATGTACTTGGTCTCGCCGGCGAACCGGACGGCGGCCGGGCCCTCCGTGTCGAGACCACGGCTGATGGACTCGTAATGGGTGAGTTCGGCATAGGGCGTCCAGACCACCCGCCAGCCCGACTCCCTTAAGCGCAAACAGAAATCGATGTCATTGAACGCAACAGGAAGGTTGACGTCGTCCATGCCACCGACGTGGTCCCAGGCCTCCCGCCGCACCAACATGCACGCCGCCGTCACTGCCGAGTAATTGCGGGGTAGTTGCATCCGTCCGTGATCAGCGAAGGACAGTCGATCGGCCAGCTTGTGGACATGTCCGGCGACCCCACCGATACCGAGCACGACCCCGGCATGCTGCACCAGTCCATTGCCGTAGTACAGCTTCGCCCCGACGGCACCCACCCCCGGCTGCAAGAGCTGACCGACCATTTCGTCCAGCCAATCTCCGTTGATCACCTCGGTGTCGTCATTCAGCAGGCAGACCGCACCGCCCCCGGAACGGGCGACGGCCCGGTTGTTGATTGCCGGGTAGTTGAACGGGCTCTCATCCCTGATGACCGTGACCCACGCGTCCTGCATCCGCAGATACTCGAGCACTTCGCGGCTCAAACTGCCGTTGTCGACCACCAGCACTTCGTAGTTGGGATAGCTCGTCCTCACCCTGATGCTGTCGAGACATCTGCTGAGGATTTTTCCGTCCCGGGTCGGGATGATGATGCTCACCAGAGGAGGTGGATCCGGTACGTGCCACTTGACCCGGTTCCACCCAATAAACGAGATCGGCACAACTTCGGCGGATGCGCTGGTTCGCGCCAGGTGGTCCTGCACCGCCAGTTCTCCCGCCCCGGCTGCGTATGACTTGGCCGACAGGCTCTGGGCTGTCGATGCCGGGTGGATCCTCCAGTGATAGAGGACACGGGGAATATGACCAATCTGTCCTGGGCGCAGTACCTCAGACACCCGCAATGCCAAGTCCCAGTCCTGACTGCCTTCGTAGCCTTCCCGGTAGCCGCCGACTTGATCGACCAGTTCCTTGCGAAACATGGAGAGGTGGCAGAGATAGTTCTGACCCAGCAACAGGAGGGGATCGAATTCTGGCTTGAAAAACGGGTCCTGCCTCACTCCTGATGCGATTTTGTCCTCGTCGCTATACACCAGCCCGAGTTCCGGGTTCGCGGCGATCTCCAGAGCGAAGTAGGCCAAGGCATCCTCGGCCAGTGTGTCGTCGTGGTCCAGGCAGGCGACCCACTGTCCGGTGGCCAAGCTCAGTGCCGTGTTCGAAGCAGCCGATATGTGACCGTTTTCGGTGCGCCGCACGAATTTGATTCGAGGTTCTTCCCGGCACCACGCTTCCATTGCCGCCAGGTTGCCCGGTTCTGTCGAGCAGTCGTCGACGATGCAAAGCTCCCAATAAGGGTAGGTCTGCTGTCGAACGGACTCCACTGCTTCGGCCAGATATTGCTCCGGTGTGTTGTAACACGGGAGGAGGATGGAGATCGTCGGTGGGTCCACCAACTGCGACACCCGTTCCCGCAGGCGGCCTCGGGCTTCGGCGTCAGGCGTGTCGTAGGTGGCGATCCACGCAGCGTAAGTCGGTTCGTCTGGAGTGGGAGGGGACGAAGACACCACGAGCTCAGGCGCTTTTTTCGCTGTCCGGCTGAGGAAGTAGAACTTTCGGATCCGCGTTGTGTAGCGATAGAACCTCGTTTGCAGAATGCCATCAATGTGCGACTGTGCCACCGCCCGCGCATCCTCGGCCTCCCGGAGCTGGCGGGCCAGGGCGAGTTGATGGTGTTCGTAGTCGAGCTGCGCGTCTGCCGAGGCGACCGCTTCGGCCAAACGGCGTGACTCCAGTTCGGACAGCCGTTGCTCCCAAATCACGTCCTGCATCTCTGCCTGGTCGCTGAGTTCCTTCACGCTCTCGGCCAGCGCATGCCGTTCTGAATTGACCGTTGCAAGTTCCCCGAGTCGCGACGACTCCGTCGCGGTAAGGGACCGCTCATACCCGGCAACCAGGTCGCCCACTTCCGGAACGCCCCGGCGGAACAGGATGGCGTGCTTGGCGATTGAGGACACATCACACTCGAAATCACGGAAGAATCCCTGATCCGCGAATCGTTTCGACCAGAAGGAGCTCGTCTCGACAGTGAGGTGGGTACCCTTTCCGAAGTCATCGGGCGATGCTGAAAAAAGCACGGCCGGTGCATGGCGACAGAGGTTGGCAATGGCTGCTTCCGCCATCGGGCCCGGCAGTTCCTGCAGCACTTCGAGACACGAGATCATATCGAACTCACCGTGCAGTTCATCGATCACGGATCCCATGGAGCACACGCTGTGGAGTGACCGGGGCCATTGGTCCCGCGCCCAGGCCGAGATATCGAGTCCGAGGGCGTCAACTCCCCGATCGCGGAGGGCTTCCACCAGGAATCCCACACCACACCCGACGTCGAGCACGTGCAGCGGGGCGATCCGGCGACAGATTTCCTCCGCCACATGTTGGAAGAACGAAGTCCAATACGGCTCCCCGGTAACGTACGGCCTTTCTCCGTAGGAGGAAAGGAAGTAGTCGGCGCCATAGAATTCCCGCAACTGAACCTGAGTATCGCCATCTTCGAGTGCCTGGACCGCTTCGGTTGAAGGCGATGCCCGACCGAGGCCCCCGAGCAGACGGTGCAGGACCTGGGCCGCGTGGGGTAGTTCCCGGTGTCCCCCTCCGGCAACCCCGGCGGGAAGGACCCAACCTTGTGGGAGGGAATCTACGGGCTGGGTCTCGTCAATTTCTACATTCCGTTCAACCAGAAACTTGGAAATCCGTTGGAATCCATCGACCGGGTTGTCATTGAGTTCTTTGAGATCCACCACAATTGAGGGCAGGCGGGTAGCGATGGAGAGGGCACTACGGGTATACCTACTCCATCGCTGCATGGCAGCGTCGAAGTCTGTCCTCGTGGAACCGAACGATGTGGCCTCCACATATTCGGGAGGGCAGTGCACCACCACGGCCGCCGGGTAGATCCCGAGTACCTCAATCCAGAACGGGGCCAGGAACGAGTTGCGGGGATCGGCCCAGATCCACGGTGGGAGATCCCTTTCCGCCGTTTTGGGAGTTCCCAGCACTTCTTGGAATGCCTCGCGCGCCTCATCGGTCCACGCGCCCAGCGCCCTGGCCACTTCCGATGATGGGACCGAGGGCGGAATCGCCGCGGTTCCCCCCAGCTCGCCGAGAAGATGGTCGTTCATTTCCGTCAGGGCACGGAGACCAGGTACGGCTATCTGCTTGGAGATCATCCCGGCCGACAGCGATTGCAGTACACCGCCGATTGTCTCTACTTCGCCCACGAGGGTGCCGACGACGAAGATCCCATCAGGCCTTTTGGGCGAATTGTCCTCCAGGGCCCCGATTCGGTCCGCCACGCCCGCAGGTTACCATCGCGGCTGGAGAGGCCCTCTTTAGCTTCTTTCCGGTTTCGGGTGTGTCCCGAAACCCCTCCGGAGCGCACGGAGAGGCGCCATCATCCGGTACGACTTGGTGGAAACAAGCGCCTGCATCCGGGCCTCGCTGGCGGCCAGCGCGTGGTCAAGGGCCGAGATTGACTGGTCCTTTGACAACCCCTGGTCGGCCAGCGCGTCGATGCGCCCCTGCATCTCGCCCAGCTGGCCCCGCAGGATATCGACATGTTCCAGCAGATTCTTCGTTTCCGTTCTGAGGAGCTCGTTGAGGTCTGCCAGGGGCTGCAACGAACGCACCTGTTCGGCCAAACGCTCCTCGCCGGCCAGGTGCTCCTGCAGTTCAACGCGCAGACGCGCCAATCGAACCTCCCCGAAGTGCACCTGATCGGTCAACTGACCCACCCGATCACTCAACGCAGCTGTCGCTTGCAACCCATCGTCCAGGACGGCCTTGAGGACGAACTGGTACGTCTCCACTTCTGGGTCTTCCCGCAATTCCCGGAGAGTCTCCGGGTTGATCGAATCCTTCTCCACTTCAAGCTCGGACGCGAAAAGGGGAACCACCACCCTTTTGAGTTCCACCACCGTGAGCCCGGCCTCATGGAAGAGCTCGCGCAATGATTCCAGGGTGAAGAAACGAATATGCGTCTGGTCCAGCAAGCCGAGTTCCCGGTACCTGAACGTACCTTGCAGAAGCGAGAGCCTGACGTCGCCGTGGGCAATATTGGGCACTGACGCCACCACGAATCCTGACGGCTTCAGCTTGCCCACTGCGGCGCGCAGCGCTCCTAGGGGATCCCGCAGATGTTCTAACACGTCACCAAAAGTGACGACATCGAACGCCGCGTCCGGGAGCTCGTTCCACAACTCGCCGGCGTCGAGGTCGCCGACCACGACGCGGTCAATCCACTTTCGCGCTACTTCCGCCGCCTCGGGGTTCAGCTCAATGCCGACGACGTCACAGCCCCGCTCCACCAGCACCTTGGAGAAGTATCCGGTGGCACAACCGACTTCGAGAACGACCTTGTTGAATCCGACCAGAGAAAGGCAGAAGGCGTGGGAGTTGTTCTCCGCCTCGGGGTCGATCGTCGTGTCATAGACGAATTCCAATTCGCCTCCCTCCGAAGCACTGCGGCCGAGGTCACTCTACCCGGTCACGCTGAGGGGCCCCTTCACCTGTAGGGGCCAGCCGTCATCATCGGCGCATGGAATCGACCAAGCCGTCGAGAATATCCGATTCCGAGACGAGACAGTCGTGGAATCCAAAACGGGAGATGACCTCGCGGAGTACCAGGGCTCCGCCGACAATGACGTCCTGACGTCCCTCAAGCATGCCTGCCCGCAAGGCCCGATCGGCACTTGACTCAGCCATGAGTGTCTCGCACCATTTCTCCACCGAGGTGCGCATGATGCGCACATGATGGAGGCGTTCACGCGTGTAGGCCCGGAGGCCAAGTTCGAGTGCAGCCAGCGTTGACACGGTGCCGGCCAATCCGATCAGCCTACTCTCCGGTCGAAGGGTCGTCAGTACGGGGAGGGCGGTCACGGCGCGATCCAACTCCGTGTGTATGGCGTGGACCGTTGCCGAAACCTCGGCCTGATTCGGTGGATCGTGCCCGAAATAGTGCTCAGTGAGTCGTACGCATCCCAGTTTCAACGAGATGGCGTGGATTTGCCCATCCCGTTCGGTCACCAGTTCAGTAGAGCCGCCGCCGATGTCCACCACCAGATCGTCGCCTCCGCCGCCCGGTAGGCCGGCCGTTGCCCCGACATAGGACAGGCGGCCTTCCTCTTCTCCGGGAAGCAGCTCCGCAGGTGTACCGATGACATCGGCAGCCGACCGGAGGAACGTGTCGCCATTCCGGGCGTCCCGCACGGCCGAGGTCGCCACCAGGCGCGACCGGACGACATGCTGTTCGTCCATAGTGGTCCGGAAGGCACGGAGCACAGCCAGGGTTCGGGCGATCGCTTCATCCGACAGCTCCTGCGTGGCATCCACGCCTTCACCGAGCCGGGTGATGTGCATCTCTCGGACCAACGCCGACCCCTCGCCGTCGACAATGAGAAGGCGCGTCGAATTGGTGCCGCAATCAATCGCCGCCACCACCCCTCCGAAGGTCATGGCCTCATCGGGCGCGTCAGCTCCAGGCGTTCGCCCGCCCACGCTCCCACCGGGTCATCCCCGCCGGCCAGCCACCAGGCCACGTGAGCATGCAGGCATTTGACGCCCTGGCGGGTGCCACCCACGCCTCCGCTGGGCCGTGGACCCCCCCAATCGCTCGGAATGAGGGCATCCCGCTCGGAGGCGTAGCGTGCGTGGGCGGCGGTGAGTTCGTCCGAGCTTACGGCCGCTTCGGCTTCCTTCACCCCACCCTCGGCCTCCAAGGTGCTCACCCTCAGCCGGATTTCCGGATCGACCAACCAGTAGCGGGTGGGCATGGGGGTCCCGTCGCGCAGGAGCGGAGAATTGGCGATCACCATGGGGAGACCGTCGTGCCGTCGCACCACCACGGAGAAATCCCCTTCAGGAATCCGTCCCAGCAATTCGGTTACCGACGCCAGGTCGGCGGCGGTGGGGGGGGTGGATGCCCTGGCTGGACCGTTCAATGCCAGAATTCGAGCGCGTGCAACATCCGCTGGAAAGCTCCCTCGGCCTGGTGGGCCGAGGCGCCATGCGCCTTGGCTGCCTGCGACGGGGCGGCGGGCGAGGTGATCCCACCAGGCGGAAGCTCCGATGCGGCCGATGGCGCCACGGGACCGGTCAGGCCGGGGTCGGTGGCATAGGGGGAATCGACCACGGCGGAGCCCGAGGGTGGCAGGACCTCGAAGGCCAGTTGGCCGGGGCTCACCAGTTGGTACTGCTCACGGGCGATGCGGGAGATTTCAGCCGAATCGCTCAGGTTCTTGCCTTCCTGGTTGAGCGCGGCATCTTCGGTGTGTAATTGCTGCAGCTGAGCCGTGGCGCCGACCAGGCTGGAGCGCTGGTGGTAGAGCGCGCTGGCGGGAAACCACGCCCCGAGGATCACCGCTGACAAACCGGTCGCCGCGACGAGGATGAGGCGGGAGCGACGGACCTCTTTGGCGGTACGGGCCGCCTTCTTCGCCTTGGCCTTCACGTTCCGCCTAGCCATTGATGCCGGCCAATGCCGCAGCGCCCGGGTAGCGGGCCGATTGTCCCAGGTCTTCCTCAATCCTCAGGAGCTGGTTGTACTTGCACACGCGGTCCGAACGGGCCGGAGCGCCGGCCTTAATCTGCCCGGCATTCACGGCCACTGCCAGGTCGGCGATGGTGGTGTCCTCGGTCTCACCCGAACGGTGCGATATGACCGCGCTGTACGCCGATCGGTTGGCCAACGCCACCGTGTCCAGCGTCTCGGTCAGCGTGCCGATCTGGTTGAGCTTGACCAGAATTGAATTGGCCACGCCTTCGTTGATCCCGCGCTCGAGCAGCGTCACATTGGTGACGAAGACGTCGTCACCCACGAGTTGGACGCGGGTGCCCAGGGCCTTGGTCATGGCAGCCCAACCGTCCCAGTCCTCTTCGGCCATGCCGTCCTCAATGGACACAATGGGGTACCGATCGACCAGGTCAACCCAGTAGTCGACCAACTCATCCGAACTCAGCGTGCGCCCCTCGCCGGCCAGCACATAGGTGCCCTCTTTCCAGAGTTCGCTGGTCGCCGGGTCCATGGCCAGGGCAATTTCATCGCCCGGAATGCGTCCGGCCATCTCAATGGCTTCAAGCAGGAACTTCAACGCATCCTCATTGGCCGGCAGATCGGGGGCGAAGCCGCCTTCGTCACCCACCGCCGTCGACATGCCGCGCTCGGCCAACAGCGTGCGCAGGGCCTGATAAGTCTCGGTGCCCCAGCGCAACGCCTCGCCGAACGATGCCGCACCCACCGGCATCAACATGAATTCCTGGAAATCGATGGAGTTGTTGGCGTGCGCACCACCGTTGAGGACGTTGAGCATGGGCACCGGCAATTGGTGGGCGTTGGTGCCACCAATCGACCGGTAGAGGGGAAGAGCCAGTTCATCCGCCACTGCCTTGGCGTTGGCCAACGACACGGCGAGAAGGGCATTGGCCCCCAGGCGTGACTTGTCCGCCGTCGCATCAAGATCGATCATGGTGAAGTCGACGCTGCGCTGGTCGAGGGCGTCGAGGTCATCTAGAGCCCGGGCGATCTCGCCGTTCACGTTGGCCACCGCCCGCAGTACTCCCTTGCCGGAATACCGCTCACCGCCGTCGCGCAACTCCACCGCTTCATGGACCCCGGTTGACGCTCCCGAAGGCGCGATGGCACGGCCACGTGCCCCCGAGCTGAGCATGACCTCTGCTTCAACCGTGGGATTGCCGCGGGAGTCGAGGACTTCCCGCCCCATCACGTGTTCAATGGCGCTCACAACGTCACTCCCTCGGCGTCGGCCCTGGTGGGACGCCGGAGATCAAGACTAATCGGTGGGCCACGAGGGATTGGGGACGCCGGACTCCGCTTCCACAATCTGCTCCCGATAGGCCAGGGCGCGGGCGCGCAGTGCCTGCTCCGCATCGATGCCCAACCGGCGGGAGAGATCCGCCACCTCGAACAGTAGATCGCCGATCAGCTCTGCCAATTCGGTCGCATCGACGGCGAGAGGGGTGTCCGCACCGGGAGCAGTCGACTCGGGCATGGCCCGGGAGAGGGCGGCCAGCTTCTCGGCCCAGCGTCCCTCGGCTCCACTGGAGCCCGACCCTGCATCGACCAGTCCAACGGAAATCGCCTTGCGCTGCAGCTTGGTCGAGAGCATGAGCGCGGGGAGCTGGGAGGGTATGCCCTCGGTCACGCTGGTCCTGCCCTTTTCCTCCTTCTTGATCGCCTCCCAGTTGGTGACCACCTCCTCGGCCGAGTCTGCGGCAACGTCGCCGAACACGTGAGGATGGCGGTGCACCAGCTTGTCGTGGACGCCGCGCGCCACGTCAGCCAGGGAGAATTGCCCCGCCTCTTGGGCCAGTCGCGTGTGAAAGACAATCTGGAAGAGCAGGTCGCCCAACTCTTCCTCCAGATGGACGGAGGCGGCGTCACGTCCCTCGTCACCGGTGTCCATGCCGGCGATGGCATCGAGGACCTCGTACGACTCTTCCACCAGGTGCGGCATGAGCGACGCATGCGTCTGTGCCCGATCCCACGGGCAGCGGGCCCGCAAGGTCAGCACCAGTTCCTCCAAGCGGGCCATCTCGCCTTCCACCATCGTGGCGGCGGAGAGTGCCGGTATGTACAACGAAGTCAGGTGATCCGGCTTCAGGGTGCGGTCGAGCTCCCACCAGGGAACTCGCACGATCTGCTCGTCGTCCAGCCCGAGGTGGTGCAACAGGACCACGTCGGGGAGCTCCGATTCGTCGTCCGACCGAGCGGTCAGCTTTATGTCGGAGAGAAGGGACGGGGACCAGCACTGGGCCACCAGGAAGGGACCCCGTTCGCCTCCGGCCTGGGTCGTGAATTGCTCGGCGTCCACCAGGCGCACGCCCTCATGCAGCGGATCAATGCCCAACCGTTCCCACGCCAGGTCGAGAAACGACAGGGCAGGAACGATGGTGATGTCCACCCGGTCGTCCGCCCGCAGGAGCTCCACCGCCCGCTCCGCCACCAGCGGCGAACCTGGAACGGCGAAGACGATCGGATCCGGGGCGTGGGAGAGGGCCGCCGCCACCAGTGCTTCCACCATGGCGGCGTACACCTCTTCGAACGTGTCGGCCGCCTCGTACACGGAGTCGAACCCATCGGCGCCGGCAAACCTCTCAGCCGCCGGATGCCTGGTGGTGCGCAGGAAGGACGCCGCCGCGCTGTCGATCAGGGCCGCCACTTCGTTGCTCAGGTACGACGTTCCGGCGGGCCCGAGGCCCACCACCATGATGTGGGGACGGGTATCCCCCACCAACTAGCCCGTCGACCCGGTGGCCGGTGATGCCGTCCCGGTGGGGGTGGTGGACGCCGAGGTGGCGCTGACCGGATTGTCGACCAACGGGTTGAAGACATCGGCGACCAACGGCTCCTCGGGCACCACAATCTGGGCCTCCTTGGGCACCCAGCTGCCGTAGCGCGGATCAAGCCACACCGAGGCCCGCTTCTCCGCGGCGTCGATCACCTTTTGCGTGGTGGCCGCTCCCTTGCTCTGCACCGCATGCTGGACCTCGGACTTCGCCGTGGCGAACGGGGTGGGCGACCGCGAGGTGATCTCCAACAGCAGGTAGCTGCCGTTGTAGGAGACTCCTACAA